>MWWH01000025.1_pt1 | contig 31196 bp, 28 predicted proteins | sample 1047231 | NCBI WGS metagenome assembly MWWH01 (sample SAMN06349967, study PRJNA376086) | soil metagenome | isolation source: MG3-2 sample Antarctic (ecotone) soil | place: Antarctica | collected 2015-01-13 | reverse complement strand
TGTAAGCTGTTAGCCTCATATTCTTAGTTGCCATTGGTGTAATACTTTTATCTTTGAGTGTGATATTAGTATCACATGAGTATCACACTAATGTCAATAGATATGTCACACCAGTATCACACTGTTTCATTTGGCTACAATTCCATCTGTGATTGTTGCTGTGACTGGTATTGGGGTACAAGCTGGATTTGTTCTACTTCTGAAGCTCTCTCCTGCTCTTGCTCTTGCTCCTGATCTCGCAGTATGCCATTCCAACCAGCTTCGTCTAGTTCTTCCTTCTGACTGTTGCGTAAAACTTTCATAACATCTTTGGCTAGTTCTAACCCGTCCTCATCCCCCTTAAAACTTACTACAACATTTTCCTTGAGTTTCTGTAGAAATTCTATAGGGAGTGAGTCTGCACTTTCAGTAGCAATGTACATAGTCTTGTTTTGACCAAAACTGGGGTCTAACGCTGCATAAGAAATTGCTTCAATTGGGTCGCTGGTAAGGATTGCTTTATTAATCAGTTCGCTATTAGGTGGATGTATAAAGAAGAAAGCTGGTTCTCCATTTACTTCCTTCTCAACATCAGGATCAAGGTTTAAATCCCGCCATGTATTTGATCCAGTTCCAGGGTCAAATGCACAAACACCTGTTTCTACATCTTTTAAAGTACGCAAACTAAATACAGCCATGTCATCTTCATTTGCATAGACCCATCCTTCTTCGTGCAGCCCATCGAGGAGATCACTTGGTAAGCAGCAATCTTCAATTAAGCGCGATCGCAACGGTAGCCAATTTTCCTCAATTGGATCAATATTTACTGAGTCATCATCATCAGTTAGATCATCATCATCATGGCAAGGCTTAGTTGGGTCAGTTGGGTTATGTAGATCCGTTAGATCCGTTTCACTACTAGCAGTTAAATCACTTTGGACAGTTTGATGATTAAGATTTGAGGCATTTTCGGGTGCGGTAGCATCATTGGATTGCAATTGATTGGGTGCGATAGCGCCCATAGTCTCGTTATCGTCATCATCACTACTATCAGTTGAACCACTTGTATCAGTTGAGTTAGAGTTCTGACTGGTTATAACTGGGGGACGGTTTGCTGATTGTGCGATACCTTCGGTAAGCTTCGCTAACGCATTATCAATTTGCGGGTCGCTCCCGCCTTTTAACTTAAGCTCTAATTCCTCAACCCGTTGCTCTAACTTTCTTGCTGTGCGCTGCATTTCATCTTTCTGTTTTAGAGCCAAAGAGTAATCGCTTAACTGATGATTAATTATGTCAAGGCTAGGCTGTAAATTCTCAATTACTCGCTCCCTGTAATTAGTTGCAGGTTCATTCTTTAATGGTTGAGGTAACTGCTCCTCTAAGTCTAGGTTTAAGGAGTCTCGATTAACATCGCTGTAATACTGTTTGACTGCCGTATAAGTAGCTTGACTACCTTTAATACCGCGTTCCAGCCCTAGAGGTTCTACCGCTTCAGCATAACTATCTTGCAGCTTTGATAATGTATGCCTAGTGCCACCAAATAACGCCCGACAGTTCAACTTTTCTTTGTCATCCAACGGCACTAAATAAGCATGAATGTGGGGGGTAGATTCATCCAAGTGAAGTTCTGCACGAACCACCCTATCTTGATACTGTTCCTTGAGCCAATCAACCGATTTTTCAGTCCAAGCATCTAACTGTTGCTGCTCGTAAACTCCGGCACTTGATGGGTCATCAGGACGGAAATATTCAGGACTGGCACTCAGCAAGATTTCTACTGCTAAAACCGCATTTTTACGAATTGTCTGCTCACCAATCTTGTCTCGTACCATACTGGCAAGGTCGGGGTCATTCGGCTCACCAATCACACGGATGTTATCTAGTTCTGGATCAGCGTTTAGTGTTTCTCGTTCTCTGGTAGTATGCTGTCCACTTCCAGCTAATTCGCCCCAACTTTTAATCTTTTGGATTCTGCAAATGCCGTATGCCATTAATGTTTTGACTGCACTGCTAACTTAAGATGCCTTTTGTTCTAGCACTTTTTACTATCCAATGGTATAAGTAATGGTGTGGTCTGGTTGTAGTTGCTCCATGCTCTGCTCTAACTACTGAGGTTATGCTGTTAAATGTGGCTCATGTTCCTGCGAACGTAATAATTTTGAGGCGGTCACGCCGTACCCTGAAAGGGGCAAAATTGTGGAGTGAGTCCACAATATTCCATATATTTGATAAAATATCTGATCGCGCAGTCTAACTATGGGTTTACGAACGATATAACACTTACTGGTAGAGGGTTTCAGCCTTCTTGAAGTGTAGCACAGTTTGGCACAGCTATTTTATAGGGCATTTTTGGCTCTTTTTACTATGTAGCACAGATTGGTACAGGAAGTACGGGAAAACTGTGCTACAAATTGGGGTTTTTCTAGGGGGGTTTTTATGGCTTTTACGGCTAACGAGTTTCACCTGTATATTTCAATCGACACTGGCGGTTCTCAGACTAAAATTATCTACCAATTTCACACATGGAAACAACCTGCCTACTTGTTGATGCCTCCTGGTGTTGAGCAAATTTCTACTGATCAACTTGAGCGTTACCAGGAATCACTTGGTTGGGTTGGTCATCCAACTGCGGAACAACAAGCTTGGTTGGAGTGGGAAGACAGTATTTATGTGGTGGGAGAATTTGCCTCCAAGTTTGCACCCCAGGACAGAATTAAGGAGCGCAAGTATGAGAATGCTTTATATAAGGTGCTTGCTGCTATTGGAGTAATTTTAGATAAGTGCAAAGTAGTTTCTAAGAAAAAGCTCAATATTTATCTAGCTGTGGTATTTCCCTGGAACGAGTATAACGACCGTAATCGCTTTTCTGAACAACTTAAATTAATGTGCAAAAGCTTTAAGTTTCGAGGGGAATCTAGAAAGTTAGGTTTGTCACATTTCTTATGTCGTCCTGAAGGTGGGGGATTGGCAGCTATCCGTATTAAGCAACAAGGTATTGAATGGCTGCAATCTAAAAACTTAGCGGTGTTGATGTTTGGGCATCGGAATGTGTCATTAATTTATTTAGAAAAAGGCACTTTAAAATATGGTGATAGTCCTGTGTTGGGCTTTTCCTTGATGCTTGATGAAGTATGTTCACGGGTTAGTGGTTTAGAGCGAGAACAGTTAGCATCAGCTATTTTTAAGGGTATATACGAAGCCAAGTCTGATATTTATACGACATACAGGACGTTACATCCTAAATGGATCAAGCTGAAGTCAATCAAGGCTCTTGTTACTGCAAATAATCCAACGTTAAGAGAGGGTGAACTTCGAGATATTGCTAAATCTATTGAAGTAACGACGCTTAATTATTGGGAAACTATCAAAAAGTGGCTTGATAAAAATCTACCTACGCTACCTAATGAAGTAATTATTGGTGGGGGCGCGGCTACATTTATTGAGCCAGAATTGGAAGAATATTTTAATTGCTCTAACAGTTCTAGGGACATTAAGGGAAAAAGACCGCCACAATATAAATGGGAAAACTCTCAGCTACCTCATAGTGATATGTTTTGGGCTGCTGATATTGAAAAACAGATAGAAGAAATTTTCAATCTTTACTATGAGCATAGAGAACAATACTTAACACAACGCTTAATTGATAGCTTTGGAATGTTTGACCAATTGAAAGAGACGATAGCTGAGATTCATAAAGCTGAGATTACTAATGCCAAGAAGGAAAAGAGTCCGTAAAAGTCTCAGCCTACGCTTACAACCCTATGAAGGAACACCGTTGGCTGTTGTCGTTGATTATCTTAATAGTTTGTCTAAGGAGGAAGTAAATACTAAAGTTGGTGAACTTCTAGTGATGACTTTGCTACCTTACGCTAAGTTTGAAGATGGTAAGTTGTCACCTGAACGTCTGCGTTCTACTTTCCTAGCATCAAGAGATTTGATAGAGAAACATTTGGGAATCATGGCGCTAACTTTGGAGATAGAAGAAAGTTTATTCACTCCTGTAGCGAATCAAAACATTTTTCCTAACAATGGGGGTAATGTTAATACACTTCCAGCAACTACTGAATCAACTACTGAATCGGATGAAGAGCCAATTCATAAGAGTTTGATTTCCGGCAATGTGTCAGCAGGGGCAATCGGTAGTATTTTCTAGTAGGTGTATCTAGAAACGACACTACTAGAAGTAGCAGTGAGTTGTCACAGCTTGACACTCTCGCCGTCAAGCTTGCGCTGTGACGGGAGATTCTTGCTTCACCGAAACCTGCTCTATAGTATTTTTCTCATAACAGCCCAATCGGGCTGTTTCTAATAGGCAGATCAGGCACTTTTTATTTGAGCGGGTTTTAGTGCAACGGTCGTTTTCGCCCGCCCGTTTTAAACCCAATTTCTAGTGATAACTTTTATTAGGGGGAAAGCGAAAAACCCGCAACTCGCTGGCACAGTGAAACTTTTTAAATCTTCGCTAGTTGACACTCTCCTCTACCTCGAAATTTCCATATAGCCGATTAATTTCCCGCCCTTCATCAAGCAGGATTTTGAAAGAGCCGATTACTAAATCCTCCTTGATGACAGTCCCACGCCCTCCGATGCTGCCTAGTGCGGTATCTTTGGCTATTACCCTACAACCTATCAAGCTTGGCACTGTAGATGGAGTTTTAACTTCTGGTTTTTCTGTTGCTACTACCACTGGATTGATTAAATCTAGTTGTTGGGCTTGAGCGTGATCGCCAACTTTTAAAACTGTTTTTCCTTCCTCAGAATCATTTAAATTGGCACAAGGGACACCCACTCCCCCCCTTTTTTTGTCTGAGGTGATGACTATCTCTGGAACCGTTTCACTGTCTGGGTTTAAAAAGTCAGCAGGGGTATTTTCAGTTTCAAGGTGATGACTAATTTCAAGGGGGTGATGACTAATTTGCTGACTATTATCTAAACCTTGCTCTGTATACGTTTCAGCTTGATAGTCAACAATTGGGACTGTAGGTATAGGGGGGGGGGAGTCCCTTAAATCAACTGGCACATCTACTTTAGGCAGAGAATAAAGATTTACTCGTCTGTCGCCTGGTGCTGGATGACAGCTAATTAATAATTTATTTGTCATCCGATTCAAAGCTGTGTAGACTGCCTTACCTTCCTCTAGCAGTTCGATGATTTCCTTTCCGCTTAGTCCTGGTAGGTGGCTATTCTTTCCCAATAGGTGAAGGATACGTTGGCTTAGTGTTTTAGCCTCGGCATCTTCCTCTGCCTGTTCCCGAATCCAGCTATTGTTCTCTAGGTCAAGCTCAATCCGCATTGTTTGACCTTCGGTGTCACGGGCATATACCGATAAAACTCTGCGTGGATCTTTGGGGTCTATAATAAGTTTTTTGGTGTCGGGGTCAAGAATGGGAATATGATCCAACTGCCACGTTCCCCAAACTGCACCAGCTATCGCACTAGAGCCACGTAGCTTGCCGACTCCCATCGCATCCTTATCCTTATTGGAATGGTGAATAAGGATGCCACTAGCCTTGTAGCGGTTAAAAAGCTCTTTTAGGGTGTAAATGGTATCTGCGAATTCTGCGGAATTTTCGCTGATGGTGCTACCGTGATGAATCCGCCGTAAGCTATCAACAATTACTAGGTCTGGTCTGAAGTCCTCAAGCATGGTTTCAAGCTTGTCCATCTGTGAAACATCCCAGACTGGTAATACTTGTAGGTTGTCGCCTTTTCTAAATCCCCGCTTGAGTAATTTGGCGCGTGTGCTGGTTAAACTTTCATCAGCTTCTACCAGTAAGACCTTACCTTGCTTGGTTGTCTCTCCTAAGAAACTACTTTCACCAGTGGCAACTGCAAATGCTACGTCTACGGCTAAAAGTGTTTTACCCGCTTTTGGTGCAGCCGATAGAATGATAGTTTCCCCAACTGGTAGTAGTTCTGGAATCAACCAGTTTAAAGCCTCGGTTTCTAGCTCTAGCAGTTCATCAAAGCTGTAGGCCCTCGTCTGCTTGGCTGACTGCGATCGCTTAATCTGAGCAACTACATTATCTAAATCTTTTCCAGCAATACGGTAAAAACTGCAAATCTCGCTTCTCAACCGAAGTCTACGGATTGGGTCAGTTTCCTTAATTAGTAGTTGGATGTCTAATTTAAGCTTCCTGTCGAGGTCAGTAGCCTCGTCGGTTTTTTCGTCTGCCTCTGCTGCTACTTCATCCTGAAATCTTTTCTGGCTTACGGCTCGGTGTATTTCTTCCTCTAACCTGCGAATAAATTCCTCGCTTCCCATAGCTGCTATCGCCTCTACGCAATCTTCCTTCTCTTGCAGATCTGGGTAGATCTGCTTTAAATCTAATATTAAGGACGGTAGACCTGCGCGATCGCACTGAGAACGTAAATTATTAGACTTCTTTTCTCCCGCGCTGTCGTAATCTGGTAAAATCCCTAAAACGAGATTGGGAATCTTGGCTAGTTGCTGAATTATTGCCTCTGAATCTTTACTCCAGCTACTACCCTGAAATGTGATTGCAGCCAACTTGATTTCTCGTAGTGCCTCTACACATTTCTCACCTTCTGGCAGTAGCAGCACTGCTACACCTGTAATTTCATTAACTACTACCAGTGCTTCGTCTAATCGGTAAGCTGACCAGGGGTTATCGCCTTTACCTAGTTTGTCCCATTTCACTCCATCTGGATCAGTGAAGTAATGGTGCTGTTTGAAGGTTTTTTCGCGTCCTTTGGGCTTATCTGGATTTTTCCATTCCCATCGTTCTACCCACTGAGTTTGGCTGTACCAGTATTCAATACTGTTTACGTTCCTGTGTTCCTTGTAATCATATTTAAGTTTAGGTTTGGGGCTGTCTGTTGCTGGTGCTGATAGCTTGGCTAGGGTTAGCTCTCCTTCAGGTATCGGCGCTGGTTGAAGAGTTGTCTTTTTTGAATTGTGAATTTTTCTAGGTCTGGTGCTGTATGGCTGATACTGCTTTTCGGTATCCATTGCATATATAGGATAGCCGTCTGTAGATTTCTTAATTTCTTTCCATCCAGAAGGCGCAAAGTCAGTTCTACGGCATAATGTAGCGTTGCCATTTTCTGAGACTGAACACCAGTCAGGTTTGCCGCAGATTGGGCAAGGATTAGATTTTGAAACTTCTTTCCAGATACTACGGTTATCAGACGAGAATTGTGTTTGAGTCATGGTATAATGTTTGTTGTTATTATTACTGCTGCCGTTGTTCTCTGGTCGCTTAAAGCTGATTTGGAAAAGCATCGGCTTTTATTTTTTTCTAGCTGGCTAAGTAAATGCTGGGAAGTGTCGTTCCTTTTAAAAATTGGATACAGTCAAATCTTAAATCTAAATGCTCTAAAAAATCCTCTAAGAAAAAAACTAAATTTTCCTAGAGGATTAAATTTTTACCACCCCTGGGACTGCCCCAACTGTAATAAAGCCTCTAGCATTTGTTTACCTTTAGCGTAGTTTGTACCACCCATCTTGAGGGTATCTTTGATGATTTCGCTGTCACTAATTTCTTGCTGTTGCAGTGCTGTGACAACTAGATACATAGGTCTGTAACCTTCTATTCCCTCCTCTGTTGCAGTAGCCGTTACAGAGGGTGTTACAGCCGTTACAGAGTCCGTTACAGCCGTTATAGAATCCGTTACAGGTTCGTTACTAACTTCGTTATCCTTTGTAACTGCGTCGTTATAGCCGTTATAACTATTTTCGTTATGAGGTGTAACGGGCTGTTGTAACGAGGGTTGTAACACTGTCACAGCTTCCTGCTGATAGCGTTGTTCCTGTACCCATTGCGATGTTGCAAGCTGACTAATGAAGTCTGACTTTTCCGCTTGTTCGATAGCTTTAATTAGTGGTGTAATGCGTTGTAAGGAGCTACCTGTGACAACTGCTGTAATACCGCAACAGCTAGTAAAAAACAAGGAAAGATACCGCAGTGAAATAGAAACTCTATCTTTTGGGTTGGGGAATAGAAACGGGCTTGATGACCAGAGTAACAGCCCTATTACAGTTGATGTGCCACCAACTAAAGCAAGTAAATTTCTGTTGCTACGCAGTTGGTCTTGAGGGCTAGATATTTTTATCATGGTTGTACCCACTGAATTAAAGAAGCGATTAAAACAACTGCAATACAAACAATCAAACCGCCGATATAGGATTGATAATCTACTCCAATTGCTTCCGCTAGGAAATCATCAGCTAAACCACAAACTATAAAGCCCAAACTAACAACTACTACAAGCCAGAACGCATAGTATTGGAAGCGTGGCACAACATACGCTGTATAGGAAAATAGACCGCAACAGCTTACGCCTAATAGAAAATATCCACCTAACTGAATCGCTTTACCCATCTTAATTACTCCACTAAAAAGGGTAGCAGTTACCCACTACCCCAAGGTTTTAACTATTAACAGCCATAGGATTGTTTGATGGCATTAATCGCGTTAGTCGCGTTCACTTCTGCTGATTTAACTTCAGAATGTAGCTCTGCATAACGAGGACGTACCCCATGTAGATCCTTTGCCAATTGAACATCAGCTTGTTTTCTTTCAAGCTCAGTCCGAGCTACTTTTGATTGGTAGCGACGGTGTGTGGTGTGAACAGTTGTATCGCTATCCTCAAGAGATTTGAGTGATTTATAAGCTTTGGTAGATGCTTCAGCCTCTACTCGCTTCTGCTTGGCTAGAATAGCTAGGGCATCAGCTTCAGCTTTATTAAAGTAACGAGGCGTGGCTACAACTGGTGCGGTACGAACTGAGGAAAAATCCGCATTAGTTGGAGTGATTACACCCTTGTCTGTTTGGGCAAGTACACGATTAGTATCTAAGTTGTGACCGCCGTTGTTAGCCAGTTGTCCGCCATCTTGAGTAGATGCGTTTAAGTTCTTACGTCGTGTGATTAAGTTCAAAAGTCCCATGTTAGTTCTCCTTAGATTCAGCTAATAAATTTTGGATGGCAGGGCTTAACAGCAGTTCTGGATTGCAGGGTTTTAAACCCAAGTTTTGAAGAACTGTTACGCACTCCTGCGATGTCATTGGTTTTGCGATCGCACGTTTGATATTGGCTGTCACACCCTTATCAATCTGGCTAAGTATTCTCTCTGTCACAGCAGCCGTGACACTTTCAGCTAAAGGGGTGTAGCGTCCTAGTGGGTCATGCGCTGCGGGTTCTGTCACATCTTGTAATGGGTCTGTGACATCTGCTGTATCACTGGGCGTGACACCCTTAATCTGCTGTAATGCCTCAAGTCCTGCTTGTGTCCAAAGCACTTGATTGTTATCACCAGTTACCCAGTGAGTACCTTCGATTAACTGGTCAGCTTTGCGAGACTTCCACTGTCTCAAACAGCTAATACTGATGTTTAGCAATTCAGCAGCTTGATTGGTTGTAAGTGCTTCACTCATCAGCGCCTCCCCTGAATGAAACCTTGAAACTTACCCTCGCAAACATTTACTGCGGTATTGGCTTTGTAGAGTTCCAGGTCTTTCGCTCTGATCGCATCGTTGGTGATCGCATATTGTCCGAGGTTAATCACCACTGAGCAAGTCAGAGCAAAAAGTATGGGAGTGCTGTCGTTGCCTTTACTGGAGGAGTCTTGCATGATTTCCTCCATATCCATGTATATATGTGTGTCGAAATTGATCCATTATTAAAGATGCCTCCTGCTAGTCTGTGGGAGTCAGAGCCGACGACAGACCTTGCTATGGGGGAGCGTCGGCTTCTAGCTTTTTGATAGGTTTTCCATTTAGAGGCAAACGCGCCCCTATCTGTTTATCAAATGTAGCGTAAAAAGTTTAACGGTGTCAATATATTTACGCTAAGACTTTAACGCTAATATATTGGTATATAGAGAATCTATGGGAGAAATACCAGTGTCAAAAGTTGGAGAGCTTAGGAAGCAAGCTAATCTTACACAAAGAGAGCTTGCGGATTTGGTAGGTGTTACCGAATCCACTATTAGGAATTGGGAAAATAACCGAAATGGTATTGAATGGCTCGTAAGGGTGGCTAGGTTGTGCAAAGCTCTCAACTGTTCACCAGAAAATCTTGTGCAATTCGTTTCTGTAATAAATAAACGTGAATCTTCTACGAATGATCAAGTTTGACAAATCGGCGTTTTCATAACTAAAGGAGGTCGAAATGACACTTGCCCATTTTAGATGCCCCAACTGTCGCGCTTATGGCTATCTACCAGAAAATGAAACTAAATGCCCACGCTGTCAGGCAGAACTGATATGTGAACCAGTAAAACCTTATGTTGAACCAGTAAGCTCTTATTCTGAATGCCCATTCTGTGAGGGCAAAGCCATTGAGAAGGATGCAATGATCAACCAATGCAGGAATAGCAAAGGGTATCTCTCATCATGGGATTTTGGGTATAGATGCTTAGATCCCGAATGCCAAGCGGAATGGAAGGATGATGAGCCGGAAGAAATTCCCACAGAAGAAGTTGATATTGCTAGGCTATAACTGTCGTTCATGCGGGGCGACACACACCCATCCCTTTTTAATTGCCCCTACTGCCTTGCTGGTAGCAGGGGCATCAAAACTAATTCAATCTCTCGATCCGAAATAGGTCATAGTCCCACTTGCCATCTTCTTGTTTCCAAACTGGTGCTGATAGCTCTACATCTTCTTCAGGGTCTTGACCTGACCATTGCCAATTGACTGTGACTGTCACGCCAAATACTTCCGATCCATCTTCTTCATAAGGCGATTCAAATTCTGGATCAATTTCTGCATTGGTGATTTCTAGTTCCTGGCAGCTAGAGTAATCCGCACATCCAGGCTCTTGGGGAAGGGGATTGCCCCAATCGTCGCAGATCGGAATCATGTACCATTGGCTTGCGTAACTTTCAATAGCTTTCTTTGCAGCTTCTATCGCTTCATGGTTCATGATTCATTGCCTCAATGAATTTATCCAGTGCTTTCTGTGCTGATTTGTAACCAGGCGCTTGCTTGCCTAATTTCATTTCTGCCAATGTGCGATCGCGAATCTTGGTTAGGTCTGGGAGGGAAAAATTAGGCGCGTCGGTTTGGTTTGATCGCAGTTCCTTAAGTTCTGCCCGTGTGTCCTGCAATTTTTTAAGTAGATCTTCGTTCTCCATGCTGATCTGTTGAAGCTTCTCTAATAGGTTCTCATTCTCCTGATCTAGCTTTCTTATATCTGGTGACGATTGTGATCGTGCCTGTTCGAGTTCGCGTCGTAATTCCCCCTTCTCTTGGATCAGTTGGTGGCGTTGGGAATTGATTTTATTAAAAGCTTCTATGGTCTGATCGCGGTCATCCTGTGAGCGTTTTAGTTTTTCTGTTAATTCCTGAATATCAGGCTGTTGTCTCAAAGTTTCTAATTCGGCTTTGACCTGCTCCAACTGATCAGCTAAAGTTTGCTTCTCTAAATCCAAGTCGCCAACTTTGGCACTGAGCCGATCAACTTCCCGATCCAGTTCCTCAACATCAGGTGATACTAATTGCGCTTGCCTCAAAGCTTCATTCTCTGCTCTGAGGCTTTTTACTCCCCCAAACGTACTTCGATCAACTGGGTCAAGTCTTCTGATAGCTGTTTGTAAAGATCTGCCTTAATGTCTTCTAGTGTGTTACTACTCGATAGTGGTGTGTTACTTAGTGCGTTACTATTATCTATTGGTGTGACATTAGGTGTGTCACTTGAGAAGAAGCTATTTAAGATTGCATTTACCAGTGGTGACTGATTTATTTTCCCGTCATCGTGGTAGAAGTCCTGCTCTACAGCGTATTTTTGAAGCCGTTCCCAATTCTCAGGGGAGATGTAAGCTGTTAGCCTCATATTCTTAGTTGCCATTGGTGTAATACTTTTATCTTTGAGTGTGATATTAGTATCACATGAGTATCACACTAATGTCAATAGATATGTCACACCAGTATCACACTGTTTCATTTGGCTACAATTCCATCTGTGATTGTTGCTGTGACTGGTATTGGGGTACAAGCTGGATTTGTTCTACTTCTGAAGCTCTCTCCTGCTCTTGCTCTTGCTCCTGATCTCGCAGTATGCCATTCCAACCAGCTTCGTCTAGTTCTTCCTTCTGACTGTTGCGTAAAACTTTCATAACATCTTTGGCTAGTTCTAACCCGTCCTCATCCCCCTTAAAACTTACTACAACATTTTCCTTGAGTTTCTGTAGAAATTCTATAGGGAGTGAGTCTGCACTTTCAGTAGCAATGTACATAGTCTTGTTTTGACCAAAACTGGGGTCTAACGCTGCATAAGAAATTGCTTCAATTGGGTCGCTGGTAAGGATTGCTTTATTAATCAGTTCGCTATTAGGTGGATGTATAAAGAAGAAAGCTGGTTCTCCATTTACTTCCTTCTCAACATCAGGATCAAGGTTTAAATCCCGCCATGTATTTGATCCAGTTCCAGGGTCAAATGCACAAACACCTGTTTCTACATCTTTTAAAGTACGCAAACTAAATACAGCCATGTCATCTTCATTTGCATAGACCCATCCTTCTTCGTGCAGCCCATCGAGGAGATCACTTGGTAAGCAGCAATCTTCAATTAAGCGCGATCGCAACGGTAGCCAATTTTCCTCAATTGGATCAATATTTACTGAGTCATCATCATCAGTTAGATCATCATCATCATGGCAAGGCTTAGTTGGGTCAGTTGGGTTATGTAGATCCGTTAGATCCGTTTCACTACTAGCAGTTAAATCACTTTGGACAGTTTGATGATTAAGATTTGAGGCATTTTCGGGTGCGGTAGCATCATTGGATTGCAATTGATTGGGTGCGATAGCGCCCATAGTCTCGTTATCGTCATCATCACTACTATCAGTTGAACCACTTGTATCAGTTGAGTTAGAGTTCTGACTGGTTATAACTGGGGGACGGTTTGCTGATTGTGCGATACCTTCGGTAAGCTTCGCTAACGCATTATCAATTTGCGGGTCGCTCCCGCCTTTTAACTTAAGCTCTAATTCCTCAACCCGTTGCTCTAACTTTCTTGCTGTGCGCTGCATTTCATCTTTCTGTTTTAGAGCCAAAGAGTAATCGCTTAACTGATGATTAATTATGTCAAGGCTAGGCTGTAAATTCTCAATTACTCGCTCCCTGTAATTAGTTGCAGGTTCATTCTTTAATGGTTGAGGTAACTGCTCCTCTAAGTCTAGGTTTAAGGAGTCTCGATTAACATCGCTGTAATACTGTTTGACTGCCGTATAAGTAGCTTGACTACCTTTAATACCGCGTTCCAGCCCTAGAGGTTCTACCGCTTCAGCATAACTATCTTGCAGCTTTGATAATGTATGCCTAGTGCCACCAAATAACGCCCGACAGTTCAACTTTTCTTTGTCATCCAACGGCACTAAATAAGCATGAATGTGGGGGGTAGATTCATCCAAGTGAAGTTCTGCACGAACCACCCTATCTTGATACTGTTCCTTGAGCCAATCAACCGATTTTTCAGTCCAAGCATCTAACTGTTGCTGCTCGTAAACTCCGGCACTTGATGGGTCATCAGGACGGAAATATTCAGGACTGGCACTCAGCAAGATTTCTACTGCTAAAACCGCATTTTTACGAATTGTCTGCTCACCAATCTTGTCTCGTACCATACTGGCAAGGTCGGGGTCATTCGGCTCACCAATCACACGGATGTTATCTAGTTCTGGATCAGCGTTTAGTGTTTCTCGTTCTCTGGTAGTATGCTGTCCACTTCCAGCTAATTCGCCCCAACTTTTAATCTTTTGGATTCTGCAAATGCCGTATGCCATTAATGTTTTGACTGCACTGCTAACTTAAGATGCCTTTTGTTCTAGCACTTTTTACTATCCAATGGTATAAGTAATGGTGTGGTCTGGTTGTAGTTGCTCCATGCTCTGCTCTAACTACTGAGGTTATGCTGTTAAATGTGGCTCATGTTCCTGCGAACGTAATAATTTTGAGGCGGTCACGCCGTACCCTGAAAGGGGCAAAATTGTGGAGTGAGTCCACAATATTCCATATATTTGATAAAATATCTGATCGCGCAGTCTAACTATGGGTTTACGAACGATATAACACTTACTGGTAGAGGGTTTCAGCCTTCTTGAAGTGTAGCACAGTTTGGCACAGCTATTTTATAGGGCATTTTTGGCTCTTTTTACTATGTAGCACAGATTGGTACAGGAAGTACGGGAAAACTGTGCTACAAATTGGGGTTTTTCTAGGGGGGTTTTTATGGCTTTTACGGCTAACGAGTTTCACCTGTATATTTCAATCGACACTGGCGGTTCTCAGACTAAAATTATCTACCAATTTCACACATGGAAACAACCTGCCTACTTGTTGATGCCTCCTGGTGTTGAGCAAATTTCTACTGATCAACTTGAGCGTTACCAGGAATCACTTGGTTGGGTTGGTCATCCAACTGCGGAACAACAAGCTTGGTTGGAGTGGGAAGACAGTATTTATGTGGTGGGAGAATTTGCCTCCAAGTTTGCACCCCAGGACAGAATTAAGGAGCGCAAGTATGAGAATGCTTTATATAAGGTGCTTGCTGCTATTGGAGTAATTTTAGATAAGTGCAAAGTAGTTTCTAAGAAAAAGCTCAATATTTATCTAGCTGTGGTATTTCCCTGGAACGAGTATAACGACCGTAATCGCTTTTCTGAACAACTTAAATTAATGTGCAAAAGCTTTAAGTTTCGAGGGGAATCTAGAAAGTTAGGTTTGTCACATTTCTTATGTCGTCCTGAAGGTGGGGGATTGGCAGCTATCCGTATTAAGCAACAAGGTATTGAATGGCTGCAATCTAAAAACTTAGCGGTGTTGATGTTTGGGCATCGGAATGTGTCATTAATTTATTTAGAAAAAGGCACTTTAAAATATGGTGATAGTCCTGTGTTGGGCTTTTCCTTGATGCTTGATGAAGTATGTTCACGGGTTAGTGGTTTAGAGCGAGAACAGTTAGCATCAGCTATTTTTAAGGGTATATACGAAGCCAAGTCTGATATTTATACGACATACAGGACGTTACATCCTAAATGGATCAAGCTGAAGTCAATCAAGGCTCTTGTTACTGCAAATAATCCAACGTTAAGAGAGGGTGAACTTCGAGATATTGCTAAATCTATTGAAGTAACGACGCTTAATTATTGGGAAACTATCAAAAAGTGGCTTGATAAAAATCTACCTACGCTACCTAATGAAGTAATTATTGGTGGGGGCGCGGCTACATTTATTGAGCCAGAATTGGAAGAATATTTTAATTGCTCTAACAGTTCTAGGGACATTAAGGGAAAAAGACCGCCACAATATAAATGGGAAAACTCTCAGCTACCTCATAGTGATATGTTTTGGGCTGCTGATATTGAAAAACAGATAGAAGAAATTTTCAATCTTTACTATGAGCATAGAGAACAATACTTAACACAACGCTTAATTGATAGCTTTGGAATGTTTGACCAATTGAAAGAGACGATAGCTGAGATTCATAAAGCTGAGATTACTAATGCCAAGAAGGAAAAGAGTCCGTAAAAGTCTCAGCCTACGCTTACAACCCTATGAAGGAACACCGTTGGCTGTTGTCGTTGATTATCTTAATAGTTTGTCTAAGGAGGAAGTAAATACTAAAGTTGGTGAACTTCTAGTGATGACTTTGCTACCTTACGCTAAGTTTGAAGATGGTAAGTTGTCACCTGAACGTCTGCGTTCTACTTTCCTAGCATCAAGAGATTTGATAGAGAAACATTTGGGAATCATGGCGCTAACTTTGGAGATAGAAGAAAGTTTATTCACTCCTGTAGCGAATCAAAACATTTTTCCTAACAATGGGGGTAATGTTAATACACTTCCAGCAACTACTGAATCAACTACTGAATCGGATGAAGAGCCAATTCATAAGAGTTTGATTTCCGGCAATGTGTCAGCAGGGGCAATCGGTAGTATTTTCTAGTAGGTGTATCTAGAAACGACACTACTAGAAGTAGCAGTGAGTTGTCACAGCTTGACACTCTCGCCGTCAAGCTTGCGCTGTGACGGGAGATTCTTGCTTCACCGAAACCTGCTCTATAGTATTTTTCTCATAACAGCCCAATCGGGCTGTTTCTAATAGGCAGATCAGGCACTTTTTATTTGAGCGGGTTTTAGTGCAACGGTCGTTTTCGCCCGCCCGTTTTAAACCCAATTTCTAGTGATAACTTTTATTAGGGGGAAAGCGAAAAACCCGCAACTCGCTGGCACAGTGAAACTTTTTAAATCTTCGCTAGTTGACACTCTCCTCTACCTCGAAATTTCCATATAGCCGATTAATTTCCCGCCCTTCATCAAGCAGGATTTTGAAAGAGCCGATTACTAAATCCTCCTTGATGACAGTCCCACGCCCTCCGATGCTGCCTAGTGCGGTATCTTTGGCTATTACCCTACAACCTATCAAGCTTGGCACTGTAGATGGAGTTTTAACTTCTGGTTTTTCTGTTGCTACTACCACTGGATTGATTAAATCTAGTTGTTGGGCTTGAGCGTGATCGCCAACTTTTAAAACTGTTTTTCCTTCCTCAGAATCATTTAAATTGGCACAAGGGACACCCACTCCCCCCCTTTTTTTGTCTGAGGTGATGACTATCTCTGGAACCGTTTCACTGTCTGGGTTTAAAAAGTCAGCAGGGGTATTTTCAGTTTCAAGGTGATGACTAATTTCAAGGGGGTGATGACTAATTTGCTGACTATTATCTAAACCTTGCTCTGTATACGTTTCAGCTTGATAGTCAACAATTGGGACTGTAGGTATAGGGGGGGGGGAGTCCCTTAAATCAACTGGCACATCTACTTTAGGCAGAGAATAAAGATTTACTCGTCTGTCGCCTGGTGCTGGATGACAGCTAATTAATAATTTATTTGTCATCCGATTCAAAGCTGTGTAGACTGCCTTACCTTCCTCTAGCAGTTCGATGATTTCCTTTCCGCTTAGTCCTGGTAGGTGGCTATTCTTTCCCAATAGGTGAAGGATACGTTGGCTTAGTGTTTTAGCCTCGGCATCTTCCTCTGCCTGTTCCCGAATCCAGCTATTGTTCTCTAGGTCAAGCTCAATCCGCATTGTTTGACCTTCGGTGTCACGGGCATATACCGATAAAACTCTGCGTGGATCTTTGGGGTCTATAATAAGTTTTTTGGTGTCGGGGTCAAGAATGGGAATATGATCCAACTGCCACGTTCCCCAAACTGCACCAGCTATCGCACTAGAGCCACGTAGCTTGCCGACTCCCATCGCATCCTTATCCTTATTGGAATGGTGAATAAGGATGCCACTAGCCTTGTAGCGGTTAAAAAGCTCTTTTAGGGTGTAAATGGTATCTGCGAATTCTGCGGAATTTTCGCTGATGGTGCTACCGTGATGAATCCGCCGTAAGCTATCAACAATTACTAGGTCTGGTCTGAAGTCCTCAAGCATGGTTTCAAGCTTGTCCATCTGTGAAACATCCCAGACTGGTAATACTTGTAGGTTGTCGCCTTTTCTAAATCCCCGCTTGAGTAATTTGGCGCGTGTGCTGGTTAAACTTTCATCAGCTTCTACCAGTAAGACCTTACCTTGCTTGGTTGTCTCTCCTAAGAAACTACTTTCACCAGTGGCAACTGCAAATGCTGCGTCTACGCTTAAAAGTGTTTTACCCGCTTTTGGTGCAGCCGATAGAATGATAGTTTCCCCAACTGGTAGTAGTTCTGGAATCAACCAGTTTAAAGCCTCGGTTTCTAGCTCTAGCAGTTCATCAAAGCTGTAGGCTCTCGTCTGCTTGGCTGACTGCGATCGCTTAATCTGAGCAACTACATTTTCTAAATCTTTTCCAGCAATACGGTAAAAACTGCAAATCTCGCTTCTCAACCGAAGTCTACGGATTGGGTCAGTTTCCTTAATTAGTAGTTGGATGTCTAATTTAAGCTTCCTGTCGAGGTCGGTAGCCTCGTCAATTTCCTCGTCTGCCTCTGCTGCCACTTCATCCTGAAATCTTTTCTGGTTTACGGCTCGGTGTATTTCTTCCTCTAACCTGCGAATAAATTCCTCGCTTCCCATAGCTGCTATCGCCTCTACGCAATCTTCCTTCTCTTGCAGATCTGGGTAGATCTGCTTTAAACTCAATGTTAAGGACGGTAGACCTGCGCGATCGCACTGAGAACGTAAATTATTAGACTTCTTTTCTCCCGCGCTGTCGTAATCTGGTAAAATCCCTAAAACGAGATTGGGAATTTTGGCTAGTTGCTGAATTATTGCCTCTGAATCTTTACTCCAGCTACTACCCTGAAATGTGATTGCAGCTAACTTGATTTCTCGTAGTGCCTCTACACATTTCTCACCTTCTGGCAGTAGCAGCACTGCTACACCTGTAATTTCATTAACTACTACCAGTGCTTCGTCTAATCGGTAAGCCGACCAGGGGTTATCGCCTTTACCTAGTTTGTCCCATTTCACTCCATCTGGATCAGTGAAGTAATGGTGCTGTTTGAAGGTTTTTTCGCGTCCTTTGGGCTTATCTGGGTTTTCCCATTCCCATCGTTCTACCCACTGAGTTTGGCTGTACCAATACTCAATGCTAGTTACGTCCCTGTGTTCCTTATAATCATGTTTAAGTTTAGGTTTGGGGCTGTCTGTTGCTGGTGCTGATAGCTTGGCTAGGGTTAGCTCTCCTTCAGGTATTGGTGCTGGCTGAAGAGTTGTCTTTTTTGAGTTATGAATCTTTCTAGGTCTAGCACTCCAAGGTTTTTCCTGTTGCTGTTGACCGTTATCTACTACATAAATAGGATAGCCATCTGTAGATTTCTTAATTTCCTTCCACCCAGAAGGGGCAAAGTCAGTTCTCCGGCATAATGCAGCGTCGCCATTTTCTGAAGCTGAACACCAATCAGGCTTACCGCAGATTGGGCAAGGATTAGATTTTGAAACTTCTTTCCAGATACTACTGTATAGAGTTTTATCTATGGTAGAATCGTAACCAATAGAATTATTATTGTTAACCATTTTGCTTGTTTTCCTTTTGTTGAGGGGGACAAGCTCTTTTTTTTAGACTTTGCTTTGCTTTAGGAACCTAGCACCCTTGCTGGGCAAGGTTATCAAGTTTGATAGGGCAAAATGCCCTAAAAACCGGATAAATTTAGTATATTGAAGATCAGTGTGTTGAATGTCAGTATGCTGAACTTCAACCTTCAACTTGTTACTCTTTATTCTTGGTAGTTTAGCTTCCAAGCTTCAGAGATTTAGCGAAAAGTTTTGTGGGGTAGTTTGATACTACAGGCTATCGAAAATGCTAGGTTTCTAAAGTTTAAGCAAAGTTTAAAAGGATAAAGAGCAACCTTTTTTTGTTTTTAACTAACAGAATAACTTTACCACTCGTCAATAACATGGGTAGGGATTGACTGAGAAGTTACCAACCTTCAGACTGCCCCAACTGGAGTAAAGTCTCTAACATTTCCTTGCCACGCTCATAATTTCTGCCCTCCTGCCCTAGCACTTCCTTGATGATTTTTGAGTCTGATGCACCTTGCTGTTGCAGTGAAATGACTGCTAAATAAGTTGGCTTGTAAGCTTCTGTTGTAGCTAGTGTTGCAGTGTCCGTTGCATCGGTAACAGAGTTGGTAACAGAGTCGGTAACAGAATCGGTAACAACCTCGTTACCACTTGGTAACTCGTCGTTACAGCCGTTACCAAAAAAGTCGTTACCAACTGCTGCGGGAGGCTGCAACGCGGTCATTGCAGCTTGCTGATATTGTGTTTGCTGGACATATTGGCTACTAGCAAGCTGATCGAGAAAGTCTGCACGTTCAGCAGTTTCAATGGCTTTTATCAGAGGTGCGATTCGCCCTAATTGCTTGCCAGATGCTACAGCAGTTATGCCACAGCTTAGGGAACTAAACAGGGAGAGGTAACGCAAACAAACTCCTACCTTATCTTTGGGATTGCTCCATATAAAAGGTGGCGCACTCCATAGAAATAAACCTGCAACGCTAGATACTCCACCAACTAACAGCAGTAAAGTGTGATTTTGTCTTAGTTGTACCTGGGGGGAACTTATACCTATTAATGTACCCAAGCGATCAACCCTCCAATCAAAATAATAGCGATCGCACTGATTAGCGCACCGATGTATTGCTGGTAGCTCAAACCCATAGCAGAAGCGAAAAACTCATCAGCGACTCCTGCAACTATAAATAAGATGGATGTGACAACTACCAGCCAAAAGCCGTAATACTGAAACTGTGGGATTGCGTAAGCTGTATAGGAGAATAAGCCCGTACAGCTTACGCCGATCAGGAAGTACCCAATCATTGCGTAAGCCTTACTCATTGGTTAACTCCCGTAGCTGTTGCGAATAGCGTTGATGGCGTTAGCTGCTGCAACGTTCGCGGTTTCTACTTGACTGTGCAGTTCAGCGTAACCAGGGCGTTGACCATGAAATTTTTTAGCCAGTTCTGCGTCAGTTTGCTTTTTCTCAAGCTCGTTACGCGCGATTTTCCCTTGGTAACGACGATGCAACCCGTGAACCTCGGTATCGCTGCTATCAACTGAACGTAAAGCAGCATAAGCAGTTCTGGAAGCTTCAGCCATGATGCGCTTCTCTTTACTCAATGCTTTCAGTGCCTCCGCTTCCTGCTTGGTAAAGTAGCGTGGCTTTTGGACTACTGGAGCAGTGCGGATACTGCTGAAATCAGCATTCATAGGCGTTGGAACACTACTGTCAGTTGCAGCTAAAACCTTGTTAGTGTCTAGATTGTGACCGCCATTGTTAGCTAAATTACCAGTGCTACCATTAGCTAGTTGTCCTGGGGTGTCGGTAGACACCTTTGAGCCAAACAATTTACTCATTAATCCCATGATGGTTATCTCCTATTGATTTGATGGTGGTAGTGCTTGAACCTTGCTTCCTGTAAGGAGGGCAGCAGGATTAGCTGGTTTAAGTCCGAGTCGTTGCAGAATAGTCACGCATTCAGTAGCAGTAAGAGGTTCAGGCTTTTTGTTTAAGCTCTGAACTTTACCTATAATCTTGTTGTCGAGTCGCTGTTGGAGTTCTGGGGCGATCGCATCAGCCATCATGTCCAATAGCGGTTCATAACGACTGAGTAACGGATTATCAAGCGGTTCAGGCTCTAATTCTGTTTGAACCTCTGAACTTTGGGGCGGTTCAACATTTGAACCTTCGGGCGGTTCAATACCTTTTTGAAGTATGGTTAATACCTCAATCCCTTTCTCCGTCCACAACAGAGCGTTACTTTCATCCTTCAGCCAGTGCGTTGTCTCTAGCAGTTTATCGGTGTTGCGTTTTTTGTAAGTGCGAACTGTATCGGCTGAAATCCCCAAAGACTCGGCAACTTGGGCAGTTGTGTAAACTTGATCACTCATCAGCGCCTCCCCTGAATGAAACCCTGAAACTTACCCTCGCAAATGTTAGTTGCGGTAGTAGCTTTGTACAGTTCCAGGTCTTTCGCTCTGATCGCATCGTTAGCGATCGCATATTGCCCCAAGTTGATGCAGATGGAGCAAACCAGAGCAAAAAGTATGGGAGTGCTGTCGTTGCGGGAGCTAGAAGAATCTTGCATGATTCACCTCTATATATATAGATGCGATCGCACAATGCCGAAATTGATCCATTATGGTTAATGCCTCCTTACTTTGTTGGTAGGAGCCAGAGCGAACGTTGAATCTTGCAAGGGAGTCACGTTCGCTTCTGACGTTTTAGGTTATTGTGTATAAACCATATATAAAGGTTAGCATATAGTTATTGTGTAATTACAAGATTATGGCTAAAAAAGGATCTAAAAATGCGCCTGGTGTCCCTGAGATATGGGAGGAAGTCAAAAAGCGTTATAACGTTGCTCTTACTCCCAAAGCAGTTGCAGGTTTAGATGATTTAGCCAAACAAGCTGGGTTAAGTCGCTCAGAATTGGTAGAGCGGATCGGGCGCGAGTTAATCCCAGTTGCCTTAGATTTTGAGGAAGAAGATATTCCCAAACTGAAAAAATTGGCAGAGCAGAACGGAGAGCCGATATTCTCTTTAGTTAGTGGTTGGATCTACGAACGATTAACAGCAGCAGAGTAAGTCAATCTGTGCAATGGATAATTTACAAAGCTGTGATTGAAGATTCCCCAAACGACATAATTCAGTTCCAAGTTGGCAGGTTTGGCTTGACGCGATCAGCGAGCGCCTCTGAATTGTAGCGCCTCTGAATCGCAAGTGGATGCTGACTCACGCCTTGTACTTGCCTCTCAAACTTTGAATTTCTGTAAAGCGACCAGCTAGTCGGTGCAGCTCCAATTGTACAATACTGGGGTTTTTTATATGTCCCCTCGAAAAGGGGGAATAGCAAAAACTAGGTTGGGCATTATTACCTTCAAATCTTTGTCAGCAAAGTTTTTCCCACCAACGTGTCTCAGAAACTATACTTTTTGAGATACTCCTGTCTTGTGTCTCTTTTTATGTCTCAAAATGCAATTCTTAAATCCTCTAAGGACTAATGATACTCTCCCAAACCTATAGCTCAATGAAGGTTGGCACGGTGATGCCAGGTTTGCGCTAATTTAAAGGTAAAGCACCATTCTTGATTAAATTCCTTAATCCCCCTTTTCGAGGGTTTGTACAAAAAACCCCATACTCAAATTAAGTAGCAATTTTCATATCAAAATGAGCTTTAAGTGTACTAAACAGCAAGCTTTACGTTATGTTAGACGCGACATATTACTCACACTTCTGCTGTTAACTGCATCAGCTAGTTCAAGCTCAGCATATCCTTCCAACTGCAAAGCCGATCTTCCAAAAGAGGAACGTCACTACTTTGGGGGTTTTGGAAACATTACATCAATCTGGGGCGCAACGGCTGACATTGAGACGCAAATCCTAGATCTTTGCGGAGGTACTCCAACCGGAGGAACAAACCTGTCTGCTCTCTGGGTAGGGATAGACAATGGCAATATTGGAGATAAGGGCTGGATACAAATGGGCTATCGTCGACTATCTAGCTGGACTAGCAACCATATTTATCAGGAAGCCAGATCTACTGAAACAAATGAGTACTTTATATGGGATAAGGCAGTACCAATCAATGGTAATACTTATACCTACAAAATTGATTTGTATTGGGCGGGTACTAATGCCTCATCAAGTTGGAATTATTACTTAAATGGGGAACTACAGACAAACTCCATACCCTTTCCCAAGTTGAATATAAGTCCTAATATTATACAGGTAATGGATGAAGTACAAAATCCGGGCAACCAGATTGGAGGAAGAGTAAATGACCAGCTTAGCTGGAGCAACATTTACACTAAATCATCAAAAACTGGAGCATACGTATACACAATGCTGCCTCAAGACGGTCCAGATCCTGCAACCTTTGTTGAAGAAAGTATGAATAGTCCGGCTCACGCATGGACAACCTGGGATAGGCGGTATCCCTAAAGTGAATTTTGGTGGAAAGAGAAAGAGGATAACAAATGCATCGCAAATGGATAGTTTCACTAGCAGTACTGCCTCTGTTGGCATTAACCTATGCTTATGGTTCGCGTGGACAGACAAGTCCTACAGTGGGAGAGGTAAAACCAGTTCTTACAGTAGGCCAAGACATCCCTGTAGAAATTTCTGCTTCTGCACAGGAAGTTTTACAAGGAGTTCCTGGGGAATTTAAACCAGCAATTCCTCAACCTAACCTTCCTGTTTCAGCTCAAAAGACCCTTGAATTAGCGAACAAAGCTATACTTCCTGCCTTGACACAACCGCCAATTAAAACTACGGTTGAGTTTGTGTTGTATACAGACAAACCTAACGGAATTATAGATAAACCAGTTTGGAAGGTAGTTTACTGGGGTTCTCCGCTAATGATGACGGGTTCTCCAGCCAATGTAGATGGTTCTACACCTCAAGTGAAACAACCAAGCAGCAAAAGGGCAATTACATATGTTCTTATTGACCCTACTGACCCTGAGGCTAAGAGCGACTTTGTTGCCACGGGTTCTGCTGGACCAGTCCATGACTAGATTCTGATACTATGGCAAATCTAAGCCCTTGGGTAGCCTTGGAGCAGAAAATAGGGTGAACGCTGAAACTTCTATAGAGAGTTTATTCTGGCTTTTGACTTTGTTGAGGCTGTTTCCTCTTCTTGCCTTCGACCAACGCCAAGCATAGCCCAAAGTCAGTATAAAGCGATGTCTTAAACCTCCAGCGATTTCAGTAACTTTTGGATAGACAACTATGCGCCTTTTAGTAGCGGCTCTTACACCGCTGGCTATGTTAATTGTCGTGTCTTGCACATCAGCGGAGCCGCAGACAACCTTACCGAGGAACTCTCCAGCCTGCACGGATATAACTAAGGTGGAAGTACCAGTAATTGTGTTCGGTGAAGAGAGCCTGAGAAATGGCACCTATAGTCGTTCCTCAACGACAATTGACTCAAGAGGTCAGATTGTCACAGGTCAACTACAAGTAAATACAGTGGGAACTGATTCACAGGGTCGCAGATACGTGAGTCCACCCACTGTTTCCTCCAAGAGCAGACCTCAAGTCGCTCAGATTTCACCTTATACAGTGAAAGCACTGTTACACTTAGCCAGTACCGAAGGCTTTTGGGATATGATAGATAATGACGAAGCTGGCAGACCTTCTAGTTCTACGCAGTATATCTTCATTCGCCTTTCATGTGCCAATCATCGTGTCAGTGTCAGTCGTGGTAACGAGCCTAGCGAATTTAGAGAGATATACAAATTGCTTAAAGATTTAGAGCGCATCCAGCCCAAAAAACTGCTCCTCTGAAAAGACAGCCCCTATAAACTCTAATGTCACGTCAAACATCATCGCCACAACTACAACCAAAGTTGGGTGTTTTGGTTCAGGAGGCGACCAAGCAGCTAAAGCTGCTGGTCTATAAGGGGCAGATATAGCGAAGCTGTCATCAGGGGCAAAGTAGCCCAAAACCCTTAGTACATCTTCAATCCAGGTTCCTTAATTTAAGCCATGCTACCTGTGACGTGTTGGTGCAGAGTATTAGTATATACTCTGCATCTTGATCTTGGGGTTAAATTAACGTACTTTCATGGCTTGGATTTGATGTCAATTCCTTAACGTACAATTTTCCTCTTTCGGCATGGTGACCCCTAGCAGGGGCATTACACTAATTCAATCTCTTAATCTCCCCGTAGAACCATTCGCCGTCCTGTTCCCAAACTGGAACCAGCAGATCTACATCTTCTTCAGGGTCTTGGCTTGACCACTGCCAATCAACGGTAACGGCGTTTAAGTAGCATCCATGCAGAAAGTAACGCTAAGACCTTATTGACTGGACGTACCAGTTAAACCTTCTGAATTCAAGAAGCCTTAAACCATTGAAATTGCGTTCTTAAAATCTGTACCAAATAGCTTACAGTCCAATTGGTACATTTCGTCTAGGCAAAATATCGCCGTGATAATTGTCTGTAGAAACGCCCACCCTGACTGAATTTCAGCCTTAGCGTAAGTTTCTGTACGATTGCTACACAAACGCCGTAACTGTCACGCCAAATACTTCCGACCCATCTTCTTCATAAGGCGATTCAAATTCTGGATCAATTTCTGCGTTGGTAATCTTCATTGCCTCGCAGCTAGAATAATGAGCGCATCCAGGCTCTTGGGGAAGGGGATTACCCCAGTCATCGCAGATCGGAATCATGTACCATTGGCTTGCGTAACTTTCAATAGCTTTCTTTGCAGCTTCTATCGCTTCATGGTTCATGGTTCATTGCCTCGATAAACTTATCCAGTGCTTTCTGTGCTGATTTATATCCAGGGGCTTGCTTGCCCAGCTTCAACTCTGCCAATGTGCGATCGCGAATTTTGGCTAGGTCTGGTAAGGAAAAATTAGACGCGTCGGTTTTCTGCGATCGCACTTTCTCTAATTCGGCTCTGGTCACTGCCAACTCATCAGCTAAATTTTGCTTTTCTAAATCCAAGTCGCCAACTTTGGCAGTGAGCCGATCCACTTCCCGATCTAATTCGTCGCGGTCTACCCGTGTATCCTGCAATTTTTTAAGTAGATCTTGATTTTCTGAATCCAGCTTCTCAGCGACAGCGAGTAGTCGATCACATTCTTGGTTTAATTCAGCATCGTTCTTACCCGATTGCTGACTTTGCGCTTCCTTAAGATGTTGCCTGAGAGAATTTCGCTCATCTATCAGGCTGTCAACTTTTTTGAGATTTCGTCCTGGTAGGTAGCGAGTAACTCTTTAACTTCTCCTATAACTTCAGTTTTCAGTTCTGCCTTAATATCCTGTAGTGTGTCACTACTTATTTCAGGTGTGTCATTCAATGTGTCACTAGATGTTACTGTTTTATTTTCTGGTGTGTCACTTGAGAAGAAGCTATTTAAGATTGCATTTACCAGTGGTGACTGATTTATTTTCCCGTCATCGTGGCAGAAGTCCTGCTCTACAGCGTATTTTTGAAGCCGTTCCCAATTCTCAGGGGAGATGTAAGCTGTTAGCCTCATATTCTTAGTTGCCATTGGTGTAATACTTTTATCTTTGAGTGTGATATTAGTATCACATGAGTATCACACTAATGTCAATAGATATGTCACACCAGTATCACACTGTTTTATTTGGCTACAATTCCATCTGTGATTGTTGCTGTGACTGGTATTGGGGTACAAGCTGGATTTGCTCTACTTCTGAAGCTCTCTCCTGCTCTTGCTCTTTCTCTTGCTCCTGATCTCGCAGTATGCCATTCCAACCAGCTTCGTCTAGTTCTTTATTCTGACTTTTAGGTATTGCTTTAAGAACCCAATTGGCTAACTCTAACCCGTCCTCATCCCCTTTTAAACTTACTACAACGTCGATATTCTCTGGATTGTTGAGAAGTCTTATAGGAAGTTGCTCTACGCTGGCAGCACATAAGTACAGAGTATTGTTTTGACCAAAACTAGGATCTAGAGCGATGCTAGAAATTGTTTCAATTGGGTCACTGGTAATGATTGCGTAATTAATAGCCTTGTCATTAGGTGGAGATATCCAGAAACAACTTGATTCTTCACTTACTTCTTCCTCGACATCGGGATCAAGGGTTAAATTTAGCCAATCACTTGATCCAGTCTCAAGGTCAAATAAGCAAAGACCCGTTTCTATATTCTGGAAAGTACGCACACTGAATACAGCCATCCCTTTATCATTAGCGTACAGCCATTCATCTTCGTGCAGCAGATCGAGTATTTCAGCAGGTAAACAGTATTCTTTAATTAGACGCGATCGCAACGGTAGCCAATTTTCTTCTACTGGATTAATATCCTTATCTACTGATTCATCATCATCAGTTTGATCGTCATCATCCAGGTTCGGCTCAGTTGGAACAGTTGGAGCAGTTGGGTCATGTTGAGTAGTTGGAACAGTTTGACTGTTAAGACTGGAGGCATATTCGGGTGCGGTAGCATCATTTAATTTTGACTGATCGGGTGCGATAGCGCCCATGTTTTCCTGTGCAATACTTTCCTCAAACAACGCTCTGGCTTCATCTGATATCAACTGATTGAATATAGGATCATTGATATTTTCTTTGTAAACATCCTTACTCCATTGCTCTTGGGCGCGTCTATACTCTATGGTTTCGGCTGTACGACGCGCTTGTTCTGCTGCCCTCTCTGCTTGGGCTTTTTCGCGTGCTTCACGGACACGATTTTGAATAAATTCCCTGTCGAAATCATCTGAAACAGCAAAAATATCAGCGTAATTTAATTTCTCATCATCCTTTTCAGTTTCACTACTAGCAGCTTCATTATCACTATTAGCAGCTTCAAGTTCTAATTCTGGTAGTGATGGTAATTGTTTTGGCAGTTCTACTTTTTGGTTGCTTGCTGCGATCGCACCAATAGTCTCGTTATTATCATCATCATCACTACCGTCAGTTGAACCAGTTGAGGTTGAGTTTTCTAAATTCTGACTGGTTATAACTGGTGGACGGTTTGCTGATTGTGCGATCGCATCATCAAGTCGCGGTTGGCTGGCTTGTTCTCGTAACTCAAACTCTAATTCCTCAACCCGTTGCTCTAACTTTCTTGCTGTGCGCTCCATTTCATCTTTTTGCTTTAGAGCTAAAGAGTAATCGCTTAACTGATGATTGATTGTGTCAAGGCTAGGCTGCAAATTCTCAATAACTCGCTCCCTATAATTAGTTGCAGGTTCATCCTTTAATGGTTGAGGTAACTGCTCCTCTAAGTCTAGGTTTAAGGAGTCCCGATTAACATCACTGTAATACTGTTTGACTGCCGTATAAGTAGCTTGACTACCTTTAATACCGCGTTCCAGTCCTAGAGGTTCTACCGCTTCAGCATAACTATCTTGCAGCTTTGATAATGTATGCCTACTGCCACCAAACAATGCTCGACAGTTCAACTTCTCTTTGTCATCCAACGGCACTAAATAGGCATGAATGTGAGGGGTAGATTCGTCCAAGTGAAGTTCTGCACGAACTACCCTATCTTGGTACTGTTCCTTGAGCCAATCAACCGATTTTTCAGTCCAAGCATCTAACTGTTCCTGCTCGTAAACTCCAGCACTTGATGGGTCATCAGGACGGAAATATTCAGGACTGGCACTCAGCAAGATTTCTACTGCTAAAACGGCGTTTTTACGAATTGTCTGGTCGCCAATCTTGTCTCGTACCATCGTGGCTAAGTCTGGGTCATTGAAACCACCAATCACACGGATGTTATTTAGTTCTGGATCAGCGTTTAGTGTTTTCCGCTCTCTAGTAGTATGGTGTCCACTTCCAGCTAGTTCGCCCCAACTTTTAATCTTTTGGATTCTGCAAATCCCGTATGCCATTGATGTTTTGACTGCACTGCTAACTTAAGATGCCTTTTGTTCTAGCACTTTTTACCTAAGATGTCGAATGATTGCTCTTGCTTGGCTGTAGCCACAATCCTTGATTTGTTCTAACTGGTGAGTTTATACTGTTAAATGTGGCTCAAGTTCCTGCGAACGTAATAATTTTGAGGTGCGGAGCGCCGTACCCTGAAAGGGGCAAAATTGTGGAGTGAATCCCCAATATTTCATATATTTGGTAAAATATCTGATCGGGCAGTCTAACTACGGGTTTAAAAACGATATAACACTTACTGGCAGAGGGTTTAAGCCTTGTTAAAGTGTAGCACAGTTTGGCACAGCTATTTTGATGAGGAAAACTGGCTCTTTTTACTATGTAGCACAGTTTGGCACAGGAAGTACCGGAAATCTGTGCTACAAAATGGGGTTTTCTAGAGGGAGTATTTTTACTTCTCAAGGCAGAGCAGTTGGGATATGAAATTGTACTAACTTGGACAGCTAATAACAATTATTTTTCTTTATGGCTAACGAGTTTCACCTGTATATTTCAATCGACACTGGCGGCTCCCAGACTAAAATTATCTACCAATTTCAAAACTGGAAACAACCTAGCTTCTTGTTGATGCCTCCTGGTGTTGAGCAAATTTCTACCGAACAACTTGAGCGTTACCAGGAATCACTTGGTTGGGTTGGTCATCCAACTGCGGAACAACAAGCTTGGTTGGAGTGGGAAGAAAGTATTTATGTGGTGGGAGAATTTGCCTCCAAGTTTGCACCCCAGGACAGAATTAAGGAGCGCAAGTACGAGAATGCTTTATATAAGGTGCTGGCTGCTATTGGAGTAATTTTAGATAAGTGCAAAGTAGTTTCTAAGAAAAAGCTCAATATTTATCTAGCTGTAGTATTTCCCTGGAACGAGTACAATGACCGCAATCGCTTTTCTGAACAACTTGAATTAATGTTCAAAAGCTTTAAGTTTCGAGGGGAATCTAGAAAGTTAAATTTGTCACATTTCTTATGCCGTCCTGAAGGTGGGGGATTGGCAGCTATCCGTATTAAGCAACAAGGTCTTCAATGGCTGCAATCTAAAAACTTAGCGGTGTTGATGTTTGGGCATCGGAATGTGTCATTAATTTATTTAGAAAAAGGCGCTTTAAAATATGGCGATAGTCCTGTGTTGGGCTTTTCTTTGATGCTTGATGAAGTATGCTCGCGGGTTAGTGGTTTGGAACGTGAACAGTTAGCATCAGCTATTTTTCAGGGTATATACGAAGCCAAGTCTGATATTTATACGGGATACAGGACGTTACATCCTAAATGGATTAAGCTGAAGTCAATTGAGGCTCTTGTTACTGCAAATAATCCAAAGTTAAGAGAGAGTGAACTTCGAGATATTGCTAAATCTATTGAAGTGACGACGCTTAATTATTGGGAAACTATCAAAAAGTGGCTTGATAAGAATTTACCTACGCTACCTGATGAAGTAATTATTGGTGGAGGCGCGGCTACATTTATTGAGCCGGAATTGGAAAAATATTTTAATTGCTCTACCAGTTCTTCATATAGGGACACTAAGGGAAAAAGACCGCCACAATATAAATGGGAAAACTCTAATCTACCCCATAGTGATATGTTTTGGGCTAATGATATTGAAAAACAGATAGAACAAATTTTCAATCTTTACTACTCGCATAGAGAACAATACTTAACACAACGCTTAATTGATAGCTTTGGAATGTTTGACCAATTGAAAGATACGGTAGCTGAGATTACTAATGCCAAGAAGGAAAAGAGTACGTAAAAGTCTCAGCCTACGCTTACAACCTTATGAGGGAACACCGTTGGCTGTTGTTGCTGATTATCTTAATAGTTTGTCTAAGGAGGAAGCAAATACTAAAGTTGGCGAACTTTTAGTGATGACTTTGCTACCTTACGCTAAGTTTTATGGTGGTAAGTTACCAAGTGAACGTTTGCGTTCTACTTTCCTAGCATCAAGAGATTTGATAGAGAAACATTTGGGAATTATGGCGCTAACTTTGGAGATAGAAGAAAGTTTATTTACTCCTGTAGCGAACCAAAACATTTCTCCTAACAATGGGGGTAATGTTGATAAACTTCCACCAACTGAATCAACAACTGAATCTGTTGAAGAGCCAATTCATACCAGTTTGATTTCTGGCAAGGTGGCAGCAGGAACAATCGGTAATATTTTCCAGTAGGTGTATCTAGAAACGACACTACTAGAAGTAGCAGTGAGTTGTCACATCATAGTATTTTTTCTCATAACAGCCCAATCGGGCTGTTTCTAATAGGCAGATCAGGCACTTTTTATTTGAGCGGGTTTTAGCGCAGCGGTCGTTTTCGCCCGCCCGTTTTAAACCCAATTTCTAGTGATAACTTTTATTAGGGGGAAAGCGAAAAACCCGCAACTCGCTGGCAC
>MWWH01000024.1_pt1 | contig 31305 bp, 21 predicted proteins | sample 1047231 | NCBI WGS metagenome assembly MWWH01 (sample SAMN06349967, study PRJNA376086) | soil metagenome | isolation source: MG3-2 sample Antarctic (ecotone) soil | place: Antarctica | collected 2015-01-13 | reverse complement strand
CGTCAATCTCTTTGGTCGTAAAGTAAAACTCTCCGTCTTTTCCTCTCCCAAGTTTGACGGCTTCAGTTTCGAGATATTTTTTTACACCTTCTTTAATCTCATCGCTTGAAAGTATTCCTACGTTTTCCTGTGCTGTTTTTCGGATTAGCTCTTTTGTCGAAAAATAACTTTCTCGCTCGGTGATTTTTTCAACCGTTTTTTCTACTGCGGTCTTTATTTCTTTTTGACGTAAAAAATCATCGTTCCTTACCACTTGGAAAAAATCTTTTTTTTGTCCTAAAACCTGTTCGACTTCAAAGCCGTAAGACTTCCCTACTTCTTGCCATTTCTCGAAAAGAATCTCCCTTGCAACGTGCGCTTTTTTCTCGCGTGTCGTCATCGTGAAATATGACGCTCTTTCTGCTCCGCTTGCTTTTGCGTTCTTCATCGCTTCTAAGATCTCTTTTCGACGACTTGAAAACTCATTCACTAACTCTTTTGAAACTCCTTTGATTTCAAAAGCATCTTTTGTTTTTTCGATTTCTAATCCTAACTCCGTGTGTAATTTGTGCGCTAATTCTGCCCTGTATAATGCGCCTGTCGTCATCTTCAAGCGGTAAAGCGGACGGCTTAAAATTGTGCCGGTTGTGCCGTCCTCGCGGATTCCGACATTTTGCGCGATGGCGTGAGTGTGAAGCTGCGGCTCTTGGGCGCGTGAAGTTCCGTGTTCAAAGGTTGCAAACACCAATTTACATTTTTCCGTGCTTTCGCCTAAATGTCCGCGTCTGGTAAATCCCGCTTCGGCTTCTAAATAATCGAGTGATTTTTTGACCGCTTCAAAATGAAGCTGTTGAATCTTTAATCTCGTTTCAAAATCGGCTTGACTCCACAGAACCGATACGCTTTTCGGAGCGGAAAAGGTTAAATCCCAACCTGCAACATGATTTTCTTTCCCGGCGTTTTGCGTCAACGCTTCGCCGTCCTTCCCTACTCCATCGCAAAGTTTCAGGAATTCGGTTTTATCTATATCACCCGTCAAGCCTAATGCTTCCGCGCCGCGCCCGTGCCACACGCCGTTAGGCTCTCCGCCGTGCGTGTAGTAGTCATCTTTGGCAAGTGAAACGTAGTAACTGCCTTGTGCTTTTCCTATCGAAAGCAAAACAAATTTACCTCTTTCTAAATTGTTCGGTTATCCATTCTTTCGCCGTTTCCTTTTCGACATTTCCCGCCTTGACGAGTAACGCCTCAAAAGCGACGGCAACCGATAATTTGAAGTCTTGAATATCTTCCCTGATTCGTTTGCTGCCCGTTTTAATTTCTTCTATTTCCTCTGCTGACTTATTATCGAGCGCGTCTAAAAGTAGTATCCGCGCTTGTTCGTGAACGCTCCGTTTATGCCTTTCGGCAAGGGCTTCTAGTTTCGCTAAATACGAAGCGTTAAGCCGATATGAAACGGTAAATGTCGGCTCTTTTTTTACCTTTTTTGATTGCATACAACTTTAAGTTACTTAAACTATTCAAGATTATCTGCTTTTTTACTACTTTTTGTAGGCACTTTGCAAGCAAAACAAGCTATTGATATTTAACCGAATTTAAGAAAAAACGCTCCGTTTTGTCTGCAATTGTGGTGCATCAGGTGTAAAAACATTTCTGATTTGTTTGGGGCTTGCTCTGCTACTCAAAATTTATACGAAAATTTTACCGCGCAAAAAGTTGGAAAAAACTAAAAAATTATAGTAGCTAGAAATGATGCTGAATTTTCAAAAACCACAAATCGAGCCTGAAAAAGAAAAGCTGCTCCGTGTCGAACTTGGGCAAATGGTCGCTACGCCGGGCGCATTAGAAGAACTGGAAAAAGCTAATGTGTCGCCGCTTCGTCTGCTTGGTCGGCATCAATCGGGCGATTGGGGCGACATCTCCGAAGCTGACAAACAAGAAAACGAATTATCACTCAAAGAAGGCTTTCGGCTTCTCTCCGCTTACAAACTCGACACGAGCGCGAAAATTTGGATTATTACCGAAGCTGATAGGTCGGTAACAACCATTCTTTTGCCAGAAGAATACTAGCTTTTGTATTCGCGTTCTTCGGCTTTGAACTTCTTAATAATGTCCGAATGAACCATTCCGTTTATGACGGATTCAAGGATTTTTAGGGTTGAAGCGTCCGCGTCTTTGTATTTCGGTGATGAAAGAATTTCTGCTCTCGTCGCTTCCCAAAGTGTTTTACGCTCGGTTTCCGGCAAACTTTTAAGGCGTTTGTCTGCACGTTCCCAAGCCTTATCTTCTTCCCTTTTAGCTTTGTTTTCTTTCTCGTGTTTTTTCTGTTCGGCTTCAAATCGTTTTTTGCTTTCAGCTTGCTTCACAAAATCAAGGTAGCTTTCGGGCGGTTCGTAGCTTTCTTCGACAGCTTTGATAAACAGTCCAGACGGGTTTTTAATGTCCGTCCCTAGCACTCGATACGGAAACACTAAAATTTCACGCTCTACGGCTTCCCTGTGGCTTTTAACGAGGCTTCTGGCTTTCTTTTCGGACACCCTAAAGCCTTTCATTTTAGAAACTAAATCTTCCTCGTCTGCGGTAAAAGTAATTTCCACTTCCGGCACAAGTGGCGGGGGTGGCTCTTCCGGGATAAGTGGTAATTGATTCGGGTTTGTTTTTAGTGCTTTCCCTCTTGGTAAAGGCTTTCTCTTTGCCATTGCAAAAGTGTGTTCGCCTTTTGCCTTGCGCCCTGCCTTGTAAATAAATAACCAGTCAAGCGTTCCGTCATCGGCTCTGATTTGCTCGTAATAAAAAGATTCGATGTAACCGCTTTCAAGATGTGGTTTGTGAAGTCTATACATCTGCGGTCTAACCTGCTCCCAGTCGAAAAAGCGCGTCTGCGGTGCATAAGTGCAAAACTCGGAATAAAGCATTTTTGCTTCTCGGTTATATTTTACTGCCGCAAACATTTGATAGCTCAATAGTTCATAAAACCTCTGTGCCATTGGGGTTAATTCTTTCAAATAATCATAATCAAGTGGGCGTGTCGGGGCTGAATTCAGTATTTCTCGGTAAAGGTCGTGAAGCTGAATGTAAGTAGCATCTGCTTTGTCGCCGTTTGGTAGTTTCTCACCTGTAAAAATGACGGCGTATCGAGTATCGCCTATTTCAATAGTTTTTTCTGTTCCGTCTTTTGTTTTATAAGTAAATTTGGCATTTATTAAAGCACCTGCGTCTTGCAATAGTGCTTCTTTTATTCTGTTTGTTTCTGTTTTTAGTTCTAACTCTTTGGCAATTTCTCTAAGACTTCCAAGCCTGATTAGTTTTGGAACGGGCTTCCCTGATTCTTCGATTCTGCGGTTGATGATGAGTGTATCAATTTTATAACCTAGCGGGTCGGGTGGATTTTTAATCTTCCATTTGGTTGTAAGCTCGCCCTCAGAATTTTTAACTTTTATTTCAATTGAAACTTTTCCAGACTTTGAAAGCCTATGAATCGGAAACCGTGAAAGCGCGGTTTCCGTTCTAATGATTTCTGTCGGGATAATTTCTATGCTGTTTTCTGACATTTCAAAAAGAATTTACACGAACAACAACAACAAACGCAAAGTGTGTTCTTGTTGTTGTTGTCTATATAAGTCTTATTAGTCTAAGAGTCTAGCGTCCGATAATACAATCAAATCAATAGTTTAGCTCAAAAAATCGTAACCGAAAACATCCATTCCCGTAACCGAAAACATCCATTCCCGTAACCGAAAACATCCATTCCCGTAACCGAAAACATCCATTCCCGTAACCGAAAACATCCATTCCCGTAACCGAAAACATCCATTCCCGTAACTCAAAATGCTTGCCTTACTTTTATTAACATTTCCGTAAAAACTTAAATAAGTTTTTACGGAAATGTTAATTTAAGGGAAAATGTTTTTCGAGCATATCTAAAACTTCTTCTCTCATTTTTACACGCTTCAAAGCACATTGGCTTTTAATTCGTGCGTGAAGTGAAACAGGAATATCAATAGTAAATCGTGCTGTTGCCTCTTTTTCGGTTTGGATTCCGTTTGTTGTAATTGTTGCGCCCTGAGAAACCCAAGCGTCTGGCGTAATTTCTTGGGCTTCCTTTCTAGGCTTGGTTGACATTGTAACTTTCTTGCTCATTCTCAATTAACTCCATTATCTCGTTAGTTAGTGATTCAATCTCTTGGCTTGCCCTTTTGTCTGAATTTGCTTCTAAAACCGTTTTGCCTTCTGCTGCACTTTCAGCAAAGCCAACTCTTTGGCAGATATGCGACTTCAAAACGGGTAACTCGTATTCTGCAAGCGTTTCTACTACATCCCGTCCGATAGCAGTATTTACGATTTTACGGTTAATCACAAAAGCGGCTTTAAGGTTTTCCTTAAAAACTTTAACTTCTGTAATTAAATCAACTATTTCCTTAGCCGCCCAAATATCATAAGGCGACGGCTGAACAGGAATAAGTATTAAATCGCTTGCAAGAATGGCAGAACGGGCAACGTCATAAACTCGCGGTGCGCCGTCAATAACTACAAAATCAAAATCCGTCGCTAGTTTTGGAAGTTCCTTATGAAGAATCGCTTTCGGCATCCCGATAACCGAAATCAGCGCATTATCACTGCGACTTGCTGACCAATCGAGCGCACTACCTTGAGGATCTGCATCTACGAGCAAAACCTTTTTGTTACGTTGCGCTAGGGAAGTGGCTAAATGAACGGCAAGTGTCGTTTTCCCTACGCCGCCCTTTTGATTTAATAGTGAAATTATCATTTAAGTTTTTAAGTTTTTGTAAATTTACGACTTCACACAAAATCGTAAATGTTTTGGGCATATTCGGTCAAGTTGAAAAAAGAATTTATAGAAAAAGCGTAAAAACTTAAAACAGTAAATAAGTTTTTACGCTTTTGTGTTTTTATTGTTTATTAAGAAAATCCGCTTTATTAAACCGTTTATGCAAAATCTGATGAGTAAAACGATTTCTTATGTTAAAATAGAATCTGCTAAAAATGATTTTCTGAGGTTCGTGCCGGTGCGTAAGGAAGTCGCCGACAAGGGCATTACCGAAAATGAGTTAGATAATTTTATGAATTCGCTTCGCCGAAAAGATGAAGCAAATTGAGGTTAAGAAGATGACACTAACAATCGAACTGACACCTGAAATCGAAGCCCGTCTTAAAAATAGGGCTGTGGCTAATGGTTATAATGAAATTACGGATTACGCAAAAAAAGTTCTCGAAGATGACACAAACAAAATGAAAACTTTGGATGAAATTTTTGCTCCGTTTCGAGAACATACGGAACAAATTTCAGAAAAAGAAGTTGATGACCTTGTAAAAAAAGCTAGAAGGGAAGTCTTTGCGGAGAAAAAAGCCAAACAAGAAGCGTGAAAAATCCTACCGAAATTCCTGCGGTTTTTGATTGCAACATTTTAATTCAAGCCACCGCAAACAGCCGAAACTCGGCTTCCGCCTGTTTCCGTTTAGTCGAGGCTAAAGTAGTGAAACTTTTTGTAAGTGAAAATACCTTACAAGAATTAGAAGAAGTCCTTAATCGAGATTACATAAAAGATCGTTTCAAATTCACGGATGAAGTCATCAAAGAATTTTTGGACAAAGTGCGTAGTTTAGCCGTTATTTTGAAAAATGTTCCTAAAGTATTTTCTCTTACTCGTGATGTTGACGACGAAGAATACATAAATTTAGCCGTCGAAGCCGAAGCCCTTTACATTGTTACCCGCGATAACGATTTGCTAGATTTGATGACCGGCTACGATGTCGAAAGTAAAGCATTCCGGCAAAAGACAAGACCGCTAAAAGTTGTCGAGCCGTTGGAATTTTTGAAAATTGTAGATGAACAGATGAGAAAAGATTTGTCTGTTAAGCCATAAATCAAATATCAAAATGATATAAACTTGATAGCAATTTGATATAAGTTTGAAATAGAGTGGGGAAGTGTGATTATCAGACGCAAGGCAATTTTAGCTTTGTAATGCTTCTTTTAATGAAACTTGTAGTAATGATTTGGTTTGCTCGTGTCCGTGTCTAATGTTCTGCTCCAACTCATCGCAAAAATTCATCAGCTTTTCCAATTTTTCGACAATTCGCTTTTGTTCGGCTAACGGCGGCAGTGGAATAGAAAATTGCTTTATTGTTTTTAATACCAAGTTCTTATTTCCAACTCCCCAAGTTCCGTCATCTGATTGCTGTTTTACAAATGGTGAATTTATAACAAATTCTAGGAACTTATTATACGTCAATTCCAGATTGAATTTCAGTAAAGCAACACTTACAAAAATACTAAAATCTTTTTTAACATTAATCACTTTTGCAATTCCTGTTGTTCCAACTTTTGTTAAAAGAACATCACCAAATTCAGGATTACATCGTTCAATCAAGTGGTTATGCTCTTCTACTGAAATGAATTTAGTGTCTGAAAAATCCAAAAATCCATTTGAGATATTTTTGACTGATAAAAAAGGAATACCTTTTGTAATATAAGTAGGTGTGTGATGAGTTCCATCTGTAATTAAATTGCAAATTTCTCCTAACTTACACCACACCCAATTTTCAGGAATTTCATACAATGTTTCTTCGTCTAAATTGCGAGTTGTTGATTGTAGATTTTCTTTTCTGATTTTCTTTTCCGCGATTAGTTTTTCTTTTTCGGCTCTTATCCTTTCGAGCAGAATTTCGGCGGGTTCGTCTGCCTTATCTTGCGGAACGATTTTGCCTTGCATCGCTTCACGCAAAAAGGCTTGGCGAAGTTGGCGAAGTAATTCAAGTTGTTTTGAAAGTTCGGTTGTAATTTGATTATTATTCCAAAATAATGATTCAACAAAGTTGATTCTTTCCCGAATATCTTCAAATTCCGAATTATTTTCATCCTTTAATAAACGAACCGTTTTTTCCTGTGTTTCTAGATCGCAATCCGGCATTATCAAAACTTTTAACTTTTCCGCATTTACATTTGGTTGTGCCGAACCGCCTTTCATTTCAACAATCTGACTCCAAAAGCAATATGAATTTAGAAAAGCATTAATAAATTCAATATTCATATCTTTTTTAAGTCTGATTCTGATTAAATAACTCGCAAAGACGGCATTTGAAGGCGGATTTTCGACAAAGAAACTTTTGCCCGTTGTTCCGCCTGTTCGGGCAATAAGAATATCATTATCTTTCAAAAGATATTTTTCGTCGTCTTGGCAATCACAAAACGGGACGCTTTCCCAATTAACTTTACTGTGATGTATGTCTGTAATTCGCAACATTCTGTGCGAACCTTTTTCAAGTGCGGACGCAGTAAAACCGTATTGAGTAGTTTCAATATAATCATTGAAAGTCGTTTCTTTGCACGTTTCAAACAGATGCGAAAAGACAACCGTATTTTTGATTTGTTTGACTATTTCATCATTTGAGGTGATGAAAGTTAATGGAATGAATTTTAAGGAAATCATTTTTACGCGGTTTTTATTTTACTCAATAGCTCTTGGCTTTTCGCTAAACTATCTTCAATCTTTTCAATCAATTCACGACTTGAAAATTCGTGTTCTTCTTCCTGTTTGTGCGGGTTTTTGATGTCTATATCGTAACCACGTTCTTTGATTATTTCGATGTGAACTTTCCAAGAAACTTCGCTTTCCGTCCGGTCGTTCCACCAATCTTTAATAGGCTGAAATTCTTCTAAACGAATTGGTCTTGTTTTGTTATAAGCCTTCTGACCTTCGGGCAATCGGTGTTCATAATACCAAATTTCTCGTGTCGGCTTGCCTTTCTCGAAAAATAAAAGATTTGTTGCGACTGTTGCATAAGGCTGAAAAACTGAATTGGGCAAACGAACAATCGTATGTAAATTACAATCGGTTAAAAGTTTTTCTCGGACTCGTTGTTTTACGCCTTCGCCCGTAAGTGAGCCATCGGGCAAAACAATTCCGGCACGTCCGCCTATTTTGAGTAAATGAACCATTAGAACTAAAAACAAGTCTGCACTTTCTTTTGTGCGGAAATTCTGCGGAAAATTGTTCTCGTTATTGTTGGCGACAATTCCACCAAACGGCGGATTAGCTAGAATTACGTCAATGCGGTCTTTCTCAACGTAATTGGTTAAAGGCTGGTCGAGCGCATCGCGGAAAGTAATGTTTGGAACTTCGATGTCGTGCAAAATTAAATTTGTCGTTCCAAGCAAATAGGGAAGTGGCTTATATTCCCAACCGATAACATTATCTTGAATAGATTGGCGTTCTTCGACGCTGTTAGCCTGTTTTTTCAAATGCTCAATGGCACAGGTCAAAAAACCGCCTGTTCCGCTTGCAAGGTCAAGAACTTTTTCGCCAATTTTCGGGCTAATAATGTCCGTTATAAATTGCGTGATGGCTCTCGGCGTGTAAAATTCTCCGCTTTTTCCGGCACTCTGTAATTCTTTCAAAATGCCTTCGTAAATCTCTCCAAATGCGTGGCGGTCTTTAGCAACATTAAAATCAATCTCATTAAGTTTATTCAAAACTTTGCGGATGTTAATTCCGCTTTTCATATAGTTGTTATTGCCTTCAAATACTTCTCGAACTATCAACGCTCGCGGATTTCCCGAAACATTGATATTTCTCAAGGTTGGGAAAAGGGTTCGGTCAACAAAAACCTGAAGTTCTTCGCCCGTCATTCCTTCGCTGTTTCCCGCCCAATTTTCCCAATGAAGTTCTGGCGGAATAGGTGATTTATAATTGTCGTCAAGCAATTCTAGTTCTTGATCTTTGTCGCTGAAAATCTTAAAAAACAGCATCCAACCAAGTTGCTCAATGCGTTGGGCATCTCCGTTTAGTCCCGAATCTTGCCACATAATATCGCGGATAGATTTTATAATTCCTTGTATGTTGCTCATTCAATTTTTCTTAAAATTAGGCTGCTTTATAAAGTTCTTTTTCTAACTCGCGGACGGCTTGCGTATAATTTTCCCTTCTGCCAAAAATCCCTTTCACAATTTCCAAACGTGAACCGAAACTTGTAAAAGGTTTGACATTCAAAACCTCTAAACTTTCGATATTTACGATGCCTTCATCAGCATATTTTTCTAATAATGCTTCCAACACTTTCCGGCTCTGGTCGCCGTATTTCGTGAAATAATCTCGCTTCTTGACGTTCTCGGCTCGTTCTCTCCTCGTTAGCGGTGGTTGGTCAAAAACAACGTGGCAAATTAAATCGAACAAATCTAATTTTTTATCTACGGCGTTTTGTAACTCTTCAACTAAAACGCCTTTTTCTTCCAACTCTTTAATGATGGTTTCTTTCTTGTCGGCTTCGTTCCATTTATTTAGAAACTCGTTCAAAGTCGCAAACTGTTCTGTAACTATTTCTTTCGTGTAATCAGTAAGTTTTCGGGTGATTAGCTTGCCGTCCTTATCAAAGGAAAGCTCCCGCGAAACTAAAACCGAAACATCAACGCCATTAACAAAAACTTTTTCGCGTGGCGTGTGTGTTGCGATTGTAAAAGGGTTTCTGATTGTCGGCGGTTCAATCTTGATTTCTTCGCCTGTTACTTCGTCAATGATGGGCGAAGTGTCCGCTTCTTCCTCGTCTAAGATGGTGCTTAAATCTATATCTTCTGTTACGGGCTTTAGTCTGATTGGGTCGCCGTCAAAGTCCGGGTCTGCAAAAAGGTCGGTAGCGTTCCGAAAATCCAGAATCGTAAAATAGTATTTATTGTAATCCGCATTTATGCGTGTTCCGCGTCCGATGATTTGCTTAAACTTTGTCATCGAATTGATGTTTGTATCTAAAACAATGACCTTACAAGTTTGAGCGTCAACGCCCGTTGTCATTAGCTCCGATGTAGTTGCTATCACGGGAAAGGCTTCTTCGGGGTTTGTAAAATTATCGAGTTCGCGTTTTCCGATGTCGTTATCGCCCGTCATCTGCACAATGTATTTTGAATTTTCGGCTACGATGTCGGCGTTTTGTTTCGTAAGTTCGCCTGTCATGCCTTCGGCGTGTTCAATGTCGCAACAAAAGGCGATTGTTTTATCGTAACGACTCGTGCCTGTCAAAAATTCGGTTATCTTTTGAGCAACCAATTTTCTGCGCTCTTCGACGACAATTTTTTTATCAAAATCTATTCGGTTGTAAATTCTATCTTCAACAAAATTGCCGTCTTTATCTCTGAAATACTTTGGTGGTCGCCATCCTTCCGCGTCAATGTCGAGCGTAATTCTGATAACGCGGTAAGGTGCTAAAAATCCGTCGTCAATTCCTTGTTTGAGTGAATAAGTGTAAATTGGCTCTCCAAAGTATTCACTATTACTTATTTCGTCCGTTTCCTTCGGCGTGGCGGTTAAACCGATTTGCGTTGCTGCCGTGAAATAAGACAAAATTTCACGCCAAGCCGAATCATCTTTCGCGCTTCCGCGATGGCACTCGTCAACTACGATTAAATCAAAAAAATCGGGTGAAAATTGCTTGTAAATATTCCGTTCTTCTTCTGTGCCTGTCAGTCCTTGATAAAGGGCTAAATAAATTTCATAGGCTTTATCTACTTGGTGCTTTTTAACTACCGTCATATTGCCTTTGAAGTGCTTGAAATCGCCGCGCCGCGTCTGGTCTATGAGCGCGTTGCGGTCTGCTAAAAACAATATGCGTTTCTTCGCTCCGGCTTTCCAAAGTCGCCAAATTATTTGAAAAGCTGTGTAAGTTTTCCCCGTGCCGGTTGCCATTACGAGCAACACGCGGTTTTGACCGTTGGCAATGGCTTCAATGCTTCGATTAACGGCAATTTGTTGATAGTAACGCGGTTTTCGTCCGCTTCCGTCGTCGTAATAATCTTGGGCAATTATTCGCTCTGCATCGAGCGTTTTGATTCCTTTATAGACTTTATATTTTTCCCAAAGCTGCGCCGGTGAAGGAAAGCTATCTAAATCGAGTTCGGTTTCGATATTTGCATCGGTGGTGGTCTTATCGTGGAAAATAAAACCGTCGCCGTTACTGCTAAAGACAAACGGAATATCTAAATCGTTTGAATAATCTATGCCCTGTTGTAGTCCGGCTCTGATAGTGTGTTTGTTATCTTTCGCCTCAATAATGGCTATCGGAATGTTCGGTTTGTAATAAAGAATGTAATCGGCGCGTTTGCCCTTGCCTCTCGAATGGAGTTTTCCGCGAACAAAGATTTTACCTGCGGTAAAAGAAATTTCTTGTAAATATTGCGTGTGCCTATCCCAACCGGCTTTTTCAATCGCCGGTGTAATGTATTTTGTGCAAATGTCGCTTTCGGATAGAGATTTTTTATCAACCATAGATTACCGCTTGAGAAGCTATCAAGTTAATATCAAATTGATATTAACTTGAAATACAACTTATTTTAATGCTCCGTGCTATTTCCTATCTCAAACAAAAATAAAAGTGTGGTTTCCACTTTAGTAATTAAGGCTTGTAATTGCCTTTCGGTCAAATTGCTTTTAACTTTGTGCGTTCCGGCATTGAAAAGGTCAATCGCCGCTAAAGTAGCCGCTAAATCTTTTTCTACAAAATCCGTAAATTCACCGTGATTGATGTGTCGAGCGATAAACCGCAGTCTTGCCTTACGGGTCGGGCGACCATTGGCAAAATCATCTTTAGATTGACTCCAAGTTTTAATTTCTGCATCGGGCGAAAGATAGTGCATAATTTGTGTAACCAACTCTCTTAAAGACGTGATGCAATGCCGGATTTTATCAGGATTGTTTGAGCTAAAGGCTTCTTTCGCTCCAACTCTGAGAATATACAAATCAGGATTAACGCCTGTTAGATAAGGCTCAAGCGAATCGGTAACGATGATTTGAATGTTTTTTCTTTCAATTTCGCGTTCTTCGTAAAACTCATCTTCTTCCTCGTAATCAAAAGTAGTTTCTACAAGGTCAACGCCGCTAAAAAACTCGAAAGTCGGAAGTTCCGTAAGATGTGGGGGTAACGTGAAAATGCTCGTTTGCGGAAGTTCGTAAGATTTGAAAAGGTCTTTATATGAATTAGAAAAATCTAAGAAGCTATTTCCATAAATGTTGCGAATTCCTTTTTCTACATTCAAACCTAGTCCTATTCTGTCAAAATCCATATTAACCAATGCGCTTTGAGCTAGGAGTGATTTTTCTGTAATGCCAAGCAGATGCGAACCTAAAAATTTCTCCATTTCTAATTTTGGGGCGAATCTTTCTTGAAAATTTAACCAATCTTTTGCCCTAATACCTGCTAAGTTATCAAAGTTTGCGATTGATGAAATTGATTTAGAAAAATCCTTAATTATAGAATCTTGAATCATACTCAAGGCTCTATAATTAGCCTCGTTCACTAAATCAAAAATCGGAGATGATATTGTATTTACCTTTGCAAACTGAGCTAATTCCTTGCCAATGTCTGAAACGCGCTCATTGATAAGGTCTTTGTATGTAATCGCTCCTAAACCAGTGGCTTTATCAAGTAACGCGCTCTCCCTAGCAAATTGGTCTAGTCTGTAAGAATCTATGCCGTTAATTCTTCTTAAAGATTTCTCCGCTTCATCAATCAAAGCACTATGTTTTGAAATTTGATCATAAGGGTCTATTCCGCCTAATCTTCTTCTATGTTTCTCTGCTTCGTCTGAAAGTCTTATAAGTTCTTTAATATCCATAAATACAAAACCTCTCAAAAAACTTTGTGTTTATCAGCTAAAATTTAGACATTTTTTGAAAATGTTCTCTGGCTTTATGCTCTCGGCTTCCGACTGATATTTGAGCATAAATAACTGTATTTTGTATATTTGCGTGTCCTAACCAATCCTGAACAAAGCGAATATCTGCGCCTGTATCTAGCAAGTGCGTAGCTATCGAATGTTTCAAAACGTGAAAATGCCTTTTGTCGTCCGGGAGCTTCGCCTTTTCTCCATAGCCTTTTATCAAAACATCTAACATCGCTCGGCTAATCGGTGCGCCTTTTCTGCTTGGAAAAAGATACGGTAAAGAATCTTCCCGCGTCCGTAAGTAACTTTTCAAAATTCTTACCTCGTCTGCCTGTAATGGATGAACGCCGGAAAGACTACCTTTTAATCTGTGAATGTTTAATCTTAGCTGTTTGTCGTCAAAATCATTTCGCTGTAAAAGTCCAACCTCACTAGCCCGTAAGCCGTGCCGATATGCCAAAATAAAAATAGCCTTATCTCTTTTGCTTGAAATAACACTAATTATATTTTTGGTTTCGGTTTCAGTGAGAAACTTAATCGTTTCGACTTTGGTTGCTCGGCTTGCTTTCATCAAAAAAGATTATTAGACAAAACAACCGAAATGTCCAATACGAATGAACTGTCCAAAAGCCTTCAAATAGCTGCTAAATTGTTTGATTTTTAAGATTAGCTACGAACGGAGTAGAGCGAGCAAAAAGACTAGTTTTTGGACGATAGAAGTTTAATCCAATCCTCAAAACGAAATACTGTATAATTGTATTCTGAAATTTAACTTAGTTTCAAAAACGACCCTTTTTGAGACAATTCTGTTGAATTTAAGAAAAAGACAAATATAAAAATTTTCACTAGACATTACAGTTAAATTTCCAGTTGACGATGACATGCAAGCTGATTCTGCTCTGGTTCAATGAGTTGTTAGCAGCGTGCACCGAAGAATATGGTTCCGTTACCTGGCGTCGAATTCCGGACGTGCATACGACTCTATGAAGCCGCACGCCGAACAGCGGAATGTCCCCAGTGGAACTTTCCTCTTATCCGGGGCATTCGTTCCAAGCCAGAAGGACTTCTCCGGCGCCCCTTCGACCCAACTACTGACGCGATTGAAGCGATTACCCTTCCAATCGACAATGAACCCCTGAATCATCTCGCCGCTGCACTTTGGGCAGTGTGTTTTCTCATTACTCATGTGTAAACCCTCCTGAAGAAACTGAAGAATGTTGTTACCCGCCGCCTAACTTTGATTTATACCGAATTAAATTCCGTATAATAATTTATGCGGAATTCCTAAACAGTAATTTCTTAGATATTTCCGGTAAATTCGTTAGATAAAAGCCGAATTTTAACGATGGCTACGATAAGTTCAGTTCAGATTATCCAACTGATTTTACTATAAATCACTCACATTTTGTTTTCATAAATCTGATTATCACTAAAATCTCAAAAACGCCCGTTTTTGGGAATGATTAAGGTTGATAGGAAGTTTCGCAAATAATTAAATAAAGTGAGTTCCAAAACCCATCCCACAATCAAAGTTTCAAAAACCTCCCCCTAAATAGGATTCTGGGACACTGAGAAACTACATAATTTTTGGAGTCTTAAAAACGGGCGTTTTTGGCACAAACCATTATAACAGATTGTCTATTTCACAAATAAAGTGATCGTTTTTTTTCTTCTTCAAAGTGAAATTCTTATTAGACAAAATAACTGTTTTGTCTAATAAGAAAGTAGAATTTTGCCGTTTTTCCTAGTATTTGCGCTTGTAGAAAAGCTATGTTTTTTAACTGTAATGTCTAATAAGAGAATTTCTTTCGCGTTTATTCGCTCTATAAACGGCTTTCTCGGTCTGGCGTAAGCTGTCAGGCTTACCTTTTTTGTTTAACACTTCCGTCTGATTTTTGTTAAAATCGGTGGTCTTGCTCCGCCATCGGCGGCGATGCGCTGACGAGCGAAGCGGTTTTAGGCAATTTTCAAGGAAAAATGTTAAACAATTTCCGCGCGGTCAGTTCGGTATTTAATAAAAGTGTTATCAAAGTTCGGCGCGTAGCCTTGCGTCGTTAGAAATTTCCGCCATTTCTCGACATCATATTTCGGCTCGTGTCCGAGCGTTACAATTTTCTCACAGTCGGAAAACCGTTTTAGAAGCCTTTCTTCAAAAGAACACCAAAGCAAACTTAAAAGAAAATCCTTTGTCGGATTATTTCCTCTATATTGACTAAATAAATCCACTTCCCAAAGCATCAAAGTTTTTTCAGTCGGGTAATACCACGCTTGCAGGTTGGCGAAAAAATGCCTGTCGCACTCTACTACCCGTGAATCCGTTACTTGCCCTATTTCTTCTCCTAGCTTCGTTTTAACCGGCGGCGTAAAGCTAACGTCAAGAATGATTCTCGGAACGAAATAACAGGCTTTAACGTGAACATAATCACGCTCACCTGCATCAGTTAGTTTTATGCCTATTTCACGGTGATTAAATCCGTATCGTTCTTGTGAAGTATGCCACACAAAGAAAACCTCTGTATCACGGTTTTCAGGCGGAAGTTGAAGCCTTGCAATTTGTTCCTCTCGATTCCAATAGCCTTCAAAGATAGTTGACTGTATCACTTTGTTTGCCTTCGATATATTGCAGGTTTTTCATCTTCGGGCATTTCGTGTTCCTTCAAATTAAACTGTTTTACGCGCTCCTGTGCTACATCTAAGGCAACTTCTAATTGTTCAACTTCTTCAAGAATCGAAGTCAATTTATCACGCTCGGCAAGCGTCTTAATTCGCTGTGTTGCTTTGTCCAGACGAAACAAAATTGAAATATCAACCTTTTTAGTCCAACCCTCTCCACGTCTGCGGTAACGAAATTCTGACATAGCCTTACTTATAAACAAACTTTCATTATTTCTAAAGGTTTTTCGTAGATATGGCACATTTTGAGAAATTCAAGCATAACTCTAATTGAATGTTATTTCTAAAAGGCTTTATATGTCGTTATTTGAAAAACAAGGCTCTCAAGCAAAACAGGAAGAAAGTTTTGATAATTTAACCCTTCCTCAAACCCAAAATCGCGCAAGCGTTAAACAGACGGTTGAATCTGCTGGCACGCAATATATCAAAAATTCTTTTGGAAAAATTACTGCATATCTGGTTCAAGCACTCAGCAACACTCCGCCGTCTGATAGCCTAGAAAATTCTTCATTTAGTCCTCGCTCAAAAGAATAAAAATTTTAGAATGGATTTTTTGAATCATACCGATATTTTAAGTATGGAAAAAGTAAAAGTCTTTGCCACACCTGAAGCCTATACTCAAATTACAGATTCAAATAATGAAGAACACACAAAGTTTATCCTCAATAATTTACATCAACAAATTACAAAGAAAAAAAGTAGAGAGATTGATACCTATGATAGCCGTTCTTCTCTTGGCATCTCTGCACAATGGGCTAAAGACTCTTCCAAAACATCAGTTGTTTTGATCTATCACAGTTACGGTATTTTAGGATTAAAACACCTCAACTATCCAAACACTTTTTGGGAAGACATTTCAAAAGCTATTCCTATTGAAATTGACTGATAATTTATTCCCTTGTTATTACTTGGTCATCATTTGCCACTTGAAACTGCATACGTTCTTCTGGATTTGATGAGATAATGAAAGTCGCTTTTTCCTTAAAAAATTTAACTAAGTTAGGCGAACACTCCAACGGCTCTGTTTGCATTTCCGCTACAAATTTAGTGCTATCCTTCTCATCAAGAGAAACATTTACACGAAATTCTTTATAATTGCCATTTTCCATTTCGAGAAAAACGGTGTGATTTCCTTCGGACTGAAAAATACAACTAGCGGCTTTTTCTATAAATTTTTCACTAATTTGAGCTTCACTTCCTTTAGACTCAGAAATAATGACAGCAAAACGCTCTGCATATTCATTTACTAAAGTTTTTACATCGTATTTTGTAGTTCGCCCTTTATCATCAATATAATCCATTCATTTTTACCTCTCGCCCTGAATTTTTCTTTCGAGTTCGTTTCTTTCGCTCTCGCTCATTAACATCACTTTTCTATCGTTTTTTTCAAATATACTCATTGAAATCGGCTCTTCTTTTACAGATTTGGTTATCTGTTGTTCTTCGGCTTCCGTCCAATCCTTAAAAATCTGCTCGCTTTTATCTCGCTTAATAAAGCCCTCAATACTTTCATCAATCGGGGAAAGCATCGGTTTAACAAAAGGCTCATAGCCAAATAACCTAGCTCCGATAATTCGCTTTTTATAAGCACCGATTGAAACGGATTTGTAATAACCTGTTAATCCATTCCAAAAAGTAGTTTCCGGCGTGTGCTTGCGGCTTGTAAATTCAGAAGGAAGAACAACGGGTCTTTCTTTTGTTACCTCGTTTTCTAAAACTTCTTGCGTTCCGATTTCGCCCGATGCCCAAGCTGCTGTTGAAGCTGTCGAAAGTGAGAAAATAGCTTTGTGCTGACACATTCCCAAAAGTTCATTAGAAACATCTTTTGTATATGAATCGTTTAATCCGTCCTTATCTTGAAAACCAATTATCAAACTCGCTCCTTTTGAGCGTCCCATTGTCGCTATCGGGCTTAGGTCAAGCCTTCCACATTGCCTAATCTCATCTATAACTATCCAAGTCCGGCGGGTATCTGAATTTTTTTGATGTCGGCTGATAAGTTGTCCAAGACGTTTTATTATAAGTTGGTTAATTTTCCCTAGTGCTGTGCCTTCTTCACCTGCTCCAAGTAACAAAATAGTTCCGTTTTTATCATTCAACCATTCTTCAAGGCTTACCGTTCTTTCTGCTGGAAGTTTTTCCCAAAGTGATGCGATTATTTCAAAAGGTTTAATATGTGTGCGAAGTTCAAAAAGAATACTATCAGTTGTCTTTCCTTTTTCTAATTCACTAACTAAGCCTCTCGTGTGTTCGTGAGCATTAAGGACGGCTTTTAATCTTTCTACTTTTCGGGTTGTTGCACAAACATCTCGAAGCGTCCAAGTAGAACCTGACAAAATAAAAGACTCTAAAACTCCTTGTAAAATTTGACGGGCGGCATTTTGCCAAACGGGGTCTTTAGTATCTTCTTTCGGAATGAAAACTAAAGATATTTCATCTGCGGTTTGGATGTCTGAAACATCGCGGGAAATATCCCAAGCAAAAGACCTTTCATCATACGGATTTAGAGTTTTAACTAGCCCTGTTTTTACAGACACATCTAAGCCTATTCCTGAAAGTATCTGAAATATATCTTGTTTAGCATCGTAAATAATCGCTCTGTGGTCTGAAACTTTTCCAACAAGATGAATCACTGACTGCAAAAAAAGTCTGATTGTAATTGTTTTTCCGCTTCCGGGTGCGCCTACTGCAACCATTCCTTTGACACCTGTTGAAAAAGGAAGCCAAAGCCCGCCCCAGAAAAAAGGGTGTTGGTCGTTTCTTGTTTTCCAAATTGAAAGCAGCTTTGCTTGTAACGGGTGAATTAGATTTTCCCCTCTTTGATAATCAACCTCTTTTGCATTTTTAACTATTGAAGCAAGAATAAAAATTAGAACAAAGCCACTAACACAAAGGCTAATTATTCCGCCAAATTCACCGAAAATTGAATTTGGTAGAATCGAGGGTGAAAACCTTAGCAAAAGATAAGCGAAAATAATCGCTCCCAAGATTTTTAGAATGCCGATAACGGCACTAAACATATTTTTTTATCTGCCTAAAAGCACTTTTTCTATAAATCTATCTATTGGCACTCTGATTAATTTATAAATCGGGTAAATCAAAACTAGAATTATTGCTCCTGTCGATAAACCTTCAAGTTTGAAAAATCTACAAAGGAACACTAGGATTGTAAGAGCCAAAAGAGCAGAAAAAATCCAAACAACCAAGCGGATAATTTCGCTTCCAACCCACGCGACTAACTTTCTTCCAAATGACATAAAATTAAATTCTCCTACATTAATCTGTTTTATTGATAAGTTGGTTGTTAATTTGAGTTCTTTGCACTAATTTTGAACCATTGAAATCGGCATCAAGAGCATTTTTAATTAACAATTGCCACTTATCTTTTGACAGTCTTTCTTCAATGAAATTCAGTTCTCCGGCGTTCATCATTGTTACTCTATAAAACGTATCTAAAATCAAATTGTAATTCTGAGCTATTTTCGGAAAAGACTCTCTTTGCTCTGGCTGACCAAAAAACTTAGAAAAAACAGACTCGTTATATTTTAGAGCTATTCTTTCTATGTGTAACAACATACAGATACTCGCAAGGCGTTCATCGCTCAAATCTCGAAATCCGAAGTCTCGAAAATATCTTCCCCACATTAAAACCTTTTTTTTCGAGGCTTCAAACGCTTCTTTCGGTAACGGCTTTCTGTCCTTGAAAGCTGTCCAAGCGTTATCAACCAAACTTTCGACTTGCTCCGAATTTTCCGCGTTTTCGATCTCATCTTCCCAAAGAGTCGGTATATCGTTGGGGTAAAGATAATCATAATAGGCATCGGAAATTCGCTTTTGCTCTGCTAAAGCAATAGTTCTTTTTATAAAGTAATAAATGTAAAGCAGTGCCGATAAAAGCAAGAAAATTCCGAACCAAATATAATATGGCAATCCAAAAATACTTTGAAAAAGAAACATATAATTGTGTGTCCGCTGCTTCTTTATGGCTCTAGCGACTTAATGACTTTTCTAAATTTTTATTTTGGTTTTGCTCCTGCGGGAGAGAAGTAACCAAGTCTTGAGCAATCACCTTTTGTCTTGATTTGCTCATCTGTTTTGATAGCTCGGCTATCGTGTCGCCTACTTCGGCTCGTTCCGTGTAAATCTTGGTTTCTGCTCGGCTTCTACTCATCTGCACATAAGAAAGTTCGCGGTCTTGCATACTTCCGCCCGTTAAAACGTAAGCCTTGTTTATCGTGATTCCCTGTGCTTTGTGTGTCGTAACCGCATAGCCTAATTGTATTTCTTCGTAATTTTTTAATGGAACAGTAACACGGTTTCCGTTATCCAAATAAACTTGGAGCGTTCGCTTGTCGCAGTCAACTTCCCAAACTGTCCCTAACTCGCCGTTTCTAACCTTTAGAATCCGATTGTTTTTTGTAAATAAAACTCTTTCGCCCTCAAATAAAAAATCGTCTTTAACTTGAATGCTTTTCTTTCCAAGTTCGCCGTCGGCTAATCTTTCGCTTTGGGCTAATCGGTTAAGTTTAGAAACTTCGGCGCGTGTTCCGGCAATCATCAAACTATCTTGTAAATTTTCGCTTTTTTCCGCCGTCCAATCTTTAACAAGTTCTTGCATCGCATCTTTACGGGTTTCTGAAACTCTTAATAAATCACGCTCGGCAAAAGCCTTTAATCCTTTCTCGGATTCGCCTCTCGAAAAATCTTTAACGGCTTCTCTTGCCCAAAAATCGCTTTGACGCTTGATGTCGGTTAATTCGCTTCTTCCGATTCTTTCACCGATTGCCTTAAAAGGATTTCCCGCATCAATCGGTTGTAACTGCTTTTCATCTCCAACCAAAATAAGTCGTGCTTTTGCTTTTTTGACTTCGTGAATTAGTTCGCTCATTTGTCGCGTTCCAAGCATCCCTGCTTCGTCAACAACAATAATTGTTTTGGAATTAAGCGTTAAGCCTGATTTCTTTCTTGCGGCAACATAAGCCGGTGGTTGAAACGCATCTGTAATTTTTCCTTTGGCTCTGTCTATGGCGAAAAATGTCGAAGCAACTGTATCGCTCTTAATTCCTGCGCCTTCTTCCAAACCTTTCGCGGCAACGGCGGCTAGTGCCGCGCCTCTGACCTCAAAGCCTTGGGCTTCCCAAACTTCTTTGGCAGTTTTTAAGAGTGTGGTTTTACCTGTTCCCGCCATTCCTGACACTACTTTTATTGAACCACCTTCCGTGTCCGTAATCGAAAGTAAGGCTTGCTTTTGCTCCGTGTTCAAGTCGTTATTGATACGGATTTCACGAGAAAATAAGGGCTTTTTGTGCCAACCCGCTTTTGCTTCCCGCACATCTGAAAGCATCCGCTTTTCTAAAGCGTCAACTTCTTTGGTCGTATAATAAAAATCGTCGTCTTTACCTCTCCCAAGTTTGACGGCTTCAGTTTCGAGATATTGTTTAACTCCGTCTTTTATCTCATCACTCGAAAATGTGCCGACATTTTCGAGTGCCGTTTTTCTGATAAGTTCTTTTTCCGAAAAATAACTTTCTCGCTCGGTGATTTTTTCAGCCGTTTTTTCTACTCCCGCTTTAATCTCTTTAAGACTCTGCAAATCTGCCAACCTTACTTTTTGAGAAAAATCTTTTTTACGTCCTAAAATCTGCTCGGCATCGAAGCTGTAAGACTTCCCTACTTCTTGCCATTTCTCGAAAAGAATTTCTCTGGCAACGTGCGCTTTTTTCTCGCGTGTCGTCATTGTGAAATATGACGCTCTTTCTGCTCCGCTTGCTTTTGCGTCCGTCATCGCTTCTAAGATCTCTTTTCGACGACTTGAAAACTCCGTCATTAGCTCTTTTGAAACTCCTTTGATTTCAAAAGCATCTTTTGTTTTTTCGATTTCTAATCCCAACTCCGTGTGTAATTTGTGCGCTAATTCTGCCCTGTATAATGCGCCTGTCGTCATCTTCAAGCGGTAAAGCGGACGGCTTAAAATTGTGCCGGTTGTGCCGTCCTCGCGGATTCCGACATTTTGCGCGATGGCGTGAGTGTGAAGCTGCGGCTCTTGGGCGCGTGAAGTTCCGTGTTCAAAGGTTGCAAACACCAATTTACATTTTTCCGTGCTTTCGCCTAAATGTCCGCGTCTGGTAAATCCCGCTTCGGCTTCTAAATAATCGAGTGATTTTTTGACCGCTTCAAAATGAAGCTGTTGAATCTTTAATCTCGTTTCAAAATCGGCTTGACTCCACAGAACCGATACGCTTTTCGGAGCGGAAAAGGTTAAATCCCAACCTGCAACATGATTTTCTTTCCCGGCGTTTTGCGTCAACGCTTCGCCGTCCTTCCCTACTCCATCGCAAAGTTTCAGGAATTCGGTTTTATCTATATCACCCGTCAAGCCTAATGCTTCCGCGCCGCGCCCGTGCCACACGCCGTTAGGCTCTCCGCCGTGCGTGTAGTAGTCATCTTTGGCAAGTGAAACGTAGTAACTGCCTTGTGCTTTTCCTATCGAAAGCAAAACAAATTTACCTCTTTCTAAATTGTTCGGTTATCCATTCTTTCGCCGTTTCCTTTTCGACATTTCCCGCCTTGACGAGTAACGCCTCAAAAGCGACGGCAACCGATAATTTGAAGTCTTGAATATCTTCCCTGATTCGTTTGCTGCCCGTTTTAATTTCTTCTATTTCCTCTGCTGACTTATTATCGAGCGCGTCTAAAAGTAGTATCCGCGCTTGTTCGTGAACGCTCCGTTTATGCCTTTCGGCAAGGGCTTCTAGTTTCGCTAAATACGAAGCGTTAAGCCGATATGAAACGGTAAATGTCGGCTCTTTTTTTACCTTTTTTGATTGCATACAACTTTAAGTTACTTAAACTATTCAAGATTATCTGCTTTTTTACTACTTTTTGTAGGCACTTTGCAAGCAAAACAAGCTATTGATATTTAACCGAATTTAAGAAAAAACGCTCCGTTTTGTCTGCAATTGTGGTGCATCAGGTGTAAAAACATTTCTGATTTGTTTGGGGCTTGCTCTGCTACTCAAAATTTATACGAAAATTTTACCGCGCAAAAAGTTGGAAAAAACTAAAAAATTATAGTAGCTAGAAATGATGCTGAATTTTCAAAAACCACAAATCGAGCCTGAAAAAGAAAAGCTGCTCCGTGTCGAACTTGGGCAAATGGTCGCTACGCCGGGCGCATTAGAAGAACTGGAAAAAGCTAATGTGTCGCCGCTTCGTCTGCTTGGTCGGCATCAATCGGGCGATTGGGGCGACATCTCCGAAGCTGACAAACAAGAAAACGAATTATCACTCAAAGAAGGCTTTCGGCTTCTCTCCGCTTACAAACTCGACACGAGCGCGAAAATTTGGATTATTACCGAAGCTGATAGGTCGGTAACAACCATTCTTTTGCCAGAAGAATACTAGCTTTTGTATTCGCGTTCTTCGGCTTTGAACTTCTTAATAATGTCCGAATGAACCATTCCGTTTATGACGGATTCAAGGATTTTTAGGGTTGAAGCGTCCGCGTCTTTGTATTTCGGTGATGAAAGAATTTCTGCTCTCGTCGCTTCCCAAAGTGTTTTACGCTCGGTTTCCGGCAAACTTTTAAGGCGTTTGTCTGCACGTTCCCAAGCCTTATCTTCTTCCCTTTTAGCTTTGTTTTCTTTCTCGTGTTTTTTCTGTTCGGCTTCAAATCGTTTTTTGCTTTCAGCTTGCTTCACAAAATCAAGGTAGCTTTCGGGCGGTTCGTAGCTTTCTTCGACAGCTTTGATAAACAGTCCAGACGGGTTTTTAATGTCCGTCCCTAGCACTCGATACGGAAACACTAAAATTTCACGCTCTACGGCTTCCCTGTGGCTTTTAACGAGGCTTCTGGCTTTCTTTTCGGACACCCTAAAGCCTTTCATTTTAGAAACTAAATCTTCCTCGTCTGCGGTAAAAGTAATTTCCACTTCCGGCACAAGTGGCGGGGGTGGCTCTTCCGGGATAAGTGGTAATTGATTCGGGTTTGTTTTTAGTGCTTTCCCTCTTGGTAAAGGCTTTCTCTTTGCCATTGCAAAAGTGTGTTCGCCTTTTGCCTTGCGCCCTGCCTTGTAAATAAATAACCAGTCAAGCGTTCCGTCATCGGCTCTGATTTGCTCGTAATAAAAAGATTCGATGTAACCGCTTTCAAGATGTGGTTTGTGAAGTCTATACATCTGCGGTCTAACCTGCTCCCAGTCGAAAAAGCGCGTCTGCGGTGCATAAGTGCAAAACTCGGAATAAAGCATTTTTGCTTCTCGGTTATATTTTACTGCCGCAAACATTTGATAGCTCAATAGTTCATAAAACCTCTGTGCCATTGGGGTTAATTCTTTCAAATAATCATAATCAAGTGGGCGTGTCGGGGCTGAATTCAGTATTTCTCGGTAAAGGTCGTGAAGCTGAATGTAAGTAGCATCTGCTTTGTCGCCGTTTGGTAGTTTCTCACCTGTAAAAATGACGGCGTATCGAGTATCGCCTATTTCAATAGTTTTTTCTGTTCCGTCTTTTGTTTTATAAGTAAATTTGGCATTTATTAAAGCACCTGCGTCTTGCAATAGTGCTTCTTTTATTCTGTTTGTTTCTGTTTTTAGTTCTAACTCTTTGGCAATTTCTCTAAGACTTCCAAGCCTGATTAGTTTTGGAACGGGCTTCCCTGATTCTTCGATTCTGCGGTTGATGATGAGTGTATCAATTTTATAACCTAGCGGGTCGGGTGGATTTTTAATCTTCCATTTGGTTGTAAGCTCGCCCTCAGAATTTTTAACTTTTATTTCAATTGAAACTTTTCCAGACTTTGAAAGCCTATGAATCGGAAACCGTGAAAGCGCGGTTTCCGTTCTAATGATTTCTGTCGGGATAATTTCTATGCTGTTTTCTGACATTTCAAAAAGAATTTACACGAACAACAACAACAAACGCAAAGTGTGTTCTTGTTGTTGTTGTCTATATAAGTCTTATTAGTCTAAGAGTCTAGCGTCCGATAATACAATCAAATCAATAGTTTAGCTCAAAAAATCGTAACCGAAAACATCCATTCCCGTAACCGAAAACATCCATTCCCGTAACCGAAAACATCCATTCCCGTAACCGAAAACATCCATTCCCGTAACCGAAAACATCCATTCCCGTAACCGAAAACATCCATTCCCGTAACTCAAAATGCTTGCCTTACTTTTATTAACATTTCCGTAAAAACTTAAATAAGTTTTTACGGAAATGTTAATTTAAGGGAAAATGTTTTTCGAGCATATCTAAAACTTCTTCTCTCATTTTTACACGCTTCAAAGCACATTGGCTTTTAATTCGTGCGTGAAGTGAAACAGGAATATCAATAGTAAATCGTGCTGTTGCCTCTTTTTCGGTTTGGATTCCGTTTGTTGTAATTGTTGCGCCCTGAGAAACCCAAGCGTCTGGCGTAATTTCTTGGGCTTCCTTTCTAGGCTTGGTTGACATTGTAACTTTCTTGCTCATTCTCAATTAACTCCATTATCTCGTTAGTTAGTGATTCAATCTCTTGGCTTGCCCTTTTGTCTGAATTTGCTTCTAAAACCGTTTTGCCTTCTGCTGCACTTTCAGCAAAGCCAACTCTTTGGCAGATATGCGACTTCAAAACGGGTAACTCGTATTCTGCAAGCGTTTCTACTACATCCCGTCCGATAGCAGTATTTACGATTTTACGGTTAATCACAAAAGCGGCTTTAAGGTTTTCCTTAAAAACTTTAACTTCTGTAATTAAATCAACTATTTCCTTAGCCGCCCAAATATCATAAGGCGACGGCTGAACAGGAATAAGTATTAAATCGCTTGCAAGAATGGCAGAACGGGCAACGTCATAAACTCGCGGTGCGCCGTCAATAACTACAAAATCAAAATCCGTCGCTAGTTTTGGAAGTTCCTTATGAAGAATCGCTTTCGGCATCCCGATAACCGAAATCAGCGCATTATCACTGCGACTTGCTGACCAATCGAGCGCACTACCTTGAGGATCTGCATCTACGAGCAAAACCTTTTTGTTACGTTGCGCTAGGGAAGTGGCTAAATGAACGGCAAGTGTCGTTTTCCCTACGCCGCCCTTTTGATTTAATAGTGAAATTATCATTTAAGTTTTTAAGTTTTTGTAAATTTACGACTTCACACAAAATCGTAAATGTTTTGGGCATATTCGGTCAAGTTGAAAAAAGAATTTATAGAAAAAGCGTAAAAACTTAAAACAGTAAATAAGTTTTTACGCTTTTGTGTTTTTATTGTTTATTAAGAAAATCCGCTTTATTAAACCGTTTATGCAAAATCTGATGAGTAAAACGATTTCTTATGTTAAAATAGAATCTGCTAAAAATGATTTTCTGAGGTTCGTGCCGGTGCGTAAGGAAGTCGCCGACAAGGGCATTACCGAAAATGAGTTAGATAATTTTATGAATTCGCTTCGCCGAAAAGATGAAGCAAATTGAGGTTAAGAAGATGACACTAACAATCGAACTGACACCTGAAATCGAAGCCCGTCTTAAAAATAGGGCTGTGGCTAATGGTTATAATGAAATTACGGATTACGCAAAAAAAGTTCTCGAAGATGACACAAACAAAATGAAAACTTTGGATGAAATTTTTGCTCCGTTTCGAGAACATACGGAACAAATTTCAGAAAAAGAAGTTGATGACCTTGTAAAAAAAGCTAGAAGGGAAGTCTTTGCGGAGAAAAAAGCCAAACAAGAAGCGTGAAAAATCCTACCGAAATTCCTGCGGTTTTTGATTGCAACATTTTAATTCAAGCCACCGCAAACAGCCGAAACTCGGCTTCCGCCTGTTTCCGTTTAGTCGAGGCTAAAGTAGTGAAACTTTTTGTAAGTGAAAATACCTTACAAGAATTAGAAGAAGTCCTTAATCGAGATTACATAAAAGATCGTTTCAAATTCACGGATGAAGTCATCAAAGAATTTTTGGACAAAGTGCGTAGTTTAGCCGTTATTTTGAAAAATGTTCCTAAAGTATTTTCTCTTACTCGTGATGTTGACGACGAAGAATACATAAATTTAGCCGTCGAAGCCGAAGCCCTTTACATTGTTACCCGCGATAACGATTTGCTAGATTTGATGACCGGCTACGATGTCGAAAGTAAAGCATTCCGGCAAAAGACAAGACCGCTAAAAGTTGTCGAGCCGTTGGAATTTTTGAAAATTGTAGATGAACAGATGAGAAAAGATTTGTCTGTTAAGCCATAAATCAAATATCAAAATGATATAAACTTGATAGCAATTTGATATAAGTTTGAAATAGAGTGGGGAAGTGTGATTATCAGACGCAAGGCAATTTTAGCTTTGTAATGCTTCTTTTAATGAAACTTGTAGTAATGATTTGGTTTGCTCGTGTCCGTGTCTAATGTTCTGCTCCAACTCATCGCAAAAATTCATCAGCTTTTCCAATTTTTCGACAATTCGCTTTTGTTCGGCTAACGGCGGCAGTGGAATAGAAAATTGCTTTATTGTTTTTAATACCAAGTTCTTATTTCCAACTCCCCAAGTTCCGTCATCTGATTGCTGTTTTACAAATGGTGAATTTATAACAAATTCTAGGAACTTATTATACGTCAATTCCAGATTGAATTTCAGTAAAGCAACACTTACAAAAATACTAAAATCTTTTTTAACATTAATCACTTTTGCAATTCCTGTTGTTCCAACTTTTGTTAAAAGAACATCACCAAATTCAGGATTACATCGTTCAATCAAGTGGTTATGCTCTTCTACTGAAATGAATTTAGTGTCTGAAAAATCCAAAAATCCATTTGAGATATTTTTGACTGATAAAAAAGGAATACCTTTTGTAATATAAGTAGGTGTGTGATGAGTTCCATCTGTAATTAAATTGCAAATTTCTCCTAACTTACACCACACCCAATTTTCAGGAATTTCATACAATGTTTCTTCGTCTAAATTGCGAGTTGTTGATTGTAGATTTTCTTTTCTGATTTTCTTTTCCGCGATTAGTTTTTCTTTTTCGGCTCTTATCCTTTCGAGCAGAATTTCGGCGGGTTCGTCTGCCTTATCTTGCGGAACGATTTTGCCTTGCATCGCTTCACGCAAAAAGGCTTGGCGAAGTTGGCGAAGTAATTCAAGTTGTTTTGAAAGTTCGGTTGTAATTTGATTATTATTCCAAAATAATGATTCAACAAAGTTGATTCTTTCCCGAATATCTTCAAATTCCGAATTATTTTCATCCTTTAATAAACGAACCGTTTTTTCCTGTGTTTCTAGATCGCAATCCGGCATTATCAAAACTTTTAACTTTTCCGCATTTACATTTGGTTGTGCCGAACCGCCTTTCATTTCAACAATCTGACTCCAAAAGCAATATGAATTTAGAAAAGCATTAATAAATTCAATATTCATATCTTTTTTAAGTCTGATTCTGATTAAATAACTCGCAAAGACGGCATTTGAAGGCGGATTTTCGACAAAGAAACTTTTGCCCGTTGTTCCGCCTGTTCGGGCAATAAGAATATCATTATCTTTCAAAAGATATTTTTCGTCGTCTTGGCAATCACAAAACGGGACGCTTTCCCAATTAACTTTACTGTGATGTATGTCTGTAATTCGCAACATTCTGTGCGAACCTTTTTCAAGTGCGGACGCAGTAAAACCGTATTGAGTAGTTTCAATATAATCATTGAAAGTCGTTTCTTTGCACGTTTCAAACAGATGCGAAAAGACAACCGTATTTTTGATTTGTTTGACTATTTCATCATTTGAGGTGATGAAAGTTAATGGAATGAATTTTAAGGAAATCATTTTTACGCGGTTTTTATTTTACTCAATAGCTCTTGGCTTTTCGCTAAACTATCTTCAATCTTTTCAATCAATTCACGACTTGAAAATTCGTGTTCTTCTTCCTGTTTGTGCGGGTTTTTGATGTCTATATCGTAACCACGTTCTTTGATTATTTCGATGTGAACTTTCCAAGAAACTTCGCTTTCCGTCCGGTCGTTCCACCAATCTTTAATAGGCTGAAATTCTTCTAAACGAATTGGTCTTGTTTTGTTATAAGCCTTCTGACCTTCGGGCAATCGGTGTTCATAATACCAAATTTCTCGTGTCGGCTTGCCTTTCTCGAAAAATAAAAGATTTGTTGCGACTGTTGCATAAGGCTGAAAAACTGAATTGGGCAAACGAACAATCGTATGTAAATTACAATCGGTTAAAAGTTTTTCTCGGACTCGTTGTTTTACGCCTTCGCCCGTAAGTGAGCCATCGGGCAAAACAATTCCGGCACGTCCGCCTATTTTGAGTAAATGAACCATTAGAACTAAAAACAAGTCTGCACTTTCTTTTGTGCGGAAATTCTGCGGAAAATTGTTCTCGTTATTGTTGGCGACAATTCCACCAAACGGCGGATTAGCTAGAATTACGTCAATGCGGTCTTTCTCAACGTAATTGGTTAAAGGCTGGTCGAGCGCATCGCGGAAAGTAATGTTTGGAACTTCGATGTCGTGCAAAATTAAATTTGTCGTTCCAAGCAAATAGGGAAGTGGCTTATATTCCCAACCGATAACATTATCTTGAATAGATTGGCGTTCTTCGACGCTGTTAGCCTGTTTTTTCAAATGCTCAATGGCACAGGTCAAAAAACCGCCTGTTCCGCTTGCAAGGTCAAGAACTTTTTCGCCAATTTTCGGGCTAATAATGTCCGTTATAAATTGCGTGATGGCTCTCGGCGTGTAAAATTCTCCGCTTTTTCCGGCACTCTGTAATTCTTTCAAAATGCCTTCGTAAATCTCTCCAAATGCGTGGCGGTCTTTAGCAACATTAAAATCAATCTCATTAAGTTTATTCAAAACTTTGCGGATGTTAATTCCGCTTTTCATATAGTTGTTATTGCCTTCAAATACTTCTCGAACTATCAACGCTCGCGGATTTCCCGAAACATTGATATTTCTCAAGGTTGGGAAAAGGGTTCGGTCAACAAAAACCTGAAGTTCTTCGCCCGTCATTCCTTCGCTGTTTCCCGCCCAATTTTCCCAATGAAGTTCTGGCGGAATAGGTGATTTATAATTGTCGTCAAGCAATTCTAGTTCTTGATCTTTGTCGCTGAAAATCTTAAAAAACAGCATCCAACCAAGTTGCTCAATGCGTTGGGCATCTCCGTTTAGTCCCGAATCTTGCCACATAATATCGCGGATAGATTTTATAATTCCTTGTATGTTGCTCATTCAATTTTTCTTAAAATTAGGCTGCTTTATAAAGTTCTTTTTCTAACTCGCGGACGGCTTGCGTATAATTTTCCCTTCTGCCAAAAATCCCTTTCACAATTTCCAAACGTGAACCGAAACTTGTAAAAGGTTTGACATTCAAAACCTCTAAACTTTCGATATTTACGATGCCTTCATCAGCATATTTTTCTAATAATGCTTCCAACACTTTCCGGCTCTGGTCGCCGTATTTCGTGAAATAATCTCGCTTCTTGACGTTCTCGGCTCGTTCTCTCCTCGTTAGCGGTGGTTGGTCAAAAACAACGTGGCAAATTAAATCGAACAAATCTAATTTTTTATCTACGGCGTTTTGTAACTCTTCAACTAAAACGCCTTTTTCTTCCAACTCTTTAATGATGGTTTCTTTCTTGTCGGCTTCGTTCCATTTATTTAGAAACTCGTTCAAAGTCGCAAACTGTTCTGTAACTATTTCTTTCGTGTAATCAGTAAGTTTTCGGGTGATTAGCTTGCCGTCCTTATCAAAGGAAAGCTCCCGCGAAACTAAAACCGAAACATCAACGCCATTAACAAAAACTTTTTCGCGTGGCGTGTGTGTTGCGATTGTAAAAGGGTTTCTGATTGTCGGCGGTTCAATCTTGATTTCTTCGCCTGTTACTTCGTCAATGATGGGCGAAGTGTCCGCTTCTTCCTCGTCTAAGATGGTGCTTAAATCTATATCTTCTGTTACGGGCTTTAGTCTGATTGGGTCGCCGTCAAAGTCCGGGTCTGCAAAAAGGTCGGTAGCGTTCCGAAAATCCAGAATCGTAAAATAGTATTTATTGTAATCCGCATTTATGCGTGTTCCGCGTCCGATGATTTGCTTAAACTTTGTCATCGAATTGATGTTTGTATCTAAAACAATGACCTTACAAGTTTGAGCGTCAACGCCCGTTGTCATTAGCTCCGATGTAGTTGCTATCACGGGAAAGGCTTCTTCGGGGTTTGTAAAATTATCGAGTTCGCGTTTTCCGATGTCGTTATCGCCCGTCATCTGCACAATGTATTTTGAATTTTCGGCTACGATGTCGGCGTTTTGTTTCGTAAGTTCGCCTGTCATGCCTTCGGCGTGTTCAATGTCGCAACAAAAGGCGATTGTTTTATCGTAACGACTCGTGCCTGTCAAAAATTCGGTTATCTTTTGAGCAACCAATTTTCTGCGCTCTTCGACGACAATTTTTTTATCAAAATCTATTCGGTTGTAAATTCTATCTTCAACAAAATTGCCGTCTTTATCTCTGAAATACTTTGGTGGTCGCCATCCTTCCGCGTCAATGTCGAGCGTAATTCTGATAACGCGGTAAGGTGCTAAAAATCCGTCGTCAATTCCTTGTTTGAGTGAATAAGTGTAAATTGGCTCTCCAAAGTATTCACTATTACTTATTTCGTCCGTTTCCTTCGGCGTGGCGGTTAAACCGATTTGCGTTGCTGCCGTGAAATAAGACAAAATTTCACGCCAAGCCGAATCATCTTTCGCGCTTCCGCGATGGCACTCGTCAACTACGATTAAATCAAAAAAATCGGGTGAAAATTGCTTGTAAATATTCCGTTCTTCTTCTGTGCCTGTCAGTCCTTGATAAAGGGCTAAATAAATTTCATAGGCTTTATCTACTTGGTGCTTTTTAACTACCGTCATATTGCCTTTGAAGTGCTTGAAATCGCCGCGCCGCGTCTGGTCTATGAGCGCGTTGCGGTCTGCTAAAAACAATATGCGTTTCTTCGCTCCGGCTTTCCAAAGTCGCCAAATTAT
>MWWH01000023.1_pt1 | contig 31524 bp, 24 predicted proteins | sample 1047231 | NCBI WGS metagenome assembly MWWH01 (sample SAMN06349967, study PRJNA376086) | soil metagenome | isolation source: MG3-2 sample Antarctic (ecotone) soil | place: Antarctica | collected 2015-01-13 | reverse complement strand
TTTCCCCATTTTGTTGACTGTGAAAGTCAGAGATCTCTGATACTATCCACACCCGGACAGGTTTAGGATAGATTCAGCGACCCTCTGTTGTCAATAGAAAACATAGGAGAAACGCATGCAATCACCTTTATTGGACCATTTATTCACTCCAAAACCCGATTTCCCATCGGAAAACCGCGATCATCTTAAGAAGCAAATCTCAAAGTTTGCCAAAGTCGGCTGCCAACTCGCGATTGCCGCGGGGATGCCATCAAAGTTGAAGATTTACATCGATGCGTTATTAGCAATCGCGGACGGGAGGGACGAGTTCATAGCCTCGAATGACGATTTCGTTCTATACATTCGCAATAACCGAAACATCACTCAGAAATCCGCAGAACGCACTGTTACTCGATATGCCACGGCGTTTTACCAGTGGCAAGACGAAGCAAAGATTGGATTTGTTTATAGACTTAGAGGCGGCAAAGATATGGCGACAGGAGAGTCATATCGCTCTGAATATAAACTCCCAATACTTAGTGTTATCGCGGACATACTGGAAAATGGTGGGTGGAACCATTACCCTGAATCAGACCAGATGGAGGTGTTGGATTCTCTCAGAATTGACCCCGACAGTTTGTCGGGGTCAACAGGCGACCAATTGGAGGATATGGAAGCAGCAGTCCACGAGTTAAACCGAACCTTCTTTCTCGCCGGCACCAAATCAACACAGCAATTCCGCAACAGACCCTCAAAGATAAAGAAACGCAAACCCGAGTGGGATCTAAAAGCCGCATTAACGCTTGTTACCAAAGCAATAGGCAACTGCACCAACTCTAATCAAGAGAGAGAGCTTCTACGCGATATTAAAGCAACGGCGGCGGCGGGATTAGCAGACTTCCCGGAGCTTGTAGTCGATGAAGAGGATGTGCCACAAAGCGCCGCTAAAGACAATTCTGTACCAGAAAGAAATAATACAGAGGGGACAGAAAAAGGAGCCCGGGGGGGGGTAAGGAAAGATTCTCCGTTTTCGGATCCGTCCGAACCGGAGCCGCCACTTATAGAAAAGGAAACACCCACGGCAGTCGCACCGACGGAGTCAGAGGTTGCTCCTGACAAATCTCCCCCCCGGGCTCCTAAAAAGGAGTTTTTGGAGGTGCCGCTTTTAGCTTTAGAAGCGTTTAAATCAGTTGGGACGGAGTCCTTCTTCTCCATGTACAAATGCGAGGCTACTGGGAAACTTATTTATGAATTTACCAGGAGCGCAGAGCGTTTTGAAAATGAGCTACACACTTATTTCCTCAAGTCGGAATGCGAGAAAGTCAGCTTTTGTGTTCGACCCGAAGTTGATCATATGATTCAGTTAGACGATCTTACCGAAGCGGATGTGAATCTCTTTAAACCCTTTTCATTTTTAAGTGTTGAAACTTCGCCGGGCAATTTTCAATCGTGGATCGCGCTTGACGCTGCTTCTGCCGCTAGGCGTTATGAAATACGCCAGCAGCTTTTGCGCAAACTAGCGGGACTCGGTGGCGTCGACAAAAGTGCGTCCGGCTCATTAAGGTTCCCTGGATTCAGGAATTTCAAGAACAAACATAAAGACGCTGGTTTTCCTCGAGTAAAGGTTACTGCGGTGGACTTGGGCAACCGAGTTTCGGAAAGCACGCTTGCTACCGCCGATCTCTTGTTGCCCCCGCCTGTACTTCATCCTCCCGTGTATGAAGCCTCGTCAAAGTTTAACCATTCTTCCAGGTCGCCGACCGTATTCCCTTCATGGGAACGTGAATGTATTTCTTTGACTCCAAATGGAGCTGTTGACCGTTCAAAAGCCGATTTTCGCTGGTGTATGATCGCCTTTGATTGGGGATGGTCTGAACAAGCCATTATGGCTGAACTGCGACGAGTCTCGCCGTTAGCAGCTAAAGCGTCGCTAAGATATGTAGAGCGCACCGTTCGTAATGCGATAGAAAAAGTTAATCGTGCGTGATTTGACTTTTAATTAGCTAGGTGTTTAGATGTCTAGGCGTTTATATGTTTAGGTGTTTAGATGTCTAAGCGGAGTGAAAAATGATAATCTCGCTTGTTAGCTTTAAGGGTGGTGTCGGCAAGACAACCACTGCCGTTCATTTGGCAGAGTATTTGTCTCGCAAAGGCAGAACTTTGCTTGTCGACGGGGACCCGAACGAGAGCGCGACCGAATGGATTCAGAGCGGAAATTTTTCTTTCGCCGTTGCTTCGCCCGAAGGTCTCGCTTCCGGACCGCAGCCTAAATATGTGGTTATCGATACGCCGGCGCGTCCGACGGTCGAAGAGCTGGAAACTCTGTCCGAGCAATCGGATTTGCTGATCTTCCCGACGATGCCGGACGCCTTGAGTCTTGCGGCTTTGGCTAAAATCATAAACATCATGCAGTCGAAGGGTTTGGTTAATTACCGGGTGCTGCTGGCGATGGTGCCGCCGCGCTCGAACGCCGCCCGCGATGCCAAGCAGATGCTCGAACAAATGGGTGCGCCGTTTTTTGAAAGCGAGATTACCCGCCGGGTCGTTTGCTCGCACGCCGCTCTCCGCGGCGTGACGGTTGATAAAGTGCGCGACGGTGAAAACGCCTGGGCTGACTTTGCACGCCTCGGTAAGGAGATACTCAAATGAACGATAACAATCGCTTTTCCAACTTAAAGTCATTACAGCGCTCCGCTGATGTCATTAAAGATGTGCAGCCGGTAAAGGAGAAAAAAGCAGATGCTCCGCAGAAGGTTGATCCCGTCGTTTCTCCGGCGCCTGTTACAGCGCAGTCCCGCGGCGGCAAAAGCAGTAATCCTGAATTTACGAAAATTACCGCTTATATTAAAAAGGCGACGCACAAAAAAGCCGCATTAATTTTAATGGATCAGGAAAAGGAAGATTTTTCGGAGCTTCTGGAGCGTTTAGTGTCTGAATGGATAGTAAAGCAAAATTAATCGCTCCTTATCTGGGCATTCCAGTGTTGCAGCTTATCGGTGACGATGAGCCGCTGCTGCGGAAAAAGAAAATGGGTCTGTTTCGTAGGTTCAGCAAAAGTTTCAGGAACTCAAAACATGTCCGTCGTCGGAACTGTAATAGTTTGGCTCAAAACATTTCCATTATTGTTGGCTGCTCCGTAACCGTAATTTAATTTTAATTTGTCAGTTCTATTTTGAGTTGTTCTCAATGCAAACTACTTGGCATTACTGAGTCCTTAACAATACTAGTTATTCTGTCTTTACTGAAATTTCCTTTACTTTGCCGTTAGTATCAAAATAGATTTCAACAAATCTATCCGAATCATCTGGCGCACGCTCAAATTTCTTTGATAAGTTGTAATCCCAAAACCACCCTTTCGGCGAACCGCCGAGAAAAACTAATGTGTTAGTTTCATCAGGATTTCCCATAATACTCAGAACTTCGTCCCCATTCATTCCAGTCTGTAATCTCTTATAATTTGACAGAATACTCAAACGTCTATCTTCATTCGCTTGATAAGGAAAAGAAGTTGATTTACCAAATTGTTCTAGAGATTTTAGGTCTTTAGATACAGATAATTGTTTATTGTTTCTGAAAGGATTGCACGAAAACATCAGACAACAAAAGACTGTATATATAGCAAATTTAAGAGTAAATTTGTATTTTAATTTACGAAAGAAAATCATATTTCTCCAATCCGCAAAGTAATTATTTGACAGTCGGAATTCCCCAAGTCCAATTACTTCGCCAAGTTACACCTTGACCGTAGTTTCTAGGTCGAACGGCTGCTTCTTTTATTAGGTTGGCAGTCCCGGGAACTGTTGAGTTACTCGATTGTGTATTTTGTAAACTTAACCCACTAGCCGTCAGAACTTCTGCAACAATATCTGCACAATCTCTTCCAAAATCCCACTGCCCAGGATTCTTTTGAAGTGCAGCATAATACTGGGAAATCGCAGACCAATCTAGTTTGTCTACTGAGATTATCTCCGGCTTTCCGTTATTCTCATCTTGCTTTTCGCTATGTAAGTGTCCTGTGGAGTCATATGGTCCAAATATAGCTTCACCAGGTCTTCCTAATACTTTACCTGGATAGAAAGAAATATAAATGGAACTGTTACCCAGCGTAATCTTAATTGCAAGATGTCCGGCATCTACCTTAAAGCCAGATGAGCCTGGTGAAGAATCCCAAAAATAAATCTGTGCGGTAGCATTACCGGCAGGACCTAAATCTCGAAATCCTGAACCTGAATTCGTGAATTCAATAGTTCTATCTTCTGTGCTAGTGATTGTTTGACCGTTGCTAGGTTTAAATATAGTAAAACCGGAATGCTTCAAGTCTTTGTATTGGTCAGATTTGTCATCAACGTAATAGTAGGTAGTTGTTTCACCTTCTGTTTTACTTACATAAACCGGCTTCAATCCCCAAGGGTCAACGAATTTTAGCGGATTATTCAAAACATAAGCATATCTATTGAAGGTTTGCGGATTGCTAGGTTTTGCGCTTGCCATAAGCGGGTCAACCGAATTGAAACGTCCCAAAGTCTTCACATACATTCTGGCTTCAGCAAAGTCCAAATCAGTTTCATCATCTTTTCGGTAACCTGTAAATTTATTTTTTATACCATCATCACCATAATTGAGATTGATATTTCTGATTGCCATAATGCTCGAATCAATCTCTTCGCCAAACGGCAGGTAATCGTGCCTTGAGATAACCTGACCGTTGGCATCCGTACTGATGCGCGGGCTTCCCAAGCGGTCGTTTGTCAAATAACTGACTTTCGCATCTGCTGGAGATTCAACAATTGTCGAATACTCGGCTACTATCTTGCCGTCCGCGTCATAAACAAAGATAGTTGTTTCTCCCGTCGAAGGCACATATTTCTTGACCCGCTTACCATCGCCGTCGTAGGAATATTCTCCTATGGTTGTCGAGCCGTTCATTACTTTGACTTGTTTGTTTTCGCCATCATACGTAAAACTCTGACCATTAGCATCAACCTTTGTATTACCGGCGCTGTCGAACTGATAGCCGACTAATTTATTCGTCGCTGGGTCGACCGTCGGATTACAAACGGCGACCGCGCAGTTCGGGTCAATCGTCGTCGTATCGCCCGCGTTTGTCGTGTCGAAGTTTCTATTGCCGTAGCGGTCGTATTTGAAGGTTTGTTTCCAGCCCGTTTGATTGGGAATGGTTTCCTGCGCCGTTTTCAGTCTGTTTAATGAGTCATACGAATAACTCTGCGTCGCCGTAAATGCGGTGTAACTCGTGCCGTTTCTGGTTTCTGTCGGAACGGTTACCGTCTGGGTCAGCACATTGCCGTTGTTGTCGGTGCCGGTCGGAGTAGAGCTGTATGTAAAATTCAGCTTCAGATTATCAATTCCGTTTTGAACCGTTCCCAAAGCAATCTGCGTCGGCTGCAATCTGGAATTGAAACTTGTGCTTTCCCATTTGCCGTTGCCAAGCTGCATCGATGAAGCCGCGCCAGCCGCCGTGTAGGTGAACGATTTGGCATAGTTCCAGAAACCGCTCGCTTGATTCTTCTTGCTTTGAACCAATTCCAAATCGCCGTTTGAATCAAGGACATTCTTAACCACTCTGCCCGACGGATATTTCTCTTCGACGAGCGCGCCGCTTAAATTGTAGATATAAGTTTGCGGGTCAATCGTAACGCCCGGAGTAATCTGCTGACTGCCCGTTACTCTGCCCATCACGTCGAACGAAGTATATTTGGTTTTCGATATTCCGTTATCGACTTCGGTCAGCCTGCCTTTTGAAAACGGAACGCCCGCGCCGTCGTAAATGTAAGCGACGTTCTGCGTCGCCTGATAGTTATTAGGAACGGTTCCCGTCACCGAATAGTTCCTGTTTTTCACTCGATTCAATTCGTCGTAAATGTAATCGGTAACGACTTGTCTGGCATCGGTTTTCTTCGTCAGATTGCCGTTATTGTCATATTGATAAGAGATAAGTCTGGATTCGGGATTGTTTGCCGATTTCAACCTCGAAAGACTGCTGTAAGAAAATGTTCTGGTCTGAACGCCCTGATTGACGGTCGTTAAGTTATTTAATGTGTCGTATTGATAACTGGTTTTCAGCGCGTCTAATGATAATGCCGGATTACCGAAACTAACCGCTTCTGTGTCCGAATCCGCTCCTTTTACTTCCCAGACATTCGTGAGCTGTCCGAGCGCATTGGATTGGCTGATTCTTCTTTTCCCCGCCTGGTCCGTAACGAGCGTTCGGTCGGCGTCCGCGTCGGTCGATACGACACCACTTGAACTCGTATTGCTTCCCCACGGAGCGGGCAAAGCTGCGCCCGAAAATGTCTCGACTTCAGAGTGCTTGCCCGTGTTGATTGATTTGCTTCTCGTCCAGCCCATCGATGGTTCATTTGTCGCCGCCCCTGGTGTCGCCGCGCGATAAGGATTCGACGAGAGTTGATACGAATACGGATTGCCGGTCGAGTAGCGAGTCTGCACTTTTATGCCGTCCGTTTCATTGGTAGCCGATTGAGTTACCGAATCTTCGAGAGTCTTTGTCAAGCGCACTCTGCCCAACTGATCGTAGAACTGCGTCGATACTTTCTTGGCGTCGCCTTTCGCGTATAAATCGCTTTTGCTGATGACTCTGCGATTTAAGTCGTCATAAGTCATTTGCGTCCAGATTTCATTTGCCGTCCCGGTCGCCGCTTTTGAGATGAGCGGTCTTCCCGCAGCGTCATAAACCATTTCGGTCGAGACATTCTCGCTCGTCGTATTGCCAAGCGCGGTCGTTTTCTTGACCAGTCCGGTCGAAAAATCGTATTCGCTCTGAACCGTCTGCTGAATTGGCGTTCCGTAAGCTGAAACAATTTGCGTCGGATATAAATCCGAAACTGTTCCCGTAGGCGTATTGATTGCGCCGTAGGTAACCTGCGTTTGATTGCCTTTGGCGTCGGTCGTCAATATTGGACTGCCGTATGAATTGTATTGTGCGTTCATCGAAATCGAGTTGGCAGCCGTCAGCGGATTGCTGTAAGGCTGGCTGACACCGTTTTTGAATGAATCCCAAACTTTTGTCTCGATTAAATTGCCGGTCGTCGAAGCGCTGTCGTAAAACATCTCTGCGCGAGAAACCGCCTGATTGCTTCCGTTTCTCACCTCGCTCCAAGCCGCCGCGCTTTTTAATTTCGGCGATGCCGTCCAGAAATACAAATCGCTGTCGGTTGTAATTACGCTCGCTTCCGGCGTTTCCGCGTAATAGCCGGTCGTCGTCGTCCGCTTCGGCGCGACTCCGCTCGGAATGCCCGGTGTCTGCCCGTATTGGTCGCGCGGAATACTCGCATACGGCATCCAATCGTAATCCTTAGTTTGCGTGACGTTCCCGTTTTTATCGTAGGTGTAATCTTTAATTGCGGTCAGCGCGTAATTGCCGCTCGCGTCTTTTATCGATGTGAATTCGGTTTTGACATACGGATTGATGCCCGACCCGGGAGCTTGTGTGCAGGCGACCGGACAATTGTATGCCCACAGATTTTCCTTCATCGTGCCGTCTGAACTGACGGTCTTGAAAGTCAGACCCGAATCCCAGCTATCGGCGTCGGTGCTGCCGAAGGAATTGGTCGTCGAGCTTCCGTCCGGCGAGATGACCCCGCCGCCGCTCGGCGAAGTGCCGTAACTCCACGTTTCGGTCGTCGGCGTTGAAGTTCCGTCGTAGTCTTGATTATAAGCGAGCGTTTTCGAGTTCGGGTAGTTTCTCAGGATTTCTTTTACCGACCAGGGGTCCGACCCGCCATCCTGACCGTCCATTGCATAGGTATAGCTGATTTGCGCTCCGGTCGGCAAGGTAACTCCGCTGACCTCTCCCCATCCATACGTCGTTGCCGGAAAAGGAGGCGTATTAGGCGGTGCATTATAACTGAACGTATAAGACCGACTGCCCATCTGCTGAGGCATAGTAATCTTGTCAATCACGCTCATTCCTTCGGCTAACCTGCCGCGCTGGGCATCCGCCGGACAAGCGCCGTCGCCGCCGAGACAGGCTTGGTAAGATTTGAATACGCCGATAATTTTCCACTTCACCGTCCACACTAAATCTTCCGCGCCGTATCCTTTCATTCTAATTTCATCGTCGCCCGCCGCGTTCGAGCCGACAGTAACAGAGCGTCCGAACTGGTCGGTTGCTTGCGCGCCGGTTGTATCGACATAATTGCCGTTACGGTCGGAGATTCGCTGCGGCTGTCCCGTATTTGCAGTAACTTTTCTGCCGTCGCCGAAATACAAAGTCCACCCGCTGCCGGAAGACTCCAGTCGAAGATATGTTCCGTCGATACTGTAATAGACCGGTCTCGGACCGGATGTTGTACTGCCTCCGCAATTTTCTTGAGTGCCGTCCATCCTAACTCTGAAAAATCTATCAAAAAGCATAGCTGTGTGACCGTAAGGAATCATCTCGTGGGTGCTGCCGTCGGGGAAAACCACCCGCAGCTTATGAACATAGGTCATTTCCTCCCATCCCCCAATCATAGCGCCTTGATCGACGCACGCCGGGGGATTTTGACCGTAACTGGTGCGGCGGTCTTCAAATTCCAAATCGTATGTGCCATAGCTGTATTTCCAACCGCCTTTGTTGCTCTGCTCGATAACGGTTTTTTCAAAATACCGGCAGCTTTCCGGTCCCGCGGTACAGGGGTATCTCCAATCCCTAATTTTATCAATCCGTGTATCGTAGAGTTTGCTGTTGTAAATGAGACTGATGCCCGCCCCGACTTCGCCTCTGCCTCCCGGAAGAGAACCGAGCGGAAAGTTCAACATCAAATTCCCGTTCGTCGTGTTGACGGTTTCAAAATCGCCGACGGCGTATGAATTGCCCACTTTAGCCCCGCGGCTCGGAGCGTTTTGCGCCGATACGACCAGGGCGGTCAAACTTGTCAAAATGGTTATCGACAATATCAAGACTAAATTAAACGCTTTTTTCTTTTTCAAGCTCGACGCCGTTCGCTTTACAAACCATTCAGGGGTTCTCATTTTCATTTCCTTTCTCTCTTTTGTTTACAACAATTCTTGTAATTGGTTCAGTGTTTCCGAGGTGTCGAGACAGTGAAACTATCTTCTATAAAGAGCGGGAACGGGAATATCGCCTGATTGTCCCCATTGCACTTGTCGAAGCGAGTTGTCGTGGCTTTGGCGGATATACCAGGTGCCGTTCGACGGTCGCCAAACAGCAATATCAACCTTGCCGTCGCCGTCGTAATCGTTCTGCACTTCCTTATCGCCCGCCTGCTGCCAGGTGATTAGCTGCACTGCGCCGTTCGTGCTTTGAACGTATAGCCAATCGGCTCCTCTCCTGACCGCGTAATCTGCTTTGCCGTCGCCGTCGTAATCTGCCGATACTTGAATGTCTCCGGCTTGTCCGCCCGTCTGCGTTTGCAGCAGATTATCCGAGCTTCTGACGGTGTAGAAGGTGCCTGCCGATTCTCGCCATACGGTGACATCGGACTTGCCGTCGCCGTCGAAATCTCGCGGTATGGCTTTATCGGTCGCCACTCCGAATTGAAAGCTCACAAGAACGCCGTCCGAGCTTCGCAAGTAGAACCAATAGCCTAATCCGTTGTCGCCGCGGAAAACGGCGATGTCCGTTTTGCCGTCGCCGTCATAATCCGCCACAGCCGGAACGTCGTCTTTTGTGCCGAAAGGAATGCCCGCCCACGAGCCGTTATTGCTGTATGTCAGATACCAGTTGCTGTTAACCCCCGGGGTTGCAGAAGGGCGAAAGACCGAGAAATCGGTTTTGCCGTCGCCGTCGTAATCGCCCTGCACGGGCGAATCGCCCTGCACGCCCCACTGGAGACTGGTCATCTGCTGATTCGACGAATTGATGACATACCAGGTGCCGTTGCCGGGTCGCCAAACGGCAAGGTCGGCGGGCGGCGCGGCATTGGCGTTAGCGTCCTCGACGGCGAGCATACGAGAGCCGGCATAGATATATTCTTTTGATAATTGCGGCGTCGATGTCGGCGATGACGGCGAAGGCTCGAAAGGAAGAAGGCTCGCGGCGCTGCTTGAACTGCTTATATTGTTCGATTGCAACTCTCTGCCGAACCAGCCGGTTCGTTTGCCGGACAAAGAATCCGTATGAGGAAGCCAGCCGTTGTTTGCCATCGCGCCGAGAGCGAGCAGTGTCAATAAAGCGGTTCCCAAAATTGGATATAAAAGACTTCTCTTCCAATTAAAGATACTGGGTGAACTTGAATCGCTTATGTTTAATGCCGATGAATCGGCAGCCTCACTTTTCTTTGCTGACATATAATTTCCTTGAAAACGGATTTGAATGTAAAAAAACGCAGGCGTTCCGGTCTCTAATAAAAGGGACGTCAAAGGCGCGCTCCCATCAATCCAAATGATGGATAATACGGAAACATTACTGCGTGTTAATTCTTTTTCGAGTTAAAACTTATCTGGTGAAAACCGTTTATAAAACAATCGGAATTTATAAAACGATTCGTAAAAATTGAAATCGATAAAGCAATAAACGATGCGCGGGCGGGCTAAAGAAAAAGCCGACGCCGGAGGCGAGTAGATTATATGTCGATTTAATGTGCCTCGATACTACCACCGCTTTTCTGATTGTCAATAGTTTTGTTTAACAAGATTTGAATAGCCGGAAATCGGATTTTTCGCTTCGGGTTATCGAACAATGAATTAAAATAATTCAGCCTATTACACAGAGTGCGAAATTTGTAATTTTAATTTTATTAATTGACACGCCTTTTGGTTGTAAATTAACACCAATTTAGACATTATTTCGCGGCTCCATTTGCAGAAGCGAAATCTAAAGTTGGAATCAAGTTTAATAATTGGAAAGGCGATACCAGAAATTGCAGCCAGATCTACTGCCTTTAAAATTGAATCGTCCGAGGATAGACTTTATGATTCTAAGGCGGAGCTTATTTGGGAAAGGTCGAGCGTGTTGACGGTAACGATATCTGCCGCGTATGTCTGAAGCCGACTGTTAGTGTATTTTCAATACGATTGCTCTGCTGCCGACAAAATCAAGAGCTTAGACAGGCTGATTCACTTAATCCACATATAGCCGCATCGCCGGCAAATCATACTGTCTGACCATTCCTGCAATTGCTCGCGGTAAACGGGCATTTTCTTCTCCTGGATAAAGCGGTTATACCGGTATAGCCCGTACAGAAGAAAAACGGTTGTTAAACCAAACAGCAGCACCTCCATAAGTTTAGTATCCCTTGAAATTCCTATAATCGCATCGACGACGGTGAGAATCGTTCCTGACACTAAAACGGAGATTATAAGAGATGCGATACATATTAAAATTTGAATGCCGCAGCCCGCTTTAGGCGCTCCGGGTGGAGATAATCGTCCCGCTAAAACAGTTTGCGAGTTGAACTGTCCGGATGTCAGCCCGATGTCTCCGCCGAATGTTACGGTTGACCCGCTGATATTTCCCGATTGAGTGCCTTGAGCGTGCATCATCTCGAAAGAAGCCGTCTGCGAGCTGTGGCATTGCGGACAATCGTAATTCATATGTTTCCGATGGAATTATTATAAAAGTTGCGGCGAGAAAGGTAATTACTTAGCTTTTCTTAAAATAAACCGGATTCTGCGGTCTAAATGATATTTCGTAAGCGCCGTTTTTGTATTGGTATTTGCTCTTTCCGCGGACGGTGGTTTTAACGAGCGTGCCGACAAGCTGACCCTTTTTTAATCGCTTGCCGCCGGTTCCTCCCATATCCGGGTCTCCCAAATTCTTCAGGAAATATAGATTAAGTTGATTGCCCGCAGCTTTCGCCATATATGAGTAATCGTCATAAGCCTGATAACCGTCGACGGTAAAATGAGCGGCGAGCGAATCGCCTTTTACAGAAACGACGAGCAGATACTCAATGACGGGAACGTCGCCGCCTTCAGTTTTACCTTCCGTATAGGTGTATTTGTATTCGCCGACCCAATCAGCATTGCTCATCTGCGGTTTGGTTTGTTGCTGTGCAGAAACACCGGTCGCCAGTAATAAGAAAATTACTGCGCTATTCAATAAGACCGATAGGAATCGTATTTTTTTCATTAGTTTTCTCTGGTTGGGATAAGCCAAAACATTCCGCACGCGATGACGACAAACGTATTTGTCTGCTAAATTAAACATCGGATTGCACTCGGAGCAATAGAAATCATGCGTAGCGCGGTTGTAAAAACCTGATGTGTTACGCCGTCCGAAAAAATCTCCAAATCGGATTTTCGACGGCTTCTTCGAGTGAAATCATTTTAGGGAATCTATTCCCTAATTGCAAATTATTCTTAACGCTCATATCAGGAGGTAATTTCTGATATGCCGCGTGTCTCCTCCCGCCGGCGCAGAAAGAGTCCGGCAAAACTGGCTGCCAAGCTACTCGCCGTCAGAACACAGTTAAACGAGTCGCAGGGCGGAATGCTGATGCGGCTTAAAATAGAGAGCGAGTTTGAACGCGATTACGTCTCAAAATGGGAGCGCGGTCTGCTCGAGCCGCCGCTTTTCGTGTTGTGCGCCTACGCCGAAGCGGCGAATGTTTGGCTGGAAGTGCTGGTCAAAGACGAATTGGATTTGCCGGAAAATTTGCCGTGCAAAAAGAAAAGCATTGGAATTTTGTAGGTTTTACCTTATTTCAACTTCGGTTTTATCTTTCCGCTTTCTTTAACATAAGCCTCAAATCCCCTAACAAAATCAATTGTAGGAACTTTAAGCGCCCGCAGCCATCTTCTCAGCTCGATAAAATCAAGGCGGCGCTCGCCCCGCTCGATTTTGCTCACCTGCGATTGTGTGATCTTCAGCTTTTTAGCGATCTGAATCTGCGTTACTCCAATAGCCTCCCGCGTCTTTTTTAAGAAATCTAAAAATAAACGGTAATCTGCTGAAATTATACTTTTTTCCATCAAATTGAACGGCGGCGGCAGACGGTTTTGTTTAACAGTCGAAGTGATTCTAAAAGGCGTTTTTGGAATAGTCCAAGAATGACTGAATTCGCAGATTTTTTCTTGTGTTTCGCTTGTAAGATGTTGTATTTTAGTTGAAACAAAAAGAAGAGGTAAAAGCGATGCTTTCCGTAACTCCGACAAAATTATCCGACTATCTGAATTGCCCGCTTAAGTTTAAGTTGAAGCATATTGACAAATCTGGCGGGGCTGCCTCTTCTGCCGCCTTTTCCTTCGGCACGACCATGCACCGCGCTCTACAAGAGCTGCACGGTAAAGAAATGTTTGCCGCCGGTCGGTTCAATTCCGAAGAGCTGCTCAAAAAAATTTGGAACGATGCCGGCTACGCGTCTCGCGAAGAGGGCAGAAGTTATTTTGCGAGAGGCTGCCGGGCGCTTGAGAGTTACTACGAGACAGCAAGGCGGGAGACCGACGAGACTTTGGGAACCGAAGTTTATATGAGCTTCGTCATTGAATTTCGAGGGCTGAAAATCCGTCTCGGATGTAAATGCGACCGACTGGCGCTCCGCGAAGGCAGCGTCCTAGAGCTGGTCGATTATAAAACATCGCAGTCGGGCAAGATTCCGACGCCCGAATTCGTGCGCGCCGATCTGCCAACGTTTATGTATTACGTTCTGGCGAGAATCAGCTACCCGCAGTATCCAAACATCCGGTTCACGTATTTGAATGTCATGTCGGGCGCGAAGGTCACGGTTCAGTATGAAAGAAGTTTGGTGGATGAAAACAAAAAGGCTCTCTGGAACTGCTTGAAAACGATTGCCGGAGGAAACTTTGTACCCCACAGCTCGGAGTGTTGCAGTTGGTGCGACTTCCAGGAGAATTGCCCATTATTTAATAAGATCGTAGACTTTGGAGCAATATAGAACTTATTCAGTAATAAAACCCTACAAAGCTTAAACGTTTAGCCGTTTAAGAGTTTAGAAGTCTAAACTCTTAAACGGCTAAACTCGTATCAGGAATACATAGTTTCAACGATTTATTTTGCCAGGTGAACGGACAGCCATGAAGTAACATCATCTTGGCAATTAGGGGTTAACAGGTGTGCGTAGTTATTCAAAATAGTTTGGATAGTGTCATTGAGCATATACGCACAGTTAGCAGCTCCCGCCATGCCCTTTTCCTTGAGATACTCTGTTGCCCAAACGCTTCGGCCAATATGAGGGGACATAGCTACCTTGACGTATTGGTATGTCACATTGGATATCCGATCTCGTATCCTCTTAGAAGAAAAGGGTCTTCCATCTGAATTGAGGAAAAAATATTCCTGATCAACAATCTTAGGCATTTCACCTGCCCGTTCGGGCGCGTGATGTGAATTGCTTGTTGGATCAACCAATAAAGGGCGCCACAATCTCATATACCGGTCTAAATCGGCACTTAAATCAGGCGGAAAAGTATAGTTAACCATATTCTCTTTGCCGCCTTTATGACCAATTTTCATATCTACCCCACGAAATCTAAGATGCCATTGGTCACCACTCTTATAAAGATTTCGACCAAGTTCAGGACGGACTGGGTTCCATTCCATTTCCCTAAGATTTCGCTGTCGTAACGGTATTCGCACAATCAGACGAAGCATTAATGCTACGCATGCCTGCGCAGCAATTTTTCTAAATTCTCTCCCCTTTGGAAGAACACCCTGTTCAAGTTCTCTGAAAAATACCGCAAGCCGTTCTGAATGTCTCTTATCCATGTCTCTTTTCGCAAAATCAGCGGGATCATATGCTACTCCAATCGCATCCAGCTCTTTTAAGGAAATCCATCGCGTTGTCTTATCAACCACTTTTTCTGTTCGGGGTAAAGTGGCTCTAAACTCTTTTATTTCTATTATTCGTTCTTCGATCTCTCGTTTCACATCGCCAGTTGCCGCTGTTATTTGAAGATATTTTGCCAAAGAGGTAACGTCGGAACATATTGTTTCCACCCCGGCAGTGTATCTTCCACCCTGATTTCCGACATACCACTCAACATAATCGGCAAGCTTCTGCGGGGTGATTAAGTAGGACAAAGTTATTTCTTTAGCACGAAAACCCTTAAATTTTACGAGATAGCCCGCAAATCTCTTAATTACAGTTTCAGCATGATCGTGAGTTACTTCGCGCCGCTTAAGAGCAGTCGGTCGTTTTGGTGTATACGGACTTGTAGCCCATGTGCGGTAAGCGGCAAGTTCGTTTTGAAGTGAGATGGGAACAGGATCAAGAATGTATTTAGGTATAAAATACTGCTCACCCCGAGTCGGTCTACCTTTGGGAAAAAGCTTTCTCTCCCTTCGTGCTTCCTGATATGAAGCCAATTCCACCAAAGAGGGTTCCAAGAGTTTGTGCTCTGCCGCCCGAGCAAGAAAAAAGGACACGTCATTTTTAACATTCCTGGTAGCATCTTCACCTAAACCGACCGCCCCCGAACGGCTTCTCGTCGTGCGCGCGAGTCCGTCATCGATTAAAGCGTTGCGTTTCGCCGGCGGCAAAACAAAGGTCTTAGGCAGACAGGTGGCAATGGTGCTCCCGAGCAAAGCGGCGTATTTGTTCAGAGAGCCTTTGATCGTCTGCCGTCTGGACGGTTTGATATCACCTTTCTCAATGAGCACGCCGAAAATATTTTCGAGGGTGTAGTTAAAATTATTTGCAGTTTGTTTCATAAAGTTAGATACTTAAATCGGATATGCATAAGACGCATCTAAGGCTCGCTAAGTGCCAGTGTAGACCAATTAGTAGCAATTGTCAACAGTCTTCGCTCCAGACTGTATGCTATTTGCTACTAAACCCAAACTACAACTTGCGATTGGACGACAGTAAGCGACGGAGATGTATTTTAACGACAAAATTTACTACTTATTGCTACTAAATGAGTGACAACAAGCAGGGAAGATAAAATTTGTTAAACGAAAGAGATAATCATGGCAAAACCAACAGAAATCCCGGAAGCTACAACCAATCCTTTCGGAAATATGTATTCGACGAAAGAAGTGTCTGAACTTCTCAAAATCAGTCGGAGGTCAGTTCAACGAATGATTCAACTAGGAGAAATTCGAGCGATTGGAAAACAGCGTAATTACAGGATTCCCGAAGCCGAAATAAAAGGCTGGTTGGAAAAAGAGCTGGAAAGAAATCGCGTGGCGCGGACTGCCGGCGCGGCAGACAAGGATAATACGGAAACATAAACAGCAAAATGGGGAAAACCCGAAGGCTTTCCCCATTTTGTTGACTGTGAAAGTCAGAGATCTCTGATACTATCCACACCCGGACAGGTCTAGGATAGATTCAGCGACCCTCTGTTGTCAATAGAAAACATAGGAGAAACGCATGAAATCACCATTATTAGACCATTTATTCACTCCAGAACCCGATTTACCATCGGAAAACCACGACCTGATCAAGAAGCAAATCTCAAAATTTGCTAAAGTCGGCTGCCAGCTCGCAATTGTCGCGGGAATGCCATCCAAGTTAAAGATTTATCTCGATGCGTTGTTATCAATTTCAGATGGCAACGATGAATTTGAAGCCAACAATGCCGATCTTGCGCGTTACATTTGCAATAACCGAAACATTACTGAAGAATCCGCAGCCCGCGAAATTACCCGGTACGCGACCGCGTTTTTCAACTGGCAAAACGATGCAAGGATCGAATTTGTCCACAGAGTAGTCGGTCACATGGACATGGCAACAGGAAAAAAGCACAAATCCAAATTTAAAGTCCCGGTACTTAATATTATCGCGGAAATACTGAAGAAAGGCGGATGGAACCAGCTCACCAAATTCGACCAGACAGAAACATTGGATTCTCTCAGAACGACCCCCGACAAATTGTCAGGGGTAGACGATCAATTGGACGACATAGAAGCGTCAGTCCGGGAGTTAAATCGAAACTTCTTTCTCGCCGGCAACAGACCAACACAGGAATACCGCAGCGGACGCTCAAGGTCCAAACGCAGACCGGAATGGGATTTGAAAGCATCTTTAACACTTGCTACAAAGGCAGTAGGCAACTGCACTTTCTCCAGCCAGGAAGAACATCTCCTCCGCGATCTTAAAGCGGTCGTGGACTCGGCATTGGCAGGTTTCTCGGAAATTGCCGCCGATGACGGGGATGTGCCGCAAAGCACCGCCAAAGACAATTCTGTACCACAAAGAATTAATACAGAGGGGACAGAAAAAGGATCCCGGGGGGGGGTAGGGAAAGATTCTTCGTTCTCGGATCCGATCGAGCCGGAGCCACCATTTGTAGAAAAGCAAACACCGGGGGCGCGTCCGCGGGCGGCGTCAGAGGCTGCCCCTGACAAATCCCCCCCCCGGGATCCTAAAAAGGAATCTTTGGAGGTGCCGCTTTTAGCTTTAGAAGCGTTTAAATCAGTTGGGACGGAATCCTTCTTCTCCATGTATAAATGTGAGGCTACTGGGAAACTTATTTCTGAATTTACCAGGAGCGCGGAGCGGTTTGAAAATGAGCTGCACACGTATTTCTTCAAGTCGGAAGGCGAGAAGGTTAGCTTTTGCGTTCGACCTAAAGTTGACCACTTGATTCAGTTAGACGATCTGACCGAAGCGGATGTGAATCTCCTGCAACCCGTTTCCTTTTTAAGCGTTGAAACTTCACCGGGCAATTACCAATCGTGGATCGCCCTTGACGCTGATTCTTCCGCCCGGCGTTCTGAAATACGCCGGCAGCTTATCGGCAGGCTGCGCGAACTCGGCAGCGGCGTTGACGAAAGCGCGTCCGGCTCATTGCGGTTTCCTGGATTCAGGAATTTCAAGAGCAAGTATCGAGACGCCGGTTTTCCCCGAGTAAAAGTTACCGCGGTGAAGTTGGGCAACCGGGTATTGGAAACTATCCTTTCCGACGCGGGGCTCTTGCTGCCCCCTCCTGTCCTTCATCCCCCCGCGAATGAAGTCTCGTCAAAGTTTAAGCATTCTTCCAAGTCGCCGACCGTATTCCCTTCATGGGAACGTGAATGCATTTCTTTGACTTCAAATGGAGCTGTTGACCGTTCAAAAGCCGATTTTCGCTGGTGTATGATCGCCTCTGCTTGGGGGTGGTCTCAACAAGAGATCAGGGCTGAACTGCGACGAGTCTCGCCGTTAGCGGCTGAAGAGTCGGAAAGATATGTAGAGCGCACCGTTCGTCGTGCGGCAGAACGAGTTAATGGTGCATGACTTGACTTTTAATTAGCTAGGTGTTTAGATGTCTAAGCGTTTATATGTTTGGGTGTTTAGATGTCTAAGCGGAGTGAAAAATGATAATCTCGCTTGTCAGCTTTAAGGGTGGCGTCGGTAAAACGACCACTGCCGTTCATTTAGCGGAGTATTTATCTCGCAGAGGCACAACTTTGCTCGTCGACGGGGACCCGAACGAGAGCGCGACCGAATGGGTTCAGAGCGGAAAGTTTTCTTTCGCCGTTGCTTCGCCCGAAGGTCTTGACTCCGGACCGCAGCCTAAATATGTAGTTATCGATACGCCGGCGCGTCCGACGGTCGAAGAGATGGAAACTCTGTCCGAGCAATCGGATTTGCTGATTTTCCCGACGATGCCGGACGCCTTGAGTCTTGCGGCTCTGGCTAAAATCATAAATGTCATGCAGTCGAAGGGTTTGCGTAATTACCGGGTGCTGCTGGCGATGGTGCCGCCGCGCTCGAACGCCGCCCGTGATGCCAAGCAGATGCTCGAGCAAATGGGGGCGCCGTTTTTTGAGAGCGAGATTACCCGCCGGGTCGTTTGCTCGCACGCCGCTCTCCGCGGCGCGACGGTCGACAAGGTGCGCGACGGTGAAAACGCCTGGGCTGACTTTGTGCAGCTCGGCAAGGAGATACTCAAATGAAAGACAACAATCGCTTTTCCAACTTAAAGTCATTGCAGCGCCCCGCCAACACTATCAAAGATGAGCAGCCGGTAAAGGAGAAAAAAGTAGCGGCTCCGCAGAAGGTCGATCCGGTCGCTTCTCCCTTGCCTGTTACAGCGCAGTCCCGCAGCGGAAAAAGCAGTAATCCCGAATTTACTAAAATTACCGCATATATTAAAAAGGCGACGCACAAAAAAGCCGCACTGATTCTGATGGATCAGGAAAAGGAAGATTTTTCGGAGCTTCTGGAGCGCTTGGTCTCTGAATGGATAGTGAAGCAAAATTAATTTATCTGCCTGTCGAGTTGCACTCTCGTATAAAATAATCCTCTGTGCGTTGCGGAAAATCTCCAGTCTTCCAGCTCATCAAAGGCGGCTTCAGTTTTGTTATAAAAAACTTTGATCCCAACTAATCAGTATTTTGACCCGTCGCTCGAATAGTTTCCTGCAAAGTCGTGTCGCCGTGCTCGCGCGAATAATTTATGTTTATCGGCACGAAATAGATAAAAACCGCCGAAACGACAAGAGCGTTTATGAGAAACGAACGGAGGCGCATCTTAAGCACAAACGCAACTATCACCATCAGCCATGCGAGAAACAACACGATGCCCATTCCGACTGCTCCATATTTGCCCGAGTAGGCAAAGCAGTACATCTCGTAAATCAATGTAGCGCTTAAAATGGCGAACGCCGTTAGAAACGAAAATGGAACGACAACACTTCCCGAACCGGAATTTGCGCTTTTCGGATCCGGCTCGAAAAACTCCATCACGTGCGCGAAAATATTTTCAAAAAAATCTTTCATTTCAACCTCCTCAGCCGCATTTTGGGCTGTAATTATAAGAGACGCCTTGTCGAGCAGAAATTCCAGAAATGGGGAAAATAATTTGCAAAAAGTTTGCAGAAGGCACGAACCGCTTACCATCTTCAACAGTCCTTAATTTTTCCAGTATCAGATTTCTTGTAATAAGGAAAATTCCATTTCATTTCTGAAAACTTTAGCAACAAAACATATTTTTACAATATACTTAGTCCAAGTTAAACAATTATTTTTAACGATTTGCCGGAAATAATATAACAAGGTTGTAATATTTACTTGGATTCGATATGCTTTTTCGGGAGAACGATTTATGACCGGACTGCAATTGAAAAATGCCAGAAAACAAAAGCGGTGGACTCAGGGCGAAGCTGCACGGCATCTAGGACTGACACAAGGATATCTCTCTTTGCTGGAGAAAGGGATGCGTCCTCTGACCGAGGACTTGACGACGACCGTCGTCCGCGCTTTCGGGCTCCCGGCATCGAATCTGCCCGTCAGGAAAGACCTTACAAAACTGCCAGCCGCCGATGCGGGCGGCGACTCTCTTGCGGCAGCTCTTTCGGCGGCGGGTTATCCGGGGTTTTCTCACCTGAAGAAGTCACCCCGGCTCAAAAACCCGGCGGAAGTTTTGGTGTCGGCGCTCGGCGTCGCCTCGTTGGACGCGCGCGTCGTCGAAGCTCTTCCGTGGCTGGTCTCCGAGGTGTCCGAGATCAGTTGGGGCAAAGTGACGGCGGCGGCGAAGGTTAAGGATTTGCAGAACCGGCTGGGTTTTGTAACGAGCCTGGCGCGGATGGCAGCCGAAAAAAGAGGCGAGAGGGATAAAGCCGCCCGGCTGCAACGACGGGAAGCAGCGCTCGCCGGTTCGCGTCTTGTTAAGGAAGACACTCTATGCGGCGAGTCGATGACCGAAACGGAAAAACGATGGGTCCGCGATCACCGGACGCCGGAAGCCGAGTTCTGGAATGTCCTCTCGGATCTCAAAGCCGAACATTTACATTATGTCGATTGATACGCCGCCGGAGCCATGGCGGACATTTTTATCGAAGTTGGACGCAAATGCGGTCGAGCCGGTGGATTTTCACTGTCTGGGCGGCTTCGTCGTCACTCTCGCTTACGGTCTGAGGCGCTCGACATCGGACGTCGACGTACTGAAGTTTGTTCCCAAAAGCGAAACTTCACGGCTGATAGAATTGGGACAAAAAGGCTCGGACTTGCACAAACTTCATAAAGTTTATTTGGACCCGGTGACGATAGTTACTCCGCCCGACGACTACGACCTGAGACTGACCGAAATGTTTGCCGGAGCCTTCAAAAACATCCGGCTTTTCGCTCTCGATCCCTACGATGTCGCGCTAACGAAGATAGAGCGAAATTCGCCGAAAGATAGAGAGGACATAAAATATCTCGCCCGAACAATTCCTTTTGATTTGAATATCTTACGAGAACGGTATGAAAAGGAACTGAAAGGTTATTTGTTTGTTCCCGACAGAGAAGATCTGACCTTGAAACTATGGATTGAAATGATCGAAGAGGAACGAGGTATTTAGCATTAATTAATGCGATTTTTCTCCTTACGACCGGAAGAGTCTCGTTGAGCGGACCAAGTAGGCGCTCTGGAATTGTCTGAAGATAATCGCCGGCGATAACTTTATGCCGCGCTCTTCCGAAGCTTACTGCTGATGCGATTTTCAGGATGATTGTCCGGCTGCCAACAAAATTGCGGATTTCCCGGACGATTTGATTTATCTAACCCATATATCACCGCAATACTTACAAATCACTTTTATACTGTTTGAGTCCTAAAACAATAAAAATAACCGTCAGTATTAAATTGGAAAAAAGCAGCATCATATACACTCTTCCGGTAATCTCCGTAACCACCGAAAAGGTAATTGCCGGTACTACGCTGGCTGATAGGAATGACCTAAGACCAATGAGAGTCTGCATTCCGCAATCATTCGTCGGGACGACTATTTCGGGTCATCCGCACTACAAGCGACGACACATCGTAATTAAATAAGGGAAGGTCGAGCTTAGAGCTTCTCGACCTTCCCTTCAACTTTTCCACTTCTGTTAATCAATAGCTGTCCGTGCCACGACAATTACTTTCTTTGGTCGTGCGGAACAATAACTTGTTTCGTTATCGTCGTCACGTTTCCGGCAGCGTCGCGCGCCTCGTATTTAACCGTGTAAGTTCGCCCGCTTCCGCTGCCGAGTCGTTCGGCTCGTACCGAGAATGAGCGGTCGTCGGTTCCGATTTCCGCGCCTTGAATGTCGTTCGGATCGTCGCCCGGTCCGGTCGAATCCGGCTCGTTGCTCACGATGGACAGCAATTTTACGCGCGGCTGCGGATCAATATCGTCCGAAACCGTTATTGTTGCCGTGATCGTAACCATTTTATGATTCGGCGGCCAAATCGAGTCCGGCGATAATCTAACTTGCAAAGTGGGCGGAGTTGTATCGTCCGGAATACCACCTTCAAATTGACCGGACCGATAGGGCAGGGTTTGCCCGACCTCGGCGGCGACAAGCGACTTCGGTCCGAAGAGCAGCATATCGTCTATTTTAAAAGGTCCGTTGGCGCGCGATTGTCCGATTGTCAAACCGTCGAATTCGACGGCGACGTCGTTGAGTCCCGAAGAGAGATAACCCTGTCCGCGGGCGAAAGCGATTTTATCGGAATTTTGGTTGCTCAGCTTCATGTTCCACTGATAATAACCGGCAAGTAAGACATCCACCTGAACCGCCACGCGAAAACGGTCGAACTGTCTGTTGTTGTTATCGTCGAAGCCTTGCTCGGTGATTTTCCCGGTCAGAATTAACGGTTTGCGGTGAAATTTGCTGATTAGATACGCTCCAGTCTTTCCCATACCCGTAGTTTGCTCATCAACCTGTTGATAACCAATATTCGGGTAAAGAAAATCCAATGTTACGGACTCAATCGTGTATGGACCGTCTTCACCGACTTCGCGGAAAGCCGAGGCGTCAATTGTCGCCTTGACCTCTCCGTTTCCGGCACTCAACTCGGCAAAGCCGCTTCCTACAATCGGTTTGCCCGACGCGGTTTTGAGATGGACAAAAGCCTGATACTCGCCGGGCGTGGTAATCTGAGTGCCGATGTTGAAATTCACGCGGTCGATCAAACCGTCGAAATTATCGTCTTCGACTTGTTCCGTAATTGACTCGGCTAATTTGCCCGAGGCTGGAATTACAGTAATCTCGGTTGCCGTGTGGCGCACAAAACCAATGTTGCTGCCGCCGGTATTTCCGGTAATAACGGCAAAAAGGGAATATCTGCCGGCGGCAGCCGGGATAAACTCGCCGCTGTATAAGCCGTCGCCGGCTTTGTCGTCATCGTCCGCGCCGTTGTCGCGCAGCGTAATTTTGCTGCTCTTTCTATCGGCATCCTGGATGGTAATTTCGACGGCTGCTCCGGTTACCGGTTGAGTTCCATTGAATAAAGCCGCGCTCAGAACTGCCGGATTACCTTGAACTACAACCGCATCGGTGGCAATCAACTTGGCGGTAATCGGGCTGTCCCATCTGGCTTCGGTAAGCAGCGCGACTTCGCCTGCAAGTCCCGCCGGAGCGGCAAAGCTTACGGTATAGTTTCCCGATTCCTGGGACGGAATTATATACAAATAATGATAGCCGTCTTTTGTGATCGAAGGCAGCGAAAATCCGTTGCCGGGTTCGGCAGCAGCGTCACCGCCGGTCGCGATAAATTTAGCTCCGAAACTGCTGGCATTTGTCGGAGTGATGATTTTCCCCGATGGCGTACGCACACTGGTTTGAATGTTGGCAGATGATGCAATGGTTTCAATTGAAACCGTTCCCGGCTGGTCAATCGAAAATACTGCCTCATCCGTAGCTTGAGCGGGCGCCAACCGACTTATTTTGAATTGGACTGCCTCTGTTGACAGTCTTTGTTCGTTGTTCTGAGCGCTTGCATTCGGCAACAGGATAAACAACATCAAGAGCGCTAAAACTGTTTTTTTTCTTTTCAACATTTAATTTCTCCTACTTCTTTAAGAATGATTTCGGGGTTTAAGGCTGCTCATTGTCAATGACTGAAAGCGAAGAAAAAAGCGGCGTGATGTAGACGACAAATTTGTCGTCCGCCGACCAGCAGGTTTTAGGATTATCGAAAGCTTCGGCAAGCGGGATGCGCGTCGCACCCGCTTCCATCCGGCGTTTCTCGAGCGAGTAAACTTGATGCCAATTCTGTCCGGAAGCGGCGCCGTCGCTGCCGCCAACCGGAAAAAAAGAACCGCTGCGCCGGTATCCGTCGGCGGACAAAACCGCTACTTTTGTGGCGCTTGGCGACCGGACAAAATCCATCACATGCTTTCCTTTCGTCAAAACCACCGCTTTGTTTTCGTCAACCAACTGCCTGGTTTCAGGATCAATTTCAAGACGACCGAACGGTTTGCTTTGTTCTTCGCATCTGGCAATCGTTCCCGCCGCCATATCCCAGCTCTCCGGCGCAACATTTACTAATGTTTTCGCTTGCGGGTCGTAGCGTTTAATCAATGTCGGTTTCGTATCGGGTTTGAAAAGCAGCGCGCCGCCCTCCGCCTTTTCGCGGCGAATTTCGATGTTTATACCGTAATTGCCTGAGTCAATCCAATCGGGCGTTTGAAAAAGCGGCACATCTCCGTTCGAGCCGCAACCGAAGAATCCGAACAACGCGCTTAAGATAAAACCCGCCTGCATAATCGGCTGAAGCTTGCCGTCAATAATTCTGTTGAGCATAACCTATTTGATTTGTTCACAAATTTTCGACTTTCAAATGAAATCCGATTAACTCTATTTATTCTTGTTCTGACGGTCTATGTAGAGCAGCCACGGCAAAACCTTTTTAGCCGAATCGCGACCGCCGACCGTTCCGTGATCTTTACCGTCTATGCCGTCGAACATATGATGAAATGTTCTCAAAGCGAAAATAGAGTTTTGACCCGAAGCGCTGGCTTCCGTTACCAGCGTGTCGTTTTTCTGGGGATTCTGGTGGTCAATGCTGCTTATAACGGCAATGTTGCGACAGATTCTCAGAAAGCAGTCTTTACGGTAAGTGACATTGACGCCGCTGGTTTTATACAGAATTTGGTATATCAAATTGGGAACAGCCGCCGCCGCGTCTTCGTTTACGGCAAAAAGTCCTCTCAGATATTTGTCTTCAATGCGAAGCCCCGAAAACTCGTCTGGAGTAGAATCGATTTGTTTATTGTTATTGCGGTCGGCGTTAGCGGCAACAGTGTTAAAAGTAACGCCCAAGCCGGATAGTTTCGGAACATTTGCTCGACCGAAAGTATTGGTAACATAATTGGTCGTCAGATTTCTCCGCCCGTCATCGACACCCAAAGCCTTTTCCATAACGAATGTTAGTCGCCGCAGATAATCGGGGAAGCCTTCAAATTCAATTTTGCCGAGATTTCCGACTTGCTGCGCGGCAGCCTGTCGTTCGATTGAAACATCAGCGGCGACGCTGCCGTCGTGCGGAGTACTTAAAGTCGTCAGCGAAAGAATCTTAAACTCTTTTTGGTATCTGCGCTGGTAGTCGGCAAGGTAGGCACGGCTATCCAATCCGCCTTTACTATGTGCAATCAAGTGAACGCTCTTAACTCCGTAGCTGCGCACGATTGCGGGTATTTTCTGGTTTAACTCGCGAGCGTTGTTGGCAATAAAAGTGCCGCCCGGACTAGGAGCGCCGGCGGCGAGATTGATACTGTTGTCGAATTTCAAAACACCCTGCGCTAGAAGCTCGTCGGTAAACTGCTGCCGGTCGAAGAAAGCGCCGGTCGAGTTATTGCCGTGAATCAGGATTATCGGGGATAAAGCCTTGAAGCTGCCGTTCGCCCAGTCAGTCGCGGTACACCAGCTTTCGCTCGCGTTGGCGGTATCAATATCAATGCGAATCTCGTTGATGCCGCCCGTCGGTTCAGAGCCGTCCGCGCCGCGCTCGGCAAACTTAATCTTGCGCACGTCGATTTCAAAAGAATTCAACACCCACTGATTATTTTCTCCTTCCAAAAAGCCGACCGCTTCGCCGTTAATCGAAACTCTGTCTCTCTCTGGAGCAACGCCCGAAAAAGACGCGCTCGAGTCCACGTCGTAATTCGGCATTATCAGTTTTACCGTTCGCGAAATCGCGCCGGCGGCAATCAGGGCGTCGGCGTTTTTAAGCGTCCCGTCGGGGTTTATCTCACCGACGAAGCGTTTGATTTCGACGTTGAAAACTAACGGACCGTCCGAACGAAACGAGCAGCCCGTGTCGAGACCCGGTCCGGAATCGTTCGAGAACGACTGATCGCCGTCTTCGGGCGGATCAAACGGCGACGTTCTGACTGCCGCCGAAGCGGCAGCGGTAGTTGCGGCGAAAGCCGCTCGACTCGATTTAGAGTTCGATTTACCGGTTGCGTTGCGGTTAGCTCTTTCAGCCGCATCGGTTCCGGGTGCCGGCGCGGTCTGAGCCGTCGCAAAGTAGCCGGAAAAAGTAGTGAGCAGCAATAAGCAGACAAAACAAGTTAATCTCTTCATATCTATCCTCCGTTTCAATTGTTTAACTTTGTGTTCCAGATCGATTGATCGTTGCGAAAGACGACCTGCAAAGGGCTTTTGGAGACCCTGTCGATTACAGACACGCTTTAAGATGTAAGCACGTTACTCCCTAACCGCGTAGAAGTCAATCTTTAAATTTACTGCCAGACTCTTTCATAGTTTTTAGTTTTGTATGAGTTGATAAAACTAAGAGCCAGTCCTTAATTTTGACGAACAATCATTGTGAGTATTGTGATTATATGTGGGCAATAATCCACTCACAATTAAAAAGGAAAGATAGAAACTTCTTTGGAACTGCTTTAAAGGGAAAACTTGCGCCGCGCAACTCCGAGTGTTGCAGTTGATGTGATTTCCATGACGATTGCTCTGCTACCGACAAAATCGAGGGCTTAGACAGCCTGATTTATCTAACCCACATATATCCGCACCGGCGGCAAATCATACTGTTAGACCATTCCTGCAATTGCTCGCGGTAAACGGGCATTTTTTTCTGTTGAACGAATCGATTATAGAAATACAATCCGTATAGAAGAAATCCGACGATCAAAATAAAGGGCAAAATCATCAGAGCAGTGTCCCTGGAAAGCCCGATAACGGTGTCGAGTCCTTCTAAAATGCCGCCTCCGATAAAAACTCCCAATACTCCCGCTCCGATGCCGATTAAAATTTGTATGCCGCATCCCATAGCCGGTGCGACGGGCGGTGACAATCGTCCCGCCAAAACAGTTTGAGAGTTGAACTGTCCGGTTGTCAGTCCGATGTCTCCGCCGAAAGTCACGGTCGAGGCGCTGATATTTCCCGATTGAGTGCCTTGAGCGTGCATCATCTCAAAAGAAGCCGTCTGCGGGCTGTGACATTGCGGACAATCGTAGCTCATATGTTTTCGATTGGGACTACCTATAAAATTTGCAGGGTAAAATAGAAGTTATTTGGTTTTCTTAAAGTAGACCGGATTCTGAGGTCTGAATGATATTTCGTAAGCGCCGTTTTTGTATTGATATCTGGTCTTTCCGCGGACGGTGGTTTTAACGAGCGAGCCGACTAGCTGACCCTTCCTTAATCGTTTGCCGCCGGTTCCTTGCATATCCGGGTCTCCCAAATCTTTCAAAAAATAAAGATTCAATTGATTGCCTGCGGCTTTAGCCGTATATGAGTAATCGTCATAAGCCTGATAGCCGTCGACAGTGAAATGAGCGACGAGTGCATCGCCTTTCGCGGAAACAACCAGCAGATACTCGATAGCGGGAACGTCGCCGCCTTGAGTCTTTGCTTCGGTGTATGTGTAACTGTATTCGCCGACCCAATCATCATTGTTCACCGGCGATTTAGTTTGCTTTTGTGCTGAAACACCGGTCGCCAATAATAAGCAAATTACCGCACTATTCAATAAAACCGATAGAAATCGTATTTTTTTCATTAGTTTTCTCCGGTTGGTATAAGCCGGAACATTCCGCACGCGATGACGACAAACGTATTTGTCTGCTAAATTAAACATCGGATTGCACTCGGAGCAATAGAAATCATGCGTAGCGCGGTTGTAAAAACCTGATGTGTTACGCCGTCCGAAAAAATCTCCAAATCGGATTTTCGACGGCTTCTTCGAGTGAAATCATTTTAGGGAATCTATTCCCTAATTGCAAATTATTCTTAACGCTCATATCAGGAGGTAATTTCTGATATGCCGCGTGTCTCCTCCCGCCGGCGCAGAAAGAGTCCGGCAAAACTGGCTGCCAAGCTACTCGCCGTCAGAACACAGTTAAACGAGTCGCAGGGCGGAATGCTGATGCGGCTTAAAATAGAGAGCGAGTTTGAACGCGATTACGTCTCAAAATGGGAGCGCGGTCTGCTCGAGCCGCCGCTTTTCGTGTTGTGCGCCTACGCCGAAGCGGCGAATGTTTGGCTGGAAGTGCTGGTCAAAGACGAATTGGATTTGCCGGAAAATTTGCCGTGCAAAAAGAAAAGCATTGGAATTTTGTAGGTTTTACCTTATTTCAACTTCGGTTTTATCTTTCCGCTTTCTTTAACATAAGCCTCAAATCCCCTAACAAAATCAATTGTAGGAACTTTAAGCGCCCGCAGCCATCTTCTCAGCTCGATAAAATCAAGGCGGCGCTCGCCCCGCTCGATTTTGCTCACCTGCGATTGTGTGATCTTCAGCTTTTTAGCGATCTGAATCTGCGTTACTCCAATAGCCTCCCGCGTCTTTTTTAAGAAATCTAAAAATAAACGGTAATCTGCTGAAATTATACTTTTTTCCATCAAATTGAACGGCGGCGGCAGACGGTTTTGTTTAACAGTCGAAGTGATTCTAAAAGGCGTTTTTGGAATAGTCCAAGAATGACTGAATTCGCAGATTTTTTCTTGTGTTTCGCTTGTAAGATGTTGTATTTTAGTTGAAACAAAAAGAAGAGGTAAAAGCGATGCTTTCCGTAACTCCGACAAAATTATCCGACTATCTGAATTGCCCGCTTAAGTTTAAGTTGAAGCATATTGACAAATCTGGCGGGGCTGCCTCTTCTGCCGCCTTTTCCTTCGGCACGACCATGCACCGCGCTCTACAAGAGCTGCACGGTAAAGAAATGTTTGCCGCCGGTCGGTTCAATTCCGAAGAGCTGCTCAAAAAAATTTGGAACGATGCCGGCTACGCGTCTCGCGAAGAGGGCAGAAGTTATTTTGCGAGAGGCTGCCGGGCGCTTGAGAGTTACTACGAGACAGCAAGGCGGGAGACCGACGAGACTTTGGGAACCGAAGTTTATATGAGCTTCGTCATTGAATTTCGAGGGCTGAAAATCCGTCTCGGATGTAAATGCGACCGACTGGCGCTCCGCGAAGGCAGCGTCCTAGAGCTGGTCGATTATAAAACATCGCAGTCGGGCAAGATTCCGACGCCCGAATTCGTGCGCGCCGATCTGCCAACGTTTATGTATTACGTTCTGGCGAGAATCAGCTACCCGCAGTATCCAAACATCCGGTTCACGTATTTGAATGTCATGTCGGGCGCGAAGGTCACGGTTCAGTATGAAAGAAGTTTGGTGGATGAAAACAAAAAGGCTCTCTGGAACTGCTTGAAAACGATTGCCGGAGGAAACTTTGTACCCCACAGCTCGGAGTGTTGCAGTTGGTGCGACTTCCAGGAGAATTGCCCATTATTTAATAAGATCGTAGACTTTGGAGCAATATAGAACTTATTCAGTAATAAAACCCTACAAAGCTTAAACGTTTAGCCGTTTAAGAGTTTAGAAGTCTAAACTCTTAAACGGCTAAACTCGTATCAGGAATACATAGTTTCAACGATTTATTTTGCCAGGTGAACGGACAGCCATGAAGTAACATCATCTTGGCAATTAGGGGTTAACAGGTGTGCGTAGTTATTCAAAATAGTTTGGATAGTGTCATTGAGCATATACGCACAGTTAGCAGCTCCCGCCATGCCCTTTTCCTTGAGATACTCTGTTGCCCAAACGCTTCGGCCAATATGAGGGGACATAGCTACCTTGACGTATTGGTATGTCACATTGGATATCCGATCTCGTATCCTCTTAGAAGAAAAGGGTCTTCCATCTGAATTGAGGAAAAAATATTCCTGATCAACAATCTTAGGCATTTCACCTGCCCGTTCGGGCGCGTGATGTGAATTGCTTGTTGGATCAACCAATAAAGGGCGCCACAATCTCATATACCGGTCTAAATCGGCACTTAAATCAGGCGGAAAAGTATAGTTAACCATATTCTCTTTGCCGCCTTTATGACCAATTTTCATATCTACCCCACGAAATCTAAGATGCCATTGGTCACCACTCTTATAAAGATTTCGACCAAGTTCAGGACGGACTGGGTTCCATTCCATTTCCCTAAGATTTCGCTGTCGTAACGGTATTCGCACAATCAGACGAAGCATTAATGCTACGCATGCCTGCGCAGCAATTTTTCTAAATTCTCTCCCCTTTGGAAGAACACCCTGTTCAAGTTCTCTGAAAAATACCGCAAGCCGTTCTGAATGTCTCTTATCCATGTCTCTTTTCGCAAAATCAGCGGGATCATATGCTACTCCAATCGCATCCAGCTCTTTTAAGGAAATCCATCGCGTTGTCTTATCAACCACTTTTTCTGTTCGGGGTAAAGTGGCTCTAAACTCTTTTATTTCTATTATTCGTTCTTCGATCTCTCGTTTCACATCGCCAGTTGCCGCTGTTATTTGAAGATATTTTGCCAAAGAGGTAACGTCGGAACATATTGTTTCCACCCCGGCAGTGTATCTTCCACCCTGATTTCCGACATACCACTCAACATAATCGGCAAGCTTCTGCGGGGTGATTAAGTAGGACAAAGTTATTTCTTTAGCACGAAAACCCTTAAATTTTACGAGATAGCCCGCAAATCTCTTAATTACAGTTTCAGCATGATCGTGAGTTACTTCGCGCCGCTTAAGAGCAGTCGGTCGTTTTGGTGTATACGGACTTGTAGCCCATGTGCGGTAAGCGGCAAGTTCGTTTTGAAGTGAGATGGGAACAGGATCAAGAATGTATTTAGGTATAAAATACTGCTCACCCCGAGTCGGTCTACCTTTGGGAAAAAGCTTTCTCTCCCTTCGTGCTTCCTGATATGAAGCCAATTCCACCAAAGAGGGTTCCAAGAGTTTGTGCTCTGCCGCCCGAGCAAGAAAAAAGGACACGTCATTTTTAACATTCCTGGTAGCATCTTCACCTAAACCGACCGCCCCCGAACGGCTTCTCGTCGTGCGCGCGAGTCCGTCATCGATTAAAGCGTTGCGTTTCGCCGGCGGCAAAACAAAGGTCTTAGGCAGACAGGTGGCAATGGTGCTCCCGAGCAAAGCGGCGTATTTGTTCAGAGAGCCTTTGATCGTCTGCCGTCTGGACGGTTTGATATCACCTTTCTCAATGAGCACGCCGAAAATATTTTCGAGGGTGTAGTTAAAATTATTTGCAGTTTGTTTCATAAAGTTAGATACTTAAATCGGATATGCATAAGACGCATCTAAGGCTCGCTAAGTGCCAGTGTAGACCAATTAGTAGCAATTGTCAACAGTCTTCGCTCCAGACTGTATGCTATTTGCTACTAAACCCAAACTACAACTTGCGATTGGACGACAGTAAGCGACGGAGATGTATTTTAACGACAAAATTTACTACTTATTGCTACTAAATGAGTGACAACAAGCAGGGAAGATAAAATTTGTTAAACGAAAGAGATAATCATGGCAAAACCAACAGAAATCCCGGAAGCTACAACCAATCCTTTCGGAAATATGTATTCGACGAAAGAAGTGTCTGAACTTCTCAAAATCAGTCGGAGGTCAGTTCAACGAATGATTCAACTAGGAGAAATTCGAGCGATTGGAAAACAGCGTAATTACAGGATTC
>MWWH01000022.1_pt1 | contig 31610 bp, 20 predicted proteins | sample 1047231 | NCBI WGS metagenome assembly MWWH01 (sample SAMN06349967, study PRJNA376086) | soil metagenome | isolation source: MG3-2 sample Antarctic (ecotone) soil | place: Antarctica | collected 2015-01-13 | reverse complement strand
GTGATGATAAGAGCCAGTGCATATTTTTCACACTGTGATATATTATACAATTGACAGTGTGAAAAATATGCACTGGCTCTTATCCTTACGATAGCTCATCTGAAGCTTTTTTATTAAATCATGGTGATTAATTTATTATTAATGAATATATATATCATTGGTTAAGAAATAGAAAAACTATGCATCGGTTCTTATCGTTATGATAACACTAATGACTGATTTTTCGCTTCAAGGTGAATAGTGAAAAGGAATATATCAAAAAGAAGAAAATAGTCCTAAATATAAGGACTAAACATGACGAATCTCAATTTCATCTTCAATGACATATCATCAGATTATTTTTGAATTTTCTGAGTTGGTACTCAGAAACACTTGGAACAATAAATAAATGTGAGGAATAACCTACACATTTATGCTATTTATCTCTAGAATTCTAGAGATGTTTTTGCTGTTTTATTAACGGGAAAATTTCTGAGTCATAACTCAGAAAAGCTATTATAGAAGGAAAGCGAATAGGGTATTATCCATCATTTTCAATTAATATTAATTGAAAATGACATTCGATAAATGTTGTTTTCAGTTGATCAAGAGTAAATCATAAGGAATACACCACGCGCGTAAATCTTTTGCGCGTATAGTGAAGGCGCGCACCTTAGATGTACACATAAACTAATAACTACACAAATTTATAAATGTGTAATTGATTTCGATATAGGGAATAACACATCTGTGCAATTCAAGTGCGCATAATTAATAGTGTGCACTTGAATTGCGCAAGTAAGTAAAATATTACGGATATTAATAGTAAAGATATTAATATCAAAGTAGGGAATAAGACATTCGCGCAGTTAAGATACACGCATAAAAAATTCGAACATGTGAACTGCGCAAATAAATAAAATAGCACAAATATTAATATTTAAAATATTAATAGATAAATAGGAAATAAGACATTTATACAGTTAAAGTGCATACAGCTATCTGCGTAAAGGTTAAACGCAGATAGGGAAATCCAGTGTTATTTAAAAATAAATTTTCCAACATAATATACTAATATAAGAATGATGATAACAAGAGCAATACTACCTGCATATTTAATATAATCAGGAACATTAAAAGCCCAAATCATAACACAGAATAAAATAAGAATACCTAAAACTAAGGCTAATTGAATAATAAAGTCATTGGAAAGACTAGCCTTTTCCAATTCCTCATACTTGGCAACTATGCGATTACAAACTTCTCTGTCCATGAATAAGTTTTTAAAATCAAAAAAAAATCTCTCCATAATAAAATGAGTTTCTTTAAATCGAGACCACAAGGTACTGTGTTTTCCCAGTTAGGTATTGGAGCCAATCAATCAACTCCTGGTGCATCTCAAGAAGATGTTAACGTATTAAGGGTCGAGCTTACAAGTCTTAAACAACAATTAATCGAACAAATGGAAATAAACAATAAGTTACTTAAAGAAATCGAAGTGTTATCATTAACACGTGATGATGCATACCGTTTATCTGCTTTACAAGAATTCTTAGGAGTAGGTGTAGAACAAGATCCTTCCGCAAAATTATCATCAAATGAACTAAGTATTGAGTTCATGTCATGGGCTCTTGGTGAAAAAGGTCTTTTAATTTCCGATGATGAGACTAAATCTCTCATGAGAAAGTTATTTAATATTCCTAAAGATCAATTCCCTAAATTTCCCTACAGAGGACATAATAATGAATATTTCTACAAAGGATTTAAGTGGAAGGCGGTAAATACCTCTTCTCAACAAACTACTTCTAATCAATTACCGCAAGTCGCTGGCTCTATATCGCCTTCTCAATCCCCCGTTTATAATGGTGTTGCTTCCCCTCCTCCTGTTATGCATCGTCAATAAATACTTAAAACAACATTTTCATTCATATGAATGAAAATATATTTTGAAGCTGTTCTACAGCTTTTTTTAATTCTACTTCTTACAATTTATATTACTAATGTTCCTATTATTGCTGTATATTCATCTCCTGCTGCTACTTGGAATCCTTTAATATTAGGTATTTTTGTTGGTATATTTCTATCTTGAGCATCGCCAAGTCCTAATCTTCCATTACCACCATCACCAAATGTCCACACATTATTTTCGAAATCTATCATTACTGTATGATAACCTCCTGCTGCTATTTGTTGAGCTTTTAAGTTTGGAATTTGTGTTGGAATATTTCGATTTTGTTTATCACCCAGACCTAATTGTCCAAAATTATTCAAACCAAATGTCCAAACATTATTTTCTAAATCTATTATTACTGTATGATGGTCTCCTGCTGATATCTGTTGAGCCTTTATATTTGGGATTCGTGTTGGAATATTTCGATTTTGACTATCGCCTAAACCTAATTGTCCATAATCATTATCCCCACACGTACATACATTATTTTCTAAATCTATTAGTGCTATATGTACATTTCTTGCTGATATTTGTTTAGCCTTTAGATTCGGGATTTGTGTTGGGATATTTCTATCTTGATTATCGCCCAAACCTAATTGTCCAGAATTATTCGTACCAAATGTCCATACATTATTTTCCAGATCTATTGTCGCTGTATGTAAACCCCCTGCTGATATCTGTTGCGCTTTTAGATTCATAATTTGTGTTGGTATATTTCGACCTTCATTATCACCCAGACCTAATTGTTCAAAAGTATTGTTACCAAATACCCAGACATTATTTTTTAAATCTATTAGTCCTGTATGATCTCCTCCTGCTGATATTTGTTTAGCCTTTATATTCGGGATTTGTGTCGGTACATTTCGATCTTGATTATCACCCAATCCTAATTGTCCAAAAGTATTCAAACCAAACGTCCAGACGTTATTTTCCAGATCTATTATTACTGTATGCACAGATGCAAAAGATACTTGTTTAGCCTTGAAATTTCGAATTTGTGTCGGTACATTTCTCTTTTTATTATCACCCAATCCTAATTGTCCAAATTTATTATTACCAAAGACCCACACATTTCTATAATTTTTATATAAGTTCTTCCAACTTCCTGTATAATGAGTTGGTACAAACTTATAATCTTGAATAAACTTTTGTCTCCAAAAATACTCATTATCACATATTATATCGTTAAACTTCTTACTCGTTTGACAGAATGCTATAATGTTTCTCAAAGGAACAAAGAGTGCAATGTTTAAAATAGTTTCACTAGGAACAAATTCAAAAGCATCCTGCATTTTCTTTTGACTTGAATTCGAATTTTAAAATCTTTTATTCTTTGTTTCTATTCTTTGTTTCTAATTAGTATAATGCTATTTTCTAAGTTTAAACTTAATTTAAAAATTTCTCGTATTAATATTATTATTTTTTATATCAGCTGATATCAGTCGATAATTATTTTATAATCACCTGATTATAAAATTTAAAAACATTATAGTTTACGTTTTGTTATTTTATATTACTAATGTTCCTATTATTCCTGTACATTCGTCTCCTGTTGCTACTTGTTGTGCTTTTATATTCGGAATCTGTGTGGGTATATATCGCTGTTGGCTGTCACCTAAACCTAATTGTCTAGAATTATTCAAACCAAATGTCCAGACGTTATTGTCTAAATCTATTATTGCTGTATAAAATACTCCTGCTGACACTTGTTTAGCCTGTAGATTTGGGATTTGTGTTGGGATATTTCGATTTTGATTATCACCCAATCCTAAGTCTCCATAGTAATTGTAACCAAATGTCCAGACATTATTGTCTAAATCTATTATTACTGTATGATAATATCCTGCTGATACCTGTTTCGTCTTTAGATTAGGGATTTGTGTTGGGATATATCGATTTTGATTATCACCCAAACCTAATTGACCAGAATAATTGTAACCAAAGATCCAAACATTATTTTCCATATCTATTATCGCTGTATGCGAACACCCTGCTGATATATGTTTAGCCTTAAGATTTGGGATTTGTGTTGGAATATTTCGACTTTGATTATCGCCTAATCCTAATTGTCCAGAATCATTGTATCCAAATATCCAAACATTATTTTCTAAATCTATTAGTGCTGTATGTTCACCTCCTGCTGATATTTGCTGCGCTTTGAGATTTGGTATTTGCGTTGGTATATTTTGACTTTTATCATCGCCAAGTCCTAATCGTCCATATAGATTAGCTCCAAATGTCCAGACGTTATTTTCCAAATCTATTAGTGCTGTATGTTGATCTCCAGCTGAGACTTGTTTCGACTTGTGATTAAGTATTTGTGTTGGTACATTTCGATTTTGATTATGACCCAATCCTAATTGTCCAGATCTATTGTCTCCAAACGTCCAGATATTGTTCTCCAAATCGATTATTACTGTGTACTCTCCTCCTGTAGATACTTGTTTCGCCTTAATATTGGGAATCTGAGCAGGTAGATTTCTATTTTGATTATCACCCAATCCTAATTGTCCAGAATTATTATTTCCACAGACCCAAACACTTCGAAAATTCTTATATAAATTCTTCCAATTTCCCGTAGCAATAGCACCAAAGGTGCTTATTGCGGCATAATTAGGTGCAAATTTATAATTTCGCTTCTCGAAATCATGTTGGTGCTCTGTACCAATATAATCTTGAATAAATCTCCGTCTCCAAAAATACTCATTGTTGCATATTACTTCATTAAATTTCACACTCGTTAGACATAATGATACAATGTTTCTTAAAGGAAGAAAGAGAGCGATATTCAAAATCGTTTCATTCGGAAGAAATTCAAAAGCCGCTTCGCTTGTGCCCAAGGGCACAGACGAGACATCCTGCATTTTCTTTTGACTTGAATTCTGTTTTTTAAAAAATCGGTAAACTTTTCTTCTAAATAATTTGTATTCTTTTTTTACAATTGGTATATTACCATTCCCAATTTTAAAGTGAATTTTAAATTTTCCTCGTTTAGATATTATTTTTGTATCAGCTGATAATCAGCTGATAATAAAATTTAAAAACTTTATAGCTTACGTTTACTATTTTTATATTATTAATGTGCCTATAATTACTGTATATTCATATTTTGCTGATACTTGTTGCGCTTTGAGATTTGGGATTTGTGTTGGTATATTTCGATTTTGATTATCACCCAATCCTAAGTCTCCATAGTAATTGTAACCAAATGTCCAGACATTATTTTGCAGATCTATTATTGCTGTATATCGACATCCTACAGATACCTGTTGCGCTTTTAGATTTGGGATTTGCGTTGGGATAGTTCGATCTTGATTATCACCCAAGATCCATACATTATTTTTCAGATCTATTATTGCTGTATGATTTGATCCTGCAGAAATTTGTTTAGCTTTGAGATTAGGAATTTGTGTTGGTATATTTGGATTTTGATTATCACCCAATCCTAATTGACCAAATCCATTATCACCCAATCCTAATTGACCAAATCCATTATCACCCAAGATCCATACATTATTTTTCAGATCTATTATTGCTGTATGGAAACCCCCTGCAGAAATTTGTTTAGCTTTGAGATTAGGAATTTGTGTTGGTATATTTCGATGTTGATTATCACCCAATCCTAATTGTCCAAAACTATTCCAACCAAATGTCCAAACATTATTTTCCAGATCTATTACCGCTGTATGTGCAGCTGCAGTTGATATTTGTTGCGCTTTTAGATTTGGGATTTGTGTTGGGATATTTCGATCTTGATTATCACCCAATCCTAATTGTCCAAAGTAATTGTATCCAAACGTCCAAACATTATTTTCCATATCTATTATTGCTGTATGATGACAACCTGCTGAGACTTGTTTTGCCTTGTGATTAAGTATTTGTGTTGGTACATTTCGATTTTGATTATCGCCAAGTCCTAATTGTCCAGATCTATTGTCTCCAAACGTCCAGACATTGTCCTCCAAATCGATTATTACTGTGTACTCTCCTCCTGCAGATACTTGTTTGGCCTTCTGATTCAGTATTTGTGTCGGTACATTTCTATTTTGATTATTCAACCCAAATACCCACACATTTCTAAAATTTTTATATAAATTCTTCCAATTTCCCGTAGCAATAGCAGTCACGGGTTCCAACGGAACCCCTGGTCTGCTTATTGCGGCATAATTTGGTACAAACTTATAATTTCGCGAAGCGAAATGATGTTGCTCGTCCCGAGCAATATAATCTTGAACGAACTTTTGTCTCCAGAAATATTCATTCTCACATATTATATCGTTAAACTTCCTACTCGTTTGACACAATGGTATAATGTTTCTCAAAGGAATAAAGAGTGCGATATTTAAAAGAGTTTCAACAGGAACAAATTCAAAAGCCGCTTCGCCCAAGGGCACAGACGAGACATCCTGCATTTTCTTTTGACTTGATTAAAATTCGAATTTTAAAAACTTCCATTCTAAATCTTTTCTATTCTTTGTTTCTAATTAGTATAATGCTATTTTCTAATTTTAAACTTAATTTAAAAATTTCTTGTTTTAATCTTATTATCTTTGGCATCAGCTGATATCAGCTGATTATAAAATGATAATCAGCTGATAAAGATTTTTTTGTTGTTGAATTGGAAATTAAGCTGTCTTTTTTGAATAAATAATTTATTCAAAAATTAATATGAGTGAGTTAAGTGGGTGAAGTTTAAATTTATATCTAGAACTTTGGAAAATTGAAATAAACAGTTAAAATATAAAAACAGTCAACCACTTTGTTATTTCACGATGAAAACTTTTTACCTCACCATTGTTTTTGAAGTTGGTGTGACCGTTGAACAGGAAGAAGATTGGTTAAATGATCCAACAATACCCAAAACGATTCCTATCAGTGAACTATCGAAAGAAGAAATCAAGCGAATCAAAAGAAGAATAAACGAGAATGTTGTTTGGTTTGGCACAAATGTAGCTGAACTGGGAACAGAAAAGGTAACCCAAAATAACAATCTTTTCACAACAAAATGTAAAATAGCTACAGATGATATAGATCAAGCTATTAAAGAATTAAAGGAATACTTTGAAGATGAGTATGGTATATGGCAGTTGTCGGATCGAGAATTTAGAACTGTTCCTTGTTCTAAAAGATATGATAACTGGCCAATAACATATAATTTAGATTTAGTACTAAAATCGGTAGAGTATAAAGAAGGAGAAGAGATAGATGTAGAAAAACATCTAGCAGAACGTTTAGCAAAAATAAATTTTGCCACATGGGAACTCCCAACAGTTGGTCAGCCCAGTCTGAGTTTTAACCCGGAACCAATCGGTCCTCTTCCTGATCTACAGTTTAATTTACCTAATTTGGGGATGTATGGAAACGTAAATCAAGGATTACCTAATTTGGGTATAATACAGTCACCAAGTTTAGCGATAATGCAGTCACCCCCATTACAAAGACGGTCGACACAGGAAGCACCATTTCAAGGATTACCAGCACCATTTCAAGGATTACCAGCACCATTTCAAGGATTACCAGCACCATTTCAAGGATTACCAGCACTATTGCAGTCACCCCCATTACAAAGACGGTCGGTACAGGAATTACCACTTCAAGGATTAGGTAATCCTTGGTTGCAGCCAAGTGGACAAATACCAAGATACCAGGGGCCAAATCTAGGAGCTTGAAAATCAAGTGCTATAACAACTTTAAAAAACTCAAAAACTCAAAAACTCAAAAACTCAATAGACAAATATTATACACTATTTGTAAATAATGTATAAAAATTATATATAGTAAGTAATCATTATCCAGTCAGCGCTGACTTAATAACATTTTACTATTTCTTCTTATATTTTTAGATTACTAATGTTCCTATTATTATTGTTGTATGAAAATCTCCCATATACACTTGCTCTCCTTTTATATTTGGTATTTTTGTTGGTTTGTTCCTTCCTTGATTATCTCCTAATCCTAATTGTCCTGATCCATTTAACCCAAATGTCCATACATCATTATTCATATCTATTAGTATTGTAGTATAACGTCCAGCAGAAATTTGTCGAACCTTGAAATTTGGAATTTGTGTGGGAATATTTCTTTCTTGATCATCTCCTAATCCCAATTGACCAAAAGTATTCGTTCCAAATATCCACACATTATTCTCAATATCTCTTATTACTGTATGCACCTCTCCTCCTGATACTTCTTGCGCTTTTATATTTGGTATCTTAGTTGGTACATTTCTATTCACAGTATCACCAAGTCCTAACTGTCCGCCATAATTAGCACCAAACGTCCATACATTGTTCTCCATATCTATTATTACTGTGTGATAATCTCCAACGGAAACTTGTTGAGCTTTTAAATTTAAAATTTGTGTGGGAATATATCGATTTACAGTATCACCTAATCCTAATTGTCCAAAATTATTACGGCCGAACGTCCATATATTATTTTCCAGATCTATTATTACTGTATGTTGTCGACCCATCGCTATTTGCTTACTTTTTATACTTTGTATCTGTGTAGGTATATTTATATTTGTATTATCTCCTAATCCTAATTGTCCAGCATTATTAAAACCAAAAACCCAGACATTGTTTTCTAAATCTATTATTGCTGTGTGATTTTCTCCAGCAGATACCTGTTTAGCTTTTAAATTTAAAATTTGTGTTGGTGTTGTTCTATTTGTATTATCACCTAAACCTAATTGTCCATATTCATTATTACCAAATACCCAGACATTATTTTCCAAATCTATTATTACTGTGTGACTATTTCCTCCTGAAACTTGTAGTGCTTTCATATTCGGGATTTGTGTTGGTACATTTCTATTTACAGTATCACCTAACCCTAATTGTCCAGCTCTATTATTTCCACATACCCATACGTTTCGATAATTTTGGTATAAATGTCTCCAACTTCCCGTATAATTAATTGGTACAAATTTGTAATCTTGAATAAACCTCTGTCTCCAAAAATATTCGTTGTTGCATATCACTTCATTAAACTTCCTACTCGTTAGACACAAGGATACAATATTTTTCAAAGGAATGGAAAGTCCAATATTTAAAATCGTCTCATTAGGAACAAATTCAAAAACATCTTGCATTTTCTTTTCACTTGAATCTTCTTATTTAAAACTTTTCCTTTAAATCTTTTGTATTGTATTCTTTTTTTCCAATTAGTATATTGTTCTTTTCTAATTTTAAACTTAATTTAAAATTTTCTTGTTTTAATCTTATTATCTTTGGCATCAGCTGTTATCAGCTGATTATCATTTTATAATCAGCTGATAAAGATTTTTGCCAAGTTAAATAAAGATGAGCCAAAATTCAAATGATCAAACAGTGATGACAGAAGAAGATAGAGCACAAGCCCATCGTGAAGCTCAACAACGATATTATCGAAGAAAAAAGAGTGAATGCGAGTTCTATTCTCAAGAATTAGAGAGACTAAGAAATCAAGTCAGCTATTTGACTGGCCAACTTTTTGAAAGAGAAAATTCTAGAAGTCAACTCCAGAGTCAACTCAATGAAAGAAATAATTTAATCAGTCAACTTCAACAACAAGTTACCGAGAGAAATGTAACAGTAACTCAACTTCAAACCTTATTAAGCCGGTGTGATAGTCAAGAGGAAGGTAGAAAAATAAGCGAATTAGTTCAAGCACTCACCAGTGAAATCCAAAGAGGACAACAATGTTTACAAATAATAAACCAGTTAAATTCAGAAAAAGAACAAATGAGGATTTACAAAAATATACTGGTGGAGCTGAACGATAAATATCCAAAGTTGCTTCCTTCGTTCGTTTTTGAGTTGCAATTCCCTGGAAATGCAGCTTCTTTACCAGAAATAAACAACTGGGCCATGGAACAAGTGAGCAAAATAAATTCAAATGAAATACAATCATTATCGGCATTTAAATGATATTTCTTTTTCCTTTTCAAATATAAATTGATTAATAAAATTTGGTTTATAACCAACGATCTAAATGTCTTCTGAAAGGGCTTTAGTTGCTGCACATTTTTTACGTTTGACACAACGGGAGTTGTCATTTGAATCTGCTCTTGAAATAGTTGAAAAGGAATTTGCTCAGAAGGGAGCCTTTATTCGTGATGAAATTTTTATTACCAAAGCAACCGGTGGTAATAAGGACGAATGTTTTGGATGCGGAAAGTATAACGTGACCTATGGCAATGGTGTGATGAAACTATGTGCTAAATGCTTACTGCCAAAAGAAATATATGAAAAACATTTAGCACCACCACCAATTAGAATTGTTAGAAGAGAAGACGTTACACTGCCCAGAATTAGTGATATGATAACACTTTTGAAAAGTGAACGAGGGAAATAAAAAAAGTCACTTGACACTACTAAGTATGAAGTGATGAAAATAGAAAAATCTCACATGAGATCAAGAAAATCAAGAGAGATGAAAAGAGTTAACGATTTGAAGTCTTTTCGTTAATTTCGAGTTAAACTTTCTTTCTGTGTATTCCCTTTGATCTTCTTTTTTTTACTTTTCCTTCAAAGTAAGGATATTTTTTCTGAGTTATGACTCAGGAAATCTCTTTAGTTTTAAACTTTAATAGTCTCTTATCTATATATTTTTATCTTTTTTAAAAAAGATACAGTAATACGATAGAGTGTTTTACTCATTTTCTTATCAGCTGATTATCAGCTGATAGTCAGCTGATTGAATCTTTTCGTTATTAAGCAACTATCTTTCCATGATTTCATGAATTTTATTTGAGAATTGAGAATTTAACGTGGGACAAACCTAATTTTTACGATCTTGCTCGATGATTATGTTTTTGCACTTTGAATTTTAATTTTCTGAGTCCTAACTCAGAAAACTTCTTAAGATAGAAAAAAGATAAGGTCTTGACTACATTTTTTGATCTTTTTTCATGAATTTTCTTCAGACTTATTGTTTTCTGGAAATTAAAAGTCTTAAAGCCTGAAAATTGATCCCCTCAGTTAATACTTTCTTCTTCTTTTGTTCATTATCAGAAATTGAAAATTCTTCACGACTTCGAGCTACTATGTTTCGGTTCTTTTATTAAGTTTTAAAAAATAATAACAATACAATCTCTTATTTTACTCCTTTTATTCTCAGCTGATAATAAAAACTTGTTAATTGGGGGAGAATTTACATTTGACATGTTTGGTCTTGTTATAATTTCTAAAGATTGTGGCTCATTCATTGATTTCTAATATTATACAATTCTTTTCCTTTGATCACGTGAAGAAATATTACTTTCCTCAATTAGAATTTAAATCATTAGAAGATTAAAAATTTTAATCTTCTATCTTTTGGACTTTTATTTGACTATTGTTCCTATCATTATTGTATGATCGCCTCCCGCTACTACTTGTTCCGCTTTTAGATTCGGGATTTTTGTTGGTGTTAGAATTCTCTCTTCAGTATCTCCTAATCCTAATTCTAATTCTCCTCGATAATTACGTCCAAATGTCCATACGTTATCTTCTAGATCTATCATTATTGTAAAATTATCACCCGCAGAGACTTGTTTGGCCTTAATATTTGATATTTGCGTCGGCGTAGTTCTTTCTTGTATATCACCGAATCCTAATTGTCCGTTACCATTATAACCAAAGGTCCAAACATTATTTTCTAAATCTATTATTACTGTATGATAAGATCCTGCTGATACTTCTTTGCCTTTGAAATTTAATATTTGTGTCGGCACATTTCTTTCCTGTGTATCACCGAAGCCTAATTGTCCAAAAAAATTCTGACCAAATGTCCAAATATTATCATCTAAATCTATTATTGCTGTATGACGAAATCCTGCCGACACTTGTTTACCCTTGACATTTGGTATCTGTGTCGGCTTATTTATATCTTGATTATCACCTAATCCTAATTGATCCTCATAATTACGCCCAAACGCCAAAATATTATTATTTAGATCTATCAATACTGTATGTTCTGCTCCTGCTGATACTTGTTTGGCTTTGATATTTGGTATCTGTGTAGGTCTATTTCGAGATTTTTTATCACTTAATCCTAATTGTCCATAAAAATTATTACCAAATGTCCACACATTATCCTCCATGTCTATTAGGACTGTAAAACGTGAACCCGCTGACACTTGCTTCGCTTTGATATCTGGGATCTGTATCGGCGTATTTCTATTTTGTTGATCACCTAATCCTAATTGTCCGAACATATTCCAGCCACATGTCCACACATTATTCTGAAGATCTCTTATTATTGTATGACTATATCCCGCTGACACTTCTTGGGCTTTAATATTAGCAACTTGTTCAGGGACAGACCTATTCTTATTATCACCAAGACCGAGTTGACCATAATCGTTCTTACCAAATACCCAGACGTTTCGAAAATTCTTATATAATTCTCTCCAACTTCCAGTAGCAATAGCACCTTCGGTGCTTATTGCGGAGTAGTATTTTGGGAGAAACTCATAATCTTGAAGAAATTTCTGTCTCCAAAAATAGTCATTATCGCATATTACGTTATTAAATTTGCGACTCGTTTGACAGAAAGGTATAAGATTATGTAAAGGAAGAAATAGAGCGATATTCAAAATCAATTCATTAGGAATATATTCAAAAGCCGCTTCGCCCGTGTTCGGTTGTAACCGAACACTTGTGCCCGGTTGCTCGTACCGAGCAAACGAGACATCCTGCATTTTTCTTTCTATTTTCCTTTTGAAAACTTTCTACTTAACTTTTCTTTCCTTTCCTTTTTTAATAATCAACATGGTAAATAATCTATATTAATACATGTTATCAACAAGATTCATATATGTAAGGGACAAAAAGAGACCACCGACAAGAAAAGTTAAAAAAAAGAACTGTTAACTTCTTTCTGTGTTCTCCCTTTGAATCTCTCTTTTTTCTTTCCTGGGTGACATTTTCCTGTGTTGTCACTCAGAAACACGTCTTTTAAATAAAAATAGATAGACTATTGCCTACATATTTCTTCAGTTTCGATATTAATAGATATTAATGATCTAAGGTAACATTTTGAAAACTTAGAATCTAATTATTTACATTTAAATAACACCCGCTTCGCTCTTTCTTCTCTTTCCTACTTTTCTTATCAGCTGATTATCAGCTGATAAAAGTTTGTTGTTATTAAGCAACTCAGTGTTTGGTCTAGACCAAACACGGCTTTCCATTATTTAACCGCTTCGCTGGTTTTATAAGATTTTAAAATTTCGTGTAGCACAAAGCTGCTTCTCACAACATTCCCAAAGTTGTACATTTAAGTTTTCTTTTCTGAGTCCCGGGACGGGCTCTACGAGGAAGGGAGTCAGAAAAAACTTCTTGAGATAGAAAATAGATAAGGTCTTGACTACATTTTTTATCTTTTTCCATGAAAAATTATAAATTCTACTGATCTCCAGTAAATACGACTTTGCCGTATTTAACACCTGAGATATTCCCGAGTTCAAACCATAGATGCTACAAAAAATTGGCCTCAAATTCAAAAAAAAATAAAGATTCGAAAAAAAACAGCCACTTATTTTGACATCTCCCTTTCGAATTTCTTCTCAAAAAACTTCTGAGAAGCTTTTCAAAGTAGAGCCTCCAGAAGTCTTCCTTTTCTTTTTTCTCGCTCCGCTGACTTCTTTTCTCTTTCTCTTTCTAATATTACAAAATTTTGAATTTGTAATTAATATCCTACTTCCTTTTATTCTTTGAGAGGTTTTCTGAGTCCCGGTACGGGCTCTACGAGGGGACTCAGATAAAACTTCTTGATCTTAATTAACTATCTCAAGAATAAAATCCGGTGTCACAATAGTTTTGGCGGCATTATTGTTCATCACTTGGGTTTGATACATTATTAACTGTTGTTTATATGCTAATAATTGTTCTTGTTGTTCTTGATATTGTTGTTCTATTAATCTTATCTTTTCTCTTCGTTTCCGATGGTATTCGCGTTGATAATCTCTGAGTTCATCCTTCCTTATTATGCTTCTTTCCTTTATCATTCGCTTCTTAGCTTTTTGTGCTTCTTCTTTAGTAGCATATTTACATCCCCTGGGGATAGGTTTATTTTCTAATGTCTCCATTTTTATCTTCTTTAAAAAAATTTTGCCTTAAAGATAAATTTCAACTTTTTTGTTGATAAATAAAATACTTTTCTATTTATATCTAAAAAGAAAATGCAGAAAGATTTATGTTTCGTTAGTCGATTGGACAGACCAATATCCAATTCGATAATTAATTCAGTCGTTAATAATCGTAGTATCGTTATATATGATAATAACGATCAAAAAACATTAAGTGATCAATTTAATCCTATTCCTGATCTTAAGACTCTTAATTCTCTTAATTCTGAAGAATTGGAATGGTACGATCAAATCATTCGTCAGGTTTTACGCTCTAAAGAACCTCTTCTCATTAACGATCAACAGTTCTACTTGAAATTGTGGAAGAATGATGCTAACAAATATTCATTAGAGGACCGTTATTCCCTTGATGAGATTAAGCAGGGGTTTTTAGTTGCTGCTCACACAACTGTTATTAAAAGTGCGAAGGGGAATCCAGTTTCAAAATTTTCTTTGTTCCCTTCACCAACAGTATTTCTTAATTGGTTGCAAAAAGTTCCAATACACGAACGGGTTTACTTTGAAGTTATTACAGATGTCCCCCAAAAATTTAAGATCGATATTGATGGTAGTCCTTTGAAAGATGACGAGATCGAAGCTTTCGAAAAAGAATATAATATTTCAGCTGCTGAATATCATTCTAAGTATTTAAGCGATCAATATATTCAGTCATTGATAGAAAGAGTTATCGACAATTATCAAACACACTTTGGTAAGCTTGATCTTGAGTCTGATGTTGCCCTGTGGACTTCTTCTGATCATAGCAAGAAATCCTTTCACATAATCTTTACCAACATAATGTATGAAAATCATCTTGTATGTAAGAGAATATACGAAAAAATAGTTGAGGGTTTTGATAAAATAGAAAAGAAGATAGTCGATTCGTCTATTTACCATTTTACCCAACAATTCCGTTCTCCATTCAACCAGAAACTTGGTTCTGGTCGATTTAAGCGTCTTTGTAATCAGTGGTCCTTTTTTGGTAATATTATCACTCATAAATACTATAACAATCAACTCCCTGAAATAATGGTACAGTTCTTAGAAAGTACTATTACATTTAATCATAAAGACTTACCTCTCGCAAATCCTTTTCCTGAACCAATTAGTCCTGAACATAAGATTATTAAAAATGGTAAGTCTAATAATTTAATCGATGAGATCGACATTAATTTATTCAATGAAATTAGTAAAATATTTTCCACTCTTCCCTTTAGTGATCAATACAAAGTTGGGGAATTTAAGAATGGTCAAGTTCGTCTTAACAGAATCAAACCAGGCTTATGTCCATTACATGGTCGCGTTCATCATAATGATAATGCTTTTATTCTTATTTATAAAGATGGAGGTTTATTGTTTACTTGTCCACGAGATCCGTTTGTCACCGGATCTATTATCGGTAGACTCAGCACTGGGCTAAACTTAACAAAAGTACAAGCTGAAATTACTTCAGATGTAGAATGTTCAACTCCAAGTTCTACAGAAGAGATCACAGAAACTACCACAGACGAATCTAACCAATTTAAAATTTCCTACATTGCTGATGTTCCTAATATTCAAGTCCCTGGTGACCATTTTTACTTTAAATGGGAAGGTCCTGCAAATTTCCCTAATTTAAATCCGGCCGTTCCTCGCGAATTTAGATTATCTAAAGACATGATTCTTATAATTTTTAGAGCCCTTTCTAAATCTCGCGCAACTACAGATAAAGATATTGAATTTAAGTTTACTCGTCATGATGGACGTGATGGCATATCTGTTAATTATGTTGGGGCTTGCCTGAAAGTAGTTATTGCTATTAATGGTTTAACTGTTCAAGATGGTCTTGAAATTAAACAAGAATGGTTATGTTGGATTTCTAAAGGTACACAATCTCACGAAAAGTTTTGGAGTGCTGAATGGAATGAATACCGTCCTTATCATTGGTCTAACAAAACCTTATTAACTTGGTTCCGTCATGACAGACCTATTGACTTCCAACAGTTTCAAAAAGAATATCCTGAGGTTGTTATTGAAAATTTAGACTACAATCCTTTAGAATGGACTCGCAACATCGTTACTGGTCGTGATGCTGATGATAATAAAATTCTTGTTGATCTTGATAAAGATATTCTTGAAGAAGAATACGATGAGTCTACTGTTCGTGATTATGATCCTGATGTTCCTACTGAAATCGTTCAAGCTCCTATGGATTCCCAGAAGACTGTTAAGAGTATGAAAATGGTTAGAGAAATGCGTGAATCCAAAGTCTATTATTTCACACACAGAATCCTCCAAGGTATCGATATAAAACAACGATTCAGTACAGAACTATTAAACGCATGTAAAGAAGATAGTTGGCCTATTCTTCCCGAAATCATCTTTTACCAAGATGTTACGGATTGGTCTGAATTACGTTCTAAAGATAACTTTGTGCTTATCATCCAAATGGAAAGCATTCATCATCTTAATATTCCTCTCTCAGGTATTTCTATCATTGATGAGGCCACTTCTTGCGCCGCCGAATTCTCTTCTTCTACTATGAATAAAATTAACTTCAAGGCCAATTGCTCTAAATTTGAATATATTATCAAGAATACTTCTCGCAAGGTTCTCTTCTTAGATGCTGATATCGACAAACGTGTCATGAATCTTGCTAAACTTCGAACAGGCATTATTCGCTTCCAACGCAATAGAAAGGTTCGTGGTCCTAAGCGTATAGTAGATGGTAAAGTCGTTGGATTAAATGCAACTATTATTATCGATCAAGATACTATTATAAATCATTTATTGAATCTCGTTCTTTTACAAGGAAAAAATGTCTATGTTCCTTGTTCTGTTAAATCTTTCACAAAAGACTTAGAGGCTTTATTAAAGAGTTATGGTGTTAAAGTTATCACTCATACCGGTGACGATTCTAAGGAGGAAAAAGAAAGAATTCAAAATGTTAACAAACTTTGGGTTCAGTATCAAGTTGTTATTGGTACTAATGTTTTAGCTGGTGGTGTCAATTTCGATCTTGAACATTTTCATTGCATTGTTGCCTTTTTACATAATCGCGGTGCTTGCTTTCGTTTAATGAAACAAGTCATTGGTAGATCTCGTAAGGTTCTCGATGGCGAGATTTTTATTTATGTCGAGCAACATTCTTTCTCTTTACCTTTGAGTCCTGAAACTATTAAATCTCGTATTCAAAATAAAATCCAATCTTGTACTAGTTCTCTTCTTGATAGTAATCAATATAAATCTATTGGTGGTACAATTGTCGCTGCTGATTTTGAAGTTGATAACCAGGTAGCTATTACTACTCTTGATGAACATTGTTGCATGAAAACATATTATGAAGATTCTTGGATTAGTAAAAATCATTGTCTTACAACCCATGAGGGAAATAAATCTAGGAATGATTATATGTCTCTCGTTCTTGAGTGGTGTAAACATGAACAATTCCCTGTAACTGTTGTTCAATATTCTTATTTTCCTTTATGGTTACCTGAACTCAGAAAAGAAATACGTAAGCAAAGAAAAGAACAGAAGATACAAAAATTCGACAATTCTAGATCTATTGACTCCGGTGAAGCCACTGTTGTTCACTCCCGTGTTGATAAAGGTGAAGAAGAAGAAGGTGACGTTGATGCTCTTGAACGGTACTCAGTTGAAAGATACTTCATCAATCCTCCTATAACCTTCAAAGATTATTCTTTCTTTAAATCTCATAAAATGAATCTTATCCATTTAACCATGGAAGAACATAAGGATTATATTGACATATTCAAACGTGAGAAAAAGAAAATTAATAATACGAATGAGATCGATGCTTCTTTTGATCAACTTCATGCCATTCAACAATTATGTTCTCTATTAGGTATTCCTCAAACTTTCAAACGTTTATCCAATTGCACTTTAGCTGACACTTTCTATTCATTCGATACTCAGTGTCTCAGGTCAACTAAAGAACATAATAATAAAAATAGAGAAGTCAATGAGAAGACTAGAGATGTGACACGAAAACTAGCATATGCTTTTAAGATTCCATGTAAGGGTAAAGTACAAAGAATGGGAGCAGCAGTTAAGGTAATAAAGAAGGCAATGTTACAATGGTCAGGGGCAAAAGTAGAGAAATTAGATAAGAAACGAAAAGGATCAGGTGATCTTGGAACCCGAACAGTATCTACGAAATATAGAATAGCAACAAGTGCAAGAATGTTAGGAATATTAGAGAAAATTAAACCATTCAATATACAACAAAACCTATTGACATTAATTGAAGGTGATGTCGTACATGTAATAGATGATTCAACTATACACCAGAAACAACTAGAAAGTATAAAACGACAACTTAATAAAAACGTTACCTCTGTTTCTTCAGAAAATAAGATTCAGGAACAGGTACAGGTTCAGGTTCAGGTTCAGGTTCAGGTACATGAAGAGTTTTATGTTAACTTAAACGCAACTACAGTTAATACACCAATAGTTAATAATAATTCCAAAAACCACACTATTGATGTATCTAAGTCTACATTACTGCCATATCAACTTGCACAAATTGGTGCTATTACTATTCTAGAACAGTCAAAAGATGTAACAAATCCATTGAATACTTCAACCTATATCAAAACGACTACGACAAATCCAATTGTAAGTCCAGAACTCGTTCCAATGGTCATGCCTACATCTCAAGTAGATATACAAGAAGATATTAAAATGACGTCTCAACCTCAAGTACAAATTAATACACTTGAACTTATCGTAGAATTCACTCTTAAACTCCACGATAATTTAAATCCTCAACATCTCACCAACAGGATTCGTGCAGTAGGTTATTATGAAGCATTTAGATCCCTTCGTGTAAAATCAAAACCTGTCACTGATTCTATTGATCAATATCTAAGATCTCTAAGGATCTATGGGCTTAACTGGAAATCCTTAAATGTTAAAACGAATACACTCTTTCCATATGTAAGGACTAAATATGACTAATCTCAGTCTAACTTTTTTACTTTTCGATGACTTTTTCATCGAAAAGTAATAATCTGTGATATCCATGTGTTAGCATTATCAATATCACATTTTATCACATAATGTCAAAAAAAGTCACTTCATATTTGATAATGAAAAGACCCCCTTTATTATTTACCTAGATAAAATTATAGATAAGGAACTACAAAAATCTCAATATCAAAGTTCATTGAGTTTCATCGCCGGGGTTCTAACGAGAGGGGGTACAATTGGCCTAATATTTTTGGCGGAGGGGGTCCAAAATCAAAATGTAATTCGATCTCTTAAATGAAAATATAGTGTCTTTACTATGACCTTTGAAAAAATTACTTTGAGACATGAAACGAAACATTACGCTAATGTGATCGTTGTGATATAGATAATGCTAACACATGGATATCACAAAAATCACATTAGTCGCTGAGGATTTATTTCAAGTTGTGTAATGAAAAAGGAGATGTCAAAAAGGAAGAAAGAAAATCCAAATATAAGGACTAAATGTGACTAACCTCAGTTTTATTTTCAATGATATACCATCAGATTTTTTCTGAGTAGAGATACAGAAACACTTTATTAAATAAAAGAATGGCGGAATTTGTCTGCGTATTTACTATATTTTTATTTGAGTTGCATCTTCTTACAAAATAATTCGTCAGAAAAGTTGCTATCACTACACAGAAATGATCCTGGAGAAGTAAAGAGTGTAGGGAATAAGACCTGAAACTTCAACAGAATATATCAGGATTCAAACTTCTCCAGAATGTAAATTTAAAACTTTCTGAGTCTATACTCAGAAGATATATTAGAGAAGTAAAGGTAAGAGGAAATAAGTACCATTTTTGAAGAAGAAAGAACAAAATTTTCATTAACCAATGAAAATTTCAGAGATCAAACTTTCATTTTATTTCTCCATAGGTTCTTCCTTATGAAAGGGAGTTGAGGGAGTGAAAGGGAGTTGAGGGAGTGAAAAATCAATCCTACTCCCTTATGGAGTGAGATTATGAGTAATTTGTTTCAAACTTTTTTCCGACTCCCCTTCATAATAAGTTCACCTGAAAGGGAGCAGAGGGAGTACAAAAGGATCTTACTCCTCAGCGGAGGAAGATCTTATGAAAGGGAGTTGAGGGAGTGCATTAAATATTTTACTCCCTTGAGGAATGAACTTTGGTGTTGTTGTTTAGAATAAATTTGGAAAGAAGAAGATAAGCAATGATAATATAAGCACCTGAAATGATGATCTTCATCCAGAATTGGAATTTAGGATCATCATCTTTCCAAATGTAATAAAGAAATGCAAAGGAAAGGAGGATAACAATGGCAACAAGTAAATTTATCCAATTATTATGACGGATTAGATCTTGGTTCTCACAGACTGATAAGACTTGTGTACCAATTTGCCGTTTGACTTCTGCTTGGACAAATGATCTCAAGTTTGTATCATGAGAAGATTGTGAATCCATGAACTCATCTATTTTTTAAAAAGAAAAAATAAGTTCTGGAGAAAAAGATGAGTCTATCGTTTGATAAATTACGTTCTCAGCTTCGAGCACAGTCTGATGTTCCGTCTGAAGATTTTGATTCCATTTATGGTGGATATGTTGATAAGAATGATCGTCTAATTCCCATGAGTGAAATTCAAAGCTTACTCAGTGGTTTAAAAGTTAATGGAGGTGAAGTCGACAATGGTAAGGTTAAAATTTTAGAATCAACGATCGAAAGTCAAAACCAAATAATTAATCAACAAACTCAACGTTTAAGTGAACTTGAAAATTATATTAAACAACTTACTGGAGTAACTCAACAGCATGAAGTTAAAATTGGTGAACATGATAAACAATTCTCGAAATATGGTGATACTTTGAAGTACAATAAGAATTATTTTGATGGTGAACGTGATTTCGTAATTTCAATGTTACAGAAATATGCTGAAGAGACTGGTAATCATAATGACGGTCTTAAAGCATCAACTTTTGCTCTTATTGTTGAAATGGAGTCAGCTGGAAAGATATATAAAGGAAAAGTTAAAGGTATCATGGAATCTTTATCAGCGCTGGACAAAGGTGTTGGTAGTTTCAAACAAGAGAAAATGTTCGGTGGATATCCTCATTATCGTGGTCTGAAACTTAAATCTGTTTATTCAAATCTTCCTGAAGACAAAGATTCTCTCTTTAAGGTTATTCGTGCTCAAAATTCAAATCCTAAAGTGAATCTACCCACCATTCAAACTGGAAGTGTTTCTCCTCGAAATGTTGTCAATCAGTTACCTCAAGTAGCAGGATCAATGTCACCATCACAATCATCAATGTATAATGGAGCAGCATCACCGCCACCGGTTCAGACCAGACAATAAAAGAAATAGAAATTTTCATCACAATGATGAAAATTCAAAAATTTTTATCTGAATTATGGTTTCTTATTACTTCTTTACTTATCTTTTGGATCATCTGATTATCAGCTGATTATCAGCTGATAATCAAACTTAAAAACTTTATAGCTTATGTTCTCTCTTTTTCATATTACTTTTGTTCCTATTATTACTGTATGTCCATATTTTGCTGCTACTTGTTGCGCTTTGAGATTTAATATTTGTGTTGGTATATTTCTCTCTTGATTATCACCTAGCCCTAATTGTCCATAATCATTATTACCAAATGTCCAGACATTATTTTCCAGATCTATTATTGCTGTATGATAATTTACTGCAGATACCTGTTGCGCTTTTATATTAGGAATTTGCGTTGGTATATTTCGCTCTTGATTATCACCCAGACCTAATTGACCTGAATTATTCCAACCAAATGTCCATACATTATTTTCTAGATCTATGATTGCTGTATGTGAACCCCCTACAGATATTTGTTGCGCTTTTATATTCAGAATTCGTGTTGGGATATTTCGATCTTGATTATCACCCAAACCTAATTGACCAAAATAATTGTCACCAAAAGACCAAACATTATTTTCCAGATCTATTATTGCTGTATGTAGAGATCCTGCAGATACCTGTTGCGCTTTTATATTAGGAATTTGCGTTGGGATATTTCTCTCTTGATTATCACCCAGACCTAATTGTTCAGAATCATTATCTCCAAACGTCCAAACGTTATTTTCTAAATCTATTATTACTGTATGTGAACCCCCTGCTGATACTTGTTTAGCTTTGTGATTCAGTATTTGTGTTGGTATATTTCGATCTTGATTATCACCCAAACCTAATTGACCAGAATAATTGGAACCAAAAGACCAAACATTATTTTCCAGATCTATTATTGCTGTATGCCCAGGTCCACCTGCAGATATTTGTTGCGCTTTTATATTCAGAATTCGTGTTGGGATATTTCGATCTTGATTATCACCCAAACCTAATTGACCAAAATAATTGCCACCAAATACCCACACATTATTTTCCAGATCTATTATTGCTGTAGATTCTCCTCCTACTGATACTTGTTTCGCTTTCTGATTAAGCATTTGTGTCGGCACATTTCTATTTTTATTATCACCCAGACCTAATTGTCCATATTTATTCGAACCAAATACCCACACATTTTTATAATTTTGATATAAATTCTTCCAATTTCCCGTATAATAGGTTGGTACAAACTTATAATCTTGAATGAATTTCAGTCTCCAAAAATATTCACTATTGCATATTACTTCATTAAATCTTCTACTCGTTTGACATAATGGTATAATGTTTCTCAAAGGAAGAAAGAGTGCAATGTTTAAAATAGTTTCACTAGGAACGAATTCAAAAGCCGCTTCGGCCAAGAGCACAGACGAGACATTCTGCATTTTCTTTTGACTTGAATTCTAATTTTTAAAACTTTTTCTTAATCTTTTGTATTCTTTTCTTTTTACAATTAGTATATTATCATTCCTAATTTTAAATTTACTTTAAAATTTGTCTCGTTTTAATATTATTATTTTTATTATCAAATGATAATAAAGATTTTTAATTTCCTATCTTACGTTTACTAATTTTTTATATTACTTTTGTTCCTATTATTACTGTATGTTCATATTTTGCTGCTACTTGTTCCGCTTTTAGATTTAATAATTGTGTTGGTAGATTTCGATTTTTATTATCACCTAGACCTAATTGTCCAGAATTATTCAAACCAAATGTCCAGACATTATTTTCCAGATCTATTATTGCTGTCTGGAAGCGCCCTGTTGATATTTGTTGAGCCTTTATATTAGGTATTTGTGTTGGTATATTTCGATCTTGATTATCACCCAGTCCTAATTGACCTGAATTATTCCAACCAAATGTCCAAACATTATTATCCAGATCTATTATTGTTGTATGTGAACCCCATGCTGAAATTTGTTGCGCCTTGATATTTAAGATTTGTGTTGGGATATTTCTCTCTTGATTATCACCCAAGCCTAATTGTCCATAATTATTATTACCAAACGTCCAGACATTATTTTCTAAATCTATGATTGCTGTATGTGAACCCCCTACTGATATTTGTTTAGCCTTGAGATTAGGAATTCGCATTGGGATATTTCTCTGTCGATTATTACCCAAACCTAATTGACCAAAATCATTAGAACCAAAAGTCCATACGTTATTTTCTAAATCTATTATTACTGTATGATTGAATCCTACAGATACCTGTTGTGCCTTTATATTAGGAATTTGTGTTGGTAGATTTCGATCTTGATAATCACCTAAACCTAATTGTCCATAAATATTCCAACCAAACGTCCATACGTTATTTTCTAAATCTATTATTACTGTAGAATCTGCTCCGACTGATACTTGTTTCGCCTTATGATTAAGTATTTGTGTCGGTACATTTCTGTTTTTATTATCACCTAATCCTAATTGTCCTGAATTATTCAAACCAAACGTCCACACATTATTTTCTAAATCTATTATTACTGTATGTCCTCCTCCTGGTGATACTTGTTTTGCCTTGTGATTAAGTATTTGTGTCGGTACATATCGATTTTGATTATGACCCAATCCTAATTGTCCAAAACCATTGAAACCAAATATCCATACATTTCGATAATTTTTATAAAAATTTTTCCAACTTCCTGTAGCAATAGCACCTTTGGTGCTTATTGCGGAGTAATAGGTTGGTAAAAACTTATAATTTCGCTTCGCGAAATCATGTTGGTGCTCTGTACCAATATAATCTTGAAGAAATCTCTGTCTCCAAAAATACTCATTGTCACAAATTACTTCATTAAACTTCCTACTCGTTTGACACAATGGTATAATGTTTCTCAAAGGAATAAAGAGTGCGATATTTAAAATCGTTTCATTAGGAACAAATTCAAAAGCCGCTTCGCCCGTGGGTATAGACGAGACATCCTGCATTTTCTTTTGACTTAAATCTTCTTATTTAAAACTTTTTTCTAAGTTTAAATTTACTTTAAAATTTTCTCGTATTAATATTATTATTTTTTATATCAGCTGATATCAGTCGATAATTATTTTATAATCACCTGATTATAAAATTTAAAAACTTTAAAGTTTACGTTTATTACAATTTATATTACTAATGTTCCTATTATTGTTGTATGTAAACCACCGGCAGATACTTGATCTCCTTTAAAATTTTCAATACGTGTGGGTATTTTTCTATTTCCAGTATCACCTAGTCCTAATTCTCCACTAGAATTATTCCCGAAAGTCCACACAGTATTGTTTAAATCTATTACAACAGTATGTAATTCGCCTGTAGATATTTGTTTAGCTTTTAAATTCGGTATTTGTGTAGGACTATTTCTATTTTCAGTATCATCCAAACCCAATTGTCCGGCAGCATTAAAACCAAAAGCCCATATATTATTTTCCATATCTATAATAACTGTATGTGCCATTCCAGCTGACACTTTCTTTGCTTTTATATTTGGTATTAATGTAGGTCTATCATAGGGTTGATTAGTTCCCAATCCTAATTGTCCAAAATCATTCTGACCAAATGTCCATACATTATCTTCTAGGTCTATTATTACTGTGTGTGCATAACCAGCAGACACTTGTTTGGCTTTTATATTTAATATCTGTCTGGGTACAGGTTCTACTAATCGAATAAACCCTTGTCCTAATTCTGGATAATAATTAAGGCCAAAAGACCAAACGTTATTTTTGTCATCTATTATTATTGTATGTTGGTGTCCAGCTGCGACTTGTTTTGCTTTCAGATTGGCAACTTGTGTGGGTACACTTTTTGGTTGTGTGTTATCCAATCCCAATTGTCCGGAGTCATTACCACCAAAAGTCAAAATATTATTATCTAAATCTATTATCACTGTATGTTCTTCTCCTGCTGATATCTGTTGCGCCTTTATATTTTCTATTTGTGTCGGTATTGTTCTCTCTTTAATATCACCAAGACCTAATTGTCCAGAATAATTATATCCAAACGTCCAAACGTTATTATCTAAATCTATTATCACTGTATGTTTTCTACCTGACGAGATTTGTTTTGCTTTTAAATTGGGTATTTTTGTCAAAGTGTTTCTATCTTCATCGTCACCTAATCCTAATTGTCCAGAAATATTCTCTCCAAATACCCATACATTTCTATAATTTTGATATAATTCCTTCCAACTTCCCGTATAATGAGTTGGATTAAAATTATAATCTTGGATGAATTTTTGTCTCCAAAAATATTCATTGTTGCATATTACTTCATTAAATTTATTACTCGTTCGACATAATGATACAATGTTTCTCAAAGGAAGAAAGAGTGCGATATTCAAAATAGTTTCATTAGGAACAAATTCAAAATCATCCTGCATTTTTCTTTTCACTTGAATCCTCTTATTTAAAACTTTTCTTTTAAATCTTTTGTATTGTATTTTTTTTTCCGATGAGTCTATCGTTCTTTTCTAAGTTTAAACTTAATTTAAAATTTTCTTGTTTTAATCTTATTATCTTTGGCATCAGCTGATAAAGAATTTTTCCAATTTAAATAAAGAAGAGCTCAAGGATTTTCTTTCTCAACGATGTCGACTTAATCAGACAAACGCAGTTAAAGATAACCGTGTTTTAATCTATACCTTATTGATTATTATTATCCTTCTAGCCATCGTTTTAGTTTGGTGGTTGAATTGGCTTCCTGAAAAATATTGGTGGGGAAAGGTTATTATGACATTTGCCTTTATTTTAATTTTATTCTGGTTGAAAAATAACTATGACTCTGTGAAATAACTATTTCTAATTTCCATTTAGAAATGTTTTTGTTTAATTACTCCAGTGATCCTTGTCACTTTAAGTGATCTGAGTCACTATCGCAAGTCTTTTCATACTGATGCTTTTCTGAATTTACAGAAGAAACAGCGGGAGAATAATACATCAAAGTGACTTGTGTCACTGGAGGAGTGACCTTGATCACTTTGTCAGTGACCTGAGTCACTGATATAGGTATGATCCTATGAAGTTATAACGTTAATATTTTTCGAACAGGGTTCGAAAAATGTTGCGACAGTGACTTTCATCACTGGGAGTGACAATTGTCACTTTCATGAATTTTAGCCATTCTAATTTTATATCTGAGGATTTTGATCTATCAGTTCGCTCCGCTGGCGCTGGTCAGCAGATATAATAAATCTAATAGTAAATAAATTATTATTTTTATTTAAAGCTGACGCCGCTGACCAGCGCTGACTGGATAATCATTTATTATTACTTTTTTACTTTTTTACTTTTTTACTTTTTTACTTTTTTACTTTTTTACTTTTTTAAGTCGTAAATAATATATATTCTACCTGTTGTTTGTGCTGTCGACATTGATATATATTTACTGTACCCTCACCATAATATATATTCCATAGATGAATATTTGAATCATGATCGATTTGTAGTAATAATGTGGTCATTTCTTCTTCACAAATTGGACATTTTGGATACTTATAATACACACTAATTTTATCATACCAATATGTCCATCCTCCCATTTTCTCACCTCTTTTTCCATATTCCCAACAGTTATATTCTTCATGTTTCTCCCAGATTTCTTCTTCGAGATCCTCTTCTTCTATTTCTTCAAAATCCGGATAATCATCTTCTCGAACCCAACTTATTATTCTTTTAGCTGGAAAATGTGGTTCTGTATGTCGAGTCCTATATTCATTTATCAGTTTATTAATATCTGGTCTTAATATTTTAACTTCAGGCATGAACAATCCTCCAAATTCTATACATTGAAGTGAATGACGATCCGACAGTGTTCTTATTCCAATCTCGTATTGCCAATTATTTATATCCGGGATCGTTACTTTAACTCCTGATCCATTAGGTACTATTATTCTTACTATTTTGGATGATCCACAGTCTATTGGGCATTTCCACATTTGAAATAGTCCTGTTCCATATTCTCCCTTATTGAATGGTAATGTATCTAAATTTATTTGGACCACAAATTCTGTTGGATATCCACATTCACATATTGACCATTTATCTTCTTCTCTCATATATGGAGTTCCGCCAAATTTACTATCGGTTAATGAACCATCACCATTTTCAACAATCGGAATAAAAGCATCTCGTTTATATTTCTGAAGTGCAGCTTTTGTTTGATGGATAAGGGACTTCATATTCTCTCTGGAGTTTTCAGCACCAGAAAAGGAAAGGTATTCCATAGTAACTTTATAATGTTATGAAAATTTGTGCAACGTTAGAAATACAAAGTTTCTGATTTCAATTTCTTTCATATCTAACAAATAATTCTGTTTATTATTATTATTTTAATCTTTAAAGATTTTTTGGATTCTACATTACCCAACATTACTAACCTTATGTCAGCTGATTATCATTTGACAATCAGCTGATAAAGATTTTTTCCAATTAAATAAAGATGAGCCAAATTCCAAATGATCAAACAGTGATGACTGAGGAAGATAGAGCACAAGCCCACCGTGAGGCTCAACAAAGATATTATCGAAGAAAAAAGAATGAATGTGAGTTCTATTCTCAAGAATTAGAGAGACTGAGAAATCAAGTCAGCTATTTGACAGGTCAACTCAATGAAAGAGATAATTCTAGAAGTCAACTCCAGAGTCAACTCAATGAGAAAAATAATTTAATAAGTCAGCTTCAACAACAAGTTTCTGAAAGAAATGTAACGGTGACTCAACTTCAAACTTTATTGAGTAGATGTGATAATCAAGAAGAAAATAGACGAATAGGAGAATTGGTTCAAGCACTCACCGGGGAAATTCAAAGAGGACAACAATGTTTACAAATAATAAACCAGTTAAATTCAGAAAAAGAACAGTTAAATTCTGAAAAAGAACAAATGAGGATATACAAAAATATCCTGGTGGAACTCAACGATAAATATCCAAAGTTATTACCAAGTTTTGTATATGAGTTACAGTTTTCAGGCAATGCAGCATCATTACCGGAAATAAACAATTGGGCCAGGGAACAATTGTCAAGAATAGGTCAGAATGAAGTTCGATCATTATCAAATTTTAAGTAGATTTTTACATACATTTTACTTTCTTATTGTTGAAAAACTGATACCAAAAAGTCGACTTAAAGAGTTATCAACCATTAACACCCCCAACAAAGTTAAAATGAACGTAATCGCAGTTGAGCTTTCTATCGTTGGTAATGTTGACGATATAGAAAACTTCATCAACGATTTCCAAGATTCTCGTGGCAAGTCTACTAGTTCATTTTACCCTATGAACTGCAATGATAATCTAATGTTCGATGAGGATGAAGAATCTTGTGTGGCAAGATTCAATACAGTGTGTCCACCATCAAAGAAATGGCTTAAAATGCTTAGAGAAAAATATCCATCGTTTAATCATATAGATATATTTTGGCACAACATTAGTGAAGTTGGAGAATTAGGATTCATTGAAAACGATGGAACAAAATATAAAGTTGGAGATTTAGAAGAACTCAAACGTGCGTGCAAATTGTTAAAGAGAGAGAAAACAAAAAATGCATCAACACCTGTTATAACAGGGTCTGTTAGTAACACATTAGGATTTACAAATATTTCAGTGCCTACTCTAATATTCCCATCTGTTTAAATCCTAACTATACGGAAAAAAAGTCACTTGACACTACTAAGTATGAAGTGATGAAAATAGAAAAATCTCACATGAGATCAAGAAAATCAAGAGAGATGAAAAGAGTTAACGATTTGAAGTCTTTTCGTTAATTTCGAGTTAAACTTTCTTTCTGTGTATTCCCTTTGATCTTCTTTTTTTTACTTTTCCTTCAAAGTAAGGATATTTTTTCTGAGTTATGACTCAGGAAATCTCTTTAGTTTTAAACTTTAATAGTCTCTTATCTATATATTTTTATCTTTTTTAAAAAAGATACAGTAATACGATAGAGTGTTTTACTCATTTTCTTATCAGCTGATTATCAGCTGATAGTCAGCTGATTGAATCTTTTCGTTATTAAGCAACTATCTTTCCATGATTTCATGAATTTTATTTGAGAATTGAGAATTTAACGTGGGACAAACCTAATTTTTACGATCTTGCTCGATGATTATGTTTTTGCACTTTGAATTTTAATTTTCTGAGTCCTAACTCAGAAAACTTCTTAAGATAGAAAAAAGATAAGGTCTTGACTACATTTTTTGATCTTTTTTCATGAATTTTCTTCAGACTTATTGTTTTCTGGAAATTAAAAGTCTTAAAGCCTGAAAATTGATCCCCTCAGTTAATACTTTCTTCTTCTTTTGTTCATTATCAGAAATTGAAAATTCTTCACGACTTCGAGCTACTATGTTTCGGTTCTTTTATTAAGTTTTAAAAAATAATAACAATACAATCTCTTATTTTACTCCTTTTATTCTCAGCTGATAATAAAAACTTGTTAATTGGGGGAGAATTTACATTTGACATGTTTGGTCTTGTTATAATTTCTAAAGATTGTGGCTCATTCATTGATTTCTAATATTATACAATTCTTTTCCTTTGATCACGTGAAGAAATATTACTTTCCTCAATTAGAATTTAAATCATTAGAAGATTAAAAATTTTAATCTTCTATCTTTTGGACTTTTATTTGACTATTGTTCCTATCATTATTGTATGATCGCCTCCCGCTACTACTTGTTCCGCTTTTAGATTCGGGATTTTTGTTGGTGTTAGAATTCTCTCTTCAGTATCTCCTAATCCTAATTCTAATTCTCCTCGATAATTACGTCCAAATGTCCATACGTTATCTTCTAGATCTATCATTATTGTAAAATTATCACCCGCAGAGACTTGTTTGGCCTTAATATTTGATATTTGCGTCGGCGTAGTTCTTTCTTGTATATCACCGAATCCTAATTGTCCGTTACCATTATAACCAAAGGTCCAAACATTATTTTCTAAATCTATTATTACTGTATGATAAGATCCTGCTGATACTTCTTTGCCTTTGAAATTTAATATTTGTGTCGGCACATTTCTTTCCTGTGTATCACCGAAGCCTAATTGTCCAAAAAAATTCTGACCAAATGTCCAAATATTATCATCTAAATCTATTATTGCTGTATGACGAAATCCTGCCGACACTTGTTTACCCTTGACATTTGGTATCTGTGTCGGCTTATTTATATCTTGATTATCACCTAATCCTAATTGATCCTCATAATTACGCCCAAACGCCAAAATATTATTATTTAGATCTATCAATACTGTATGTTCTGCTCCTGCTGATACTTGTTTGGCTTTGATATTTGGTATCTGTGTAGGTCTATTTCGAGATTTTTTATCACTTAATCCTAATTGTCCATAAAAATTATTACCAAATGTCCACACATTATCCTCCATGTCTATTAGGACTGTAAAACGTGAACCCGCTGACACTTGCTTCGCTTTGATATCTGGGATCTGTATCGGCGTATTTCTATTTTGTTGATCACCTAATCCTAATTGTCCGAACATATTCCAGCCACATGTCCACACATTATTCTGAAGATCTCTTATTATTGTATGACTATATCCCGCTGACACTTCTTGGGCTTTAATATTAGCAACTTGTTCAGGGACAGACCTATTCTTATTATCACCAAGACCGAGTTGACCATAATCGTTCTTACCAAATACCCAGACGTTTCGAAAATTCTTATATAATTCTCTCCAACTTCCAGTAGCAATAGCACCTTCGGTGCTTATTGCGGAGTAGTATTTTGGGAGAAACTCATAATCTTGAAGAAATTTCTGTCTCCAAAAATAGTCATTATCGCATATTACGTTATTAAATTTGCGACTCGTTTGACAGAAAGGTATAAGATTATGTAAAGGAAGAAATAGAGCGATATTCAAAATCAATTCATTAGGAATATATTCAAAAGGAGCTTGACCCAAGGGCACACACGAGACATCCTGCATTTTAAATAAGTTTTTTAATTTTAACTTTTCTACTTATTTTTCTTTAATAATTTAATTCCAGTGTAAAGAAGTATTACTTTCAATTTAATTTTAAATCACCTAATGATTCAAAATTTTCATCATACCCTTTGCAATTGGATTTTTATTTGACTAATGTTCCTATTATTACTGTATGTCCAAGTCCTGCTGACACTTGATCTCCCTTCATATTCGGTATTTGTGTTGGTATTTTTATATATTCACCACCACGTAATCCTAAACCTAATTTTCCATGATAATTAA
>MWWH01000021.1_pt1 | contig 31686 bp, 38 predicted proteins | sample 1047231 | NCBI WGS metagenome assembly MWWH01 (sample SAMN06349967, study PRJNA376086) | soil metagenome | isolation source: MG3-2 sample Antarctic (ecotone) soil | place: Antarctica | collected 2015-01-13 | reverse complement strand
GCCATTGAGTGCCCTGTCCTTCAACGCGACGCCACCCCTCTCATAGGAACAGAGTCTCAAGAGACCGTCCGCGCTGATGTGAACGTAATCTTCGGCAGGCTCTTCCGTGAACAGGAAAGGGCAGCGCAGGAAAGGGCGCGCGTCGTAAGTTACGTTGAGGTGAAAGCGCCCGATGTTCGCAGTCAGCCAGTCGCTGAACCTGTTCCACTCGCCGGGGGTGAGCGTAAATTGCCCCCCTCGAATTTCCGGAAGCAGAAGCCAGTCGGTCGTCTGCCACCTTTCGACCAGCAATGCGAGCTCGTCCAAATGTTCCAGCGTCTCGCCGTTGACGACCGTGTTGACGCCGACGGGTATCTGGCCTTCGATGGCTTGGACGTTCTGCTCGACCCGGCACAACGGGCGCCCGCGAATGGCAGAATAGATCGGCTCCGGCGCGTCTACCGAGATGCGGAGATTGGACACGTTGCCGCGCAGGCGGCGAATCAATTCCGGATTCAGGTGGTGGCCGTGTGTGGTAATCGAGATTCCCAACTCCGTCTCCTGCCAGATCGCCGAGCAGAGTTCCGGCAGTTCGCGGTAGAGAGTCGGCTCGCCTCCCCCGAACGCCACCTCCAAAGTGCCGAGGGCGTCGAGTTCTTTACACCACCGCAGCAGGTCGTCGGACGCTAAGTGATGCGTGGACTTCGGGGCGTAGCAGAACACGCAGGCGAGGTCGCAGACGTTGGTCAGGGCGATGCTGACGAGCGATGGCGCACGGCTCCACAATTCTTGCGGCACCGGTTGTTCATCCAGCAGGACGTGGTAGCCGGTGACGCGGTCGTAGAAGTGCAGACCCCTGCTTTCACATCGCAGCTTCACGGCCCCGTCTCCCCGGTGATCTTAATTTCCGTCGGGTATTTCAATAGCATGAGCTTGATGATGCCGTTGAGTGCCGTTGTTTGCATGCCGGCGACTTCAACCGTCGTCCCTGTCCGTGAGACGTCAGGCTCCCAATCGACTCCCAAAAAATATTCGTTCTCGTCAGGAGCTAGCGACGACATAATGATGTTCCCGAATTTTGGAAACCACGCGTCTCTGAACCCATCAATGTCGGTGTAACGCTTCTTCACCTCGGCGCTCACGAAATCTTTAAGGACTTCTTTCATCAATTCGGCATCTTCCACGCTCTTGAACTCTCCGACGATTGAGAGACGAGCGGAGTGGCCCGAGCCGTAGCTTCTCCAAATCTTCATAACAGTCCTCTCCTAGCTGAGACCAAGCACGACTTTACTTTCTTCACCCGCTCCGAACTGGAGTTCGAGTGAGGAATCCACTTTTCAACCCCGAATCTTAGTGGATCGTGTTCTAAAGTGTAAGTCTCCCACGCCGCCTCACGTGGCTGTTAACGTGGATTCTCCGCCACTGTCCCTAAATCCTTGCTATTTATAAGTTTTTGCGTACTTAAAATTATGCAAACCTGAATATCTGAAAATATAACTTTTCAGATATTCCCGCCTGCTGTATAGTCCGTGAGCCGTACGGCTCACAGTTCATTCTCGGCGATTTCCCTCCCCGGAGCGGCGCGGCGATGACGAAAAGGATTTATGTAGACATCGAGACTCTCCCGCCGGACGCGACCGCCCTCACCGGCGACGACCACCTGCTGCGCGACCCCGAAGGCGAAGAGTTCAAGCGTCTCGCCCTGAACGGCGATTACGGGCGCGTGCTGTGCGTCGGGGTGATCGTCGAGGAGGACGGCCAGATCATTCGGAAGGGAGTGCTCGGGCGGGAGCGCCAGAGCATGGCTTTCCATCTGGACGAGGCGCGGACCCTGCGGGCGTTCTGGAAGCTGTTGCGGGATTTCCGCACGTCGCGGGATTTAATCGTGGGGCACAATATCTTCGACTTCGACCTGCTCTACCTGTACAAACGCTCCGTCATTCACCGCGTCCGCCCGACGGTGAACTTCTCCTTCGCCAGATACCGCTCGGCCCCGATCTTCGACACCATGCGCGAGTGGGAACATTGGGGGCGCAACTATATCTCGCTCGACAAACTCGCGAAGATCCTCGGCCTCGAAAGCTCCAAACAGAATGGCATCGACGGATCGAAAGTGTACGAGAAGTTCTGCGAGGGCTGCCACGAGGCCATCGCGTCCTACTGTCTGGCGGACGTCGAGCTCACGCGCGGCATCTTCAAGCGCCTGTCCTTTGAGGAATCCGATGCCGACGAGCAGCAGCAGCAGTGACGCGGCCTAAGACGCGGCATAATCCACGCCTTCTCCTTCTTCGCCGCACCCGAGTCGCACCCGGGCCTCGACCATCTGCTTGCCCCGCCTGTGCTTCCTGAGCGTCCCTTCGGCCACCGCCGCCGATCCGCCGCGTGAGGCCGCACCGCTTTCCGTAGACTCACTCTTGAGCAATTGCCCCTCGAAGCTGTAATTGATGCCCCTCCGCGCGCGAGTGGTAAACGTGAGCCGGTCGCCGGTCACCTCCACCTTGGAGAAAGTGTGGACGAGGTTTGAGGTCTTGGTAATCAGTCCGCCCGAAAGGGGTTGGCCGGGGAAACTTATGACGAAAAAGTTTTCAAACTCTTCAATCCCCTTGGGCCTCCCGCCGACGGCCTCGTAGAAGCAGCCCGCCCACGGCGCGGGTCTGGCCGCCTCTTCCTTCTGTGCCCGCGAGCTCTTAGCGGGTGTCTGTGCGCCCACATGGGCAACAGATAGCACAAGCACGGCGAGACAGATGCACGCGAGGCGGGTAACACTCTTCACTGGTGTTGCTTTCATAAATGTTCTCCCTACCGGAGGGGTAATGACACCCACGCCTCTTCTGCCCCTTCGACGGAAAGCAGCACGCGGGTTTGGCTGGACAAAGTGCTGTCGGCTTTGAAGATTATTTGCTCGACGCCGGGGAGGCTCGTGGCCCCGACGTGCTCGACCGGAAGGACGACCCGGGTGCCGTTGGCAAGTTGGGCGACGAGGCGGGTGTTACCAATAGTGCGCCCTACGCCCAAACCGGAAACGAAGACGATGACGCGCGTCTCCGTGCCTGTGGGCACCGGACGCTCTTCGGTGAAGGCGACCATCATCGGGGATTTGAGCGCGAGTGCTGACGGGGCGGCCTGCCCGCTGGCCTCGCGTCCCCACAACGCGGGAGCGCTCTCCAGTAACTCCGCGCTGTCGAGCCGCCACTGAGCGCTGGATGGCGCATGGCGCACGACGACGGGAACGCGGGCACCCACGGCGGCAGGCGTCACGCCTACAGGAACGATGAAATCGACGGAATAAGAGTCTCCCCCGGTGGGCCTTACGGCAAGCACCGTCGCCGCCTGACCGGCCACGCGCACCTCGATGCCGGAGAGGATTGTCGGCCACCGTCCCTGACCGTCGGGACGCGCGTCGGCTGCTGCGGCGTTCGCGCCCGGTAGAGTGCCGACGGCGCGCGCTAGCCCGTTCGGCACCAACGCGTGCTCCCGCGCTGAGTTCGGTGACCTGAGCGGAAGCCCAAACACCGCACCCGCGCCCATCTCTCCTTGCAGCGGGGGGGCGAGCAAGAGCTCGTAATCGCCTATCGTGCCGATCTGAGCCTGTACGGTGAGCACCCACGGTCCCGCGCCTTCGAGCCGGATTTCGCCGAGAGTCGAGACACCCGGCGTGAAGCCGAAGATGTGAGAGGTGGTAGCTTCGCCCTCCCGCTTGATGCCGACGACGCCATACCAACTATCGGCATAACTGCGGATCAGGAGCGTGCCCGTCGCCTCGAAGCGGTAGGTGTCGGTCTGCTCGGGTGTCAGTCGCCCCGTGAGGCGGGCGGGCAGCGTGAAGAGCGTCGGGCCAGCCGTCCGCCGCACATCATCCACGACCCCGTTGCAGTCGTCGTCGCGCCCGTTGATTATCTCTGTCGCTCCGGGGTGGATGGTCGCGTCATAGTCGTCGAGATCGCCCCTGACAGGCGACCAACCGTCGCCGTCCGCGTCCTGTGAGAAGGGATTTGGAAGTGGGTAGGTCTGACGCAACTTCTCGCGAGTCGCCTGCGAGAGCGGCCAAAACCAAGCGTCCAACTCGCCGCTAATGTCAGAGTTAACTCCGAAAGAAAGAGCCTCGGCGAGCAGGTCGTTCTTCTGTTCGGCGGTGAAGTCAAAAATCTCATTGGGGTCGTGTGTCGAGTTATAAGTTTTGTAAAACACGAAAGTGCGGCGCAGCGCCCCCTGTCCGTGCAAACTCGCATAGCGCAGGAGCAGCCCGGCGTACACGCGGTTGGCGACGATTCCTTCCGCTTCGCAGCCCGTTCCCGGCTTGACGCAGCGCGCCCACGTCGCGCTGGTGCCGAGCGCGTCCCACTTCCGGGTAAAATTGTAGACCGTTGTCTGGAGTCTCAACTCCGGCGCGGTCTTGTAGTCGCCGGTGCGCAGGAGATATTTGGAGTAGGGAATCCAGAAGTCTGTCCACGCGTGCCCCGCGTCCAAGTAGTAATTGAAGTAAGGGGTGTAGAGAGCGAAACAGTGCGCCATCTCGTGCGTGATCGTTTCTTGCAGACGCCCTTCAGCCAGAGCGACCTTGACGCCGGCGCGGATGCGCTCGGTGACTTCCAACCGCTTGGTCCCGGCGGCCGCTAGGCCGTCCTGCGCACTGCTGAGCGGCGTGACGGGTATGAGCATCAGCCCCGCGCCTATCGGCTCGCCGCCAACAATGCCCGCCATCGCTTCATAGACCGCGTCCGTCCGCTCGATCAGTGAGACGAGTTCCATCGGAGTGAGGCCCTGCGAGCCGCCGCCTTCCAGCCACGAGGGGGGAAGCGCGTACCTGACGTGGCGGCCCGAGAAGGCGCGCAGCGTCAGCGGGCCGTTGCCGAATGATTGGTAGGTGATCGTCTCGGATGGCGGGTAATTGACTTCTTGCGCGAATGCCGATCTTCCGGCGCCGAGATAGACAACGCAGAGCACTGCGAGGAGCGAGTATTTGAATTTCATGAGGCCGTGACTCTCGTGCCGGCTTGTGGCGAAGCGGGCGGAGGGTGGCCGAGCGCGTGCGGAATTGGCTTTACAAAAGGGACTGGCCTAGCGTGAAATACACGGACTCCGCCGGGAGGAAAACCAGACCTATGTCCTTTATGTTTTTTGACAGCCGGGGAGCACAAGCTCTTGTCTGAAGACGGCTCGACCACGGGAACAGGATGACAGGGAGCGGACGCACTCAACTCCTGAGACGTCCGGCTTCCCCCGAGTGCGAAGCCAGAATAAGTAGATTTCTACTATTTATCAAGTGGACAAAGTTCGTCCCCTTTAACCCGGCGCCCGTTAGGAGGTTTTCCTAATGGGCGAAAGACCCCGACCAAAGCCGTCACGCCTGCCGCAAAAGCTCAAAGACATTAGGAAGAGAATCGACGGCGGGCTCACGCAGGTACAGATGATCCGCCGCCTCGGCTTCACCGAAGAGGAGTTGCCGCAAGACAGAATCAGCAAGTTCGAGCGTGGCGCGATGGAGCCGAGCCTGACGGTGCTCTGCGCCTACGCGGACGCAGCGAATTGTTTCCTCGAAGTGCTCGCGCGCGACAAACTCGATCTCGGCCCCGGCGCGATTCCCTATCACAAAAAGCATTCCGGAGTCCCGGTCGAAGCGGCCAGAGAACCGCAGGGCAAAAAGCGACCGGCGAGATAAGAGTTTGCAATTGTGCGTACCTGAAATTTCAAGGCTTCAGAAGCTTACAATTTTGCTGACAAAGTATGTGCTATATTCCTCTGCATTATTGTTTATCCCCGAAAGGAGAGACTATGGCCTCGCTCACAAAAGAACAAAAAGACACGGTGAGGGCTTGGCTCTCCCAAGCAGCACCAATTGGGCATGCACTAGAGTGCAAAACATGCTCTCAGGGCAAACTCATGGAGCCTTCGGTCATCATCACGCTGCCCGGTGCGGATGACACACCGATGGTCCCGTTGACGTGCAACCGTTGCGCGGCAGTCACTTTCTTCAACGCTCAGAGGATGGGACTATGAGGAGGCTAAAACTGCACGCATGATCATCACTGTCGCCTCCTTCAAAGGTGGTGTTGGCAAGACAACAACTGCTGTTCACCTTGCAGCGTATCTTCAGCAGAAGGCGCCGACGCTCCTTATCGACGGCGACCCAAATAGAAGCGCCACCGGATGGAATCGCCGCGGCCAGCTTCCCTTCAAAGTAGTGGACGAACGACAGGGAGCCAGATACGCGCGCGATTACGAGCACGTCATCATCGACACCGAGGCGCGCCCGAACGAGGAAGACTTGCAGGCCCTTGCCGACGGCTGCGACCTGCTGGTCATCCCGACCACCCCTGACGCTCTGTCGCTCGAAGCCCTTACTCTCATCGTTAACGCACTCAAGAATGTCGCGGGGGACCGCTACCGGGTACTGCTCACGATTATACCGCCGCGCCCGTCACGCGATGGGGATGAGGGCAGGGCTTTAATTAAAGAGATGCGTGCCCCGCTTTTCAAGAGCGAGATTCACCGGCTGGTCGCGTTTCAGAAGGCTGCGTTGGCGGGGAAGCCCGTCTACGAAGTCGATGACCCCCGTGCTGAGAAGGCTTGGGAAGATTACGTCGCGGTCGGGAAGGAGATACTACGTTGAGCAAATTCCGGGGCGTGTTAGACGCAGCCAGAGAGCGCGAGCAGGAGTCGTCGACGGTGAGCCAGAAAGGGTCGCGAAAGAAGGCGACCAAAGAACCCACACCTTCCTCTCCTCCGGCGAAGCGTGGTCGTGGGCGCCCAACTGGAAAGCGCAGTGACCCGGATTATGAGCAGGTCACAAGCTACGTCCGCAAGCAGACTTACGCGGACGTTAAAATCAAACTAATCAGGGAAGGGCAGAAGCGAGAATTTTCAGAGCTGGTCGAAGAGCTTCTTTCCAAATGGCTAAAGTCTCACGACTGACTCGGTAAGCACAGGGGTCTCACACATGAAAGTGTTTATCAGTTGGTCGGGATCGAGGAGCCACGCGGTGGCCGAGGCGCTACGTCAATGGCTGCCGAGCGTCATTCAAGTCGTACAGCCGTGGATGTCGGACGTTGACATTGACAAGGGCGCGCGGTGGAGTAAAGACATAGCCGCCGAGTTGGAGGAGGCGAGCTTCGGGGTGATTTGCCTGACGCCGGAGAATCTGGAGGCGCCGTGGATTCTGTTCGAGGCGGGGGCATTATCAAAGAAGTTAGAGCAGACCTTCGTGTGTCCGTACCTATTCGATGTAGAGCCCGCGCAATTGAAAGGACCGCTCGTGCAGTTTCAGGCCGCCAAAGCCGAGAGGGATGATACGCGGAAACTCGTTTACACCATCAACCGGGCACTGGACGCCACGGCACTACCGGCTGACAAACTCGACAAAGCATTCGAAAAGTGGTGGCCTGAACTAGAGCAGGCACTTCGTAAGCTTCCCGAACATCCGGAGACGCCTCAACCCAAACGCAGCGTCGAGGAAATGATCGGAGAGATGTTGGAGATTGTGCGCTCCTTGGAGAGAAATAGCCCCGATCCGATGCAGGCAATATTCTCCCGGAAGTACAGATCAAGAGCTACGCTGACGGGGCGACCATCCTTTCCAATGGAGGAAGTCTTAGAGGCCATCAACACGGCGTCGCGCACCGCGGCGCAGACCGCAGTCATGCACTTCGCCACCGCCTTACAATCAGAAGGAATCTTACCGGCATCTTCGGCGGCTCAGTCACAGGTCGGCACCAGACATAGTGAAAACAAGGTAGACTCCAACGAATCAACTGAACAACGAGAAACCTCTCTTCCCGGTGAGCTATAATTTTAGTTGCAATTTTAACAACTCAAAAAGTTAATAGTTTATGAGCCGTTGCCGTTAACGCGGAACCTGCATCCTTCACGTCAACATCCGGACAGGACGTGATTAAATAACTTGAAGCGTGCGCGTAATTCATGCTGCAATACGCCAACGTGCTAAGTCTATCGTTTCTTTGACTTCGGCGATGGGCTTGCCTTGTTTGTAGTTGCTCCATGCGATGACTTGATACAGCCAGACACTGGCGATGACGAATGCTCCATTACGACGTAAGCCCTTCGTCGGACAGTCCTTCAAGTCAACCGCTTGGATGATACGTTGAAAGAGTAATTCAATCGTTTCTTTCCGCAACGCGAATAAGTCATGCTTCCAAGTTCTGTAACTAGGCGGCAATTGCTTTGGTGTCAGCAGCCAGCCGCCCCGCTCGGCGTAAGCTGAGACCAACGCCGGCGAACCGAAACTTGTATCGCCCAACAACAACGAGGTCACAGGCATCCGGTTGGCGCGCAATGCTTCGAGTCCCTGCCTCCCAGAAATCATAAAGGCCGGACTTATCATCCGGCCTTCATCATTTTTAGCAACGGCTCCTGTCACAAGCTCTGGAACAAGCGAGCGCGCTATTGACTATCCAGCCACAGTCTAATAGTACGCTGCGCACGCATTTGCTCTCCTTCCAGCAAAACGTTTACATCCTCCTCGTTCGCATAATTGATAACCAGCTCGTCTTTGCTTTGCAGGGCATCGTACAAGACCAAGGCTATAAATTTGCTCGGGTCGCGGAGCTTCTCGACAAGCAAGGGTAGAATCCCCGGCCCCATCGCTACTAACGCTTCATATTCCTCTCCCTGAGCGCGATCTTTCGTGTCCGAGCTAAAGGCTAGGGCCCCCCTACTCCAAGATGCTTCCCATGCATCAAAAGCGGCTTCAAAAGCGTCCCTTTGATCTTCCGGAACTGCTGCAATCGCTTTTTGGAGTTTATCCGCGTCGTCTTCTGACCAGAGTGTCTGGTTAGCCATTGAGAGCCTCGCGCTAGGGGTTACATTGAAAGATAATTGGAAAGAATCTAGGACCTGACCATAATTAGTGCCATGCAGACCTTGCCGATCATGAGTGATGCGTATATTGGGGCCTAGTTTGGATTCCCACAAGGAAGCTTTCCCGCCGGTACCCGTATATATCTTGCTACCATGAGTACATTTGTCAACACTTGTACCCCAACCGTCAATCGAGCCAACCATAGCTAAGCGACCTACCGATTTGTAGCCATATGATTGATATTGGGACTGAAAACTACTTAAAGGTGAGTTGGGATTGATCCAACGGTCATCATATCCAAGTGACCAAGCGATGCAATTGTACCCTGTCAAATAATCGGGCGTTGCCGGACCTGTAACCCACACATCGTCTTGCGTGAGAGACGGAAAGCTACGCTTAAGGAAATCCCACTCGCTCGATGTTGGTTTTCTTGGATAGGCAGTCGATACGGACTCAACTTTAATGTTGGGAAAGGCGGACGTTCGAGCTACGCTGACATATTTCCTGTTAGTGGCGTCCCACACGAGATAGCGGGCTTGATAGCCCTCTTTCACGATTGCGCTGGTATCAAAGTATGTCCCATTAGTTACCCATTGCCAAGAACCACCGATGTAGCTGCCATCAAAGTCCGCGCTGCTTTCATACAGTCCCACCCAGTCGTAATAGCCCGGAGAGTCAGCTTTCCAACTGAGCCTGAAGCATCCATTGCCTCTATAGCTCAGACAAACGACGCGGTTGGTCGCCATGGCGGCAGAATCCTCGGCCTCCTTTGAGAGTTGAGGGTTGTTGCGAAGCTCCTCGGCTATCACTTCGGGATGTTGTGTCAATTTGTTCATTGTAGCACCTCCATTATTTGACCGTTTATCATCCGGAGCAGACACTTATCGGTGGGAAAGGATCAGTCCGGGCTACGCTGACATATTTCCTGTTAGTGGCATCCCAAACAAGATAACGGGCTTGATAACCCGACGTCATCATCACGCTGGTATAATAGGAGCTACCACGAGAAGCCCATTGCCACGCACCCCCGACGTAGCTCGTATCAGGGTCCGTGATGTGCTTATACAATCCAACCCAGTCATACGAATCAACGGCTGTAGCCGACCACCCCAAGACAAAGGAGCCATAAAAATAGCTCAGCGACACCTTCTGGTTGGAGGAACCCAAGGCTTCATTATTTTCACTTGCAGGCATTCCTGCCAACAGTTCAGCTACTTCTTTCGGAGTTTTATCATCAATGTTCATGCTTGACCTCCTACAGTCGGATTTGCTTGAAGGATACCTGATGCTTCGAGTGAAGTTCTTGTGTTGCAGAGCGTATGTACACCTTATCCACGATTAAATGCAAGCTGTTGTTATGAAAAAAATTAACTTTCTGCTGTGGTGTCTCCAATCGCAGACAGAGTTCGCCAGGCACAGTCTAACGCCGAATTCAGCCGCCGGGAAGCATCTGCATCGTGCGGCAAGTTCTCGATGAGAGCCGCGCTATTTCCGGTCGGCTGCAATGATTAGATAGACCGCAGCCGAGCCTGCGATTCAACTTACGTTTCAGGGCCTCTCGAATCTAGCCAACAGTCACGTGGCCGCGTTGCTCTCGCTTCGCTGTCGGCCTATCGCTCATTAGACCGCTAGTAGCGGCCTAATACCCTATAAACCGGCAATTACCGCTGTGTGCGGCTATTAACTCCATCTGAGACGTTAACAACCCCTCGGGGCGGTCTAACCACATCTACAGGCGACTTTTACCGCCAGCATTTTCTTAGCAACTATAGGAGATGGATTGTGTCTATAGAGAGCGACTTTAGAAAACCCATGTTGTCTCCTTTTACCTATCATCAATCACGTCGAGCAGTTCCTGTTTTGTAATTCTGGCGTACTGCATGGAGTAGATCGCATTCTTGTGACCTAGTTGCCGCTGCACCGCTGCGATATTACCGGTCTTCTCGATGATGTGCTTCCCCATAGCGTGCCGGGCCGAGTGAGGCGTCCGGTCTTCGACCCCCGCCAGCTTACAGACCCCATCCCATATCACGTTGACGGAACGCGCGTTCATTCGCTCGCCCGCGCGCGGGTTGCCGTAGCCACTTAGGAAGAGCGCTGGCGATCTCCATTGCTCGGCATCCGCGGGGCGCTCGTGCTCGACGTAATCATGGACGGCCTCCAAACCCTCCTTGGAGACTGAATAAGTGTGTGTGGAGCCGCCCTTCTCCAAAACGTTGAGGGTTCGTCCCTTCCAGTCCACGTTGGCGAGGTCAAGATTGGTGGCGGCGGCGCGACGCATCCCGGTTTCGATTAGAAGGTAGACGATGGCTCGGTTGCGATAGGGCCTGAAAGATTTGTGCGTCGGGCGTTCGGTGTTCCTGTAGCGGCTGCGATCCTTCGAGCGCCCACCGACCTGAAGCAGCAGATCGGCAGCGTCGAGCAACTTCCGGCGCTCGGAAGGCGTGAGCGCCCGCTCGATCTCCAGATTGGTGCCGACGGAGATGAGCGAGATTTTCGCCATTGGGTCGCCGAGAGGGAAGGGGCGAAGTTTGTGAACCCATCTGGAGAATGTCTTCAGGTGGGCCATGATTCGGTTGAGTGTCCGGTCATTCCACCGGCGGTGACCGTCCACCTTCTCTTTGCGTAGGTGATCCTGAAAACCCTTCGAGAGGCGAGGCGACCATGCGACGCGTCGGTCAGTGCCTTCCTCCGCGGACATGTAATCAAGGAAGAGTTGCAGGTCGCGCCGTTGCACCTTCCGCGACGACTCGGCGGTCGTCACCTCAAACCGAAAATACTGCTCCAGCCACCAGCCAATCTCGTCGGGGAAGCCTTCATCGAGCCGGATCAGCGTCGTCTGACTGTTTCCTGCAACGATTTGTGGTTGTAGCGCGGTTTGTTTTCGGGGCATACGCAAAGGACCTCCTCCTATTAGGCTAACAAAGCGTTGCGCGAAAGATATGTTTTGTGTGAAGAATTGTAAAGCGGAAGTTTTACGAATGGTAGCGCACGGTCAATAAAGCACACACACTTCTCCATCTTCTCGCACCACCCCCAAAGAGCATCGCCGGACTATCATCAGGTGATGCGGCAACATCTGTCCACCCGCGTGATGTTAAGGGAGCCCGGTTACTCATCCTCATTGAGCAACTCGTCAACACGCCGCCGACGGCTGACCTCGGCCTGCGTCCCCTTCAACTTTCTGTTGATCTTACGCACCGTCTTCAGAAGCAAAGCACCGACTCCAAGGCATAAGACGGAAGTTACCAGCAAGGTGAGGAAGTAGGATGTGGGCTGGCCCTTTTCGACCAGCAGGTAGATGTCGTCTGACTGCGCGGGGTCGAAACTGCCCCGCCGCAGCGGTGTGATTAGGGTGTGGAGCGCGACGTAGGCCATGAAAAACATGCCCGCGGCGCCGACGAGTGTGAGAGGCCAGCCGCCCATACGAAAGTTGGAGCGCCTATGAATGAGTTTATTAATTTCCTTGCCCATAGCAGAGATTAAAGAACTGAACACATATTGATTCCAAGAAAATTTGTTAGGCAGATTCCAGTTGTAAACGAAAGAATTGAAAAATACGGCGTTTTAGTGTAGTATTCCCACACTTCATCCTCATTCTAAAACTTTCCAAAGACGGCTCTAATTCTTGCAGGTTTTGCACAACTTGTGTGCAATCTTTCCAAACTTTGCAATATAAAGTTCAGATTTGTAATAAGTTAGAGCTAGGCAAGTGAGTAACATATTCTGCCCAATACGATACTTCGCTTTGGAAGGCTTTTCAATTTTGCTCTGAAAAATTACAACTCTTATCGCCACTTACTGTGTTTTTGAAGTCAGGTACTGGCTGCTTTTCCAGATTAGAAATATATACAGAAGTCAAAACGCCAACAGCCTCATGCTACTAGCGGGGATCGGGGACTTTTGTGTAATACTTGTGAATTCAGGCAATTTTATCCTATTTTCACGTCCCCGAACGATGACCCACGTCCCATCTAAGTTAAATAAGTCCCCGCAAGCGGAAGAGAAAGATGTGGTTTTCCTTTCCAAGCTTAATCTCGTCGCAAACGCCGCACTGAGGGCCTTGGAATGTAGACGTCCCCGCTCCCCACTTCTTATTTCGTACTCGCGTTTTTCCTCCAGCGCGAACCGTCTTTGCTCAGCCAATATTTATCTATACATAGTGATAAGCACATGCTAATATTCGCGCCGCTCGCACCCTTTTTTATGAGGATTTTAGATCGATGGAAGAAAGAGAATTCGTTCTTACCCGCAGGCTCGACGAAGCTTTATCGGATGCGACGGCGCGAGATCCATCTCTGGAAGCCGCCTGCGACAAACTGAACTGTGTCTTTGAGGCTTACGCGCTCAGCATTGGTACTGTGCAGTCAAAGTTGCGTGTGCTCGACATCTGCAATGAAGTTGCGGACGTTTCAAAGCCGCTCCGCCGTTTCGTCTATAATGTCTATCCTGCCACCGATAAATACAAGGGGGAGATCAACTCCCGGATTAAGAAGATCATCAGGGCGCTTACGGGAGCCGGGGAAGAGCAGATCAAGCGGGGCGAGTCCTCTGTCCTGATACAGAATGTGCCCAAATACATGCGACCGATGCTTGTACATCTGCCGCGAGAACTGCCTGAAGGGTTGTCATGCGCTAAATCAGATGGCGAGGCCCGTTTGCAGTGGCCGCTCACGGAAAACGGGCTGCGCTACCTCTCCGCCTGCATTGACGTTCATAGGAAGTATCAACCCCTCACTTTAGAGGCGTTACTCTGTGAGCACTCGGTTAGTGTCACTAACTCATTGGAGAGCCTCTTTGGTAAGAAAGCCTGTTCGACGCTCGCTGTCTTCAATACCATCATCAGAAAGAGATTGGGGATCGAGTTGCCTGAGAAGCGAATAGTGACCCTGTCGAGAGAATTCTGGCCCTCCACGCTGCGCGCTGAGTGGGAAGTATATGCCGAGAAGGCTGTCACTGACGGCTCCGGTGATCAAGAATTGGCCCACGTCGAAGATTTTGGTTTCAAAGTCGGAGCGGTCAGACCATCGACGGTCGAGTTCCGTGAGGCAACCATAGGACTCGCACTCGGTTATATACTCCCACATGCCCGCTCCCTCGGCATGGAGGACTTTGGCGTTGAGGATTTGCTCAAGATTGTGCACGGGGAACGTATCTACAACAGTTTGAAGATTCCGCATGATTTCAACCCCCTCGTCGAATACTATCGCCAGCATGAGAAGAGCCGCTCCAGCGACCGTAAGCGCAGTAACCGGGATAGTAGTTCTTTCGAGGCGTTCTTGAGTGCAATAAAGAGGCTAGGAATTTACGCTGGCAAAGCTCATTTGGTTGAACCATTCGGCAATGCCTATAGGAAGCAGGTTCACGACACAGATACGACAGAGGCCCGCAAGGCTCTTCGGCTGGCGTCTTATCCGTGTGTGGTGGTGGACGACCGGATTGAGAGGTTGAGTCAGAAATTCGACGAAACCATCAAGACCGGTGCTTTCAAGAAGGAGCCTGATAAGAGAAACCTTACCATCAAGACCGGTGCTTTCAAGAAGGAGCCTGATAAGAGAAACCTTAATGATGCTGACGCGGCCTTCAACTTCTGCGCATATTACATGGCCCTTTTGGTCTTACGATACCTCGGCTACCGCCAACAGGCTCTGCGTGATTGCAAGGTCGGTGAAAACATCACTTTTAACCGGGACGGCTCAATCACACTCTTCTGGCCCAAGGACAAAGTCAAGAATAAGAAGCCGATCAGGGTCGTCCTCGACGCGAAGAAACGGCCTTACCAAAAGAGGCTCGTCAGTGCCCTGTGGTCATATTACCGGAATGTCTACCCTTACATCCGTCAGTGGAGTGCTCATCGCGGGAACCTCGGGTTAATCGACAACCAGTTTTTCATCCATCTCAACGCGCATGACGAGTATGAGTGCTTCCCCAAAGGCACGCGTGGGCACGACACATTCTATGGTTGGTGGACTCTTTTATCCGAGAGCCACTTGGAGTTTGACGAACTTGGTATTGAAAATCGGTTGTCTTTTAATCCGCACTTCCTTCGCGCTCTTTGTATCAACTGGATGAAGGATGTCTTGGGTCTCTCTGACGAAGAGATCGCCGAGGCCGTGGGCGACACGGTGAAGGTGGTGCGCTCCGCTTACATCAGCAGGGAGCGTGTGGTTGACGCGACGCGCGTCACCGACAGGATCGCCGAAATCTTACAGAAGCGTGAGGAGAAAGAACTTGGGCTCAACGAGCAACTCAAGCTGGAAGAAGAGAAGCACAAGGCGGAAGTGATAGTATTACAGCAGGAGAAGACCGAATTTAAGCAGTCCGTCGAGCAGGCTCAGAAGCGGATCATTACTCTTGAGGAAGAAGCCGCCGCTTCGCGCGCCGCCCGCGCGGGCGACCAAGACACCATCCGCGAACAGGCCATATTGATCGGCGAATTGGCGACTCGACTCAGCGATCTAACCGCGTCCGACGGTGCGATTAAGAAGAGACGCGCGAAGGTCGTCTGAAGACCTTCCGGCGGAAGATTTTGAAGGGGTGAGGTAAGACATGACTCCCGAAGAAAAGATGATCCCGATGACCCTGACGATTGACAAGGATCGTCAGGCTAAACTCAAGAAGACGGCCCGGAAGACTCGCATTTCCATGAGCGAGATAGTCCGGATTTCGCTCGACCGGCTATGGGATGACCTCGGCGATTTGGACAACCCGCAGCCCGAGGCGTTCTACATTCTGCTCAACAACGCCGGCGAGTCGGAGGAGGCCAAGAGGTAAAGCTGGAGATTAAATTCGCGCAAAAATAGTTGAAAGGGCTGGAAAGCGAAACAGCCGACGGCTGGAACCCGTCGGCTGAATCAAGTTTCGCTTTCGGCGAAACCTAAGATGACTGACAAAACGGTATCACAGGTTGCCGCTGGCGGGCAACATCAAAATCCCTCCATACGCGCCGGGGACGTCGTCGCCGTGAGCGCCGACCCCCGCGCCTCCGCTCTAAAATTTCTCGATTTCATCTTCGCAGACGTGGTCGGCGGCTACGTCGAGTTCCGTTTCTTCGGTGCCGGGCCGAAGCCGAAGGTCGTCGATCAGTCTGCCTATCGGCTCCTGCCGCTGGAGCACGAATGGGTCGAGCAGGAGATTCTTCCCCGTAGCGGGAGGCAGATGATCACCGTCGGCCCTGCCCCTCGTTTCCAAGCGCCGCAGCGGGGTAAGGCGGGCAAGGATCAGGATGTCTGTCAGGTAAGCTGCGTGTGGGCCGACCTCGACTTCAAGCAGTACCAGAACGGCGCCATGGATGTCGTCCGGCGCATCGCTGATTTCCCGCTCCGGCCCTCGGTCGTCATCAACAGCGGCTACGGGCGGCACGTCTACTTCGTCTTCCGCACCCCGCTGCAAGCCAATTCCCTGCCCCTGTGGGACAAGATCATCCGGGGCCTGCGAGACGCGCTCGACTCCGACGCGACCATCAACCTCTCCCGCGTGATGCGGCTGCCGGGCACGCTCAACATCAAGTACCCGGACGCGGCGGTAATGTGTGAACTCAATGAGGAGGATTCTAGCTGGCTGCGCTACCACCCGGACGAAGTCGTAGATGCCATTGAACAGGTCAACACACTGAAACGCTCGGGCCCGGCGGTCGCCTTGCAGAGCCTCGACGCGAAACTCCCTGCCGACGGCACTGTTTCGCTCGGCGACCTGCACCGGCGCAACGTCCCGTACGATCTCAAAGTGGCGATTGTCTCGGGCAAGCGGACGATCCGGACGGGCGTGAACGCTGGCCGAGACGACGACGATTCCGCCCGCGACTTCTGGATCGCGTGCTCGCTTCTCGAAAGGGGTTTCGGTATCGAGGAGATCAAGGCCGTCTTCCGCCAGCATCCCCACGGGTGCGGCAGCAAGTGGGCGCAGAAGCAACATGGGGAGAAGTACCTTGACCTGACCGTCAACAAAGCCGTCGCTCGGTACAAAGAGAAGGTCGAGCGGATCGCCGCATGGAGAGAGCACGGCGTCGAAGATGAGGAAGGTGTGCGAATCTTCGAGGAGCAGATGCCCTTCGGCTACTCGCTCGGCGCCGACGGCAGCATCTGGCTTGAGCCGCCGCTCTCCGATGCCGATAAGAAGCCGACCAAGCCCCCGACGAAAGTCTGTAACTCTTTTCTCCGTATTACCGAGATTCAGGAGAATATCGACACCGGCCAGATTCTGGTGGTGATTGATTACAAGTATCTTGGCAGGCTCCGGCGGACGACCATCACGCGGTCGCAGATGGCCGACTCTCGCCAACTGGTCGCGGCGCTCGCGGGCGAAGGCGCCCCCATCTCGTCGAACAACGCCCGTCTGGTGCTCTCTTACCTGACAGCATACGAGCATGCTTTTGGCGATACGCTCCCGCGAAAAAAGGTGACGAGCCGGTTCGGTCGGGGGCGCGAGAGCGGGCCGTTCTTTCTGCCGGGACTTTCTTCCGACATCGAGTTCGTACCCTCCGGGCCGGGCGACATGTCCCTCTACCGAGCTTACTCCTCGCGGCGTGGTGTGCTGAAGGATTGGGTTGAAGTCATGCGCGCCGTAGCCGATCACGGGCTGATGATCCCGCAGGTCTGCGTCCTTGCCGCCTTCGTCCCCCCGCTCCAGCGGCGATTGCAAATCCCGAACTTTATCCTCGACCTGCACGGGAACACCAGCACGGGTAAGTCCACGTCGATCAAGCTTGCCGCGTCCGTCTTCGGTAAACCCGATGACCCGGATTCGCTCGTCCAGCAGTGGATGAATACGAAGGTGGCCGTCGAACAGATCGCCGGTATGTGTTCGGAGTTGCCGGTCTTCCTCGACGATGCGCAGCACTGCGCTGATGACCTGAAGAAGTCAGTGGTGTACTTGATCGCGAACGGAAAAGGTAAAGGCCGGGGCGCCAAGGGCGGGGGCCTCCGGGAGACGCTCACGTGGCACACGGTGGCGCTTTCGACTTCCGAAGAACCGCTGCACGAGTCCAGCCCGCATGAGGGCGCGCGGGGCCGCATTCTCTCCATCGGCGGTGCCACGCCTCCTTTCCGTCCCGGCGAGGGCACTTTCGTGCAGAGTCTGGAGCGGGCCATCGCCGCCAACCACGGCCACGCCGGGGAGGCTTTCATCAGGCACATCAACAACTGGTCGGACTTTGACTGGTATGACTGGCAACGTCGTTATACGAGTATTCGTACTGAACTGCTTCGGGGCAGTTCCTCCGACATAGTCGGGCGCGTGAGCGGCTATATCGCGTCGATTCAACTGGCGGGCGAGATCGCGTGCCCGCTGCTCGGATTGTCCTTCAAGGCCGACGTGCTTACTGCGTGGTTGATGGTTCACATCGAGGAGCAGCAGTCGGATCAGAACCTCGTGCTCTTGGCCCTGCGCGCGTTGGCGGATCACTACGTGTCGAATCTCAACAACTTCTCGGGCGACGGGCGCTACGAGGAGTCCGAAAAGCGGTCTGGTTTGCATGGCGCATCGAAACGGCACGCCTATGTCGGCTTCCTGCGCAGCACGGTCGAGACCGTTTTTCGCCAGCGGAAATGGAACATGACCGCAGTCCTCAACAAGATGGCCGAGGCGCAGGTGTTGTTCGGTGCCGAAGAAGACCGTCATACCAAGAAGGTTTCGGTCGAGGGGGTCAAGCATCGGATGGTCTGCGTGAAGTGGACGGCCCTTTTGCCTGAAGATACTTACAGCCTTGATGATCTGAAGGGGAACAATGGGCAGGCTCAAGTTAAAGAAAACTAAGGATTGGAAGGCGAAGTTCCGCCCGTATAATTATCGCGACTTATTTGAGAAGGCGGTGGAGCGGACGGTGGAGCTAGGCTTGCCGGAACCTGAAATCCAATACGTGAATCTATCTTACTTCACGCCTGAACGCCTCAATGCCTTTGGAGAATTCATAGCTAAAGAGTTCGCGCCCTTGTTTGCCGATGGGTTGGTCGCCACTTGCGTAATAGTTCATTCGGGACTTCTCGACGCGGTCGAGGGATTTTTCGGCTGCCATGCCTACTTTACCGTCGGTTCTGTGACTACGCCGAGAGGAGAGATGTACCCGCTTTCAGAGGAGATGGTGCGTAAGTGGCTTAAGGACAAGGTGAATGTCTTTGACTTGGAAATCCACACATGGATTACGCTGGACTCGATGGAAATCATCGACATGACGTTTTTACCGACAATTGCGAACGTCAGTGGGAGGCCCGAACTCTATAAGCAGGTTGCGACTAACCCTGACTTTCTGCCGCATGCGCAGCCGCAAAATGCTGACGATCCTTTAACGTTGCCGAACGGTATGCGCTATAACCCTTTCCTTCTTGGGCGGGAGTTCCTGACGCGGTTGGGGGCGGAGACGATTTCGATCAATTACTGAAATTTTGAGTACGCAACAACTTAAGTTTTTTAATATCTTGTAAAGATGCTGCTCCACGTCTCAGTGAGGAAGTTTTTGAGCGGCGTAGGTAGCTTTTCAGCCGACCGTACGACCGCAGGGTCGCGCCCGTTACGGTTTAGCAAGTATTATGTGCCGGACTTGAGAGAGAAAAGGATGTGTAACAGTGTTCATCTTTACCAGTTGATCAATCGCTAAAATGGTTGTCGCATCCAATCGAACATTAGAGGACATAGGTACTGCTCGCGCGGCGCTCTTGGCGAAGCTCACCCTCGACTACCGATCAGTAAGTTTTCAACGCTCTTTCCTCATTCACGCGGACTGTTTCGATTGGTTGGGCCGCATATCTGAAAACAGCCTTCATGCTATTGTCACTGACCCTCCCTATGGCGTGAAGGAGTATGACCTAGATCAAATTGAGAAGAGATCGAACGGGGTCGGCGGCGTCTGGAGAATCCCGCCCTCTTTCGACGGGCACGCGCGCGCGCCCTTGCCCCGTTTCACGGCTTTCAACAAGAAAGAACTCAAACAAATCAGGGAGTTCTTTGCAGAGTGGGCGAAGGTGGCCGTACAGGCTCTCCGCCCCGGCGGGCATGTCTTCCTCGCCAGCAACGCATTGCTCTCACAGTTGGTCTTCTCCGCTCTCGTTGATGGCGGGCTGGAATTTCGGGGCGAGGTGATCCGGCTGGTGCGCACGCTCCGGGGCGGAGACCGGCCTAAGAACGCCGAGGAGGAGTTCGCGGGCGTCTCCTCACTCCCCCGCGGCTGTTACGAGCCGTGGGGCGTTCTACGCAAGCCCCTGCTGCCGAGGATGAAAGTGAGCGATTGCTTGCGGGAGTTCCAGACCGGCGGTCTGCGACGCACTCCTGAAGACAAGCCCTTCAATGATGTCATCCTCAGCGGCAGAACCCCGCAGGCTGAGAAGAAGATCGCTCCGCACCCGAGCCTCAAGCCGCAGGCGTTCCTGCGTCAGATCGTCCACGCTTCGCTCCCGTTGGGTGTGGGCGTCATCGCCGACACTTTTGCGGGATCAGGAGCCACGGTCGCCGCCGCCGAGGCGCTCGGCCTGTCAGCCGTCGGCTCTGAGAGGCATCTTGATTATTTCGAGATGGGTTGTGAAGCGGTGCCTAAGCTTGCGGCTCTAAAGGCTCAGACTGAGGAGGCTGAAGAAGCTCCGCGGCTTCGTCTCCTGTCAGAGTAGGAGCTTTGTAAATCCAGTTCGCCATCATCTTCTTGTAACCCGACCGGGTGACGCTCGCCGTGATCGTCCGGCGGCTCGTCGCAGACCTTCCGGCGAAAAGCCAATCCTCCTCCAGCAGGCGTGCCCCCAATACCATTACGAAGCGAAACGGCTTGGGATCGGTAGCGAAGTCCGTGGGCCGATTGCTGTCGAAGACGAAGACCATCAACCATGCGTTCTCGGGGTTGTGTCCCTGCCAACCGCGCAGGTATCTGGAGGCTTTGATCTCAATGCCCTCCGTCGCGTGCTGCACCGAATCATTAGGGAACATCCCTGCCGGAATCAGATCGGGGTGGCCGTTGTGGTAAGCGTTCTTAACAAGGGTTGGGCAGTGCTTCGGAATTCTGGAGCCCATAAACTCGCCGACGATGGAGGAGAAGTTGGCGGGCATGACGATGGCTTCGAGGCGCTCCATCTCCTTGGTGTTTAGCTGTTGGTTGACGAAGCCGAGGAATCCGGTGAAATCGTTCATCGCCAGCCGGACATGTTCGGTCGTCAGACCGTAGGGGAGATCGGCGTTCGGGTTAAAACCGGCAGCCGCGACCGGCTCAGGTGTGCATGCCGCGCTCTCGCGTTGCTTAAGCTCTTCGTCGTCCATGAAGTGTCCTCGGCGGATGAGGATTAGGTATGACGGCGGGACTGTAAACCAAGACGCGCGCGACGGCAAAGGGTAAAATGCTACGCAGTCAGACAACAACATCATCCGTGGACGAAAGTTTTGTAGGTAAGGCTTTTAACAATGAAGGAAGAAGATTTGATGTACAACCTGCGTTACATCATGCGGGAGAATCAAAAGAAGCGGCTGTTGGTGTTGCGAGGGTTATTCGACCTGAGCTTCGGTGTCCCCTGTATAGTTTCAATCTCGATTTTCTGTAAGGTTACGGAAATAGATGATTACGATGTGTTGGAGGCCGCACGGTACCTTGAAGAAGAGGGGCTGCTCACCATCAAGGAGGATGTTAAGGACGAATGGGCGGGCGCACCAACGCCGGGGCCTTATCTACGCCTCACGCACAAAGGAATCGTGGAGGTCGAGCAGTCCATCACTAACCCGACTGAACCAACGCCGAATTTTCCAGCCACGGTTATTCACCAATACAATAACTACAATGCATCCGTAGGTGCCGTGCAGACCGGTCAGTACAGCACGGCCCACGCTGTCCAAAACTCAAGCGTGGAATTTCCTGAAGCCATCAAACACACGGAGAATCTGCGCCAGCAAATCAAGTCTTTACCTTCCGAGTCTCAAGAAGCGGCGACGCAACTCATTGGAGGTCTGGAGGATGAGTTCCGCCTGTCTCAACCGCGGAAGGCGCGGGTGAGAGCGTTCCTGAAAGAACTCTATGAATTGACCGATAAAATCTCTGTAAGGAAGTCGCTGGCATCATTAGCCAAACAGTATGACATACAGCTATAAACTGCTGTTTAGAGAGGTGATTTAAGAAGCGATGGGAAACAGTTTAACAACCATTCAGGAGAAGCAAAGACGACGATACCAGATGCTCCACAAGCTGTGGGAAGCGGTCGGGGGCAGAGAATACGCTGAAGCTGACTTCTTCGGAATTGCGCGAGAAATGGGACTGAATGAAGATGAAGCCAATGAGATTTACGGCTACTTTACAAGCGAAGGTTTGTTCGGCAACCGGGGGGTGGACGGTGGAGTATCGCTATCTCACAAAGCTATCGTCGAAATTGAACAGTCGATCACGCATCCGAACCGGGGCACGGAGCATTTTCTGTCAACAGTCATTCAAAATTTCAATGGTCCCGTCGGCTCTGTCCAGACAGGCTCACATAGCGTTGCTCACGTAACGCAGAACTTCGGGGCCAGTGCCTCTGAAGTGATGAACCTTATTCGGCAATTGCGCCAGAATCTTCAAACCTTACCTCCAGACGAGCGGCTGGAAGCGATTGAAGTTGTGGACGCGCTAGAGGAGGAGGTTCAATCCCCCATTCGCCGTAAAGGACGAATTAAAGCCTTCTTGGGCCAACTCGGCTCATTCACAGCGAACACTGCCTCGAACGTGCTAGCCGATGCGATTGCCAAAAGTCTTGGCATGTAATTACGCGCGGACTGGCCGCAAGTATAATGACAGCAGAGGGTGTCGATGAATGTCGAAGACGCGGAGTGTGCGACCATCAGAGAATCCTTTATCGAGCGCAGCGAGCGGCTTTACGGGGAGAAGCTGAAGTCAGAGGCAGAGCGACTGGATTCTTGGTACTAATGAGAGTGCAAGTGCCGCAAATGATTTATAATGATTTTGGGAGTTCTATCAGAGAGTGAAACGTTATGGCTACTGTCATTAGTCCGCCGGAAGAAAGAATCCTGCTCCACGACGTTACTTGGAAGACCTATGAGCAACTGCTGGCTAATTATGAGAACAGCAGCAGCCCCCGCTTTACCTATGACCAAGGAGTGCTGGAGATTATGAGCCCCTCTTCCGGGCACGAAGAACTTAACGATTTATTCAAACTGCTGATTTATATCTTGGCTGAGGAGTGGGACGTTGAGGTCAGAGACTTTGGTGCGACCACCTTCCGGCGCGAAGACTTGGCTCGCGGCTCCGAGCCTGATTCATGCTTCTATATCCAAAACGTGGAAGCCATCAGAGGTGTTGCCAAACTCGACTTGGCTGACAACCCGCCGCCCGATCTCGTGATTGAGATAGACATCACCCATCCGTCAATCGACAAATTTCCCATCTACGCGCAGATGGGTATCTCCGAGTTCTGGCTCTATGAAGAGCAGACATTAAAAATCTTTAAGCTGGAAGACGGAGAGTACGTAGAGGTGGACAGGAGCGTCGCGCTGCCGAGGCTGTCGCGCGGGCAGATTTCATTCTTCCTAAATGCAGGCAGGACGCAGAGGCGACCGGCTTGGCAGCGTGCCGTGCGTGAATGGGCACGGCTCCCCGAATAGAGACGCTATTTCTATCACTCCCAACCCCGGCAGCCGCAGTAATAAGTCCTGTCTTTAGGGTTATAGAACGGAAGTTCTTTCATTCGGGCGTTTCTGAACCCGGCGCGCCCCGCTGGTTTATCGTTACCAATCAACCAACTGTCCTCTTGGTACGTGGCCGCCTGCCCGCAATCCGAGCAGTGTGCCAAGTCCGGGACTTCGATCTCCACCGGAACATTGTGGTCGGGTGAATTCGCGCAGAACATATCTCCACAAGTAGGGACTCCTGCGCCGTCTACCATCTGCCCGATAACAGTTCCACACGCTTTACATACCGTAACCCTTGCCATATTACCCCTGTACCTGATGTCAGGACACATTTGCTAAACGACCCTCCAAGTTGAGTTTCGTGCGTCCCAACAGATGTTGATACAAACTACGGTCTTGAGCTAACAGGCTCAAGATCGCACTGACAACGCTTAACTCACACCGCCCGCGCCGCCGGGACGCGACGCGCCGTAACAGGTCACGCGCACGCCCATCGCCACCCAATAGAAGCTGCGCTCCTAAAGTTGCCAGCACCAACAAGGCAATGGCAAACAAGGCGAAGAACCGTGACCACGCCGCGATCTCCTGCACCCGTGCGTCAGCAAAACCGAGCCGCCGTTTGGCATCCCGAAAACCCTGCTCGCAGCCGAACCGGCGAGCATACTCGCCCGCCATCTGCCCGACCCGCGCCACCCGGTTCGAGAGCAAGTACCACACCTCCCACTCGCCCGCCGCATTGCGCGCGCGACTCATCCCGACCCACAAAGTGTGCGGACTGCTCGCACAATACGAGACCCGTCCCACGTTGCGCTGCCGCGCGTTGCTCACAAAGCACAGGCTTTGTAATTGCCGCCACGCCCCGCCGAGATACACTTTCGTGCTGCTCTTGACGCGAATAATGTAAATCGTTTCAAATGCTTCCAGTAAGTCACACAACGCCACATCAGCAAACCCTCTGTCCGCCGTCACCCGTAAGCGACGCCGCCCAACACGGCGGCGCACCCGCCGCAAGACCCGTTTGATAACGGCCATCTCATAGCGCCGCATCCGCCCCTTCAACACCGCTTGGTCATAGCCCCGCCAATAAACGGGAACAGCCCGCCCGCCCGTCACCAGCGAAACCACCAATAAATACTGCTCACCTTCAATCGTCCAATCAATCGCAAGGCGCACTTTGCCGGTCCGCGGCAACTGGCGTAAGGCTTGTGCCAGCACCGCGTCGGCTAAGGCGTGCGGACGCAACCGCTCATTGTGAATCAAGCGCGAGAGCCGTTTGGTGGCCGCTTCTTGATTGCCCACCGTCCGGGCGAGGGCGGCTTGCGTTCCCGTCTGCTTGTCAATGATCGCGGTGACGAAAGTAGTAATCGCTTTGAGTTGATGCCCATGCGCCCAGGGCAGCACCTCTTTGATATACTCGGCCAAGCGTGTAGTCTCAGAATCTAAGGTTGTCATAACCCGATTCTCTAACGGGTGCGTTGCCCGTGGCTACATGCCTTTTATCAAATGTGCCCAGACATCAGCCCCTGTACTTTAATTAAGGTTCGGATTATGCCGCGCAGCTTTAGGCGTGACTATGGCTACCGGCCTTACGCCAAATTGATCACCGGTTTCATGCAGTTCACAGACCTCTAAGCGGTAGTCATGTTCCTTGTTCGCAACTATCTTATGTGCGATAGCTTCCGCCTCTTCGAAAGTTTCGTACTTTAAGGCGTCCGTCGGGTGTGGAGTCCAGCCCCGCCTGATCGTATCTTCCGTCTCGGTTATTTCTGCCAAGAAATCATCATTTGCCCGTTGAAAGATTACAAATCTCGTCGCTATAATCTTCTCGCCTTTCATCTTCATGACAATTATCGCTTGGACGGTATCGTTACCTAAAAAACTTACTGTCGGAAGGTTTCACGAAAACGCTGACGAAATGGTGACCGTCCTCGGACAGAGAAACCTTCCCTGAAACGTCGTGGATTTCGTGTACTACCTGAACAACCTCGTAATGTTTTATCGGCGGATGTTTGGTAGCTTGATCTACAAAAGAGAAAAGGCTGATCAGTTCGCCGACGCGAGGCACCGCGTAAAGCCTGACTTGAAAATAGGCTCCGTCGAACTCACATATATTGGCTTCGATTGTTGGTTTGCTCATGCGTCGTGTCCTTCTAATCGTTTGGGAATTATGTGTTTTGCAAACTTCAAAGCGGGCAACTTACTTTCGGCTTAGACTGACTAGAGCGACGAGTACACCAACCAGACCTGCAATAGCTGTAATCAGAGGAACTAAAATCTTAACCCATCTCTCGGCTATGTTGAGCCTTTCATCACGGATTGCCTTACGGAGTCTTGCGTACCCTTCTCCGCTTAACTGACCATCTTCCGTTATTTCATACCCATCTCTATCGTCCGACGATCCCTGATAATCAATCCCAAGTCGGCGGGCTTTCCTCATGAGCCTCTCGTACTCTAACATTTCGAATAGTACGAGAGGGCCTGCTAATGCAGAAGGACGTTCAGCCAGAGCGGCTTCCTGTTCTTCCCCCCGGCGCACCATTGCGGCAATCTCACGGCGCAATCTGCGGCGTTCTCTCCAATAGTTGAACATGCATGTTAGTTATACCCGACTACTTCGCTGAACCTTTTACCGCCGCAGAATTCCTATACCCGATTGCCTCCGCCTAACACCAGTATCGAGCAGCCACCCGCGTTCAGGCATCGGTGTTAATAGCAAGCCTCCCGAGATAAGCGCCGCGCGTTTGGAAGACTGTCCTTTTGACATTACCTACCTTACCGGCTGACGGCCCTGTACTCCTCGTTCCTGTCATCTCCGCACGATATACGTCTGAAGGGAGACTCCAAATGTCATACTCGCCGGTCTCTACCTCAAACGCCCCGATGATCGCATCGAGATGTTCGAGCATGAGATAAGTCACGCCGACGCTCTTAGTCTTGGCGTGAGCGCATTTAATCACGACTCTTTGCCCGTTCAACTCCCATTCGTTACTGTCGCCTTGAGGGTCTGATGCCCCAAGGAGCGGCGCTAAGGCTCGGGCACACCGGCGTCCCCACTCGCTTGCTTGCGCGCCACTGAGGGAGTCTTGTTTCATTATCCACTTTCCTCGAATGCCTTATTTAGGCCGTGTCTCAAGCGGGCATCTCACTTTGACCTTTTACTCAATTGCTTCAGTTCATCAAATTGCTTACGAACTAAAGCATGAATTTGAAGCGCAGTCTTTTGAGTTATTCCCGGCTTGTTGAGATGAAAATTACGGCAATATTCTTCCAATTCATCTAACTGATGCGAGACGGATTGAAGGATGGATTCATGCCCCTGTTCGTCAATCGCAGTTCCTGAAAATCGTTGTCGAAGTTTTTGAAGATGCTCTTTAATGCGGGGCACACTAAGCATCCCTAGCTCGGCGTAGTCTTGTCTCGTAATGCCCTCATACACACTTCCGAGGTCGTGATCCATCTCTTCGAATATCTGATCGCTCATAATTAGCTCTCTTCAAATTACTTTTCGTCAATCCGACCTTGCGGCTGGCAGGTGCCGCACGCAACGACGGGAAGAAAGGTGTGGGTCAGGTAAGGCAGCCCTGACGAAAATGTCTTACTCCCTCTTACCAATGGGGTCTATCACATACTGCATGATGATCGGTCCTTTGCGGAAGAATCTGAACGGCCCGTGCAGATGAACAATGTCGAAATCCACAATGTCGGCTATCTCGGAGCCGAGTTGTACGTAGCGGGGAAATCCGCCCACGTCCTCGAAGCCGAATCCCTCATCGACGCCGCAGAAGTCGATCAGCTTGTTCTTCAAATGTTCGAGAACGACCTCGGCCTGCGTCTCCCAAGCGGTGCCCCTGTCGAAATCTGGCAGCGTGTTGCGGGCGTCCTCGCACAACTGTCTGAAGACTGCACTCGTAAATTCTTGGTGTTCTTGGTGAGACATGTTTCTTCTCCTTGGTGTAGATCAACTCAGATGTTAGACAACTTTTTAGGATTTGCGTTTCGCCTTTATCCACTTGGCGACATGCGCCGCGACGTTGAACGGGTCGTGAAGCTTAATCAGGTAGTCCTGCGCTCCGGCTTCCAGTTTAGTGAGGGCGTCGTGCCGCAGAAAAGAGGATTGACAGGCAAGCAAAAGGGCGTATGATAATCCTCTCAGTATTACTCTGCGAAGGTTTAACCGTGATGCGTCCTCATGCTGCCGTCACACGTCCTGCCGAAAAGCTCTACCGCTTTACAAGCTCGAACTGTGCCAACATGGTCGGTGAGGCGTTCTACCTGAGTTAATTAAGGAACAAGCCCTGTGGACACTTGCCGGTGCCCACAGGGCTGATAGCAACGCAACCTCCGCCACTCTATCGAGTGCCGGGATGCACCGCTTGGCAGCCCGCATCTTAGCGCACAATAGTTGGCGGCTCAACCATCTATTCGAGGGCATTCTCTCGTGCTGCGCACCATCAATCTCGCTCTAGCTCTCACGGCCGGAGTCGAACCCGCAAAACACGCCGCTCCGGTTTTCTCCGAACACGTCACGACACGCCGCGGCGCGCTCGGCGCGCTGCAATGTCTCCGGGCATGAGGGCATGTCACGGGCGTAGTCTGTTTTTGTTGGAGCGGGCCTCAACCGAAAGGAGTTTGTCACATGAAACGACTGATCGTTCTACTTCTCACCATTATCGTCGTCATCACCATGGGGGTGGTCATCGTCACGCCGAGCAAAGTCAGCATGAAGACGGCCAGTGCGCCGCCAGCCACCCCGGCCACCGGCATGCAGGATGAACAAGACCCGTCGGGCATCGTCAACGGAAAGGACAACCCGGACTTGATCCCGGACGGGGTCGCGTACTCCTTAATCTTTCGCCTCATCTCGGAGCATCAGGGCGAGGCCGAGAAAGCGCACATCCGCGCCTACGTCAGGCATTTGGGACTCGGGAAGCAGGCATGCAAGAAATGTTCTGCCTCCTCCGACGAGGCCGACGTTGACGCTTTGATAGCCGCCGCGAACGAGTTCAAGCAACGAGTCGGAACGCTTGACGGGCAAGCCAAGGAACTCCGGTCTCGTCACCGGGAAACTTTACCGTCGGCGGTCAAAGGGCAATTAACACAATTGCAGCGACGGAAAGATGCCGTCGTCGCCGAGATGATCGCGGCGCTGCCGAAACGCCTGAGCGCGAACGGCCTGCGGAACTTGCGAGGACGTGTGAGGGAGCGGGTCAAGAGCCACGTGAAGATGGCTCCCAAGTCCGCCGCCGGTTGACACGGGGAGCAGCCACACTCCTCTCCCTCATCCGTTCAGGGAAACACTTCTGGCGGCAGCCATACCGTCAGCGGTCTTCCCGGCATCATTGACCCGCAGGAAGAGCCGTACAGGCTTGGAGGAACCGTTATGAGACCGAATGACGACACGAAGTTTACGCCTCGGCGCCGCATGAGCCTTGGCAAAGTCTTGGCACAATTCTGCTTCATGCTGCTACTGTTTTTCGGCTGCTTGGCCGCGCCGCCCGTGTTCGGCCAGCAGCATGATCAAATGGTGCAGCCCATAGACGAACCGCCGCCGGACGACGGGGGCGGCTATGTGTACGTTGACTACGCCGACCAGTGGGACGACACTTCCAACGAGGAAACGAGCGCGAGTTCCATCATCGGCAGCGGCGTGACGGAAAACAGCTACGACAGCGAAGGTGATCTGTCGGTGGTGGAAGTGAGAGTCACGAGTCCGAGCGGTCGCAGTTCCTACAGCGTGTCACACGGTGACACCTATGCGACCACGATGACCTCTCTGTCATGGGACTGGTACAACCCCGACGACATTGAAGGATACTTCGACATCGACGAGGGTGATTGGGACTTCGACATTTACTACACAAGGTATTGCTGGTACGGCCCGTCATGGATTGACTACCCGAGTTACTTCTACGGCGGCTACTACTATTCACCCTGCGGCTTTTACCAGAGCCGGAGGAGGAGGCGAATATTCCGCCCGAAAAGGATCGTTACTCATTCCTACAAAAGGGATTTCAGTGGGGAGTACGTCCCCACGTGCCAGTCGCCCTGCACACAGCCGGTCTGGAGGCCGGTTTTTGTGACTGCTCCCTTTACTCAGTGCAGGTCGTTGTATGACGCTTACGCTGATGACTGTACCGGTGGTATTTGTACTAACAGAACAGTTCCGGGACGGTGTACTCAGTGACCTGTCAGCGGCGACCGTTTTCAGCGGGACGTGCAGGCGGCAAGTGCGCCTGCACGTCCTGCCATCATGAGCAGCAAGGCCGGTTGACTTAAAACCTTTCTGTCAGATCGGAGACAGCATGAGCAACTTCTACTTTGATCCGCCGTTTACTTTCCCGCTTGGGATTACAGGCAAACCTTTCCAAGCCCGCTACGAGCGGATCGCTTTGGGAAAGTCGCCGGATACTGAGGCCGTTCGGGAGGAAAGATACGGCGCGGTACATCGTGCGAGTGATGGGCGCAGCCGCACGGTGAAGTACGGAAGTGGGAAAGATAGGATGACCGAAATCGAAGCCATCATCTACGATCCATTGCAGGGGAAAGCCTACTTCCTCGACTTGGAATCACAGACCTTTTATCGAACGGGACTGCCCAAAGCATCGAACGGTGCGGAGGATGCGTCCTTTACCGAGACGCTGCGGGCCGCTGCATCCGGTAGCGATGATCTCGGTCAGAAGGTTGTCGAGGACTTCGTCTGCCAAGGTTACGGTGTGACTACGCCGGACGGGAGCACGGTTGAATACTGGCTCTCGGAGGAACTTTCGGCAGTGTTGGCGGCGAGAAGCGTGCGCGATAATGAAGAGATTACGTTCCGGCTCTATGATATTCAGCGCGTCGAGCCTGAGAATCACCTGTTGACCGTACCCGCGGATTACGAAGATGCCTCGTAGCGTCCAGATCTGTGAGGAGGGCTACAATTTAACATTCAACCTCGAATCATGAGCAACCACTTTTTACGCTTACCACTCTCATGCCGCCTAAGCGATCTTATCCGCTTTAACATGGCTCGGGTCTTCATTTCAAAATACCAGAGCCCCTCAACTCCCTTCTAATACTCTCGCCTGCGCTCTCGATTCCGTTGGTAATATCTATGTACTCGATTCCGGCAATGTCGGACGGTATTTCAATTGGCCCCTTGTGCAGCAGAAGAATTTTGCCGCTTTCCCTGCCTAGCTTACCGAGGAAGAAACCCAATTCCAAGATGACGTTCTGCCGCGCCCTGCGCTTTTGGTTCTCGGGATCGGAGGAGTCACCAACCGTATCGTCGGGCGTAAGCAAGACAAAGACCAATTTGGCAACTTCCGCTTCTCTCTCAAACTTCTCGATCAGTGTTTTGCCGAGGCCCGGCATCCGCCGCAATATGACGGGCTCGCTGAGCTTCAAAATATTTTGCAAGTAGTCTTTCAACTCATAAAGGCTTTTATCATCATGACCATGCACGATGAATGAGCGAACTTCCCGTTCCCCGGTCTCTTCATTATGAGAGGATGCGCCGATCATATTTTCTCCAAGGCTTCGCAACACTCGGTCGAATTTGATAGCTGTTTCTGCGTGCTGCGGGTTATGTACTCGTGGGAGTCCCGTGTTTTCCAACTCCTTCTGCGCCCTGAGTATGGCGCTCTTTCTTTTATTCAGTTCCGCCGTCATCTGCTCGGCCAAGTTTTTGTTGAACTCGACGAGCTTCGCGGCGACCGAGTCGGCGTACTGCCCGACAAGGCCAACCCGATAATCTAGATTGCGCTTGAGTGCCCCTTCCTCGTCCGTGGGAGATAACATAAGCCTGATGCTTATGCGAGCACGCTTCTTTTCCAGAAAAGCTAGCGGGCTTCCATCGCCCGCTGTCATCTGGTTGCGCACTTCCTCAAGCCATTCCGCTTCTCTTTCCACGGGGATGAAGAAGGAGTGGATGGTTTGTCCTATTTTTCGGTCGAATGTCATATCTACCGGTTCGATAATGAGTTCGTCAGCAACCATCAAGTCCAGTCGGAGGATAGGCGGCGCGACCGCAAATTCTCTCACGATCTGTGTGAGGCACCCGCCGTCGCACTGCAAAACATCTTCTTTGGAGAGATTGCTGATGTATATGAGGGCGTTATTTAATCGCTCCTCTAGTATCTGCTCTAAGCGGGTATGAGTGAAAGAAGGTGTTTGATCGCTCATCAGATTATTAAGATTTAGCCGCGAGACTGAGAATCCGGATGGTTTTATGAGTATCTACTGAACCAGCGCGTTGTGCGCGGCAGTCGTCTGATTATCCGGGCTGCACGCGGAAGCTTGAAACAACTCGTCGAGCGCGCCATTGAGTGCCC
>MWWH01000020.1_pt1 | contig 32501 bp, 38 predicted proteins | sample 1047231 | NCBI WGS metagenome assembly MWWH01 (sample SAMN06349967, study PRJNA376086) | soil metagenome | isolation source: MG3-2 sample Antarctic (ecotone) soil | place: Antarctica | collected 2015-01-13 | reverse complement strand
TTTAGATTTTAAATCAGTTCAAAAAACAATACACCCAACTCAAAAACCCGTTCCTTTATTTGAGTATTTAATTAAAATATATACAAATGAAGGTGATGTAGTATTAGATAATGTTTCCGGCTCCGGTACGACCGCAATAGCGTGTTTAAATACAAATCGCAAGTATATTTGTATTGAACAAGATGAAACGTATTATACTAAATCTATTGAGCGTATTGAAGAGCATAAGCGCACGATGAGTAATAAGATTTTTTAATTTGAGTGTAGGTTTGCCGGGAATTGAGAAAAGTCCGTATTTCCCCTATAGCAAACTTAACTAAATAAATTTAATTATGCAAGCACTTTTTTTAATTTTTAAAAATATATTTTCAAAACACTATGCAAACTGTAAAACTTAAAAAACTATCACATCTTGATTTGCCTTGCGAAGCCGTGTTTGTTTACTTTCAAGATGAAGCCAGAAATCTCTATGTAAGAGAAAGTAGTTTCAGCAGCATCTTTTTACACAATCATTATGATTTTGTGTATCTCTCTGATATTTATCAAAATCTTATGTTATGCTCAAAGTATAAAAGTGATGATACTCTTTTTATTAGCGTAGAAGATATATTGATTACAGAAGTATTTAATTATACAAAACTTCTCTACTCAAGCATTATAAACAAAGATGATGATACATATAAACTCTCTTCATTTTGTTTAAATCTCTTATCCGAATTAACGTTTATGTATTGTAATTTTTGCTGATTTGGTTTTAGTAGTGTTTTTCCATTACAGCAGGAGCCGGAGAACGTAATGTTTCCCGGCTCTTTTTTTATTCTATTGAGTATTTTTGATAGTGATAATTGATATATAAATTATACAAAGTTTTTAAATATTTGTATAAATACATATTAAATAACTACGGAGCAATGGTAAACACGTGGAAAGAAAAGGATTTTGAAGAGAATCTACATTCTCAAATTGATGCGATTTATTCTAAAATCTATTGGAATATACAAGGAGTTGAACGAGCTTTACGGGATTCACAAGGAATTTTAGGAATAAAAGATACTCAGTTTCATATTGATTCTACAATTATATTAGCTGATGGAACGCCGCTTACAGTCCAGGAAAAAAGTTTAAAGTTTCATCAATTAAAACATCAATCTCTAACAATTGAGTATTATAATAATCACAAGACCGGAGAACGTGGCGAGTTTTTTAAAGGTCTTGCACAATTAACATTTTTCGGATATAGGAACGCTGCTAATACAAGCTACTCTCAAATCTATCTTCTCAATAATGCCTATCTCAGAGCAAAAATCTCAAAACATCTCAATATTAACGATTATATTAAATATAACAAAGCTCCTGCACGTGCAAGCTTTCTTGCTATTCCATTTTCATTTTTTAAAGATGATAAGCGAATTGTAGTTTGTCAATATACATCATCAGAAGCAAAAGAGATTTTGAGCCGAATATAGAAATCAGTTATGGAACATAAAAAAAGCTCTACAGGATAATTCTAAACCTGTAGAGCTTCTTGAGTTTATTATTACAAATAACAACAAAAGTAATAATGTTTTACTGACTCTCTTATATATCTACTAAATTTTCAATACTCCGAAAAAATATTTTTATTTTTTTTAAAATTAATTTAAAAATTTCTCAAACTAAGCAAACAAGCGGCGTAGCGGTCTTGAGAGGTTCCATGTAAATAAGTTTGTATATTTCTATACAAAAAAATATACAAATATACAAATAAAATAAAAAATAAATTTGCAAACCTTGAAAACTCGTAGTATGTTAGTAGAAAGTCAAGCGGAACACTGATATATAGTAGTAGAAGATAATTGTACGCTTGTAAGAATTTGGATTACATAGGAATAATTCGGATTAGAATTTGGCAGGTTACAAACTTCGCAACAAATATACAAAAGTTTTGTATAAATACAAGAAATAATTATGGCTCATGAGCCATAATTTTTAATTCTAATCCGACTATTATAGTATTGAAATTATAATGCAATTCCCAAAGTAAACCTTTTAATCCGACTATTATAGTATTGAGTAATTTTTAATTTTTAACGGAGCATGAGATGAAAAATATCAAATTTGAAGGAGTGCTAACTGATTTATCAGAATTAGATAATACTGAGATTGCTGATGAAGCTCAAGAAATCATACGACTTTGTGTAGAAACTGAAATTAAAATATGGAAAAATGATACAGGCACTAAAAAGCGTGTTTATATAAACAAAAAAATCCGCAAAGATTTTAGTGATAACGAAGCTGTATATGATGCTATAGCTGATACTATTGAACTAAAATATATACACAATGAAGACCGTGAAGCCCTATTAAATCTCTGTAGAAACGTAGTAAAAAAGTTTAATGCTGTAACTATTAAAGTTCCTGCGTTTGAAGAACAAACTGTTTAAAACAATTTATACAAAATTAACTTAATAACTTTAATTAAAAAGGTGAAACGATGGAATTGATTACATCAGTACAAGATGAAACGGGAAATACTATAGAGATTTTCTTTGATGAAAAGGGGAAATATATTATAAGCTTGCTTGAAGCTTTTAATGAGGAGCGTACAGAGTTGTTTACGCGACTTGATTTAAAGCAACTGCAAAAAACGCTCTCAGAGAATAGAGCAGTAATTACAAGTAAAGATTATACTGTAAATGAAGAAACTCTACTACGCCTGTATAATAATTTAATTTCTAATGAAAATCTTTTAAAGATTATAGCACTACAGACAGCATAAACAGAATTATACAATTTAATTAAAATAACATTATAACAATGAAAGAAGAAAAACGAAAAAATCAAAAGCACAATCCTTATATGCGGGGTGTAATTACTGAGATTTGCAAGAAGATTAACTTGAGTTATTCTGCTGTATATGAGCAGCTTGTGAACGATAAGAAGCCAGACTTTGTGGCATTAGCTGATGCAATACAGGAGCGTTTTAAAAGAGAACGCCTTGCCGGAGTACAACATCTAATAGATGATGAGAACTCTAAATTTACTGCTTATATCGCGAGGAAATAAATTAAATGAAAACAGAAACCCAAATTTCTAAAGTAGATTGCGGTGGTACTATATTTTCAATAGTACAGAATAAGAAAAAGTTTTCTTTTGTAATAGAATTTTCGGAGACGGAGTTACAATTAATAAACACTATTGATATTAATTTAAAAATTCCAAATGGCTCAAAATTAATTACTGATTATGAAACGCTTGATGATTGTTTATTAGATATTGAACATATACTTTCAATTAATCAAAATAATAATGACGCTAAGTTTTTTAATTTTCTTATATATGAAATTAAAAGATTTCAGGAGAAAGAGCTATGAAAACCCTACACAATTTTATTCTCAGTTTAAAAATAAACAGGAATATTCGCAGGATTAAAGAACTCGTAGAGCAGCATCAGCAGGGGAAATTAAGTTTTGAAGGTTTAATTAAAGAATATTTAGATATGCGATTAAAATAAATGTAGTATGAAGAAAGCAGCATATAAAAAGGAAATTGAACGGCTCCGGTTTGAGCTACAGGAGCAGGAGCCAAAGCTGAGAAATTTTTAAAAATTTTTGCGTTCCGGCGTTTTATTTCGTATTTTTAATACCGTACCGTAACATCAGCTCTAAACTAATTCCGACTTTTTAAAAACTTTCTCGTATAAGGTAGATATAGAACAAAAAAAAGCTTTCAAGTACGACAATACTCAAAAGCTTTTATAATTTTTCCTAACATATTGCAAAATCAAGGAGTTCTGTTAAAGTTTCACAGCTCTCAGAACCCTTAAACAAACATTCCGAAAATCGGAACGGCTATTCTATTGCCTTATGACGACTATACATCTTTAAGACAGGAGCAAATTTAGTAATAAGTTATTAAATATGCAAATGTTTTTCTTTGTATTTGTAAAAAATCAGAAATATTCTTACAAGATTTTTTCATAAGTACGGGAAAACTCAGATATATAGTCAGGTAAGCAAAAAAAATGCTGTAAGGTTCTCTCAAAAAAACTTACAGCATAAAAATAATACCACCATGATTATATATCCTACAAAAAATACAGATTCTCAAGAATCTGAAAATAATTCCAAATACGCAACGCATGACGTATTTGAACAACCTTACGAACTCTTCTTAAAGAAGCTCCAAAGCCGTTTTCCACGTTCACGCCGTTTTGATAGAATCCAAAAACTTTTATTATTAGTAGATGATATTGATGTACGTAATGAGATGGCAAACTCAAATGTACGTACTCACTCCGGGCTTGATTATACTCATTATGTACCGTCGAAAATTGAAGAGTATTATAAGCTTACCGGGATTAAAATTTTATTAGATGATATAATTTCTACTAATAATATTTGGATTACAAGCTGGCTAAGTTGTCCGGGTTCTAAACGTAATGTTCACTTGAGAAAAGAAAACTTTACTGAAATCTATTATAGGGATTTTCAAAAATATCTAAGCTCTGAGCGTTATAATCAAGTAAAAACTTTTATGCGTTTTGCAGGTCTCTTTACTGATGTTAATGAGTATTACTGTATTTCTAAAGAATGTAAAAAATATCAGTGGAATAAAAATCACCGTACAGGAATACTTTATACTCGTAAAGTAGAGTTTACTGATATTGAACATATTGAGAAACTGATAGAACATAGAGTATTTAAGTATTTAAAGCAGCAGGAGAAGCTACAAGCAGCGCAAGAAGCATCTACTGAGAATCCTACGCTTTCTGTACGTGTTATTATGCTTGAGCAAGTTAAAAAGCTAATCAAGAAACTCAATATTAAAAAGCTCCGGTCTGATTTATTGGAAATTAAAAAAGCGAACGCTTGGAGATATACAATAACTATTGAAGAGCTATTATATAAAATTGAAGAAATTAAAGCAGGTCAATACTTTTTAAATGAGTGTGATGATTTCGGTTTTAGACTTCACTCTATTCTAACAACTCTGCCAAATCTTAATAAATATTTTGATACTGCTGAAGCTTTAGTAGAGCTTGATATACAAGCTGCTCAAATGATGATGCTTACTCTGTTATTTACATCTCCTGAAGCCGTTAGAACGCTTTTAAAGCACAATGATGAAGTATTTAATATTGATGTAGAGAGAGTTCTGATTACTGCTGATGAGTTTAAAGATTGTCAAGATATACAGCTATTTATAAATCTTGTAGAGACCGGAGATATTTATAATTATATTGCCGGGAAACTTTCGGCTTTCGGATATGATAGAGATGATGCAAAATTTCTATGCTTTCTTGTTTTCTTTTCAAACGAGAAAGAGAACACAAAGAAAAAAGCTTTACTCCGTTTTGTATTTCCAAACCTTGTAGAATTTGTAAACAGAATCAATACTACTAAAGAAATCATCTCCGGCTATGATACTTCTAAAAGCATCTCTAAGATGATGCAACGGCTTGAAAGTGGTATTATGATAGATTTAGTAGGTACAGAAGTAGTAGAAGCGGGAATACAGGAATTTTACACTGTTCACGATTCGTATAATTGTAAAACATCTGATGCTGATACTATTGAGTATATTATTAATACAGTCTTTGACCGCTTGAAACTCAAGAAACCTACAATCCGACGAAAATAGAATTTCCAAAATCACTTTTAAAATTCCAGGAGCTACTAAAGCTCCTTTTGGTGTTTCAGGTCAAATTATTTTAAAACCGGAGCCGCGCAATTTTTTCTACATTCTCTCAAAATATCTCTAAGCCGAACTGTTCTTAATCTAATAATATTAGTTTTAATACTATATCTGACAGTTTAGGGTACAGTATTCTTAAATCATTATTAATAATCCCTTTAAATCTCTTAAATTCTTTAAACCATTTAGATTTCTAAATCCTAAGAATTAAGAGGGGAAATAAATTCTCTCAGTATGCTCTCATATTGTGTAAAGGTATTGAGAGTGTAGGATTCAAGCGAATGCTGAGGGATTCACAAGAAACAATTATAATTCCATATAGAAGCCATATAGAACTAATATAGAACAGATTAGAGAAGATTTCGGAGTAGTACTCATCAAGCAAGTTTAAAGTTTAAAATTTACTCCCAAATCCTACACCCGTTATTGCAAGATGAAACAAACAAAACGCAAGTGTAGGAAATTTTCAGTTTACTCATATCGCTTTTTAATAATCAAGCTGTACATCTTTTTAAATCCACAACCTTTTTTATCAGCAAGCTCTTGTATTTCATTACAGAGACGTTTTAAACGTTCATCATCACTTTCACTCAGTATAGTTTCAAGATACGCGCAACGGTACTCTTTAGATTCATTAGATACATAATAGCCACAACTTTTAAAACTCATACATTCTTTTGCAGCTATATATTTTAATGCTGATTGTTTTTCTCTCTGAGAAGCTGCTGAAGTTCTTTTAAAAGTTTCCGGGCTTCACGTGTATCATAATTAGCAATCATAGTAAATTGATTGAGAACGCTTTTTTCTTTTCGTTTGACCTTCATAGAATTTTGATGATTTGCCGGAGCCGGAAGTAATTTCTGATTTTGTTTCTCAGTTCGTTTTAAAGCACGATTAAAAATAATATGATGAGCTTTCTTTTCTGAAATTCCATTTTCAAGCAGCTCTTTTAATAGCACGTTTTCAGCTCTTGTAAATGTTATAGTGATACTTTGAGCCGGGTTTTCTTCTATGATAGCTCCTGTAACTTCTTTGGGCTTCTGTAATAGCTTGAGAGCTGATGATAATGATAGATTTTCACTATCAGCAGCTTTTAAAAGTATTTCTCTGTTCTCACTCATCTTAATATAATTTTGAGCCGTGCGAATTGTAAAAGTAAAGTTCTGCTCTACGAAACCTATAAATTTTCCGTGTGGCAATTCCGCTTTAATCTCTGTAAGAATTTCTCCTACTTTTAAAGCGTTTGCAACAAAATCATTTAAAGCTTTTTCAGCAGCAGTATGAGCTTGATTTGCAAGTTTTACTTTTTGTTTGAGTGATTTCGTTATAGCGGTACTCATTTTTTAGCTCCGGTTTTAGTATCAATATCTTGCTTTCCATAACTTTTTTTAACGGGTTTTAAAGCTCCTTTGGGTTTCTCTTGATACTTACTACTCAATCTGACTATAGGGCGGTTTTTAAGCTTATTATAGGCACTCTGATAATATTTAATGGTTCTATTATCAGTATAGAAATAATGCTTGTTCTGCTCAAGCTCAAACTGTTTTTTCATCTGTGATAATCGTGCTGTAGATACTTTGAGTTTATCAGCAAGCTCTTGAGCTGAGTAGGTAAACGCCGGAGTAGTGGTTTCTTTCATAATGATATATAATGAGTAAACTTAATAAGTTAATTTATACAAATATACAAAATATAACTATATGAAAGATTATTTAGAAGATATTTTTAAAAAGAAATCTCTGATGAGATTAACACTCGTATTTGCTGTACTCTATACAAGTATCATCTTAGGAGTGTGGAGCTACACAAGCATCACTTCAGGCACTACTCAGCAATTCCCGGAAAGTACGGTAGGAGTTTTTGCTGCTGCTGTATTGGCAAAAGCATATCAGAAAAAATATGAAGTGCCTGTAGCATCATCAATAGTAGAAGAGAGTAAAATTTAGTATAATCAATTTAAAAGATATATAGAGTGATACAAAAAAACACTCTATAAATGACGAAAGAAGAAGTATTACAACAATGTACAGTAGAAGATACTGTAGTTAAATTGCCAACTCTCAAGCTTGACCGGAAACTATACCAGGAAGTAGCAAAATCTTTAGAATTAATTGGTGGTAAATGGAAAAGCGGGAAAATTTCAGGGTTTGTTTTTCAGGAGAATCCTGAAGAACTTTTAAAAGCAATTTCACAAGGCGAAAAGCGAAATTTAAAAAAGGAATTTCAGTTTTTTCCAACACCACCGGCTGTAGCTGAAAGACTCGTAGAATTGGCAGAATTAAAAAGTGGTGATATGATTTTAGAGCCGTCTGCCGGGCAGGGAGCGATAATTAAAGCAATCGATAGGGAATTATCAGTATTACAGCAGGTTAATGAAAAATATAATTTAGGAGTGACAATTACTAATAAAGTATATGCTTATGAGCTGATGCCTGTTAATAGAGTTTTTTTAAAGAAAATTGAAAACTGTGAACTGATAGGAGAAGATTTTTTAACTGAAGCAGGTAAAACTCTCTATGATAAAATTATTGCTAATCCACCTTTCTCAAAAAATCAAGATATTGAACACGTTTTAAAAATGTGGGAATGTTTGAAACCCGGTGGAATGATAGTAACAATTATGAGCAAGCATTGGCAGCATTGTAATTTTAAAAAAGAAACTGCTTTTAGAAATTGGCTAACTGATGTTAATGCTGATATCCATGAAATTGAAGCCGGAGCATTTAAAGAAAGCGGTACTATTGTTGGCAGTTGTATCGTAGTAATTGACAAACCTAAAAATTAAAAAAATTAAAAACATTATGGCAACAATAACTATTAATGGTTCTGATTTAAGAGTTAGAACTATAAAAGAAAAGATTGCGCATTTAGAGAGCTTTGATTTTTCAGGATTAGATGAAACTACAGTAGATTCTTTAAAACATCAAATTGAAGTAGTAAAGAAATATTACAAAGATGCTGAAGATGCTACGATGTATTATTTTGCTATGTATTTACATACCGGAAAAAAGCCGTATTAAGGAAAATTTAGTATATTTGAGCTGCTGCTATACAAATACACCCGCTTGAAATTTTAAGACTTTTAACAAAGTCAAAGGAGAAAAAGAGGTTAGTTTACATAATGGCAGTTATCGTGCAACAAAAGAAGTGGTTTTAAAGCTCTCTGAGACGTTAGAAATTTAATAATGAAAGCTCTCCGGTAATGCTGAAGAGCTTTTTTTAGAAAGTGGAACGCAGCAGGAAATATTTTAGCTGAGATTTAAAATAATTACTTTTAGAATTGCTTCTAACTGTTCCTTTGTGGCATTACCTATTACTTTCCCAAACCTGCTTTTATCTACTGCTCTAATCTGAGTACAATCTACTGTAGAATCATTATCAAGACCGTTTACAGCATCAGCATCAATAGCGTAGTAAATATGCTGCTTGTGGCTTCTCTTGCGGGTTCTAATCGGTACTACAGTATAAATCTCAAGATTATCATTTATTCCGTTATTGCTAATTATTAGGGCTGGTCTTCGGTCTTTTTGTAGTTCTTTTCCTTGTGTTGGCTCAAAGTTCACTAAAACGATTTCACCGCGTTTATACATCGTATTACTCCGTTTTGTATTATCATTATTCCTTATACAAATATACAAAACTTTTTTACGAGTACAAATATTTATTACAAATTCACGTGATTTTTAGTGTAATTGTTTGTATTACAGTTAAAAATAACGTAGATTTGTAATAAACGTAAACTAAACGCGTAATTAACTCAAGTACATCAGAATTATCAGATGAAAGAGCTGTAGCTATAAAAAAACAAGCAAAAAACAGATTTTATAACACTATTATAGAAGAGGTACTATAATGGTAACAACACAACTTTTACACGAACTCAGCGACGTGTTTAAAATTTCGGTAATAGCGGAAAAGTCAGGTTTAAAATCTTCTACTCTTCTTTCAAAACTGAGAGACAATAGAGACCTGACAACAACGGAGAGTAAAAAAATTGAGCAGTGTTTTTATCAGATATTTGAGAAAATACATAATGCTGATAAAGAGTTCAAATTAGAAGATTATGAAAATTACTCAATAGATGAAGTATTAGCACTACCGGAAGAAATGAGAAATAAAATCATCAAAGCATCAGCAGAACAAAGTAAAGATGATTATGAGTACATACAGGATAATCAGCATATCATAGAGCATTAAATAAAAAAAAAAGGGTTCTCAAGCATCAGCTTGAGAACCCTTTTTTGTTATTTCGTCTTTACATACGTAGCGTTTAGCAAAGGAATATTTTTAAAATTTTTATATTTCCTTTTTAAATACCAAATCCCACCGGAAACAATGACGGTTCCAACTGTGAGTCCTATAGCTTCATTCTTGCTAAGATTCAAAAAATTTAGTTTTCCAAATCCTGGCACATCAATAAGTACATCATCTTTCAACATGGTTACACTCCTTAATTAAAGAAATTGATTGTACTTATTCTACACGTACAACCCTTTTATTTAATATTTACCGAACTGCTTTAATAATTTTTCTGCTGAGTTCCTGCTTACCAATTTTAACTACTATAAAATAAGTACCGTTTAATAAATCCGAAAGATTATAAATTTCTTCTTTATCTCCTATAGTTTCAGAAGCTGATTTTAATGATTTTACTGTTTTACCATTAATATCAATTATCTTAATTGTAACTTGAGAAGTTTTAGGAACATTATATTTTACTGTTAGAGCTGTTTCAACTGGCGAAGGTTTAACTATTAATGAACCTTTATATTTATTATCATTCTTTTCTTCTTCTACATCTACTAAAAGATGGCAATATAGATAAGCAAACCTACATTTATCTTCTTGAGACAATCCACGAGGTAGTTCATTCCAACGTGCTTCTCTTGCCATAATACTATTATTTCCATCATCACAACCGCCATCATTGTGCGGAAATCCTAACAAATGTCCTAACTCATGCTGTACAACATCTCTGAGACTATAAATTGCGTATTGGTCGCTTGGTGGGAGAGGTAAGGTAGTACCTGTATAGAATCCTCGTACATTTCGTTTTGGATTTGTATTACCTTGTATAAATTCAGGTGAAATATTTACTTTGAGCCATGTTAGACTATTTGCACATTCTATAAAACAAACTCTACTGCTATATTGCGCTTGTGCAGCACGGTTACGCCCACCATTGCCAAAATCTACAACGTTTGTACTAAATTCGAGTTTGAAACAACAATTGCTATTTTCACTATTAGCAGGATAACCACAAATACAGTTCCAAGCGTCTGCTGCTGCCTGAAAATCTCCTGCTCCTGCTGATGTATTAAATATATTTGTATTAGCTATAATCATTTGACTTGGTGCTGTTCGATTATAATAAAAATAATCAAAGCAAACAGGTATATTTGTGCGTATTATGTTATTTGGCAAAGGTAACTGAAGTCTTGAGTAGCAGCGTGTTACCAAGTTTAGGTTTCCTAAATTATCAGTTTCACAAGACCTGAAACCGTATCGTGCTTCACGTAGACAAGCAAGCGGTACACCATTACAATCAACTTGAGATAGCATTTCAGGTACAATGGAAAATAAAAGCAGTGTCAAGCTTAGTATTAACTTTTTCATTTATTACTCTCTAAGATTAATATGAAAGTAAAGTAGTTATTTTCGCTTTTAAAGCTGCTATAAACTGCGCTTTTGTTAATCCTGTACCAAAACCAAAATCATCAAATGGGTCAGAAACAATACCTGTAACACTATCTATAGGGTACATTCCTGACAAACCACCTATATTAAGCTGACGCATCACAAAGTACATATTAGCACTATCAGAACATACTAAAGACGGTTTTAAAAATAGTATGTATTCTTTACTTTTCTTAATCCAGGGTAAACCATTAGTATCTTTTGATTCCTCAAAACGATAATCAGATGTATTATCAAATCTCCAATCTAATCTTTGTTCAAGTGCATAGACAAATTGTAAACACACTTGCTCATTTTCAACTAAAGTTGAAGCTTGTTGCAAAGATGGGTTTAGATTTGTACATGGTGGTAATACCTTACCTTTTATTAGCTCGTTTACATGTGCTGTAACGCTAAATGGTGTAAATGCTACACGTGCGCTTGTATCATTATGCCTAATTGTATCAATAATAGTAACATGAGCTATAAAAGAAGACATTGTTAATAACCTATCTGTAACAGGTTGTGGAGAAACTCTATCTAAAACTCTTGATAACGTATATACTAACTCATCAGAGAATGGGAAATTATTATAAGTACTTTTATTAGAGTAAACATTTTGCTCAAATAATTGAGGGTTATAATCCTGTAGCAAATAAAATTGCTTCATCAAAGTTTTTAAAGTATCGCTATACGTAATCGTATTTTCAAGGGAATCTAATTTAGATAGTGTCATACTTCTTTTCAAACTATCCAATACTATATTGGCTATAATTACATTTAGTGGCATACTTGTATTAATTTGCACTCCATTTGTAAATTGAGGTAGAGCATAATTAACAAAAGGCGTTTCAGGTCTACACGGTGGCGGTGTAATTTGTGCTGATAGTGTAGATGGTAGGCATACCACTACAAATAACAGGAGTGATAGAGAAAACCGTTTATAAAAGTACATAAAAAACTCCTTAGAAAAGATTGAAAAAATTAATTACAACCTAATATAATATATAATACTTAACGAAACTAATAAACTTTTGGTATTTAGTAATATCACTTTTTCAATATTTTTTCAACTTTATTTCTTACCAATCCCCTTTTAAAGCCATTCTCATTAATTATTTTTACTGAAAATATTGAAAATAGTAAGGTTTGGTAACTTTTTCCATTGCTTTGTTAAGAAAAAATAATTTACAGAGTAATTAAAACGAAGATGATTTAAGTTGCAATAACAGCAATTATACAAAATATTAGTATATTTTTATAAATAAAAAAAGCTGATACTTTTTAACGGTATCAGCTTTCTGAAATACAAAATACATAAAACATAAGAACAATGGTAAAACTATATATCTGTTAAATATCCTACTTTGAGTTTATTTTTAATCCCGTCTCAATAATCTTTTTAATAATTACATCAGATTCTATTTCCGCTTGAGTGATTCCGAGAAATTTCCGCTTTGCCTGTACATATCCTGCAATTTTCTCATTTTTAGTATCAGCAAAACCTATTTTGATTTTACCATTAGCCGTACTCAAAACTTTCAAGCTATTAAGCATCTCTCCTTTCGCTTTTAAATTTACTTTTCCGCCGTCGTAATTATCTTTAAAAACTATTTGCTTATATGCTCTGTAACCGCCTTCAATCCGTACCCAGGTCTTTTTATTAAATACAAAAAAAGATAATACTCCTTTTTGTTTAAAAGTTTGCCGGAATTTTGAAGGGATTGCAGCAGCCGGGATTGCAGATGTATCAGCATAGCTTTTAAAAGGTTTCTTGTTTATATCAAGACCTTTCTCCGTTCTCTCTCTCATCAGCTCTACTATACGCTCTCCTGTTTTAAAAACAGCAGTAGTATCAATTTTAAAAAGATTTAAAAACTCTTTTACAATATTCGACACGTTTTAAAGGTTATTTTGAGCTGCTGCTGATAGAGTAATTTCAGGTTCCACTACTGAAGCCGGAACCGTTAAACCTAATTTTGCGTAAAACTCATTAGTATTTACTTTTACGTTTATTGTCGCAAGAGTAGCAAACATCTGAGAAGCGGCAATTATATCAGCATTTTCATCTATAATAAACTCAAAAGTGTACGGTATATCTTGAGCAGTTCCGATTTCATTTAAGTTCATCTGATAATCAAATAAAAGTAAATCATTAATAATAGCTTCTACTCTCTTCATATCCTGAAAACTAATATCAGCTCTAATCATATTTAAAACCTGTAAAGCTGCTCTACTACCATTACTACCAATTTCAGAAGTTCCGCTTTGACCTAAAAGCGCAATAGCTGTATCAGTATTTAATTTATCAATTAAATCAATAAAAGATTTTCCGGCTGTTCCATCTACAATTTTATTCCAGGCAAGCTTAACACCTGTAGGAGATTTTAAATAATTTTTATCTCCCAAATTTTCAAGTGTATCATCTAAGCTTTTATTAATTTCAGCAAGCTCTTTATTTACATCTACGCCGGAATTTAAAATCTCCTGTAGATTTATTTCTCCCGTGACAACTCCTTTAAGTAAACTATTAGTATTAAAGAACTCCTGAAGCGTCTCAGAAATAATAATTTCATTAAACATTACAGAGCGTAATACTCCTCCCCTGCTTGACCTATCATCAGTATCTACAATAAATGTTTTATCCGTTAATCTTTCTACTAATTTCTTAGCAGCACTGTTAGCAGTTTGATATATTGAAACTTTATTATCATCTGTTTTTTCAATTTCAGTAAAAGTATAATGTTTCTTAAGTGTAGGTATAGAATCTTGACCGATAATTTTATCAGACCACGATAATTCTAAAAGCATGGCTCCTATAGAGACTGTATCAGTATGAAATTTCATAATAGCATCTATTACATTCTTTACACGATTTTTAGCAGCAGCCGCTTCTTCAGGGTTTCCCGTTGTGGATTTAACTGTATAGTTCATTGCCGAAACTGCTGTCCGGCGTACTGATAAATGACCTGCTACACGTGAAGATGCTTCACTAATACGCTCTAAAACAGCGTGTAACGGTCTTGTATCTCTTTTTACATCATCTTGTAAATCAGCAAGTGCTATAGCTGTAACTACATCTTTTGTCTTCGGGAATTGTTGTTTTGTTAGTGGAGCATAAACATATTTCATTAGTTGCGTTTTTTTTTCAAATCTTTTATCTTTTCAGTACCTGCTTCATCAAATCAGCATAGTTAATATTTGTAGCTATGTTACGCTCATGTATTAACTGATAGGCACAAATCAGAGCATCAGCAGCATCATCTTTTTTATTTTCCTTTTTAGATGTAAAAGAAAAGAACTGAGAACAAAACTCAGCTCCTTCATCTGTATCTCTGAAATTTTGAGGAAATAATATATTTCTCTCTACATAGCTATACTGTAGATTCTTAGCAAGCTCATCTACGTTATATCTACAGTATAGCGGCTGCTGAAATGGAATACTATGAGTTTGGCAGTAGCTACGTATTAGGTTAGTCCAAACAATCTGCTGAGTATAGTGACCGTCGAAACCTACAGCCCGTACCGTTTCATCTTTTAAGCTCATTACAGCATCAAGCAGCTCATTAGAATTACTAAAGCGTTTTACTATTGATTGTACATAATATTTAGATTTTGACGGGCTGTAGAGTAATTTTACAATAGCAGTAAAATCAGAAGTAGATGAGCCGTCTTTACTTAATTGAGTATCAGCATAGATTACACCTTTACAATCTTCCGGGAGTTCATCATACTCTGTATAGAAATCCTGTTTAAATAACAATCCCTCTTTGATAGAACCCCATGAACCCAGGCAATATATTTCGTAATATCTTCTATCTTTTACTTTTAAAATCTCAAATACTTTTTTATACTGCTCTCCAATATATTTATTATCTAAATAGGTTGTTTTTAAAACAGTAATATCAGCATCAGCAGTAGCATCAAAAAACCTACTCTTTAGCCAATGCGTTTTTAAAATAGGATTAAAAGAAATTATGATTTGCTTGTAATATTGAGTAATTCCGCGTAATCGTAAATCAAGCTGATTAAAGTCCTCTTCAAATGTTTCAGAAGCTTCTTCAATCCAAATGCCTGTAATTCCCGAAATAGATTTTAATTTCTCTACATCATCAAGACCTGCAAAGATTATTTCAGAATTTGTAAGAGTACATTTAATACTGAGAGAAGTTTTATTAATCGTAAAAAGATGTTTGATTTTCCATCTTTCCAATACTTCAATTATCTCTTTAAATGTAGATTCTCTATGAGATTTGAACGTTTCGCGTATAATTAAAAATCTATGCTTCTTCTCAGATAAACAGCGTAGTACGTGCTTTTGAGCAATAAAAACAGATTTCCCGGAACCTGCTCCGCCGTAGATTATTAAATACCGACTTTCATTTTTTAAAATCGGAAAGTAAACATCATTAAAAACTCTTCTATCTATATTGATATTTACTTGCTTCACTCATCAGAGTTATTTTCATCTGATGAGCTTTCAAAAGAGATGTTAATATTAGTTACATCAGATTTTACTTCAGCATCATCATCAAGCAATAACTCCGGTCTGTTCTTTTTTAAGACTCTGAGTAGTACATTAGAGTCCGGCTCTACAAAATATGTACGGGTTGTTTCTTTAATTTGACCGTTAAAAGTTTCTACTTTAGTTTCTTCTCTCTCAGCTCCGAAAAGTTTATCAAATAAAGGAGATTCGGCTGCTTGAAATAGTTGCTTTCGTACAGCATCAATAGCAGTTTTAAAAGCAGGGTTCTCATATTGCCACCTGTAAAACGTTGTTCTATCTATACCACAATTGCCACAACTTTTAGTAATGTTTAAAACATTCTTATACATTGCTTCTACTAACTGTTTTTGAAGCTCTGTAAGATTATTTCCTACATTCTCTACATTATTATCTTCACTCATCTTAACTAATTTAATTAATTTTAATTGGAGCAGTAAAGTACGCTATACAAATAATCTTATCAGCATACTCTCCTATCATATTGATTCCATCAAAACTTTTTACAGCTCCTACTTTACTCATCAGCTCTACGACCTTACAGCTTATGCTCATAGCATCTCTCCGGGCTGTAGATGAGTCTGTAGCTGATGTAATTGCTGCTATACCTATTTCAGCTATTTGTATTACACTTCTCTCTCCTGCTTTAATTGAACGTGGTTCCACGACTACATTAATTGCCGGAGCCGTTTCAATCAAAGCACTTTCAAATATATTAAATGATTCTACTCCTAAATCTTCAGCATTAGTAATCAGCGTACTTATTATAATATCACAAAGCTCATTATATGTAAGCATCAATTGTTTTTATTTTACCATTTTTTCCAATTCGCAAAGTTTCCGTTTTTACTTAAACTAATAGCATTTTCGGTATTTGTTCCGGTCTTAGCTTTCTTTCTCAGCATCTCTAACGCTAACTCATAATTCTTATTAATATCTCTCATACTTTCTTCACTTTGAGAATTAATCATATTTGAGCATAATTTATTAATGATATAAGCAGCAGGAACTACGACAAAATCATCAGCATCAGCAGCATCTTCAGGAATCTCAATATTTAAAGTATCTCTAATAATAATAGCAGCTTCATTCTCAATTTGAGCAAATACAGCAGGAGCCGCCTGGAGTTTCTTTTTAATATTTTCATTTATCAGATTTTCTACTTGTGAAAGTTCAACAAAAGGCATAATAGCTCCTTTTTGTGCTATATATCTTTAAGAGTTTTATTATTTGTCATATTGTTTTAGATATATAGGTTTTTAAAACATTATTAAAAACACTTTGAGAAACATTATGAAAAACCTTAAAAACCTTTTCACTGCTTTAAAAAGCGGTAAATCACAAGAGCAAGTAGATTTAATTTCTACTATTGAAAGTTTAGTAGATACTGATGAAACTACTACTACTCCTGCTGTTCCGGCTCCTACACAAGCTACAGGAGAAACATCATCAGCATACGTAGAGAAATTAGTAAATAAGATTTCGGAGCTTCATACACAACTTTTAGAAAAAGATAAGACCGTACAGGAGCTTACATCTAAAGTAGAAGAGTTTGAAAATGCTACAAAGCTTACAGCAGAGCAGGAGCAAACAAATAAAGTAGAAGCTTTTGTAACTGAGATGATTAAAAACGGTCAAGTAGCTCCACAAAACAAAAGCAAAATTGAGCAATATAAAAAAATGCTGAGTACTGATTTTGAAACTTCATCATCAGTTTTAACAGATTTGCCTAAAAGCGTAAAGCCGGAAACAAGCACTACGGCAACATCTCAAGAAGCTAATCAGCAGCAAGGTACACAAGCGTACACACGTGAAGAGCTTTCTAAGATGAGTTCTGAAAATTATGCTAAAAATCGTCCAAGTATTATGAGCAGCGCAAAAGCCGGGTTAGTAATTTAATTTATTGAGTTAAATACATATTTGTATAAAAATTATTATACAACTTTAGATATATAGCTAAGATTCTTAAAAATGAAAAAAATATAAATGACTGATTTTATTCCCGAAATTTGGGCGCAAGAGATTAACTACTCTTTAAAAAATGCTTTTGTAGCATCAAGTTTAGTTAATAAAGATTATGAAGGCGATATTACAAGCGGTACAGTTAATATTACTCGTCCGGGTTCTATTAACGTTGGCACATACTCAGGAGCTGATGTAACTGTACAAGCTCCTACGAGTTCAAGTTTGCAACTTTTGGCATCTCAAAGCAAATATTTTGCTTTTGAAATCCCTAAAATTACAGGTTTGCAAGCTAATACAGATTTAGTAGCTGCTTACTCTCAAGAAGCTGCTTACTCTCTTGCAAATGTAGCTGATGCTTATGTTTTTGGATTGTATGCTGAAGCTCATGCTGATAATATTATTGCAAACGTTACTTTAACTGCTGCAAACATCTATGATACGTGTGTAACTGCTTATACAAATCTATTAGCTAAAAATGCTGATGTTTCTAAAGCGTGGATTGCTTTTTCACCTGCTGAGTATAAACTACTTTTGCAAGCTGATGAGTTTATCAGAAGCACACCACAGGGAGATTCTGTAGTATCTACAGGTCAAGTAGGAGCTATTGCAGGTATGAAAGTATATGTTACTAATAACCTTACTACAGCTTCTTCAGAACGTAAAGTAATGTATGGTACAAATCAAGCTATTACTTTTGCTGATGCAATTTCTGATGTAGTTTCTTCAGAAATGGAAAAACGTTTCGGAACTTTGGTAAAAGGTTTGCATGTATACGGAGCAAAAACTGTAAAACCTGAAGCTTTGGGAGTTATTGAAGTAGTATTAGCTTAATTTTATTAATTAAGTATAAGATATATAGAGTGATATGAGAAATTGTATCACTCTTTTTTATTATAACTAAATCAAGATGATTAATGAGCTACCCTTAGAATTTTTAAAAGATATAATTTTCCTTGTTTGTATATGTATAACAACCTATAAAGGTCTTATAGCAGGTGCAAATAAAATAGCAGAGATTGATAATAAAGTTTTTATTGATGCTTTAGAAAAAGTATTAGCAAATCAAAAACTACATACTCAGCACGAAAATACATATCGTGACCACGAAAAACGGATTACAACAATAGAAGTAAAATTTGAGAAATTTGATGATAAGCTTGATAATATTTCTCTAAGAATTGATGAGATATTTAAGCTGATGAAATAAAAAAAATAACACTTCCGACGTGGCTAAGAAAATAGTAAAGTATGATGCTCTAACAGGTAAGAAATCAGCAGGGAAAGTAAAGAGAGAAGAAGTAGAAGCTGATGTTTCTGATAATAGATATACACACGAACAAAGCTCTCCGGCGTTTACCTGGAATGTTACGCACAATCTAAACAAACGCTGCTCTGTGACTATTACAGACCTGTACGGAAATTTAGAACACGGCACAGTTTCATATATTAATAACAACTCTCTAACAGTAACTTTCGGGAGCTTAGAAGTTGGGTTTGTGTATTGCAATTAAGATAAAAAAATAATTTTGTATAATGGCTATTAGTTTTAAAGATAATGTTAATCTACATCATAAACCGTTACTTTCTACAGTATTTGAAACTGTAAGTTCTCCCGGCACTACCTTACCTTTCGCTGCTTATGATAGCAGCTCTCCACGTACTATTTTATATGATTCTGCTCTTGAAAAAGTTGTGTATTGGAACGGCTCTTTGTGGAGTTCAATAAATACTCTTACTCAAGAGAACATAGAAGATATTACAGCCGCGCAATTTGACAACTCAGCAGGGAATGTAGTATTTACGTATGATGATACAACAGGAAAGATTACTGCTAATGTATCAGCATCAAATATTACTCTCACTGATTCAGGTAATTATTTTACTACTGATAATGTAGAAGCTGCTTTACAGCAAAACGCATCAGCACTTGCTGCAAAAGTAAATAATTCTGATTTGCTGTTTAAAACTTCTTTGCGTCCTAATGTATTTTTGCACGGTGCAAATCTTCAGCAGTATTTGTATGAGTCAAATGATACTACATTAGCAACTACGGGAATTAGCTATGATGAAACACAAGGCGGTTTAAAATTAGTTGGTGCTGATAGGTATCTAACATTAAAAGTAATGATGCCTATACATCACAGCAGAACCTACCGTGCTAAAATCAGATTAAAAGCTGTTTCGGGTTCTTCTGTGGATTGCTACGGTAGTGTTATATATTACAACAGTTCGCAAGTTGCAACAAACAGCGGTGCTGGTTTTACTTTTTCGGGTATTCCGATTACAGTAGGAAAAGATTATTATGTAGATTTTACACCTACTACTACTGCAAAATACGCTTGTCAGTCACTATATTTGTATGGCGATTTAGGTATAATTATAGAATCGTATTCTATTGAAGAACTATCAAATAGATTAGAAAGTTTTACAAGAACATTGCCTACCGTTGTTGGCAATACAGTGGAATTGTTTTACGCAACTTTCCAAACAGGTTTAAATACGTATAATCTACCCTTTGACGTATCTTATACGTGTTCTGCCTTTGCCTCAGCAGCAAAAAGTTATATTTTGCCCGTGATGGACGGCTACAGCTCTACAGCTTATGAAAATTGGCAAACATTACAGCCAATTTCGGGTAAAACGGCGCGGTACGGTTCTAATATCACAGAGGATTTTGAAGTAGATGTATTATCCGATTTAGATGGAAACAGATGGAAAGTAAGATTTCGCAAAACCGTAGGAGAAAGCTCAGGAAGCATAAAAATATTTATAAAAAAAGTTGGTGTTGAACTACTTGATACAACACAAGCGGCAACAGCAACAAACGTTTCAACTCCTGCTATTTTTCGTGAAACTGTTTTACATAATCACGATGATAGGCATTATACGAAAACAGAATTAAGCAATGATACATCAGCATCAGTTCATTGGAATAATATTAGTAACATTCCAACCTTTGTAGATGCCTCAGCAGGAACAGCAAGAAGTATTGCAAAATGGACTAATAACGATACGCTTACAAGCTCTATTATTTCAGAAAATCTATCAGCTATTACGATTACAGGTAGTCTTGATGTAACATCAGCAGCAACATTATCTACTACATTAGCCGTTACAGGTGCAACAACACTTACTACTTTGAGTGCTACGAGTATTACAGTATCATCTACTATTACATCAGCTTCTACGATTACAGGCACGAAACTTTATGCAACATCAGCAGCAGCACAAACAACACCCGTTAATTTTGCAATCTATAATACTACTTCAAAGGAAATAGAATATGCAACTACGGCAAATGTAAAAACAGCATTAGGCATAACATCTGATACGCTAAACGGAACCGGAACAGCATCTAAACTCGCTAAGTTTTCTGATGCTGATACTCTTACTGATTCTATTATTTCAGAGTCAGGAACAGTAATAACAGTAGCCGGAAGTATAGCAGCTACATCAGCTTCATTATCTTCTACACTTGCTGTAACCGGAGCTGCTACATTAGCTTCTACTTTAGCAGTGACCGGAGATACTACTGTAGCTGATTTGAGTGCAAGTAAATTAAATGTTTCAGGTGAAACTATATTAGCATCTACTTTGAGTGTAGCAGGAGCTACTACTGTAGCTGATTTGAGTGCTACTACAATTTCAGTTTCAGGAGCTGCTACACTATCTTCTACATTAAATGTTACAGGAGCTACTACGCTTGATGATACATCAGCTACTACACTTACAGTAACAGGAGATACAACATTAACAACTCTATCAGCTACAGCAGCTATATTTTCAGGAGATGTTACTTTTAGCTCTCAAGCTATTTGCTCTACGGCTCCTACGCTTAATAGCCATTTAACTAATAAGCTCTATGTAGATTCTCTCTTGCAAGGTTACAGAATAAAAGAGTATGCTGAAGTAATTGTACTTACAAACGTAGCTATTTCAAATCCCGGCACTGCTGTTTTTGATGGTGTTACTTTAACTTCAGGAGCGCGTGTATTATTAGCAGGTCAAACCGCATCATCAGAGAACGGTATTTATATATTTAACAGCAGCACTACAGCTCTTACACGTTCTGCTGATGCTAATGTTGGAACTGAGTTACAGCTTGCTACTATCTCAATAGCGCAAGGTACGAAAACAGGTTATACTTATAGAGTTAATGAAACATCAATTACGCTTGGAACAACTGCTATTACATTCTCAGCAATACAGACTCCGACAAATATTACAGCAAGCAACGTAGGAGCTACAGGTACAGGAGTATTTAAGCAGAAAGCCGGAACAGATTTAGAGTTTAAAAAACTACGTTCTGAGAACTCAATACTTACTATTACTTCTGAAACTGATACAGTAGCTTTTGAAATTATTGAAAGTGATATAGATAGAAATGCAGCAGGTGGCGGAGCTTTAACGGTTGCAAACGGCGGAACCGGAAGTTCTACAGCAGCAGGAGCAAGAGCTAATTTAGGAGCAGTAGGAAAGTACAGCACGACAATTACAGGAAACAACTCTACTACGGTATTTACTGTAACACACTCATTAGGATTAGCTACAAAGCGGGATTTTACCTATACAATGTTTCAAACTGATAGCGGCACTGATGTTCCTACGTTTGCAACAGTCTTAGGTTCTACAGTAAATGCAATTACGGTAAAATTTGGAACAGCTCCTACATCAAGCGAAACATTTTATATTACTGTAATCGGATAATATAAAGTAAAATATATAGAGAAAGTGATAGGAGAAATCGTATCACTTTTCTTTTTAAAAATAAAAAACTACACGTGAACTTTAAAGGCGAAACTGCTAACTTTCAAAAAACTACGACGTATTTTAAAAATCCTACCTGGTCTCCTACGAGAACAGTCAATCTTACTAATAATTTAGGAGTAACATATACTACTACCGTAGATTATTCTAAAGTACAGCTAACAGGAGATATAGTAGATGTTGTATTTACTATAACAATAAATCTAACAGGTACTAATACAGCTACATTTAATTATATAGATGTATCACTTCCGTATAATACTCATGGTAGTATTGGAGATAGGATTTACATAGGTTCGGTTTCAATAGAATATAATGGAACGCTTTGGACTAATCAAAATGCAACAAGTTTAACAGGAAATACAGTACGGCTTGCTCCTAATATAATGACAATAGCAGCAGACAATTTTCTTTATGTAAAAGGTTTTGTACGATATATGAAATCATAAACACTTTTATTATAAAATTATCTAATCATTTCAGATATATAAGAGAGTATTAAATTAAAAATGTAAAAAAACTAATAAATTATGGCTAATGGTTTTTGGGGCGGTTCCGGGATTAAATACGTATTCCGTATGAACGACGCAGGTACAGCACTTTTTCAAGTGGACGGCACTACAGCAGCTACTACGCTTGCTCATGCTTCTATGAAGTACGGCGCGACTTCAGGAGATTTTATTGTAGAAAGCACTGATGAAAGCTTTGATGAAAATGGAGCTTTAACGTTTAAAGTTTCTCATACCTGTATTGATGCAGGATATCTAACCTTTGAAGAAGTAGTAAAAGCTTCTACTACATCAAGTGTTACGAAAAATGAGAAAATTGATGAGACCGGGCGTAAGATTGGCGGTTCTGCAAACGCAGGTGGCACAAAATGGCTTATTGTCAATGTCGGAGCATCAAACGGAACTAAGCGTTATGTAACTTGCGCTGTAATGACTGCTAAAAAGTCAAGCGGCGGTCTAAGTATGAAAGCTGGAGATATTATGTCAACTACTGATGAGTTTACATCTACGAAAATTGATGCAGCTTATACCGTAGCTGATGCTATGCTTGATGATGCGTATTTTGCAACATCTCAAACGGTTATAATCCCTACAGACGGTTGGAAGCGTTCACTATTAAATAAAGAAGCTTAAAACAGTAAGAAATTACATACAGTAGAGTAGATATATAGAGAGTGTAGGAGAAATCCTATACTCTTTTTTATTTATACAAAAAACACTTTTAAAAAATGGAAAAAAACAGGCAATCATGGAATCTCATTTATAATGATGAGACCGGAGCAGAACAAACATTTACCGTTACTTTGAGAAAAGGAACAGCACAACTCAGAGAAGATTTTATTAGAATGAAGTTTGAACTGACTCAAGCAGCAGCAGAGATTTTAAAAACTTCAGAAGCTCTTAATTCCCGTATCAGAGCAGCACAAAGCGGAACATCAGAAGAAGTTATTAATGAAAGTTGGGTTGCTGAAATAACAAAACTCAAACAGGATAATGAGATTTCTTTAGTACGTAATAATACACTCTACATTATTAAATATATGCAGCTTCTTTGTGATACTTCACATTTAACCCAAGCTCATAAAGATTTATTTTACTCAGAACCTACATCAGATTTCTTTGCAAATCAAGACCTTGAGAGAGGCGAAGAAATGATGCTTTACTTTCTCATCTCTAATAATCTCCCAAGAGAGCAAAATTAATGAGTATTTCAGTTATAGGGTTTTTACTATTGAGAAAATTGTTTACGATGCGACCGGAAAACCTATAAAACCTGAAGAACCTAAAAAGATTAACAGCCGTACAGTTTTACCTAATTCGGAATTTGATTTAGATGAGTTAGAAGATGAGCTTTATACGATGAAATTAAATATTATGATAGCAGCAAAAGGAAATATTTTAGAGTATAACAGATTACGAGAAGAGCTTAGTTATGATGAGATTATTGAAGGGCTTGCACTTCAGAGAGCGTACTTTTGGTAATGCCCAAATACGCAACGCATTTCGTATTTGAAAAGCTCAAGACCGCTTAAAACCTTGCATTTGCTAAAATAGCAGGATAAAAATAAACCCGTAAACGTGGCTTTAAATGTAGAGATTAAATTACAAACACTACTTGATGAGACAAAGCTAAAAGCTCAAATTGATAAAATTGAAAAGCTTTTCGGAGCTAATAAAATCTCATTTAAGAAAACTGAAGATGAGTTAGATGATGTAGCAAAATCAGCGAGAAAAGCTGCTGATAATATAGATAATATTTCTAAACAATCTAAGCAAGCGGAATCTTCAGCAAGCGGTTTATCTAAAGCATTTTCGGGCGTTTCGGGTGTTCTTGGCGGTCTTGCTATTGGAGCTACATTTTTAGCCGGGATTAATGAAGCGATTACGAAAGGTCAGGAATTTCAGCAAGGGCTTGCAATGCTGAGTTCTATTACAGGCGTTTCCGGTGACGGTTTAATAAATTTAGGAGAGAAAGCTAAATCTCTTGCTGCTGAGTTTGGCGGTTCTGCTGCTGATAACCTTACAGCGTTTCAGGGGATTTTGTCAAAATTAGGCGGTCAAGTAGCTGATACTCCTGCTGCTTTGGAGTCTATGACCAGGAGCGTTAATATTTTGAGTGCTGCTACCGGAGATGATGCTGTAGCATCTATGGACGCTTTAACATCTTCTGTACTTCAATTTCAGGTTCCTTTAAATGATTCTGTAGTAGCTGCTGATGAAATGAGCAAGATGATGAACGTTCTCGCAGCCGGTGCAAAATTCGGAGCTGCTGAAGTTCCTGAAATTGCTGATGCTATTAAAGTAGCGGGAGTTGCCGCTTCAGGTGCTAAAGTGAGTTTTGAAGAAACAAACGCTTCTTTACAGGCACTCGCAGCAGGTGGCAAGACCGGAGCAGAAGCCGGAACAGCTTTGAGGAACGTATTAGGAACGCTTGAAAAAGGTAGGTTTTTGCCTAAAGATACTTTGAGTGAGTTACAAGCAGCAGGAGTAAATATAGATGTACTTTCTGATAAAAACCTTTCTCTTACTGATAGATTACGAGAACTTGAAAAAGTGCAAGGCGACGCTGCATTAATGAGTAAATTATTTGGAACAGAAAATCAAGCAGCAGGAGCAATTTTATTACGTTCTGTAGATTCTATTGATAAAATGACTGTACAACTTACAGGTACTAATACAGCTACGGAACAAGCTGCTATTAATCAAAAAACTTTTGCAGCACAGTTAGCGCAAACGAAAGCGGCTGTAGAAAATAATTTAATCAATACTTTTACTAAAATAGAACCTGCTCTTACATCTACATTATCAGTAGTAGCATCAGTAGTAGGTACTGTATTTAATACCGTTGGAACCGTCGTTTCTTTCTTAGTAGATACTATTTCTACTGCTGCTCCGGTATTGGTGTTAGCGGGTGGTGCAATGATAGCGTATGCAATTGCTACTAATACTACAGCTATTGTACTTGGAGCAGCAGCAGCAGCGCAAGGGATTTTAAATGCTGTAATGTTAATTAATCCCGCCGTTGCGATTATAGCGGGAATTATCGCACTCGTAGGAGCTTACAAGCTTTTAACTGATGCAATGATTGTAACTACTGAAGAGAAATTAGATAATGCGAAAGCATCTGATGAAATCATACAAAAGCAGCGTACTGAAACGGCAGAACAATTAAAAACAGCAAAATCAGCAACTATATTAACTGATGAGTATAAGAAATTAATTGAAAAGAAGAAATTAACAAGAGGGGAAACTGAGAGATTAAAACAGATGAACTCTCAGTTAAATGATAAATATCCTGACTTGATTAAGAACACGACTAATTATAAAGAAAATTTGTCAGGTCTTGATACGATAGCCGCGCAACAAACAGCAGCAATCGGTAAATTTTCAAAGCAAATGGCAGAGCTTGACAAACAGGCGCGTGAAAGTGCGAAAAACATTTCACAACTTAACTCTGATGTTGCCAGGGGAGCTTTAAATGATAATATAGCTGCTGTATTTAACAATGCTGTAAATAGTCTTACTCATATTGATTCTGATAAGGCGGTAGCGGCTAAAGAACGCTTTACAAAAGAAATTGCTGAAATCTATAATATTAAAGATGAAAATCAATTTAAACTCAGATTTGCTCAAATACAAAAAACTTTTACAGATTCTTTGGGAGAGATTAATCCACAGAAAAAACTTGCTTTAATTACAAGCTTTGATACTTTTAAAGAAAAGCAGCTTGCTGTTATTAAACTTAATAACGGAGAGATTGTAAAGGCAATTGACGACGGCGGAAAAAAACAAACTGATGCAATTGCGAAAACAGGAGATTCTGCTGAAGATATTAAAAAGAAATTAAAAGAGAAAGCTGATAAAACACGTGCGGAATTAAAAGAGCTGAGAGATGCTGAATTACAGTTAGAAGAAGATGCTATTAAAAATCTTGATGATTCTCTTGCAAAGCGTGAACGTGTTTATAATTTATCAATTACAAAGCAGCGTAATGCTATACAAGATGAGCTTGATACCGTTCAATTAAATGAGCTTGGAAAGGCGCGTAAAAAGTTCTCTGATGCTGAAACTAAAACTATTGAAGCGCAAAACACCCGGCTCCTTTTAGTTAATGAGAATTATGAGAAAGGTCTTACTGAAGTCCGTACAAAGTTTGCTGATGAAGATTCTAAAAAGAAAAATGAGCAGCGTAAAAAAGATTTACAAGGTGAAATAGATTCTTTAAAGATTTCTGCTGATGCAATTAAAGGAGAATCCTTAAAATTAGCAGGAGAGAAATTATCATATCAGCTTGATATTTTAAAGAAAGAGCGTGAACTTAATTTGATTGGATTAGATACAAACTCTACTGAGTATCTTAATAAAATCAGAGAGTACGCTAATAAAGAAATAGAGCTACGCAAAGATATTAGAAATAATGAAATTGCTCAAGATATAACTGATGATGTTTCTCTTTCTTTAGAAGAGAGATTACATAAAATTAAAATGCTTCAGCTTAAATCTCAATTTGATGAAAAGCTAAAACTCGTAAAAGGTTCTAAAGCTGATGAGCTTGCTGCTACTATTGAGTATGCTAAATTAAAAAATGCTGAAGAAGATAATTATAATAATAAGACAATTACAGGATTTTCAGCTTTCACAACCTTAAAAGATTCCATTGCTGAGAATTTCAAGAAATTAGGAGAGCAGCGCAACTCAGAAGAGTTTAAATCAAAACAAAATCAGCTTGATGATGAGAGCGATGCTCTGAGAGATAAAATCAAAAATGATTCTATCTCCTATGATGATTATATTGCTCAAGTTTCTGATATAGCAAAGCGTAGAGCTGAGTTAGAAGAAGATACTTATACTATTACTGATGCTTTGCGTAGTGCTTCTGTAGCTGCTTTAACGGACGCTTCTCAGCAATATAAAGACAAAGCAAAAACTACTCAGAGTGATTATGAAGCTTTACTTACTTCCGGTCTTGCTACTGAAGCTGAAATTAAAACTAAACGTACTCAGCTTATTGAAGAAACCGCAATTTCAGCAGGTGCTACACTTGCAAGCATGGCAGCAGCCGGAACTCTAACACTTCAGGCATTCGGAGCTACTGTAATTGATGCTGCTTTTTCAGTAGTAGCAAAGCAATTACAAATTGCGATTGTCGGAGCACTGTTTACTGAAGCAAGCTCTAAAGGTATTTTCGGATTGATTACAGGAGCAGTAGTAGGAGTAGCTTTAACAGCCGCGTTTAGCGGTCTTAAATCTATTATAGGACGTAAGGACGGAGAAGTGCTTTTACGTGGAGCAGGAACAGAAACAAGCGATGATATACCGCGTTTACTTTCTGTTAATGAGTCTGTGATTACGGCAAAAGGTTCTAAAAATAATACTGATTTATTGCGCTGGATTAATAAAACAGGATTATCAGCAGAGCATTATTTTAAAAGTAAAGATGCTTCTGTGATTGTAATTAATCAGCAAGGTAAACTTGATAGAGATGATACTTCTGCTGCTATTTTACAGCAAACAGCGCAACTACAAAACTCATTTAATCAGCTTTCATCAGAAGTACAAAAGCTTCAAAAATCATTCTATCATAAAACCGAAACCCGGCTTGCTCCGGTCAAAATGGAATTAAAAGGAGCTGATTTACACGCTTCTATACAGCAAGAGAAAAAGAGGAAACTGAAATAGAAATACGCAATGTATTTCGTATTTGATTTGCTCAAAGTGAGATAATATCAAGCTTTGAGTAAACTCAGATTAAAAAATAACTATATAGTTGATGAGCTTTTATTATGTAAAAATCATAGCTACTAATAATACTTCTACTGTTTTCTCTACAATGATTAGTGAGACCGTTGTAAATACTTCACGCTTTGAGCTTGAGTTAGCAGTATTAGCTATTGAGCCGAAATTTGAGAGTGAAGCTGAAGTAAAAGTAAATCCTGCCGGAAAGCTCATTAAAATTAATAATGATGATAGAGTAGAATTTGATATTACATTATATCCGTTTTCAAACTTTGAAGCAATCTCATCAGATGTTCCTCAAAATACTGATACATTAATTTTACTCCGGTCACTCCTGAAATATAAATCAATTTGGATTACATTACCTGCATCTCCGAGAGAGTGTACGCCACGTTACCAGGACGCGGCAACATTTCCTTTAACATCATCTTTACTACCTTGTAAGTGTGTAAATACTGATAATATTGATGTATCGCTTGCTGAGAGTGAAGGTGAAACGGAAGTAAAGCTTACACTCAAGAAATATACGATTAATTAAATGCTGATTACATCAGCTTCAAAATAACAATTACCAATTGTCAGTTATTTCAGATTATTGCTTTTATACAGAGTTTACAGGGAAAGGAGTAAACACCACAACCGGGAACCGCTATAAATACAGATTAGAGCTTTTACCTGCTTCAGACCGTTATCCGTTTGGAGCGCGTGACGGCGTTGCACAAGAGTTTTTACAGTTTGAAAATTATACAGCCGGAGCAGCTTTTTGGTATGAAGTAGGAGAAGTAGAAGCTTCTTTTGATGATTTCCCTACAGGTCTTGCATCATCTCCAAAGCTGAAAATTAAAATAGATACTACACAGTTTTCATCAAATTTATTTGATGTTCTTACTCAAAAAAATACGGTCACTAAATCGTATTTAAGCACACTCGACGGAGAAACATTATCAGTAATTAATTATAGTATTAGTAATGTTTGGTGTTTGCGTTGTGATTTCGGCAATGTTATAGATTTAGCTAACTCTACTCCTGTTTATACCGGAGCGCAAAAAGCCGGAACAGTAGCAAATGTAAATATTAAAAGCGGTTCTGAAGAGATTGAAATAGAAACGGAGCATCTACTTGCTCATGTTTTAAAACAGATTAAAGTAGAAGAGTTTGCAGGGTACGTTTCTTTTAATTATGCTTTTGATAATACTACTCTCAGATTACAGGCATTTTGCTATGAAGAACTCTATACAGAAAGCAAAATGGTTCCGGTCAAGTACGGAAATCATTATGTAAATGAGCTTAAAACAGTAGGCATTGCTTATACCGAATCTAACAGAGAAAATAAGAACGGACTCATACATATTAAAGATTTAAACAAGCGTGTAAACGAACTTGTGCGATACATATCAGGATTCTACAGAGTTCCGGCTATTTACATCAAGAAAAGCTTTTTTGATACTTCGCATATTACTTTTTATAAAAAGAACTATGCAAAAGATTTAGCGAAAGGAACAGCTTTAAGTTTTTATTCTTATGTAATTTCAAATGATATTAATTTTTACACACAAGATTTATATTTTACAGCGTTCATTTTTGACAATGAAACTGATAAAAATGTAATAGGTGGACTCTTGAAAAAAGGTGGTGGCAGTGGCAATTTATTTGAGAGTGAGACCTTGTATGATGCTCTTGATAAGTTTATTACATCAGTACAGGCAAAAGCAAGGTTTACAAGCTTTGAAGCTGAAATAGTACAAAGGCAAATACTTCAAAGTGCCTTTGCAGAAGAAACTATTATTTTAGATGAAGAAATTTTAGATGATAGTTCTCCTGAAATCTCTTTTGATTTTTCAGCAAAACCGCGTTCTGTAAAATATAATATTGATAGTGAGGGAGATAAAAACTTTGATGAGTTCTCATCAGCAATTACAAATGATGCTGAGTCAGCACAAGATTTAGAAAGTAAAATTCTTTTTCATAACAATCCTGTAATTAAAAGTGAGTATGACAATATTACTAATGAAACTGATATTACACTTGATTATAAAGAAAACTCAAGAAGTAAAAAATACTCACTCAGAAATTTTTGGTATTTAGATAAACCTGATTTTATAGATTCAGGTATGAGTGATGATAAAATACCTATTAAAGTTCATTACTTTGCTGATTATCATACGACATATTCTCAATATTTTAATATTGATTATACAGCTCCCGGTACACTAAATACTATAGATAAATTTTCAGCAATACAAAGTAAAGCAGGTTTAATTAATACATATTTAAAAGCGTATGCTGCTATTTTTAATACTAATAAGATTTGCAAAATCAAGTTTAAAGCGAGTCTTGATAAATTCTCTATGGAAAAGTTAGGAGATATTTATAATGTAACGGTTCCCGGTAGGTTCTCATATTTATCAAGCAAAGCTATTTTAATTTATAATAAAGTGAACTATAAAGAACACTCAGCAGAAGTAGTATTACTGATGTTACCGACAATACCTTAAAAATTAATTTGAAAAAATGGCGTCATATACAGAACCTATACAAGCATCATCTATACCTAAAAAGCAGCTTACATTTTATACAAACAGTAACGGCTCAAGCTCATCAAGCAGCAACGGCTCCGGTAGTACATCTACATTTACATTTACTGCTCAAGCAGGAGAAGATATAGCAGCAGGAGAGGGAGTATTTATAAATACTGATAATAAAGCGTATCGTGCTACATCTCTTGCTGCTGATAATAAAACAGCATCTTGTGTAGCTTTAACTTCTGCTGTAGAAGATGCTACTATAATTCTCAGCAACGCCGGAACCGTCATAGTACAAACTGCTGATTTTACTCAAAATGAGTTAATCTATGTACGTAGCTCATCTGATATAAACTTTTCTCAAGAGCTGCTTGAAACGGCTACTGTAGCAGAAGATACCGTACAGGCATTAGGACGTGCTGTAAGTGCTACAGCGTATGTAATAGAAGTATCAGAGCCGTTAATATTAGAGTAGTGTAGATATGATATATACTTTTTTAAAAAATAAAAGAGTATATGATAAACACTATAATAAAAGGAGATTGTTTAGAAGTAATGAAATCTATAGAAACAGGTTCTATAGATATGATTTTAGCTGATTTGCCCTACGCAACTACTGCTTGTTCTTGGGATGTAATTATACCATTTAAGGAACTTTGGGAGCAATATGAACGGATAATTAAAAAGAACGGAGCAATTGTATTAACAGCTTCACAACCTTTTACAACTGATTTAATAATGAGTAATAGAAAGCTTTTTAAGTATGAGCTGATTTGGAAAAAGAACAGATATACAAATTTTATGCAAGCTAAAAGGCAAGCTATGAGAAATCACGAAAATATTTTAATATTTTATAAAGCACAACCTACTTTTAATCCTCAAAGAGTACCTGTACAGCAGCGTGGAAGCGGTAAGAGAAATAATGTAGAGCGAGATGTAATTTATCAAGCGAAAGGCGAAGCATCAAAAAATTACACAGGTAAAAGAGCTGATGATTGTCTTGGTAATCCCGGTTCTGTTTTAGATTTTAAATCAGTTCAAAAAACAATACACCCAACTCAAAAACCCGTTCCTTTATTTGAGTATTTAATTAAAATATATACAAATGAAGGTGATGTAGTATTAGATAATGTTTCCGGCTCCGGT
>MWWH01000019.1_pt1 | contig 32830 bp, 48 predicted proteins | sample 1047231 | NCBI WGS metagenome assembly MWWH01 (sample SAMN06349967, study PRJNA376086) | soil metagenome | isolation source: MG3-2 sample Antarctic (ecotone) soil | place: Antarctica | collected 2015-01-13 | reverse complement strand
CGCGCGGCACGGGATGCCCGCGACTAAGACGCAGAAGATGAGGGAGAGTAGCATTGCCGCACACCTCGCGCGCCGACCGCCGACGTGTTGCCGCGCACCTTCCGCCGATCCCGACACCGAATGCGTGCGGAGTCTCCGCCCCGCCGATAATACTTGAGCTAACATCATCCATTCCTCCTTTGCTTCACCGATCCGGTGTTTCACGAGAACACGGGCGCGCCACTTAAATCGCCGCTGAGACGCGCCGTGCGTTTTGGACGCCTCGCACTACCAGCCCGGGCGAAAGCGCAGCCAGGGGCGGCAAAGCTCGCAAAGCTATGGCCTTCTACGCAGGGCTATAACTGACTTTTGATGAATAAGTCAGCCCGCTTTTTGGGGCAAGGCTTCCGAGGTATTCCAGATAGCGAGTACGATCACTTTCGCTTATATCTATAATACACACGCCAATCAGATAACCAACAGCTTTCGCTTTTTCATCCAGTTGCTCTGAGCGCACACAAACGGCATCCATCTCAATCAATCCTTTGGGGTAAATATCAAGCACGACCCGAAGAGCACAGGCTGCTTCTGTGATTAGATAAGAGCCAATTCGAATCGTGGGCACGACAATAGCAAGACCGATTTCGCTGACATTGCGTGTGCTGCCGATGAGTTTCATTAAGTCCTCAGACTCACCCGTTCTTGTTTGTGCGTCAGGTAATGAGATGCTCACAAGCAGGCGCGGTTGAATCTGAGCTTTGAGTTGAACTTTGTGGCGAGGCGCTCGACGGCGATTGTTAATCCACCCGCCTATGCCTTGCTTCTTCTCCGTCTTGTCGGGCTCGTAAAGCCCTTTCTGTTGAGCAGCCTGTTGCGCTTCCCCTGTCCTCAACAAGTGTCCACAGCTGACGCAGACTTTAGCGGCCACAGCTATGCGGGACTGACAATAAGGGCAGATGCCTAGATAAGAAGGGAGAGGCATTATTCAACTCTTTCTGGGGAGAATTCCGGTTCTAATTCAAGGCTCATGGAGATAAGAGAAAAGCGGCAAAGACTTTTGGAGTCCCGCCGCTTTTCTCTTTCTCACATAAGGAGACCCACGCGCATCACTGTCCTCACACCAGCAATGCGCTGGATGGATACATTCAGCATCCATCCCTATTAGCCGCACCTTATATCTCAAATCCGATTCGGACACAAGACGAAAGAGGGCTGTTCTACAAAGCAAGAGGCACGAGCACGGCAAAAGGAAGGTTAGTCAAAAAGCAGACTCCCTGTGATCCGGACCTGATAGTTCGGCCCTCACCCTGCCGGCCTGATTACCGACGGCGGAAGAAGCCGTAGCCCCCACCGAAGAGGACGAGTACTACGACGATAATAACGATCAGTGTAGTGGTGTTCATGGTGGCTATCAGCCTACCACCGTTGGGGCTAAGTAAGAAAGGCGCAGGGGGTGAGTCCGCGCCCTTCGATTGAGATTCTCCTTGCGCAAGGAGAATCTATCTCCGGCAAGATGGCTGGGGCTGCGGTCGCGGCCTGGAACGGCGCACCGGTGCGAAGAGGAGGCCTTCGAGTCGCCGCCCCATTTCACCGGCATCGAGCGCAGGACGTTCTTCGCGCTGCCTTCGAGTTTACAAGAGACGTTCGACGGCTTTCGCACACAAGGCTACGCAAGGCCGAACCATGCATCAAGGCCGGGGCGATACTCGATTGAGCCGTCCAATGGATTTACGAGTGCCAGAAGATCGTGACCGCTTTCTTCCTTCGGCAGCAGCTCCGGTTGAATGAGTTGTTGGGCGCGGCATTGATAGAATTGCCTTATTCGACCAAGAATCCTAAGCCACATATCAACAAATTCTCGCCCGAAGATTAACCTCTCTTATTAATCAACTCAATGATTCTCCGCGCCTCATTTTCTTCTTCTTCAGAAAGAGGCCAGCATGGTTTGACTGGAGGCCCGCCGTGCGACCAATCTATACTGAACTTATGGCCGCACTCATTACATTCATAGCCATCATTTTCCATTCCTTCGTAAACTCTAACGGCACGTCCGAGGCACTTCATGCAAGGTACAATAGCCGCATTTATTCCGCCCGACATAATTTCTCCAGTCTCATCAATACATAACGCGCGAGCGCCTAACGTCTGAGTTGACCGGGCGCGGCGATTAGCAACAAGCTTCGCCGCACCGAACAAGTTAAAGAACACGCCCCCCGCGCTCCGGTCCAACGATTTGTTAGACGGCCATTCCTACTTCATCATTGCCTTGCGCTTCCACAGCTCCCAGGCCCGCGCATAAGTATTCGCCGCGGATGCGCGCGCCGCTTGTGGGTCGAGATAGGTCAATTCTCCCCCGAGCGCCATCGCTTGCGCCTGAATCCGCGCACTCTGTTCCAGGTAGATGGCGCGGCCTACAACCATTGGCAGCGAAGTCCCGACCACAGCCGCCCCGTGACCGCGGAGGAGGACTGCGGCCTTTGGTCCCAGGGTTCGCGCGAGAGCACGGCCCGCTTCTGCCGTTGCGACCAGCACGTGGTGGACCCCGGGTTCGCGGGAAGGGTCGAATACCGGCACACCGTCTATTACGAATGCCGCCATATGAAACGCGGGTCTTAGCGGCGTCGAGCTGAGGCTGAACGGGATCACCCCGACTGAATGATCATGAACGACGGCCTTTACGTCGGGCCGCGCTTTATAGATCTCGCCATGGATGAACCGCTCACGATAAAGAGAGCGGCCTTTCGCGTCGACCGCATTGCTCTCCATGTCATATTCCAGGATGTCGGCAGCGGTCACCAGTGCCGGAGCCAGATCGCGTGACATCAGGTAACGGTTAGGATCAGCGTCGTGCCTAACGCTGACGTGGCCGAAGCCGTCGAGTATGCCCTGATCGGCCAAGATCCGATTTGCAGCTACCAAGTCCTCGATCAATTTTGGGTCAGGCGATCTAACGGAAACCGGAGAGCGCCTCGCCGCCATTACTCGGGTTGCGCCGCCCAGAAGGCCAGCGATAACCATAGTAGATCTCGTTGCGAAATCACGACGGGTCATGATGTGAGTCGCAGGCAAGTCGTGTCTCATTGGTCCTCCTTGCAATCGCACCGTATGGGTCCGTCTAACGCCCGAATTAACCGGGCGGGAAGCAACCTATCAAGCCTTCAATCTTGCGGATGAAAGGCAAGCTAACTCCGCTCCGGTTGAATGAGTTGTTATACCGCCCATAGATTTTACCGTTCAACGTTGCCCTTGCGTTTCTGAGTTTCATCAAACTACGTTCGACTGTCTTGTTTTAGCGGAGCGGCCTAACGCGCGAATCAGCCGCGAGCAATCAACGTCACAGATAAAAACAATCTCATTGCGAGTCGGCTGCATTAGCATGTTAGACAGCCTCTGTTGCGACATGCCACTCTCACAGGAAACCAAGCCTTCTGGGCTTTTACCGCGATATGTTTAGCGCAATTTATGCACTGGCATCTGAAATGGTTTCGATAGCTTGATTTTGGGCCCAAGAGCCTCATGACGAACGCCGTTCCATGGGTACCAACCTTGTGGAGCATACTCATCTCCGTGGAAATAGCATCGAACGTCTACTATGTCGCTGCCGTCGGTGAAAGTCAGAAGCCAACTTCTCGGCATTCCAGTCCCCGGAGCGGTATGGTACTTGGTCAGCCCGGCCACGTTGATGAATACAGTACCCCAGCGCCGTTCGATGTGTGATTTACCGCCGTATGTATCATCGGGAGCGGTATGGGTGTGCCCCCCCAGCCACAGGTCTACTCGTCCGGGTGCTGCTGCCAGCACATTCTCAAATGCGCCTGAATCCGGTTTGCTGTCTACCCAGTACAAGAATGATGCACCTTGCGGAGTGCCCTGAGGAAAATAACCGTGGTACCCTAGCCTCCACCCGCCGTTTTCATCGCGAACCATACCTTCCCATTCGCCTGAAGCGACAGTCGTGTTCTTAAGAACATAATGATGTGAGCTGATGATGATAGATGATGGGTTCTCCTCGACCATCCGTTTCCACCAGCGGAAGGTGTCGCCACTGACCACGCCGCCAGGATTCCCGCCTAGCGGGCCGCGCCCGATTTTCTGCATCGGTTCATTGATGTCGCTCATCATCAAGAATAAAAGATTCCCTGCCCGGAAGGAGTAGCGTTCCCAAGTACCATCAATCGGAAATAGTCGCTTCTTCGCATCAACACGTGAGAACTGAGTATTTTCGCCGGTCGGGTCAATCCATTTACGCCACCACCAAGCCTGTGGCTCATCGAGGCCGCTGCGGTCGTGATTGCCCGACACATCGTAGATGTCCTCACGACGGTGTTGTTTCAACACGCCAAACTGCCGGACGATCTCCTGCCCTTCCTCGTCTTTAGGGGTACCTTGCGCGCCTGATAGATCGCCCAAATCAAGTGCAATGTCCCAAGCAAAACCAGATGCACTTTCGGACTGTCGAAGCGGCGTGGCCAAGCTCTCACGGCCATTTCTCAGATCCGAACCCACGTGAGCATCGGAAAAAACCCACACGCGGAAGGTGGGGGGCGTCTGGCTGTCATTTGGTTTCGACTGACCATACCCGATAACAACTATCGCGAGTAAAAGCGTAAGTAATACACTCCTTTGTCTCATTGGTAATCCTCTGTGATTTGATACTGCGTGGTATCTCTAGGCCAGCCACGTCGGCCTAACGCCCGAATTAACCGGGCGCGACGAGCCGTGATTATAACGCAAGTCTCGCGGATGAAAGCCGCGCTATTCGCGCTCCGGTTGAATGAGTTGTTATGTTGTAGCTCCTGCGCTCCGCCGCGCCGCACGGTTAAATCTTTCCTGGCGACAACCTGATAGCTGACATTGAATGCCATGTGTTTTCATCACGGGTTGATTCAACTTGCCTCCACATTCAACCAACCACTCGATTATCTGCTCAACTCTTCAACCACACAACAGAGGCGCGGCGGGAGTCTTCTTTGATTGCACGCGAAGCGGAGACATAACGCCCGAATTAACGCGGCGGGAGACATCGAACCAAGCATCCAATCTTGCGAATGAAAATCAAGCTAATTCCGCTCGCGTTGAATGAGTTGTTAGACGATGCGCCAATACTTCGCCGCGAGCGCACGCCTTTCGCCACTGGCCTCGCGCTGCCATTCAATATTCAATCTAATCCGCAGAGCCAAATCATTCAACTCTCATCGCCATTCAATTGCGCGAGCGGCGACACACAATGTCAATAGATTCAAGTTCACGCCAGCGGCGCAGCATCTAACGCCCGAATTAACCGGGCGGGAAGCATCTGCGGTGACATTCAAGTTCTCGATGAAAGCCGCGCTATTTCCGCTCCGGTTGAATGAGTTGTTGGGCGGCGCGCTGCACTTATATTTTGGGCGTTTTACTTCTATGTCACAAAATCTGACAATTCACCCTTGACTTTACGTATATCTAACAGTAAGAACAACAAGCTAAGTTTATTTAAGATGCGAGTCAGAAGACAAGTAGATTTTGATTAACCACAAACAGGAGAAAATTTAATGAAAACAAAAATCGCGCGAGAAATACAGAAAAGCATGATATTATTCGCGTTTATCGTGCTTGCAGTGGCGATGTCGGGTTATGACGCCAATAGTAGTGCTGGTATTAAATCGGAAGCGACCACAAAGGCAACACTGGAAGCCAACGCAAAGCCAAAGCGCGTCGAACCAAGCGGGAATTATAAGGTTACATTTAACGGCTTCGGCAACGTTAAAGTCGGAATGACTGTTGCTCAAGCCGAGCAAACGCTCGGCGTCAAACTTGTGAGAGGTAATGATTACGAGGACGCTTGTTATTATGTCGAACCGCAGGGCTTGCAAGGCGTGCGCTTTATGGTTACCAACCAAAAGATCGCGCGTATTGATATTAGCGATACTAAATACGCCACCGATAAAGGCGCGAAGGTCGGCGATAGCTTAGGCAAAATCAAAAAACTTTATCCGAGAGCTAAGATGTCTCCGCAAAAATACGATAGGCGCAAATACGAAGTCGAAATCTATTCAAATAATAAACAATACATGATTATTTTCGAGGGCGCTGGTAAGCGAATTACAGGTTTTCGCGTCGGCAATGCGGAAGAGGTCAGCTATGTGGAAGGCTGTTCATAAATGGCCGCGCGCCCGGAACTTCGCGGCCTGCGTTTGACCGGGTGATTAAAGTTTTACCCGACATGGGATTTAGGTGAAGTAGAAAATTCAATTTACTGCAAACAGGAGAAAGCTCAATGAGAACAAAAGGCAATCGTGAAATGCACAGAATCTTTACCCTATTAGTATTCGTCGCGCTTGCGGTGACGATGTTGGGCTGTCGCGACAGCAGCAATAATAATTCTTCTTCCAGTAGTAATACTTCTATCACCGCCTCGCAAAACCAAGCTACGCCAGTGCAGCCAACCCCGACAGTCAATCCGGTGGACGCTTTCGTTGGAACGTGGGAAACCAGTGATTTAGCGTCGCCAGATTATTTGAGTTTGAGGATAAGCAGCGCAACCAAAAATGGCGGTGATTATGTCGGAAAGATAACTGATCTATCGACTAATAATGATGCAGCAGACTACTCTATTAGAGAGAAAAGTCGTGAGATAACTCTAAACTTTAAACCTCCTTTCGTTTCATCACAAGGTTCTTCAAGCACTTATGAATACGAATTTTCTGGTGATGGCAATAAGATAACGTTGAAAGGCAATAAGCCGATAGTTCTAGAGAAAGGCAGTAGAAATACGGAAATATTGAGAGATGTTGCAATTCTCGCCGATCTTGGCGGTAAGTATCAAGATTGGGCTATTGTTGATGCTAATATTTCGCAAAAAATATTTCCGAGCGTCTCATCAATGATTTTGGTGAAATTTGAGGCGGCACAAAAATACAATGAGGGATATAGAGGAAAGATGTTATTTATGGATGCCGGTAGTGGCGGGACTGTCGCTGAATGGACTTACACCATTCCTTCAAAAACCAAAATAGAAATTAATGATGGTCGGGGCACTAAGTCAGCATCATATAAAATAAGGGGTGATGAAAAACAAATGGAAATTGATTTCGTGAATGCTAGTGATACGGATTTGTCTTTTGTCCGGTCCTGAAATATTAAACCGGTTCAAAGTTGAATCAGCATTACTTTTAATTCACCACCAAATAAAGGCGGCATCGCTAACGCGCCGCACGCCGACTTCGCGGGCTGGGTATTAACCCCGCCCTTGACCAAAGGGAACATCGTTCCCTCTGGACTTCCATAGTTTCTATTCGGCGACCCCGCAGCAAGCTGGCGGGGAATTACAGATTAAATCTATGGCCTGTACGCTTTGTGCCTGACGCAGCAAGCCGCTATGTAGCAGAGGCCGACGCTTTATGCTTTCAAACAGAGTTTATTTCGTCTGCCTTTGCCAGCACCTCTATCGTAGTTAGAACGCTTACCTCTGGCCGCGTAATTTCAGACCTAAAATAAGGCGAAATATCCTAGATCCCTCTGTATCTTTTACCTCGTGTTTAAGATAAAGGGCACAGAGAAGCAGCCCAACTACTATTAGACGTACTAATAGCCGTTATGTATTACGCCCAAATCGCTGTCTAATCCTTCATCCCCTTAAAGATTCCTGAAAAAATCATCAATGTTACAGAATTAGGCTGACATGAACCCCGCAAGAGCTACCGCCAGGTAGGTTAGAATCTCTTCAACTTAGGAGGAGATTCGACAAGTGAAAGAATCAAAGTTTACCGAAGAACAGATCATCGCCATTCTCAGGCAAGCGACGCTGGCGCGTGAGGCCGCCTAACAACTCATTCAACCGGACTCGCAATTAGCAAGTCTCTTATCAATGAGGTTGATAGCTCGCCGGTTAATTCGGGCGTTATGCGGCCAGTGCTCATGCTTACTAATCAGATTTTGGAGGGTCATCGATGTTACGCAAGGTCATTCTTTTCTTTACCTCGGCACTGATCGCTCTAACAGCGGGACGGGCATTCTGGGTTTGGCTTGGCGAGAAGACTACAATGAAATACGTCCACATAGCTCGCTCGATCATCGAACGCCGAGCGAGTTTGTGGTACGTTGGCAGCAAATCCGAGCCGCGCAAAAAGCGGAGATTTTAACTCTCGAAACTGTCCAATAATTGGGTGCAGGTCAGGTTGGGAGATTCTAACCTATCGGCTGGTACTCAAATCGGGGAGCATGTCACGCATCGACTCGAATCTCAATCACAATGCGCCTCCTCTCCGATATTCAGTATTTATTATGCACGAAATATATCACATATAGAATATATTCTATACTTGACACATACATTTGTCTAGCGTAGAGTTGTTAAGAATCGAGCACAGCTAAACTCCCTTCTCAGCTCCTCTGGAATCTTCCAGTTCATCTGAAGCCTACAGCCAAACTATTAAGGAGGTAAGTATGTCTATAGACCATGCGACGCTTAAAGTAGAGACCGACTCCGCCGAGAAGCCTATCTTCATCATCAAGAGCGAGAGTCTTCGGCTGCTTCCCGATCAAAATAGGTTTCCAGATGAGACCGTCCTTACCCCCATGCCCGCTCCTATCATAAGAAATTCCAAGCTCGTGGGATTTGAAAGAGGGCGCAGGCGTTTACAACCCTTTGTAGGACCTAAGGAGTTCTAGACCTATCAAGGGGTGGAGAGGGCAAAGGTGGATACTTTTATGCTTCCCGATTCAGCACTCCATCAAGCTCGATGCTCAATCGGTGAAAAAACCAAAAAGGAGAAAGAATTAAGTTATGACAACAAATATCACACCTCTACATGACCGCGTGATCGTGAAACGCATTGATGAAGGCGAGCAGGTTCGCGGCGGCATCATTATCCCTGACTCGGCCAAAGAGAAACCGCAGGAGGGCGAAGTGATCGCCGCAGGTCTTGGCAAGTACAGGGAAGACGGTACGCGTCAGACGCTGGATGTTAAGACAGGCGACCGTGTCTTGTTCGGCAAATATAGCAGTTCTGAAATCAAAATCGACGGTGAAGAGCTTTTGATCATGCGCGAGGATGAGATTCTCGGCATCATTAAACGCGCGGGCGCTGCGGCAGGCTCAGCCGGTAAAGGTTCTACAACAAGTGGCAGCGGCAAGAAGAGCGGCAAGTAGCTCTCTGACGGCAGAAGCCTTGATCGTCCAGTTCCTTTTTGGGGCATCACAACAATTTTGATTGGGAGAATAGATACAGATTATGGCAAAGCAAATAACTCATGGCGAAGAATCTCGTGCGGCTATTTTGCGCGGCGTCAACCAACTCGCCGACGCGGTGAAAATCACGCTCGGGCCGAAGGGCCGCAACGTAGTTCTCGGCAAGGTATATGGCAGCCCGACGATCACGAAAGACGGCGTGACGGTGGCGAAAGAGATTGAACTCAAGGACCCAATGGAGAACATGGGCGCGCAGATGGTTAAAGAGGTCGCGTCCAAGACCTCTGACATCGCGGGCGACGGCACGACGACTGCGACCGTGCTCGCACAGGCCATCTTCCGCGAGGGCGTTAAAACGGTGGCGGCGGGCGCAAACCCCATGGCTTTGAAGCGCGGCATTGATAAAGCGGTTGAACGGGCGACCGCAGAGATCAAGAGAATGGCGAAGCCGGTCAAAGGCGAGATGATTGCGCAGGTCGGCACGATCTCGGCCAACGGCGATGCGACCATCGGCGAGTTGATCGCGGAAGCAATGAACAAGGTTGGTAAGGACGGCGTCATTACGGTAGAAGAATCGAAGACGATGGAGACCGACCTGGAATTTGTCGAAGGGATGCAGTTTGATCGCGGCTACCTCTCTCCTTACTTCGTGACTGATCCGGAAAGCATGGAGGCAGTTCTCGACAATCCGGTCATTCTCATCAGCGAGAAGAAGATCTCTTCGATGCGAGACCTCCTGCCCGTGCTGGAGCAGGTCGCCAAGCAAGGCAAGCCGATGCTGATCATTGCGGAAGACGTCGAAGGCGAAGCGTTGGCGACCCTCGTGGTGAATAAACTACGCGGCACAATCAACATCGCGGCGGTGAAGGCTCCCGGCTTCGGAGATCGTCGTAAGGCACTGCTCGAAGACATCGCTGTTTTGACAGGCGGCAAAGTTATCAGCGAAGACCTGGGGATCAAGCTTGAGAACGTTAAGCTCGAAGATTTGGGAAGCGCCAAGAAGGTAACGATTGATAAGGACAACACGATCATCATTGATGGCGCGGGTAACACCGATGACTTGAAAGGTCGCGTGAAAACGCTCAAAGCTCAGATCGAAGATACCACTTCAGACTATGACCGCGAGAAACTGCAAGAGCGGCTGGCGAAACTCGTCGGCGGGGTCGCCGTGATTCGCGTCGGCGCGGCCACTGAGACCGAACTCAAAGAGAAGAAGGCGCGCGTTGAAGACGCGATGCACGCGACCCGCGCAGCCGTCGAGGAAGGCATCGTGCCGGGTGGCGGTGTGGCGTTGATTCGCGCGGCGAAGGCGCTCGACAAATTCAAGATTTTCGAGCCGAATGAAGACGATGAAGTGATTGGTGATCTGGACGAGCAGATCGGCGTCACAATCGTTAAGCGGGCGCTCGAAGAACCGCTTCGTCAGATCGTCCAGAATGCGGGAAAAGAAGGCGCGGTGATTGTTGAGAAGGTGCGCTCCGAACGGAACGCAAACTTCGGCTACAACGCAGCGACCGATAAGTTTGAAGACCTCGTTGCCGCAGGTATCATCGACCCCGCGAAAGTCACGCGGTGCGCTCTTCAAAACGCCGCCTCAATCGCCGGATTGATGCTGACAACTGAAGCCCTCATCTCTGAACTAAAGGAAGATGATAAGCCCGGAGCGATGTCCGGTGGGATGGGCGGCGGCATGGGCATGTAAGACCCTTGGTCGGGGTTGCTCAGCCACTGAAAGGATCGCGGGAACTGAAACGTCTAATCTTCGAGACTGCGCGTGCGTTTCAAAGATTAGACGTTTCCCATACTGATAACAGAATAGCTTGGCTTCAATGAAGAGAGGTAAAAAGCAATGAGCACAGCTCCAACAAAACAGGCAGATGAACGTGCAAAGGACATAAAAGAAGAAGAGGGAACGACAGCTCGCCTGACCGCCCCTTTGCTCACGTTTGATCTTGCGGCTGAAATCGAGCAACTAAACAACGAAGAGCATTGGGTGAAGGATGGCCGGATATCAAAGACTCTGGTCAAGCATTCCGATTTCAGAATCGTGCTGATGTTTATGAAGGCCGGAACGCTGATGCAGGAGCACAAGACTGACGCCAGGATCTCTATCCATGCTCTCAGCGGACGACTGCTCATCAAACTCGATGGGCAAACCGTTGAACTCCCGGCGGGTCATTTGCTGGTCCTTGAGAAGGGCCTCTTGCAGGATGTCAAAGCCATGGAGGAGAGCGCTTTACTGCTCTCGATTTCGTGGCCGCACGGAGTTGACCAGGAGCCACAAGGAAGCGTCGAGCATCTGTCCAGCCTTCAGTAAAAGTTAAGTTAACTAGAGCCGCATTTCGTGGGGGGCTTGATCAAGGGGGCCATCAAGCCATCAAGCGGGCTGCAGAAGAGACATCGGAGAAGTTTATGACAATCAACAGCAAAACAGAGAAGCCATTTACCTTTGAATTCATTGATGAAGGATCAAGGATTCTTTTAGGGTTGACGAATGGATGCGACCAAACGCTCAAGTGTATCGAGGTGCTGACCGTCTTTCTGAAAGATGAAGAAACTCCAGGCGGCGGCCCTTCACAAGCCAATATCAAGTTTAAGGATACAGAGTGTATATACCCGAAAGAGAAAGTCGTCCTATCTCACAGAACCTGGATAAATGGTAAACCGGCTGACCCCAATCAAGACCAGCTAGAACGACTTAAAGTCATCGCGGGTGAGGTCAAGCCTTATGTGTTGGATATTTCATGGGAGGATGAAGCAGGGAAATCAAGGTTTCAAAGGATACCTGTCGGGCATTGAACCGCTCATTAGACATAACTGACAAAGGAGAAATTTATGAAGACGACAGTAGGCTTGTGGATAGATCATCAGAAAGCTGTGATCGTGTTTGTTGATGGCAAAGAGGAAGAAACCAAGCAGGTTAATTCAAAGGATGAAAAACATCACCGGCAATCAGGTGTGTCAATGCCCGCAGATGATAAACGGCAGCGAGAGTTGACCGGACACCTCAATAGTTACTACGACGAGGTGATTTCGTGTATTCGTGATACAGAATCTATTCTCATCTTTGGTCCAGGTGAAGCCAAAGGCGAGTTAAAGAAACGTCTGGAGAAGGATAACCTCGGCGGGCACATCGTCGGCATCGAAACATCGGACAAGCTGACTGACCCGCAGATTGCGGCGAAAGTTCGAGAGCACTTTCTTAACGGGAGAGCGGCAGTAGTTCGAGAGAATTCAACGTCAGATGATGCCTGAGCGGACACGAACAGTGGGTGCGGCTCAAGCTATGCTGTTAAGCCGCGACGAGTCGCATGTTTTCGATAAAACTATGGATCATTTTATTATGAACAATCATCTGCGAGATATTGCGAAAAAAACGCGACGCGGCGGCGGCTGAGATCGTCCGCAGTTACTTGAAAGGCTCACGGCAAAAGTGCGTGACGGGAAGCGCCGACCAGACGGGACTGCCTGCGGAGGTCGCCACAGTAGTCTATGGAGAGGCGATGCTCACGATGCAGACTGCGGAGATGAAGCGAAGAATCGTCGGCGAAGCACGTAGGCTGCTAAAACGCGGGGGCCGCTACGCAATCCACGAGATGTGCTTAGTCAGGGATGATCTGGATGAGGAGGTTAAGAAGGAGATAAATCAAGCTCTCTCTCAGGCGATACACGTCGGCGTGCGGCCTCTTTCCGTCTCAGAGTGGCGCGAACTCATGGAAGCGGAAGGCTTTGAAGTTCTATCAGAGGCGCGCGCGCCGATGCATATGCTTGAACCCCGTAGCTTGCTGCGTGACGAAGGACTGAGGGGCACACTCCGATTCATTTGGAATGTCCTCCGTGACCGCGAGGCGCGCGCGCGAATCTTTTTGATGCGCAGTGTGTTCCGGCGTTACCAATCCAAACTTGCAGCCGTCACGCTCATTGGTGTTAAGCGTTAGAGAGGAATTCGTTTGAATGTACAGACTTATTGCAGTATCTTGACGGGAATTAAAACTAACGAAGCTGCTCTCTCGACCCGAGGAGTTCACTGAGGGAGTGGAAGCCGACTTGGGATATACCAGGGGACTCCTTCATGCCCGCGTCAGTCAATCATCGCCGCCCGGTACTGCTTGCGCTTGCTGCTTCAGCCGGACTGACAGTTCTCATCATTGTTGGGTCGCGAAACCTCGAACACTACGACGCCGCGCTCTTCGGTTACACTGTGGCGAGCGTCGTCGCCTTCGGCGCAATCGTCTTTCGTTACGCCATCTGGTTGCAGCGCCCGGCGACGCGCCGTTATTGGCTGCGCGGTTGGCAGTTATTCCGCGAACGCAAGAAACTGCTAACCAACACGAAGATCGCGACCGCGACCGCGACGACAAACTTGATCGCCCAAAAATTCATCTTCAAGCGCGGTTCCGCTCGGTGGTTGATGCACTTCCTCATCATGTGGGGCTGTGTCCTCTCCGCGATGATTACCTTCCCGCTCGTCTTCGGCTGGGTGCATTTCAAACTGGAAGGGGCACAAGGTTATCGCCCCTACGTCTTCGGCTTTCCCCTGCCCTTGATGCAGGGGCGCGAGCTGCTCGCTTGGGGGTCAACCCGCAATATGACACAGGTGGCGAAGCGAGGAATAAAGCGCGCGTATAGGGAAGCGCACTGTCGAGGTAAGAGTATGGAAATATTCGCTGCCTGCCCGCATGGGCAACTGCGCTCTTGACAGGTTTCGCAAATGTCTGTTTAGTGACGATTCGCTTGTTGTGCGGAGTGTCAAATCGAGCGAAGGGGTGGAGAAAGACGATGCGAAATAATCAGAGAAGTGGACACCACAAGGATGTTGTTGTGAAGGGTTTAACCGCAGGCTTGATTGGCGGGTTAGTCGCATCGTGGACGATGAACCGATTTCAGGATGTCTGGTTCGCACTGTCAGAGCTGAACGAACAGTCGCAATCTTTGCCGCCGGGCGACGGGCAGAGTGGCGCACAGGGAGAGCAGCAGGCGAAAGTCGGCGATGAACAGGCGAAAGGTAGTGATGTTGAGGAGCAAGATGATACGACGGTGATGACTGCTTCCTTGATCTCGGAGGGCATCTTCCAGCACAAGTTGACGAAGAGCGAAAAGAAGCTCGCGGGCACGGCTGTTCACTACTCTTTGGGCACGGCGGTCGGCGGATTGTACGGCGCAGTCGCAGAACTCGCGCCGGAGGTCACCGCAGGGGTTGGGCTTCCGTTCGGCGCAGCTTTCTGGCTCATCGTGGATGAAGGAGCAGTGCCTTTGCTCGGACTGTCGAAAGGGCCAACAGAGTATCCAGTCTCAACGCACGCCTACGCGCTCGCGTCACACTTCATCTATGGGTTGACGGCTGAGGTCGTGCGACGCGCGGTGCGAGGCGCGCTCTCCGGCAAACTGTGAAATGATGCCTGCCTTCAGGTGCGATCTTTCTGAGGCTGCGACAGCGCTCCCACACTTCTGGGAGCACACGGTCGGGAGCGATCATGCGCCGGTCGCCTTGCGCGCCGACTGGCAAGCGCAGTTGCGGCGCTGTCACGACGAGCTGGGTTTCCAGTATGTGCGCTTTCACGGCCTGCTCTCGGACGACGTGGGCACGCTCATCCGCCATCAAGACAAGCTGCTCTACTCTTTCTTCAACGCCGATCAAATCTTTGACTTTCTCCTCTCAATCGGCATGAAGCCGTTCGTCGAGTTGGGCTTTATGCCGGAAGCTCTCGCTTCAGGCTACACGACCGTCTTCCACTATCGCGGCAACGTCACGCCGCCTCGCCACTACAAACAGTGGGCGACGCTCATCCGCAAACTGGTCTCTCACTGGGTTGAACGCTACGGTCTCGCGGAAGTGCGTCAATGGTTCTTCGAGGTCTGGAACGAGCCGAACCTGAAAGAGTTCTGGACCGGCACGCAAGCGGACTATTTCAAGCACTATCGTGACACCGCCCGTGCGATCAAGGATGTGGATGCATCACTTCCTGTCGGGGGCCCGGCGACGGCTAAGAATGAATGGATCGAGGAGTTTCTTGATTTCTGTGAGAAGAAAAATGTCCCCGCCGATTTCGTGACGACGCACCATTACCCGACCGATGCGTTTGGAGACGAAGGCGACGATACGGAAACTCAATTATCAAAAAGCAGGCGCAGCATCCTGCGCGAGCAGGCGCAGGATGCCCATCGTCGTGCGCGCGGGCGCTCCCTCTACTACACGGAATGGAACGCCTCTTCAAACCCGCGCGATCCTCTGCACGACGAGCCATACGCCGCCGCGTTCCTGGTTAAAACCGTGATGGAAGCCAGGGGCCTCGTCGAAGGTTACAGCTTCTGGACATTCACAGACATCTTCGAGGAGAACTACTTTCCGTCCACGCCATTTCACGGCGGCTTTGGCTTGCTCAACCTGCATGGCATCCCGAAGCCGACGTACCGTGCTTTCGAGTTGCTGCACGCCCTCGGCACTGAGCAGTTGCTCGTTGACGGCTTGCATGAAACCGTAGATGCGTGGGTCGTCCGCAAAGAGAGCACACTTACCGTTCTGCTCACCAACCATCAGCTTCCGCGCCATCCGATCAGGACAGAGCGCGTCCGCTTCAAGTTAACCAATGCGCCAAAACCGAGTTCAATATATGTGGAGCGGATTGACAGCGCACATGCCAACGCGAAGGCGACGTGGGCTGAGATGGGCGCGCCTGAGTATCTGAGCGCGGCGGAAGTGGCGCATTTGCAGGAGGCTTCGCGGATGGGGAAGGAGCCGCACCAGTGGAAGTATGAAGAGCAGGAGCTTCATCTCGACATCACCTTGCCGCCGCATGCTGTCGCGGCCATCACAATTGAATTCACGCCTGATCCCGGCGGAGGTGTTCGCGCATGAAGCGACCGGCGTTTGGCGACGATGAACTATGTGCGTTACAGCGCAACACGTTCGATTACTTCTGGAAGGAGACCAATCCGGAGAACGGACTGCTGGCCGATAACACGAGCGGCGACGCTCCAGCTAGCATCGCCGCTGTCGGGCATGCGCTCGCCGCTTACGTGGTCGGCGTCGAGAACTCCTATGTCACGCGTCCAGATTCGATAGCGCGTACTTTAACGACGCTGCGATTTTTCCGGGATAGTCCGCAAAGCAAAGAGCCTGACGCGACCGGCTACAAGGGCTTCTATTATCACTTCCTTGATATGCAGACGGGACGGCGCGTCTGGCAGTGTGAGTTGTCAACCATCGACACAATGATTCTGCTCGCAGGCGCATTGACCCTGCCGCATACTTTGACGGCGAGACAAACGATGAGCGCGAGATTCGTGAACTCGCCGACGCGCTCTACCGCCGTGTTGACTGGCAGTGGGCGCAGAACGGCGAGGCGACAGTCACACACGGCTGGAAGCCGGAGCGCGGCTTTCTGAAATATCGCTGGGAGGGCTATAACGAGGGGCTCATTCTGTACGTACTCGGCCTCGCTTCACCGACACATCCGCTGCGACGCGAGAGCTACGAAGCCTGGACGCAGACTTATCGCTGGAAGAAACTTTAGGGCATTGAATTCCTCTACGCCGGGCCGCTCTTCATTCATCAACTCTCACACATCTGGATAGACTTTCGCGGCATTCAAGACGACTTCATGCGCGAGCGCGGAATTGATTACTTCGAGAACAGCCGCCGCGCCAGCTACGTGCAGCAGCAGTATGCGATTCGTAATCCGAAGAAGTTCGTGGGCTACGGCGAGTATTGTTGGGGCATCACGGCGAGCAATGGCCCAGGCACAGCCACGCGCCGGATCAAAGGCGTCACGCGGCGTTTCTACTACTACCACGCGCGGAGCATCCCTTACGGCCCGGACGACGGCACGCTCGCCCCCTGGGCGGTGGTCGCCTCGCTCCCCTTCGCGCCGGAGATCGTGCTGCCCACCCTCGATAACTTCAGAGAGAAATGGGGCGAGATGATGAGCCAGTACGGCATCTCGTGCAGCTTCAATCCGACCTTTCCGAGCGATTCCGACGACCATGCTGGCTGGATTTCAAACGGACATTTCGGCATTGACCAGGGGCCGGTGATTTTGATGATCGAAAATTACCGCTCAGGATTGATCTGGCGGTTGATGCGCCAGTGTCCGCACATCGTCACGGGTTTGCGCCGCGCAGGGTTCGCGGGCGGCTGGTTGCGCTCGCGCACGTCGAGCGACGGATCGGAAAACAAGTGATGGAAAAAGAAAGGCTTCGCGCGCGATCCCGATTACAATGTTATCAGCAAATGGTCTTCACCGGGTGTATCATAAATCTTGATGATTTTCATTTAGCGTCCGCATCACCACGGTTCCTGGTTGGAACGTGGCGCGATTGATTCGCCTCCCGCCTGCCACCGTCGGGTCGTCAAGATAGAGGGGGACGCCCGCGACCAAATCAGGGCGTGTCGCTATGCCGCCGCCACCGAATAGTGGAGGCGCGCTTGCGACCAAATCAACCGGCGTCGCAGTACGTGCTCTGAAGATCGCGTCAACCGACCAATCTTTCAGGAAGGCGCCTGCCAAACCGCCTGCACGCGCCCTTGGTAAGTTATAAGTGGCGGCGGCGGAGAAGGAGTGCCGCACGTCGAAGTCAGACGGGCCGCGATCCACCCGTGGGTCAATCTTGGCGGAAGGTGCGGTAAAGGTCGACTCCGCGGAGGCGATGTCAATCGGTAGTGTTGCGAGAATTAATTTGAGGCGCGAAAGTTCTTCGAGCACATTTCATTAAACAGCGATCCCGAAAAGCGAAGCGACAAACTTCGCCTGCCCCTGTGCATCACTTCTGTCTAATCTTTTGACCTGCCCCTTCCTCATCATGTTGATGGATTCAATGCCTTCAAGAGTTCGTTCCGCGGTGTGAAAACTCTTGAAGCATTGTGAAGCTCTCACCTTCTTCTTGATGAAACGGTGGTCCTGCTCAATCACATTGTTAAGATATTTAACTCTCCTCAACTTACAGTCTGCTGGCAGTATCTTTTCGTCTTGAGAAGAAGTGAATGCTTCAGGGTAAGCCGCGTTCTTATCTACTGGAATCGTAAACGGCAGTCTTCGATGATCCGCTCTCATCATCTTCCGGAAGAACCGCTTTGCTGCCGCTACGTCACGCTTCGCGCTGAGCATAAACTCAATTGTATTGCCTTGCTTGTCTACTGCTCGATATAAATATTTACAACACTTCCCAACTTTAATGTATGTCTCATCTACTCGATATGATGCGCCACTCATGTTCAGATGCGGGCGAATGCGCTTGTTGATTTCCGGTGCGTATCTCTGGACCCAACGAAAGACAGTTGTATGGTCCACAGAGAGACCGCGCTCACGCATCATCTCTTCCAGATCACGATAAGAAAGTTGATAGCGGCAATACCAGCGCACGCACAAGAGAATAAGGGTTGGCTCGAAGTGTCGCCACTTGAAAGGGGATGAATTGTGTTTCAAGAGTATGGTTTCCGAAGAGTAAGGGATAAAATGGCGTGGCGATTATACTGGAAACATGATTGCTGCAACACAACCCAGGAAGGCGCGAAAGACCCGACCGTTCACGTCAAATATTTCACCCCGGATTCCGGCTGGACGTGGTATGCGACCGAAGGACAGGAGGACGAGGGCGATTTCCGGTTCTTCGGCTACGTTATCGGCTTCGAGCGCGAGTTTGGTTACTTCGTGCTTTCGGAGCTTGAGAACGCACACGGGCCGTGGGGCCTTCCCATCGAGCGCGATCTGCATTTTACGCCTGCGCCACTTTCAGAAGTATTACGGCGCGAAGGACACGAGCAGGGTTAGGCCCCTGCTTTTTGTTTTGACAGATTTAGCCGATGTTCCAATGGAGCATGGCACGTCTGATAACACCCTCATGTGATTAGCTTCATTCACGACGTATTCCCAGAAGACATACATTGATCCCCTATTGAGGCTAGTATCATTTTGTGATACTTTCTCTGCGTGGGCAAAAAGCATCGCAAGACGCTGGCAGCGATTTTTGCTAATCCAGTCCAATCCAATGTCGCCTGGATCGACGTCGAACGGATGCTAGTAGCCCTGGGTGCAGAATTGAGCGAGGGAAGTGGCTCACGAGTGCGGATTGCGCTTAATGGAGTGCGCGCCGTCTTCCACAGGCCGCACCCGCAGAAGGAGACTGATAAGGGCGCGTTATTATCCATGCGGCGCTTTCTGATCGAGGCAGAAGTGACGCCGAAGGAGAATGATTTATGAAGTACAAAGGCTATGAGGCGGTCGTCGCATTCGACGCAGACGCCAACATCTTTCACGGCGAAGTCATCAACACGCGTGACGTCATCACGTTCCAAGGCAAGAGCGTGGCAGAATTGAAGAAGGCACTGCGCGATTCGGTCGAGGACTATCTCGCTTTCTGTAAGGAGCGGGGTGAGGAGCCGGACAAACCGTTCTCGGGAAATTTCATCGTGCGGATTCGGCCTGACCTGCACCGCGAACTCTACACCCAAGCGAAGAAGTCCGGTAAAAGTCTAAACGCCTTCATTGAAGAGCGCCTTTCCCACTGACCAGAAATCTTGTTAAGCATCAAATCAGATCTGGGCAGAAGTCCAATAGCTCAGCGCCCCGTCTGATGGGCGCATCTACCTACACTTTCTTTTCACGAAAAACGAGCAGGGCAACTTGCTGCCGGCGCAAGTTCGAGTGTTTGGTAAAGTCATTTCGAAGATTAAGGAAGAGGCAAAACATGGCCCAGAAGAAAGTTAAGAAGGCTTATATGAGTGACGAGACCTTTGCAGAGTTGATAGAATCTATGGGGCAGGCCCTTGAGTACGAGCGAGGCGCACGCTCCGGCTACCGCGTCAAGCGCATCCGCCTCCCCCGTCCCCAACGGCCCGTGTCGAGCGCGGAGAATGCGCGCATGCCCGAGCGTGCGTCCGAAGACCGTGCAGGTGTGGGAGAAGGGTTTGCGCGTCCTGAGCGACGCTGATCTCAAACTCCTCTCGCTCGCCCGCAAATACCCGGACGTTCTGCTCAAAGCTTAAGTAAGATCGAAGTTATTACCCGGCACCGCCCAATTGAACGTCCCGGCATTGATTTGACGGATTCGGCCCATTTGTTAAGCTACAATTACCATTAATTTCAAGAGTCATGGACCTCACCAAAGGGCATTTCGACAAGCAAATCAAACAACTCAACGCTGGCCTGGACGAGCGTTTCGAGAAGCAGACGCGGATACTGATGGCCTACACGGACCAGCAAATAGAGAAACTGGCCGCGATGGTGGCCGATGGCTTCCAGGAAGTGAAGGAGTTATTAGACGTGCGCGGGCGCGTACAACATCTCGAAAAAGAGATGCGCGAAATCAAAGAAGCGCTCAACGTCTGATAACGAAATTGAAAGGGGTTTCACCCGCAATTTTGATACTGATGGCGAAGTCCTTTAGAAAGACGCGGGCTGCGCCATCAACTTTACGAAAGCTGACTGCCTCGTCTTCGCTAGCGGCACACCATCGAGCCAGTTTGCAATGCCTACAAAGTTCAGGGCCGTTGCAGTCAACACCTGTTGCAAGTGCGTCTTCGTTGCGCCCAAGTAGCGGCACCGTCGGGCTCCGAAGGCGACGGACGATACGCCGATGGCGATCATCAAAATCATCATTAGTTTTTTCATAGTTTTGTTCTCCTGTTTTTTGTTTATTGCTGACTCCTATTCCTTCATTTAGATTTATGCGCTTCCATATCAATCTCGATAATTTGTCCGGGCAGCGCCAAGCCTTTGACTTCGAGCCACGTTCCGGTCGGAAACTGCTTTTTGTAAATCGAATTGCGATAGCCCGAAACATTGATAAAACCAGCCATATCGGTCGTATAAATGTTTTCCGCCGTCACATCGTCGAAAGTGTAGCCGAAATGTTTTAAGATTTTTTCCAGATCGCTGTAACAGTTTTTCATCTGCTGTTCGAGATTACCTGGCGCAATCAAATTTCCTTTCTCGTCCATACTGACAGCGCCCGAAATTTTCAAGTCCTTGCCGATGCGGACGGCGTGCGTGTAGCCGTATTGTTTTTCGACTTCCGGTCGCAAGCTGTAATATTCCGGCATTTCGGCTTTGGCTGCAGTGTTATTTTTGTTTGATTTAGTCTTTTGAGCGAAACTTTGTGCCGTAAAAATCAATAGCAAAAGCATCCCTAATAATGTCATTGAACGGGTAAATTTCAGTTTTTTCATTTTTCCTTTCCCTAATTACTTAACTCATCAAGCCTTTTCGGTAATCATTCTGGTCAAATTTATTTGCGGAGGCTCTGCTGCGACTTGTTCGACAACTTTAAAAAACTCTCCAAAAAACGGCGTGGCAAAATGCTCGTCGAGAGCCGCTTTATTGACCCATGTTTCGTGCCAAAAGAAAATTGTTTCGTCTTCGATTGATTGATGGATGTCGTAATTTATACAGCCTGCTTCATTACGAGAATCCGCCACGATTGCCAAAGCCACCGATTTCGCCTCTTCTACCTTGTCGGGTTTTACCTTTAGTCGTGCAAACAGCACAACTTTTTCGTTATACATATTTTTGTTCTCCTAAAATTTTGACCAAATACCGCAATACTTTTTTAGGGCGCGAACTCGGTCAACATCCGAAATGTCTCAAGCTTTAATCCGTCCTCAGCCATTGCCTTCTTAGTTTCATCGGTTTCCAAAAAGGTTTCAAATGCAGTCATATCAGGTATGTCGAAAAGCACACCCACCGAATTATGGTTGTTTGAATCTCGAAAGGTTCGACACTTTATTCCCATCTTGTCATACGTCTCATGCCGCTTTCCTTTGCCGCGTTTCCAAGACTTTGCCCAATTTTCCGCATTTTCAGTTTCGCAAAAAGCAAATATTGTGGTCATCGTTTTTCTCTCCTTTTATTCTATTTGTCACTTTACGTGCCTACCTCTGTGCTGCGAACGAATAACGGAAGCGATGCGAGGAAAAAGCTTTTTGAAAATCGCCCTCGTTTGAATATTTCGCTCGCTTGATGTGTCGAGCCGTTTCAGATTTTTACAATCGTTTAAGCGGCTTGTGCGGCGTTATGTGCATTGGTTCTGACAGCAGTATCCATAAATTCCCGGAAGCCGTTAATCTTGCCGTCCTTGACTGTCAGAACATGCACGAAATCGGAATCATATTCATTATTCGTGTCTTTGATTCGCCACTTCATATTCCCCAAAACAATGACTTTGTCATCTTTTGCGATAAATTCCGTCGGGTTATGGATCAGACTTTCCTCGGCTTCGCCAAGACGGGTAAAAAAATCCGTAACAGCCTCAATTCCGTTGAACTTTCCGGCATACGGCACGTTTTTCATTTCCGGCAGTTCCCACGAAATATCATCCGAAAAACTTTTCAAAAACGATTCGTCGCCTTTTCTGAAAAGCTCATATACTTTTTGCACTACTTTTGTGTTTTCTTGTTCGTTCATTTTTTTGTTCTCCTTAATTTTTGGACTGAATAAATCACGAAGTAAGAGCGCAAAGCACACTTACTCCGCGCGTGTTTGCAACAATTCTATTGAACTGTCGGAGTTTCCTGATAGAAAGCGTTGAGCCATTTACCGCTGCGCTTGACATAAACGGACGACGCCAAGACTTTTGCCGGGATTGTTTTTCCGCTGCAAACACCGTCCTGCGTCGCCGTGTAGGTCAACAGAGCGGCGTCTTTGTCGAGCATTATGACTTTGAAATTGTCCACCGAAAAACTTTTGACTTCACAGTCGGAACTGGTGCTTTTGACGATCTGCGATTTATTTGACAATCCGCCGACGGTAATGTTCACCGCCTCGTCCGTGAGAAGGGTTTGGAAGAAATTGCCGTTTTTATTTTTCCACTCTTCCCACGATTGTTTTTCCAGCGCGATAATCTGTGCCTCAACCTTGCTGTCTTTCGACATTTTCGTTTGCCCGAAGGCGACGGACGATACGCCGATGGCGATCATCAAGATCACTACTATTCTCTTCATTGTTTTCTCCTTAGTTTATGCCAGTCGCACGAAGTAAGTATGTTCTGTGCTCTTACTTCGTGCGAATTTTGTTATTTAACGTCTCGGTTCGAGAACGATTTCTCGCGCCAGACGATTTTGCAGAACTTCGCGGATTTGCAAGCGGTCGCGGTAGCCCTGCATCTGTTTTTCGTCCGTGCCGATGACCGTTTGCAGCAGATTATCGGCTTTGGCTTCGTTGGCTTCCATCGTCGCCATATCCTTGTATTCGGTCATCAGCATAATGTTCCAATCGTCCGAGCCGTGATCTTCGGTGGTCATAACCTTATATGAGATAATCTGCCCATCCTTTTTGAGCGCTTCCTGCTCGCGCTTCCAATCACCCGCCACGTAATTCAGATAGGCCGTTTCCATTCCCGGTTTCATCTTGATAAAACCGATGCTCCAAACCGAACCGTTGCGGTACGGGCGGTTGACCTGCGCGACGACGACGCCCAAAGTTAAAACCAAAACGATGAGCACACTGATTAGAGTGCGATTTCTGTTTTTCATACTTCTTCTCCTTTGATGTTGTTGTTTAGTTTGACGCATCCATAAAGGATGCGCTGTCCAAGAAGCGATTTTTGAAAGACGTTTCCGTTGGTTCAAGTAGATCGTTACACTGAAAGTCGCTACCGCCAAATCTTTCTAGATGTGAATGATCACACCATCAAAGCTAAGGGATTCGTCTTTCAGTTAGGAGGACTTAAACGCTGCGAGGCTATGCTGCGAGGACGTTTGCGGGAATACACCAGCCGGTAGCTCAAAGGCTGTTTATCAGGGTGTCCCTTTGGAAGTCGAGGTAAGCGACCGGCGCGCTTGTCTGCCGCGTGGCAGTGTTTCGCCGGATCGATGCCGAGTTGAAAGCGAGCGGACTCTATCACGTCCGGTCGGGAAAAGATAGAGGCGGGCGAAGTTCGATCTGCTCCGGGCGCGCGTGCTTCATTCGAGATAGGGGTAGAACCAACATTGCTGTCACCAAGTGCAAAGTAAGCTTGTCCTCAGACCTCAATCGACTTCACTGCATCCTGATAAGCCTGCTCTACATTCTTCAGCGAGAGATGTTGATAAACCTCTAAGCTCTTTTTGCTTTCATGCCCGGAGATCAATTGAATCTGACTATCGGATAGCCCTTTCGTCGTCAGGTAAGTAATCATCTGATGGCGAAACAGGTGCGGATGCACGGGCTGTGTAATGCCTGCCTCTTCACGATACTGCTTGACGATCTGCTGAACCCGTCGCGTCGTGAACGGCGTATAGCGAGTCGTCTCGAAGAGATAACGATTCTTGGGGTTGGCTCGCAGATGGCTTTGCAGGACAAGGCGGAACCTCGCCGGAAAGAGGATGTAGCGATCTTTGCGCCCTTTGCCTTCGACGATAAAGATTTTGCATTGCTCGAAGTCAATGTCCGCAACACGGATCTTGACCAACTCGCTCACCCGCACCGCTGTGAAGAAGAGCAGTTTGAGCATGATCTCGCGCTGAAGGTCGCCACATTGTTCGAGCACGCGAAAGAACCTTTTCAATTCCGCCTCCGGCAGAAGCTGCGGCAGTTTACGTTCACGCTTCGTTTTCCTCAGTCCCAACTTTTTGCGCGCCTGCTGACAAACATAGAGAAAGTCGTTGTAGTCGAGCCGTTCTTTGCGGGCGAGGCGAACGAGTTGCGCGACGACTTGTGATTTCGCTTTTCCGGTTGACGAGACGAAATCGCCCCGCTTCAGGGCTTGTTTCTTCTTGGTTACCGGCTTCTTACGGCTCATTTATTTCGCCTTTCATCCCTTCTGCGAAATACTATAAGATGCGCCCCGCTTGAGCAACTTTTTGCCGAGGAGACCAAGCGTCATGAAGCATAACTGGGAAACAGATGAACTGATTGAACACTGGACATTGCTGCCGCCCGAGCTTGCATTGTTAGGTTAGGACTTACGCAAAGGGGCAAACATCTTGATAATTAGCGCATGGCTCTCAACCCAAGACCCACGCGCTTAGATTATTGTCAGTATCTGGTGAGCAGCCAGATCAACTACACGCTGACGAACTTCGCCGACCACTCGCTCAAGTTCAGTCACGACCAACTGAACCGATATTTACGTGATGACAAACTAACGCCTCGTTTAGTATGGGAACAAACCAAAGGGCAAATCATCGCTTCGCCCAAGGGTTACTTGCTCTTTGACGACACCGTGGCCGACAAGAACTATTCGCGCTCTGTCGAGTTGGTGCGCCGGCAATGGAGCGGCAACACGCATTCGGTCATTCGCGGCATCGGCATCGTCACCTGCATTTACGTCAACCCTGAACTCGACACGTTCTGGCTCATTGACTATCGGCTGTTTGCCCCCGACGAAGATGGCAAAACGAAACTCGATCATGCCACAGAGATGTTCGATTTAGTCATTCACCAAAAGCGGCTTGAATTCCGCTGCGTACTGATGGACACCTGGTACGCTTCTCGGCAATTCATGCTGCACATCGAGAGAAATGGCAAGATTTACTACGGCCCTGTGCAAGATAACCGCCAAGTAGATGAAGGCGACGGTGCGGTGGTCGCTTACCAGCGAATAGATTCTCTTGAGTGGAGCGAAGAAGAAAAGCTCAGTGGCAAGAATATCCACGTCAAAGATTTTCCCAAAGGGCATCGCCTGCAACTGTTCCGGCTCGTGGTCTCTAAAGATCGCACGGACTACATCGTGACCAACGATGTGACTCAACATTCGACGGATGAGACACAACGGGTGTGCGCCATTCGGTGGAAGATTGAGCAGTTGCACCGTGAAGCCAAACAAGTGACGGGCCTTGAGCGGTGCCAATGTCGCACCGCGAGAATCCAACGCAATCACATCGCGTGTGCGATGTTAGTGTGGTGTCGGTTCAAAGAACTGTCTTATCAAACAGGACGGACGGTTTATCAAATCAAGTTTGGACAGTTGTCTGATTACTTGATTCAGCAACTCAAAGCCCCGTCCGTCAAAATGGCTCTTGCGTAAGTCCTATTAGTAAAACTTAGTGTTTCGGAAGCCGCTGATGCCGCACGCAGGGCAGGGTATTCGGGCAGCAATCATGCCCTCGCGCAACGCGGTCACGAGTTAGTGATAATTAGTGATATTGCTGCCCGCGTGGAACGGCGTAAGGCCGAAGCGATCCGCCGGATTCATGGTGTGCCGGAGGTGAGGCCGCCTGCGCCGCGCACGGTGGCGTGGTGGCTGCTGCTGGATGAAGAAAAGCTGAAAGATACAGACGTGCTGATTGATGACGATCTGGACTTGCCCAAGAGACTGAAGTAGTGACGATTGAATGGGCTATACCGGTTAACCATCTGAAGTGTCCTGACTATCGTTTTACCTCGCACCCACACCTGCTTTAGTCATGCATTATTTACACCAGAATTTGGTCCCTGGTGAGGCCAAAAAAGCGTGATTTCATTTGACACTTTAGACAGTAGGGTGACCCTTTTTATTTAATAATTTTAGTTATCGGTAAACGTATCCATCCAGAAGGTTTATCGTTAATTAGACATGTCAAATTCGTTGACACCCCTCCTGGGACTAATTTCAGTCTCAGAAGGGTTACTAAATGAAAGGCGCGTGGCACTACGCTCAGCCTGCTCAAAACTCTGGCTAAAAAACGTGGGCTGAAAGTAGTCTTAACGAAAATTGATTCTACCGGGAAGTATTTTCAGCCAAACCTGTACCAGCATCCCTGATAGTTTGCCGAGGAAGTATCCACCATGTTGAGAAACAGCATCGTCGTTGACCTGTGACCTATTCCCTTCCTTCAATTGGTATTCTCACCTAGGCTTCGTCGGGTTCAGCACTCAGCTTGAGGCTAGCGCTGCAGAGGCTAAGAGGTATAGTCGAGAAAATTGACCGCATTCTGATCGAGGTTCTCTCTCCCATGATCATATCTCATGACGGTCTTCGGATCCTTATGCTTCGACATCATTTGTACTTGCCGATAGGTCTGTCCCATCTCCAGCGCCCGGGTGATGGCCGTTCGCCTCAGATCATGAGGAGAGACATCTCCGACGCCTGTAAAACAGCCCCACTTTTCCACGATGTTCTGCACCATCCTCGTCGAGAGAGCTTTATCGAACTGCAGAGTTCGGTAGTTTGAATGTGGTTGAAATAGAAAGGCGTCCACGTCACTGTGCATGATCGCGCGCCTTTCGGCATCAAGCTTCAGATATTCATCAATGGCCTGCTTGACATCCTTTGGCAGCGGCCAGACCTCTTCCCTTCCCCCTTTGACCTTACATCTGAGTGTCCAGCGCCCGTGGCTCCACTTCACCGATGAAGCGCGAAGCGAACAGACCTCGGCCACACGCATGGAGAGCCTCAGCATGACCAGCATCAGTGCGTAATCACGTGCACCTTCCGGCTTCTCTCTATCCGGCCCTGTCAGTAGATACCGCACCTCCTTGGAACTGAGAGCACGCCCCGCAGGCTCTATCGGCAACTCCGGAGGTGTGACCAGCTTTGTCGAGGCAGGGTTGAGAGCAACTGCTCCAGCAGCCTTCAGATACTCGAAGAAGGAGCGGACGACCGAGAGTTTGAAAGAGACGGTGGCCGCGCGCTTTCTGCTATGCCGCAGGTGATCACGCCAGAGGAGTACATCATTAGGCACGACTTCGGTCGGGTGCTTATTTCCAACAAACTGAAAGAAGTCAGCAACGGTTCTGCGGTAAGCTCGGCGTGTCTCCTCAGAAACAGACTTGTTAACGAAGGGAGTAGCGGAGCGTGGGTCGAACCTTTCCAGGATCTCCTTTTGTCGCCCGAATGACACCGCCAGATTGCGCTGTGAATCCATGAAAGTCCTCCTTGGAGTCCCTTCCCAAAGTTTTAATCTTGCGTACAGGTATAACTTTAGTTATACTTCACGTATGAAAACGGCCATCTCTATTCCTGATCCCATCTTTGAGCAAGCTGAAGAGGCAGCCAAGGAGCTTCAGATATCGCGCAGTGAACTCTACACGACAGCGTTACGAGAATTTCTCAATGAGAAACAGACCGCGCAAATTACCGAGCGCTTGAATCAGGTCTATGAGCAAGAGTCTTCGACCCTCGATCCAACGCTTGTGCGCCTGCAAGCATCTTCACTGCCCCTCGAGGAATGGTAATGCAGCGCGCCGATATCTGGTGGGCAAACTTACCTGAACCCGTCGGGTCCGGTCCCGGTTACCGCCGTCCGGTGCTAGTGCTGCAAGCCGATGCTTTCAATCAAAGCCGGATCAGTACGGTCGTTGTGCTGGTGATCACAAAGAACATTGCGCTGTCGAAAGCGCCGGGTAACGTGCTGTTGACGGCGCGCACAACAGGTCTCGACGTTGACTCAGTCGTTAATGTCTCGCAGATACTCACGCTCGATAAGAGCCTGCTCACGGAATACGTCGCCAGCGTACCGTCAGCCAAGATGGCTAAAATTGAGGCTGGAGTACGCCTTGTACTTGGCATTTAGAGCTTTTACTCTCTCATAAGAGAGTATACAGCATTTGAGTATTGCCGAAAAGGTGCATTATCGGAAATGCCAACAGAAGAAGCTCTTCCCAGTGAGCAACGGTGTTTACTTGCCGAATTTAGTATTTGTGAAACGTTCTTTGCAGGCGTGTAATAATGATATTTCAAGCGCAGTTCGGGACAAGAGATTAACTCTCCATTATCAGCTTCTCGTGCTTACACTTTGCTACACCCTTCGCTTCACCTTCCGGATACCACCAGCCGGAGCCGCTGCAATCAGGGCAGGAACTGGCATCCACGCTGCCCTGTGGCGCGCTGACAGCCTCGTCGGGCAATTCCCTGCCCTCGGCTCGGGCCTGCTTCTTGTCGAGCTTCCAGAGCCGGCGGCGCAGGTGCTCGGCCAGGAATGCCGGGACAGATGAGACGGTCGTGCGCGCAGCGGCGATCTTGAGTTCAGCGATGAGTACGTCGGCCAACTCTTTCCAGCGCTCGCTCTCAGTGATGATAATATCTCTGCCGGTGATCTCTTTCGTGGCTGCTTTCAAGGTTTCGATCATGCCGGCCAGCGCAGCGTCATCATCACTTCGCTCAGTATTTGTCTTAATTAAAGTCTTAGACTCGCCGGAAACTACTGAACTATCAGAACTTAAACTCCTGTCACCGGGGTGAGCTTGTGACCCCTGTACCACTGGAACTCTCTCACCCCTGTGACCCCTGTCACTCCTGTGACGGGTGTCACTCCGGTTATCAACCTCTTCAGGCAGGTGAACCGTATAAATATTGCCTCCATGCTCGCCCGGACGTTCCTCAACCTCGACCAGGCCGAAGCTGATCAAGCGGTGAATATGCGCGCGGAATGTATGGCGCGTCATCCCGGCCCCAACCATCACCCTGTCAGTGGGGATCCGTGCCGAGCGCACGGGCACGATGGCACCGCGAGTGCGCGAGTAGAGATAATCGTAAAGCTGTTTGCCTTTGCCGGTGAATGTCCCGGCCGGAACTGCATCTCGAACAATGGAGTTTGCTACCCGCGTAAAATCACGGCGGGGAGCAGCTTCATCTTTAACCGGTGTCACCTCTGTGACAGGGGTGACAGGAGTAACAGGGGTCACAGAGGAAGATACCTGAGGAGGCTGCTCGGAGACTTGCGACTCTTTCTCCTTTTCCTCTTTGGCTTTAAGGAAATCGCCGAGGCTATTCCATTTCGTCTGATTCGGACTGCTCATGCATTGAAGCCTCTGCCGCCGCCAATTCGACGGCCTCTGCCGGGACGGTCTGCTCGCCAGCCTGTAATGAAATGATGTAGGCGAAGCCGCAGACTTTCAACACTTCGCGGGGCACACCGCCCGTGCGGTTGTAAACTATCTCCGTCGTCAGATCTGTGAATGGGTTTTTGATCCCGGCTTTCTCGCAGCGGAAAGAGATCATCTCGCGCATTTCAGGCAACGACAGCGGATCAAGCAGGGAAGGCAGGAATATTCTGGAGCGTAGCGCCTTCTTGCTTTGATCCATCAACTTGGTGCGCAGCTCCAGCTGGGCGGCGAGCACGATCTGAATGAGCTTGTATTTATTGGTCTCAAAGTTTAGCAGCGTCCGAATGAGTTCAAGGTGCGGCCCCTTCAGGCGCTGCGCCTCATCCACAAACAGGACGCAGGTCTTGCCGGCCCCGTCCAGCTCAATGAGAAAACCTCTTAGCTCATTTTCCTGACTGACCATTGAGCGCTTCGGTGGAATGCCAAAATCGTTGCAGATCGCCTTAAGCATGGCAAAGTCGGAAGGGAAGTTAGGCGAGGGCACGATGGCCGTGGCGAACTCGTCACCTTTGCGCTCGTAATCAGCCCAGAGATACCTGAGCACCGAGGATTTCCCCGTCCCGACATCCCCCATGATGGCTGTCAGTCCCTGGCGATTGTCAACGACGTGCTGGACTTTGAAGAGTGTACTCTTGAGCGCGGGCGTCAGGTAGAGCAGCTCCGGGTCCGGCGAAATAGAGAAGGGCTGCGTGCGCATGCGGGATTGCGTCATCATGGAGCAAGGCTTATAGCATTTTTATAATTAGGTAGCAATAGTTATTTGGGGAGGGGGGTGCGAGAATTAGAAGAGAGAAGGGAAGTGTCACCCAAAACGTTTTGAGTGGCTACGGCTAAAGTTACTTCCAGGCGGAAATGAAGCTCTTCACGAATGAAAGAATCTTGTCCTTAAATATTGCTTTGAAAAAAGCGTAGGTATAGCGAATTGATATCCAGCGAGCTTTAACCAGACGCCCCTGGTCTAGCGCCTTGAAGTATTCATAGTACCAGTCAGCAACGATTGGTCTAAAAGTATTTTCGACAGTCTTTTCTGAATAGAGCCATTAAACCTGTTGCGTGATTTCGCGGATCGTCTCCATCGTTTCCAATAAGTCTCGCGTCGAGCGTGCGTCCTTGTCCATCAGGAGCTTGTAGGCATCCAAGGTCGTGGCCGTGAACATCGCCTTCTCGCCGCCTCTGCCCTTGACGCGCTCGTCCGGCACAAGTGGACGTGACGGGTGCTTCATGTAGAGTTCAATGGTTCTGGTAGATACGCCGAGGTATTCGGAGGCTTCTGTTTTATTCAGCATAGAGGTTTGTAGTACGTACTACAGAGCTAAGTACGAAAGGGTGAAAGGGTGAAATTATCGTTTCGTGGTTCGTAGTTTCGCTCTTTGCATTGTTGCGAATTTCTAACCGGTTAGAATCTTGCAATAACCAGAAGGTACGCACACCGCTCGGCGCGATATGTGGCCGCTTGATGCCCCGTTGGGACTCAAGACTTGAGTATTGCCGCCAGCCGTCAAAACCAAGAGCAGGCGCTAAGAACGCGCCAGAGTTGAACTGTCAGGACGCAGGCTTATCTTGCTCTTCAATGAGCGCTCCCGTCGCCTTCTGCGCCACCTCAGACATCGCTGCCCTGTACTGTTCGGGTGTCCAATCCGCAGCCTCGCCTTGCTCTAAAAGGCTCTCAATGGTCGCGTGTGTTACAGAGACGGAAGTAATCCCATGCCGCTCATGCCATTCTTTCGGTTTGCGCCGTGCAACTCTTTCCTTCATCACGCACCAGCCTTTCGACCACGCCCGCCCTTATTTGACTCTGGATCGTACTTGAGAACTTCCGCGCGTGACACCAGATTCTTCCCGAACTGCTTATAAGAGGGAACACGGCCACGCCGTACCCATTGATTGACGACAGAGAGATCAACACCGCGCAGCTCTGCCGCCTCCGTTTGCGTAATTAAATCCTTTGGCATTTTCTTTTCCACTCTAGCCATAACTTGTTGACACGTTGGACAGGCAAGAATGTTATAATCCTGTCTAACGGTTCGACAGGTTATCACGGAAGGGAAGGACAGGCAAGAGTGAATGAGCGCGAGCCACTTCATACGCTAAATGCTGCCGCTTTAGCGTGGAGCACACGACGCGCCCATCAGGACAGCCAGCGCGTCCGCTCGGCTGGTGTTCGCTGCGCTTACCAGCTATCCGCGGCGATACGATCAGAGTGTGCGGCGACGACGACGATCCCCACGGCGAGCCACGCAGCCTGATTGTCGGTGTCGCAATCAGCACCGATCATTCCAACTGCGTGCAATCCAAGATCGAGCACTTGCGCGCACGCCTCGCAAAGATAAACGCCGACGACATCACGGACTCCACAGCCAGGTACGCCGTCGAGCGCGAGATATACGACATCGAGCATCCGAAGGCCGATGAGGAAGAGAGCGCGGATGATGAGTTTGAAGGGCCGGATGTGAAGGCGAAGAGGAAGGGGGCGCGAAGTGACAGACCAGCTCATCAGCTCACAATCAAGGGAACAGCGGGCGCGTAAACACCTCTTCACCGACGCGAGAAGATCACGACCACCGAAGCGCAGAAGATGATTAACCAGAGCGGGGCGCGTCTCATCATACGGGGCGCGCCCTGTCATCATATCCGCCAATAAATCCTCATTCTCGCCATATTGACATCTCACCCGAACTGAATAGAATACCTGGCAACTAAAGCGTCGAGGCTGAATGTCTCCGCTTTCAGAGGCCGCCGGCGGGGTGAGGACGCCTGTGGCTTCGCCTTTTTATTGACAACCATATTCCACAAGAATGATTTACCCTTGTTCATCTGCTATTAAGAGCGACTTATGAGACCTCTCCGTCACTGAAACACCGAGAGAACGCTGTCGCCCGCCTTCGGCCTCCAGCAGGTGTGGTTGTAATCCATCAGGTGAATCTTAATGCTCGGATACTCCTTCTTGTCGGCGGGGTAGCCGAGC
>MWWH01000018.1_pt1 | contig 32962 bp, 27 predicted proteins | sample 1047231 | NCBI WGS metagenome assembly MWWH01 (sample SAMN06349967, study PRJNA376086) | soil metagenome | isolation source: MG3-2 sample Antarctic (ecotone) soil | place: Antarctica | collected 2015-01-13 | reverse complement strand
TTCTCCCCAACGCTCGCGATCTGCCGGGTTTATCGGTTTCCCTGTTAGCTCTGTACTTGATACTTGTAATTTGTCATAAAGCAGGGCCAGCGCAGCGTCATCATCAGTTTTCTCTTCTTTAGTCTTAAAAGAAGTCTTGGAAACGTCAGAAACTGTTGTAGAAATTGAAGATAAAGTATGACTAGTCTGACTACTTTGTAGGCTGACTAGTCTGTCTACTTTCTGGGCATACCTACTCTGACTAGTCTGACTAGGCATACTTTCCTCTGGCAAGAGAACTGTGTACTCGTTGCCTTCATGCTCGCCGACGATCTGCCGCACCTGAACTAACCCGGTGTTAATTAGGTGAAGGATGTTTGATTCAAAGGTGACTCTGGCTCCGATGTGGGCTTTCTTCATTAGTTGCGGTCGGGAAATTCGTACCACCCGAGTAGGAACGATGGCTCCGCGAGTCAATGAGTATAGACAATCATAAAGTTGCTTGGATTTACCTTTGAAGAGGCCCGAGGGAACAGCTTCGCGGTGGATAGAATTAGCAACCTTTGAAAAATCCCTGACAGGCGCTATTGGAGTATGACTAGTCTGAGTAGTCATACTAGTCTGACTAGTCATGGTTGGTTTGATTAGTTCATCATGGGGGTCGCGCAGACGGGGAAGTTGAACACTCAGGCCAAGCGTCTTTTTGGGCTTAGCCTCGCGCATGACAGGTTTAGACTTTTCTTTGGGGTCTGTCATTTATCTCCCTTTAACGGCGGAAAGTTTCTGCCGCGAGATTTGCAAGCGGTCAAGCACTTCATCCGTGAGGCTCCACATCTGGTCAGCCGCCCGATGAGTCTTGGCGTACAAGACAACGGGGAGCTTTTGTGAAGGCGCTTCCGCGATCTTTGAATAATCATGCAGGTTAGTATCAAAAACATGTCCGACGAGCGAGATGGCCTCTTCTACGGCCTGCCTGGACTGCGCTGAAAGATTACGTTGTGGCTTATAGAGATTGATGACGGCTCCAAGCATCTTCAACTCAGAATTGACGTTCTTTCTAACCTGTCCAATGGTGTAGGCCAAATCAGAGAGTCCCTGTAAGCCCATCGCATCAGATGCACAGGGAACGATTACGTAATCAGCAGCATAGAGGGCTGTAGTCAGAAGTTTTCCTAGCTGCGGCGGGCAGTCAATGAAAATGAAGTCATACGCAGTTCCATGCTCTTTTATTTGATTCCGCATCCGATGCGTTAAATAGTCGGGCTGCATCTCAAAACGAGCGAGGCGAATATCAGCCGGAACGATGTCGAGATTTCCCAAAGGGCTTTCCACTATCGCATCATCCAGCGGCAAGGGTTCGGCCTTGATGCCTCCGGTGGTTTCCGGTTCAATCAGGACGTGGGAAAGGGTAGCTTCGTAGACATCCGAATCAAGCCAGCTTTGCGTGAGATTGCCTTGCGGATCGCAGTCAAGAACCAGAACTTGATAGCCACGCAAAGCACAACAGGCCGAGAGTTCACGACAGAGCGTGGTTTTGCCTACACCACCTTTCTGGTTGGCAATAGCGATGGTCTTCATGCTGCCTCCGCTCTCGGCATTTTGAGCGCAAGAACTTCTGACTTGCTCACCAACTTTTTACGATTATCAAGTGGGTCAGGGAAGTATCGAAGAAGACCATCTCTTAAAAGGTCTCTCATCTTATTGGGACTGATGCCAAGAAGCTTACGTCCCAAGGTAGCGGTAATCAGATCATTCGGTATGTCCATAGCGCCGAACGATACACCAACATGTAGATTGATACAAGAAGATATTTTAAGGGGGGAAGGGAAGTGCAACTCAAAACGTTTTGGGTTGATCTCTAAGTTAGGGAAGGATCCGGAGCCAGAATCGCTTCGACGGCAGTCACGCATTCAGGCAGGGGTAGTTCTGACTTGGGAGTACTTTGGTGAAAAGGGGGGCCATTTGTCAATCCCTTTATCGAGTATTATCCATATCTGCCACTCCACTAAACGGGGTGAGTTAACCTTTCGCCCATAACCCCGCCAGTGTATTAGACCGCATCGGTTACGCTTACACCTTATAAGGTGGTCGTGCGGTAAAGAATAGTCACTTTTTACACTTTTTGGGGTCACTTATATTATTAGCATGATGGAATGGAGATTGCACTGTTAAAATCTGAGAACGGGGAAGTAAGACAGAGGGCATTAACAATCTTTATGGGGGGAACTTTGATGATTTCGAGTATCAACACTTTTAAGTTGGCTGTGGGCGCGCTCAGTCTGGGGGCGGCTCTGCTGCTCGGCGGCGCGATCGCGAATGCACAAGGGCAGTACGATCCTTACTACGGGCAGGGTACTTACAGCGGGCGCGACTACCGTCGTCACCAGAAGGACGAGAAGCGCGCTGAGAAACGCCACAGGAAGGAAGAGAAGGAAGCCGTCAAGCGCCACCAGCGCCATGAGCGCGATGAGTACGGCAACGACGCTGATTTGCGCGAGCACCAGCGCCAGGAACGCGAAGAGATCAAACGGCACGAGCGCGACGAGAGAAACGCCCGTCAAAGGCACGGGCACGACGAGCGCGACGGCGGCTCCTACGGTGATGACGGTTATGGTCGCAACAACGATGGCTACGGCTCAGGCGTCAACCAGGCGGCCTTAAATCGGGGCTATCAGGAGGGGCTGCGCTCGGGCCAGAATGACCGCAATAACAACCGCCGGTACGACTACCAGAATGACAGTGCGTATCGCGACGCTACTGCCGGCTACAACAGCAGGTACGGTGACCGCGACTCCTACCGCTACAGCTTCCGCGACGGATTCCAGCGCGGATACGACCAAGGATACAATCAAGGCGGATCGGGCCGTCGTAGCAACGGGAGCTGGGGCTCTATCTTAGGCGGCATCCTCGGTCGTCAATAACTGCTGAGTCTGATTATCAACGTGCTCTGAACGTAGGGCGGCGATGCCACTTCGGATCGTCGCCCTTTATCGTGTGTGGGAATATAGAAAGGGGCTAGAGTCGTTAAGCACAATTAGAGAGGTGCTAAACTACTCGAATGGAAAGACGAAACCGCTATTATGCGCGTTCCCAAATTTCCGAAAAGAAATTCCGCCAACTGCTGCGCTACTTTGCGATGGATTTCAGCGCCACTGATGTCGCGCAATTGACTGGAATCAGACGTAAAGCTGTGACCGTGATCTTTCTCAAGATTCGTCAACGCATCGCTCAAGAAGCGGAGCGAGCTTCGCCTTTCTCTGGTGAGGTCGAAGTTGCTGAATGTTACTTCGGCGCTCGCCGTGTTCGTGGCAAGCGCGGACGTGGAGCCAGTGGCAAGACGCCCGTCTTTGGCCTGCTCAAGAGAAACGGCAAAGTCTACACGGAGATCGTGCCGAACTGCTCGAAAGCCACATTGCAGGCCATTATTCGCGGTCGCATTGCTCCTGAAACCATTATTCATAGTGATGGTTGGCGCGGCTATGACTGACTTGTTGATGTCGGCTACGCGAAGCATTACAGAGTCCATCACGGCAAGAACGAGTTTGCCAGAGGCACGCATCATATCAACGGCATTGAGAGCTTCTGGAGTTTTGCTAAACATCGCTTGCAGAAGTTTCATGGGATTGCGCCACATACCTTTTACTTGCACTTGAAAGAATGTGAGTGGCGCTTCAATATGCGACACTCTAACTTGTATGCTGAGTCATTAAAGTTGTTAAGAAATCATCCGCTTTAACGACTCTAGCCCCCTGCTGTTTTTGGAATTCTCTTAATGACCATAGATAGCGAACCTCAAGTGATCTTTGGTCTCGTGTTGATAGTCCTGATCACTGTGACAGCTTTTATGCTGAGAGGGGCGCGGCCATAATTCAGAAATCGCTAAAACGGTCAGAGTTCCCTATACTCACAAAGATGATCACGCCGCCTGGCTTTTATCCAACAAGGAGATCGCCCCACAATATGAAAGTCCTGCATATGTCTCGCGTGCTCCTGCTGCTACTGACGGGAGTCATCGCGCTCGGCTGTAACAGAAGCGCCAACAACTCTTCTTCAACACAGAGCACTCCAAGCCCTGCTCCTGTGGCAGGTCCGGCACTCACGATCCGAGAGGGTGAGTCTCCCGCCGGCACAGACAGCCGCGAGCCTGACCTCTACTCAACACGCGACGGCCGGCGGGTCCTTCTGAGCTGGGTGGAGAAGGTCGGTGAGAAGCGTTACGCCCTACGCTTCGTGGCGCGGGACGAGCGGGAATGGTCAGAGGTTCGCACCGTAGCCGAAGGCGAGAACTGGTTCATCAACTGGGCCGACTTCCCCTCTGTGATCGAACTCACGGACGGCACACTCGCCGCCCACTGGCTCGTTAAGAGCGGGCCCGGCACTTACAGTTACGACGTGAACATCTCCCGCTCCTCGGACGGTGGTAAGACCTGGGGGAAGCCTGTGGTCCCCCACACAGACGGCACGCAGACAGAGCACGGCTTCGTCTCCCTGATCCCGCTCCCGGACGGGCGCTTGGGAGCGTCTTGGGTGGATGGGCGAGCCCTTCATGGCATGAAGGAAGGTGAGGAGGAGCATGAGGGTCCGCTACCAGTGAGCATGGCTCTGCGCTACGCGGCTATTGATGCAAGCGGCAAAGTCTCGGACGAGGCCGTGCTGGATGAGCGCATCTGCGAGTGCTGCCAGACCTCGGCGGCGTTAACCGCAGAAGGCCCCCTGATTGTCTATCGCGACCGATCTGAGACTGAGGTGCGCGATAATTACTTCGTCCGGCAGCAGGGCGCAGGTTGGAGTGCCCCGCGCCCGGTTGGCACCGACAACTGGGAGATCAGCGCCTGCCCGGTCAACGGGCCGTCAGTTGCCGCAGACGGGCGGCGCGTGGCAGTCGCTTGGTTCACGGAAGAGGGAAACGACCCGCGCGTCCAAATAGCATTCTCTGCGGATGCGGGCGCGACTTTTGGGAGACCTGCGCGCGTGGATGACGGCGATGTGATGGGCCGCGTAGACGTCGTGATGCTGCCCGACGGCTCGGCTCTTGTCTGCTGGATGTCTGGGACTAAGGAACGTGGCACCAATAAGGTTCGCCGCGTGAGGGCCGACGGCGCGCTCGGCCCGGTAGCGATTATCAGTGAGTCAGACATCTCTCGCGCGAGCGGCTTCCCACGCATGGCACGCCTCGGCGACACCGTGCATTTCGCGTGGACACAATTCGGGAAGCCTTCGCGCGTCCGCACGGCGACCGCCGACGTGAGCGTCTTCAGGTCATCCTTATGAGTGGGACGGGTCTCTTAGTGGCCTTTATTCTTAAGTGGCCGGTTCCACAAGCGGCTGACTTCGAGCGAGTCCCCCGTTTTGTGCTCTGTTATTTGGAAGCGCAGAAAGCTCTGGATCGCCGAAATGGCGTGTTGATCGGCAGATGTGATTAGCACCCGCCCACCTTGTTTCGTATCTTCGTACTTATAGGCAATAACTGCCTTCAGCCGCTGCATATCAACGACGCCGGCTTTCTACCTCGGTAAGTTTCTCTGTAGCAAGCGCACGTACCTCACGACATGGGGCCAGTCCTCGGTCGCGTGCTCTCAGGAATTGTGCTAATTCGTCGAGTGTAAAACCGACAGCCAAAGCTCTGCGAATGAGACGCACCCGGTCGATAGAATCAGCCGGGTACTTTCGATAGCCATTGTTCAGGCGGCGCGCTAATGGCAACACTCCCTTGCGCTCGTAATGGCGAAGCGTGTCGCTACTGACGCCGGCTAAGCGCGCCAGCTCGCCGGAGCTATAACCTTCAGAAGATGAAGAGGCCTTAACCATTTGTACAGTATAAAGGCTGGAACTAATTCCAGGGTCAAGTGGTTTTTTTTAAAACCAAATTTCGCAACTCCACTTTCGGATGGAATCGCACGTCTTTAGTTTCAAGGGCGGACTAGCCAAGGTCCCATGAACCTGTAACCCAAACCCGCCATCACGAACTGGCTGACGATGGAAAGACTGAAAAATTCGCTTGACTCTGTATTCGACTACAGGATCTATACTCTACATTGAGAAGGAGAAGTAGGTGAGCGACAGCTTAATTTCGAAGTATCAGAAGCCGTGGTGACGGGCCTCATTGTCTGTTAACAGACAGAAAGGTGTTTGAATACGAACAGTTGGCTCGCTTGGAGAGAAGAGGTTTGGGGTTAAAGCAGCTTAAATAAAGGTGGTTAGGTTTAATTCTCAGACGGATAGGGTCGGCATAATGATTGCCTTAAGTAAGACTGCTTTTCCCCTTATCAGCAGCATCATCAACTCGCTGCAATACAAGAGAGAGTAATTATGAGACGAACCATTCCGAATAGATTTGCGCTCTTTATCTTACTGCTCGCGTTTCTAGCGATGCCTGTCAAAAGCGTTATGGCTCACGGGGGCGAGGATCACGGGGAGAAAAAGACAACGGTTGCCCCCGCGGGCGAAGGCATGACCGCGCGCGTCGTTCGGGTCGGTGACTTCGAAGTGACAATCAAGCACCCGAACGTAGAGCCGGGCCAGGAGGCGCTCGCAAGAGTTTTCGTGACGCGCTTCGCCACCAATGAACCTATTGGGGATGCGAAGATCAATGTTGTGGTGGATGACGCCGCCACAGGTGGCCCCGTTGAAGTAGCGGCAGTTCCCACAACGACGCCGGGTATTTACGAAGCGAAGCTGCCGCCGATGGCGCAGGGCGAGTGCAATATCTCGGCACGAGTCATCATCGGCGGAGAATCAATGGTCGCAGATTACGGCGCGATGCAGGTCATGATAGCGCCGGCGGAAGTGAGCGCTGGTATTGCCTTGTGGGCGCGCACTGCCCTCATCTTTCTCGCTATCTTGATTGCCCTGGGCGTGATCGGGGTCACCGGCTTCTTCGGCTTCCGGCATTTCCGGCGAAACCGGTTAGGTGAGCAGTCAGCGACGGTAGCTTGAACATTACCAGCAGGGCGAAAGATCTGATTGTCAGCATGAGCAGGTTGAAAACGAGGCTGAGCCGCAGGTGGCTATTGAGCGTAGTGCTCGTGGCTTTCGTGGCCATCAGTGGGCAATCTCAAACACCGCCAACCAACCCGGCAACCCCTTCACAAACTCCTGCCCCCTCCCCTGAGAGGCGAGAGACTCAGCTTTCATCTTCACAGTTTATCGAACCCTCAGGTATGACGGTCGAGCGACTTGTCTCAACGGGTTTTGAGCGGCGCGCGGATCTGATCGCGGCCCGGCAGCGATTGGCCATAGCCGAAGGTCGCCTTCTTCAAGCGGGTCTCGTGCCCAACCCTACGCTTGAGGCTGAATATGGTTCGGCGCGCTTTCTCGGCGGCTCGGGCGAGAGCGAACTGGATGTCGGCATCTCACAGGTCTTTGAAACTGGCGGCAAGAGGCGCAAGCGTGTTGCGGTCGCGCGCCTTGAACTGGCACAAGTCAGGGCTGAAGTCATGGCACTTGAAAGGCGGTTCGCTGCCGAGATTCGTGCCGCTTACGCACGCGCCGTGGCTGCGGCCAAGCAGTTGGATGTCCTTGAGCAATTGATTGCGGCCAGTGATGAATTGGTGCGGATTACGAACGAGCGCCTGAAAGAAGGCGATGTAGCCCCGCTCGACCTCAACCTCGTGCGTGTGGAAACTGATCGCCTGCGCGCTCAGGTCATTCGCATCCGCGCCGAACTCGAAGGCGAGATCATCTCGCTACGCGCTCTCGCGGGCTACGAAATCACAGACCCTTTACGCTTAGCGCCGCTCCCGGCCCGGCCCCCGCGACTCGACCTTTCGCTGACTGAAGCCGTGGAGACGGCCCTCAGGCAGCGGGCCGATCTTCAGGCCGCGCGACTGGGAGAAGAGTTGGGCTCTGCTCGCATCAGCCTTGCCAGGTCACAGGCGACACCCAACGTCACAGGCTCGGTGCATTACACGCGCGAAAAAGGAATCACGGATCTCCCTGAAATGCTCGGTGGCCCCATCGGGCAGACCGACAACTTCCTGCGCTTCGGCGTGGCTATTGACCTCCCCATCTTTAATAAAAATCAGGGCGAGATCGCATCGGCTGTAGGCGAGCGAGCGCAGGCTCAAAGGCAGCGAGAGTTTCTGGAGGCGACGATCAAGCGCGACGTGGCTTTGGCTTACCGGCGTTATCGCGCCGCAGCCGAGGCCGTGGTGCTTTACGCGACGCAGATCATCCCGCGCTCCGAGGAGAACCTGAAGAGCGTCCGCGCAGCCTACGGGCTGGGTGAGTTCTCAATCTTTGACGTGATCAACGAGCAGCGCCGTCTCATTGAGAGTGAGACCGGGTATAACGAAGCACTGCGCGACTACTACAGCGCGCTCGCTGAACTGGAAAGTGCCCTCGGCGCACCGCTTCCCAATTCGGCTTTCGCACCTGCTCCCGTTTCGGTCTTCCTCCCTGACAATGTGTGGCCACGCATTCTGACAAACCCTGTAGAAGGTTCATCAACGCCACAACCGAAAGTGTCAACAACGGTGACGCCGGCGTCGGCAACCCCTCTCGATTTGTTGCAACAAACAGATTCACTACCAAAGAAAAAAGAGGAAAAATAATTATGAGGAAGATCATCATCATTGCAATTATCAGCATGCTCGCGGCTCTCAGTGCGGCGTGCGGGAAGACGGAGGAGACGGGTTCGAACGCGACTACCGGAAAGGCAACTACAAACGTCGCTCCTCCGACCACGTCCGGTAACACGAGCGCGCCGGAACCGAGTAAGCCAGGGCACGCTGCGGATGAGAACATCCCTGCGGCAGTGAAAGCAGTCTTCGCGGACGCGCAATCATTCACCAAGCAGCACAAAGATATCTCCACCTCGCAGAGCGCGATGATCGAGCGAGAGTCTGGCAGCAAGGTTCCCGATACGGATCACCATTCATATCTCGCGTTCTCTTCTTCAGGGGGGGCTCGTAAGCAGATCGGCGCGGCGACGTTAGTCAAGGCAGGCGGCAAAGAAATCACTATCGTTTACGAGAGTCGTGAGGGCAAGCCATACATCAAGGAAGTGCGCGCCGAAGGTGTCGCGCAAGGATTCCTTGAGCAGTTCAAAGGTAAAGGCCACGACGATAAGTTCCAGCCGGGCGGAGACCTCAAAGCGCAGGGCGTTGATGAGGCGATGGCCAAGGCGATTGCTGCTGCCGTGCATGTTGACATCCTGACAATGCAGGCACTCTACGGCGGTCCGGACGTGCACTAAAAGATGCTTAGATCAAATCAATCCGTGATGAGAAATTTAACTGCGCGTCTCTGCGGTAGGCGCGCAGGCGGTGCTGTAGCCATCCTTGCTGCCGTCCTAGGCATCACCCTCATGCTCATGCCTCAGGCACTCGCACACGAGGGAGAAGATCACGGGGAAAAGAAGACTGCGGCTCCGGCAACGGCCAAGGCGGGTGCTTCAGTTCGCGCGTCTGAGCGGAATGTGGATACGCCCGCTGGCAAGTTCAAAGTTCGAATGCTGCAATCGCCCGCAGATTCGCGAGCGGGCGAAGAGGTGCAATTCGCCGCCAATTTCAGCGAGAAAGTTGAAGGAGGGTTCGGAGGCGGTGATCCTTTACCAGTGACGGACGCTAATGTCTCGGCGCGAGTAATGACCGCCGATGGTCAACTGGTGGCTGACAAGCTGGCGACGCACCGCGAGGGTGAGGGCGCATACGGCGTTCATTACACATTTAAGAACGCAGGCGACTACAAGATCATCTTCGATCTCCGCACGAGCGACAACCGCCAGCTCTCAATAGATTTCCCGGTCGCCGTTGTCAGCGCACCCATTAACTGGGCCTTCTGGCTCGGCCTCTCAATATTGACTCTACTGTCGGCGGGCGCGGTCGTAGGCTATTACATCTCGTGGTCGCGAGATGGCACGCCCGTGCGCGCAGCAGTTCGCAAGACTTTGCCCGTAGCCGCCGCCGCGGTTCTCTTCTTCATCCTCGGCACGCTCGCGCTCTCGTACTTCGAGCCACCACGGCAGCGGAGAGCTTCTGTTGACCTTCAGGCGGCAAATGTGGATGTCCAAACTCCCGGAGAGGCGACCAGCGCGGGCGACCCCGCGCTCGGCGGCTCCGGCGCTCAAATAAACATCCCCAAAGAGTCGCAGTTACTCTTCAACATCCGCACTTTCCCTATCACCGAGCAACAGATCACGAGCGGCCTCAAAGTCACGGGAGCAGTTCGTGCACGCCCGGACGCCCGCGCCGTCATCGTGCCGCCAGTGTCGGGCAGGGTTTTCCTCAAGCGGGGCATTACACTCGGCACGTCCGTCGGGCGGGGTGAGCAGATCGGTACCGTCGAGCAAATCTTGGGCGCACCCGATCAGGCGAACCTTGAAGCGCAGCGCATCGGGCTTCGCACCGCAGCCTTAGAGCAACAATCAAAGCAGGCCGAGCAGGCAGCGCTGGCGCAGCAGGCGCGCACGCGGCTCACTCAGGCACAACGCGAGTTGAAGCGCGCGACGAATCTTCTTGAGGTCGGAGCTGCCCCCAGAAAGCGTGTGGAAGAAGCACAGACAGCCGTGCGCCTGGTTGAGCAGGAAGTCGCCTCAGCCGAACAGCAATCTCGCCTGGCCACTCAGCAGGCCCGCCTCGCCCGTGAGTCGGTCGCGCGCATCAATCCGGTGCGCACTTTCCCGCTGCTCTCGCCCGTCACCGGCATGATCAGTGAGATGAAAGTTCCGACGGGCCAGCAGGTCGAAGCTGGCACAGAGCTTTTAAGCATCGTCAATCTCACGACCGTTTTTCTTGAAGCCCAAGTCTTTGAGAAAGACCTTGCCACAGTGCGCGATTCACGCCGCGCCTCCTACACTGCAGCCGGGATTCCCGGCGAGGTATACCGCATCGGCGAGGGTGGCGATGGGCGTCTCGTCACCATTGGCCAGACCGTCAATCCGGAGTCAAGGACAATACCCGTCATCTTCGAGGTGCCGAATCCATTGAACCGGTTACGCGACGGCATGTTCGTCGAGATCACCATCGACACCACCGGCAACAACACGGTGCTGAGTGTCCCGAAAGCCGCAGTCATCACAGAGCAGGGTCGCACCTACGTCTTTGTCTTCGACGGCGGCGAAAGGTTCGAGAAGAGGGTCGTCGTGCTCGGCTCCGAAGGGCAGGAGTCCTACGAAGTTAAATCGGGCCTCAAGGCAGGCGAGCGCGTCGTCGTTGAAGGCATTTATCAACTTCGCACGACGCAGCCCGGAACATGAACATTTATCAAGATAAGGTAAGAGGGGAAAACAATGAAACCACTTGGAAAAGTAATCATCAATAACACTCATAAGTTACTGGCTACGGTGATAATCGCTTTAGTAGTTATCGCCGCCGGCTGTGCGAAGACTGAACAGTCTTCTGGTACTACTACCGCCGACACGAAGCCTACGAAAGTAAGCAATATCATTCACACGTCACTTAACAATGCGTCTCCGTATCACGCGGAACTGGTGGCAAACCCCGATGAAGTCAAAGCAGGTGAGAGCGCCTCGCTCATCTTCACGGTGAAGGACGCCAAGGGGACGACCGTCAATGACTTGCAGATCGTGCATGAAAAGCCCATGCATCTTCTGGTGGTCTCAAGCGACCTCGTCGAGTTCAACCACCTGCACCCGGAGCCGCAAGGTGACGGAACCTTAAAGTTGTCTCATACATTCCCGCACGGCGGGAGCTATAAGCTGTACGTTGATTTCACACCTCCCGGGCAGAACCAGGCCGTGGACAGTTACGACTTGACGGTGGGCGGGAAAGAGCGACCCCGTGAAGGGTTGGTCGCAGATGCCTCCCCAACCAAGACGGTTGAGAGCCTCGCCGTGACAATGTCATCGGAGAAACCGCTACGCGCAGGTGTCGATGCGTTGCTTAACTTCAATGTTGCGGACGCGCAGTCGGGTAAACCCGTCGATGACCTTCAGCCATACCTCGGCGCGATGGCTCACTTCGTCATCATCAGCGAGGACACGACCGAGTTCATCCACGCGCACCCGATGGGAGGGGCGGAGATGGACATGAGTATGGGCGCGAGCACCATGAAAGCGAGCGGGAACGAAAAAGCGAAAAATGTTAAGCCAACCGTCAGCGCGCACACGAAGTTCACAAAGAGCGGGCTTTACAAGATCTGGGCGCAATTCCAGCGCGGGGACCGGGTCATCACCGTCCCCTTTGTTGTCCGCGTGGCTGAAGCCGAATCGGGTAATGTCGCGACCAAGGGCGAGCCGAATTCTCCTGTGCCCGCCGGCACGATCAAGGTGACGGTGAGCAATGCTGGCTTCGAGCCGGAACAGATCAAAGTCAAGAAGGGCGAGAGCGTCAAGCTCGCCTTCTATCGCGCCGACGAAAAGAACTGCGCGAGCGAAGTCGTCTTTCCTTCCTTAGGTATCAAAAAGCAGCTTACGGTTGGGAAGACGACCATCGTTGAAGTGACGATGAAGGACTCCGACGAGATCAACTTCGGTTGCGGAATGGGAATGTATAAGGGCTCTCTCGTCGCGACCAATTAAGAGGGTCGCCTGAGCGGTTACTGCAAGAAACCAGGTGTCAAAAATGTCGGTAGCAAAATCGCGTCCGCGCGAGGGGGAAAGCAGATGAGAGCACGTTTATTGGTTCGCCGGGTGTTTTTCGCAAGCCTGGTTTTATCTATCGCCGTCGGGGCCGCCGCATGTAATTCGGCCAACGAGACTTCTTCAAACACTCAGAACACCAACGCCAGTCCGGCGGCAACCGCTACGCCCTCGCCCGTGAGCTCTCTTGGCGCACCGCCCCCCGGCAAGAGTGACATGGGTCACGGCGATATGATGATGAGTTCGGCTGGTGCTAAGGACGCGCCTTATGACCTTCAGTTCATAGATACGATGATGTCGCACCACAAAGGCGCTGTCGAGATGGCGATGATGGCCGAGACAAAGGCTGGGCACGCGGAGTTAAAGTCGTTCGCCGCAAAAATCGTGGCTGACCAACAAAAAGAAATCAATCAAATGAAGGAGTGGCGCGATAAGTGGTACGCGGGCAGGTCCGAAGCCATGAACATGGAAATGCCTGGCATGACTGATTCGATGAAGGGCATGGACATGACGAAGATGAACTCCTCAACCGGAAATAATTTCGACCTCCTCTTCATCGACATGATGACGCCTCACCACCAGGGCGCAGTCCTGATGGGACGTGAAGCTCTTCAAAAAGCAGAGCACCCCGAGATCAAGCGGCTCGCTCAACAGATCATTACGTCGCAGGAAGCCGAGATCAAGAAGATGCAAGCGTGGAAGGCCGAGTGGTCAAAGCAGTAGCAGATAGTGTCCGGCGAACAAGGCAGTAGTAGTAATGCTCAACGGAATTATCAAGTGGTCGCTCAAGAACCGGCTGCTCGTGGTCGCCATCTCGGCGCTCGTGCTGGTCTGGGGAACCTATGTTGCGCTTCATCTGCCCGTCGATGTTTTCCCTGACCTGAATCGTCCCACGGTCACGATCCTGACCGAGGCCGAAGGACTCGCGCCCGAAGAGGTCGAGACACTCGTCACCTTCCCGATTGAAACCCTGATGAACGGCGCTCCCGGCGTGACTCGCGTGCGCTCGCAAAGCGGCATCGGCTTATCAATCGTCTATGTCGAGTTCGAGTGGGGCACCGACATCTACATCGACCGCCAACTCGTTGCCGAAAAACTCAACCTCGCGCGTGAGCAACTGCCCGAAGGCATTATCCCGAGCATGGGGCCGATCTCATCTATCATGGGCGAGATCATGCTCGTCTCCGTGAGATCGAAGACTGGGGCCACCAACCAGCTCGACGTGCGCACGCTGGCGGACTGGACGATTCGCCCGCGCCTGATGACGGTTCCTGGCGTGGCGCAGGTTATCAACATCGGCGGCGGCGTCAAGCAGTACCAGGCGCTCGTCTCGCCCGAAAAGCTCAAGCAATTCGGGATTACGATTGAGGACGTTGCGACCGCGCTTGAGAAGTCCAACGTCAACACCACCGGCGGCTTCGTCGACGCGCAGAGTCAGGAGTATTTGATCCGTAACCTCGCCCGGTTCTATTCTCTCGACGAATTAAAGACGACAGTGGTCGCATACCGCAATAGCACGGCGATCAAGCTGGGGGACGTGGCAAACGTAGAGTTCGGGCCGAAGATCAAGCGTGGCGACGCTGGCACGAATGGGATGCCTGCGGTCGTCATGTCGATCCAGAAACAGCCCGGCGCCTCCACGCAGGAAATCACCGAGAAGATAGATGCGGCCATTAAAGAACTTCAGGCGACGATGCCTGAAGATGTTGAGATCAACCCGAATCTCTTCCGTCAATCTAATTTCATCGAAGCCTCGATTGATAATGTCATTGAGGCGCTCAGGGACGGCGCTATCCTGGTGGTAATCGTTCTCTTCCTGTTCCTTCTGAATTTCCGCACGACGGCGATCACACTGACGGCGATCCCGCTCTCGTTCATTATCACTTTCCTGATCTTTAAGGCTTTCGACGTCACCATCAACACGATGACTTTGGGTGGACTCGCGGTCGCCATCGGCGAGCTGGTGGACGATTCCATCGTGGACATCGAAAACATCTTCCGACGCCTGCGCGAGAACCGACTGCTCGAAAACCCGAAGCCGCCGCTCCGGGTCATATACGAGGCTTCGCTCGAAGTACGCTCCAGTATCGTTTACGCCACCTTCATCGTCGCGCTGGTTTTCATTCCGCTCTTCGCTTTGACGGGCGTGGAAGGGCGACTGCTTGCGCCGCTTGGCCTGGCATATATTACGGCACTGGTCGCCTCGTTAGTCATTAGCCTGACTGTAACGCCCGTGCTGGCTTCTTATCTGCTTCCGAAAATGAAATCAATGGAGCATGACAAAGAAGGCTTCCTCGTGCGGTTCCTCAAGAAGTGGGATGAGCGCTTTCTGCACCGTACGCTTCGGCACCCCTGGGTCGTGATCATTGGCGCGACCCTGATGTTCGTGATGGCGATCGCACTCCTGCCGTTTGTCGGCACCGCCTTTTTGCCTGATTTTAACGAAGGGACTCTGACGGTCAATGTCCAGGCGGAGCCGGGCACGAGCCTTCAGGAATCGAACCGCATCGGTCAGGTCGCTGAAAAGCTCTTGCTCTCGGTTCCGGAAGTGAAATCAACGGGGCGTCGAACGGGTCGCGCTGAGATGGACGAGCACGCCGAGGGCGTCCACTACACCGAGATTGACGTTGACTTAAAGGAATCTGATCGCTCGCGCGAAGAGATACTGCATAATATTCGTGACCAACTCGCCGTGATACCGGGCGTCTCGACCAATGTGGGGCAGCCCATCTCGCACCGCTTAGATCACCTTCAATCAGGTGTGCGTGCACAGATCGCAGTCAAACTCTTCGGTGATGACCTGGGAACGCTGCGGGCGAAAGCCGAAGAGATCAGAAACGTGATGAGCACGGTCGAGGGCGCGACCGACGTGCAGATCGAAAAACAGGTGCTCATCCCGCAGGTAAGATTTAACGTCAATCGCACCGCAGCCGCGCAGTACGGGTTGCAACCAGGGGAGGTAGCGGAAACTCTTGAGATCGCCCTCAATGGTAAGCGCGTGTCGGAAGCCGTCGAAGGGCAGCGCCGTTACGATGTGGTCGTGCGCTACGATGATCAATCGCGCGGCAATCTGGATGCGCTCAAAGGGGTGACGATTGACACCCCGCAGGGCTCTCAAATCCCGGCCTCCGCTGTCGCCGAGATAGAGTATATCCCGGGTCCCAACCAGGTCCTTCGTGAGAACAGTCAACGCCGCATCGTCATCTCGTCAAATGTCGAGGGGCGCGATCTCGGTTCTGTTGTGCAGGACATGCAGGAGCGAACTCGCGCGCAGGTGCAACTCCCGGAAGGCTACTTCATCGAGTACGGCGGGCAGTTCGAGGCGCAGCAGGAGGCGACGAAGACACTCTCGCTGCTAACGATCTTTTCGCTCATCGCCATCTTCTTTCTCCTGTTAAAGGCGCTCGGCGACTGGCGCTCGGCCCTTCAGGTGATGATCAACATTCCGCTGGCGCTGATCGGCGCGATCTTCGCCATGTTCATCACTGGCGGCGTCTTCTCAGTCGCAACGCTCGTCGGATTCATCTCGCTCGTTGGCATCACGAGCCGCAACGGCATCATGATGCTCTCGCACTACCTCCACCTGATGCGGGAAGAGGGCGAAGAATTCACCGAGCACATGATCATCCGTGGATCACTAGAAAGGCTCGTGCCGGTCCTGATGACAGCCTTGACGGCGGGGCTTTCGCTCATCCCGCTTGCGCTCGCCGCGGGTGCGCCGGGTAAAGAGATTTTGCACCCTCTGGCGGTCGTGGTCTTGGGCGGCATCCTGACCTCGACCTTGCTGGATCAGCTCGTCACGCCAGCGATCTTCTACAAGTTCGGTCGCCCCATCGCAGCGCGCGTGATCCGCGAGCGTAAGGCGCAACAGGCGGGCGGCCAAGACGAATTCGGGGAAGACATTGAGTCTGAAAAGGACGTGCCGCCTTTTGCCGAAAAGACGCCCGAACCAGTGGCTGGCGATTAATGCGCTTGATGGCCGAACTGTGCCGGAACGCCAGCTTCCGGCACAATCAAATCAACTTCAGGAGAAAAAACTTATGAACTTTCATTTGCCCAAACAATTAAAGGTTTCTGTGATTGCGTTGATTGCGCTCGCCCTCGCGCTCACACCTGGAGCGGGCTTCGCCTTCACTTCAATTAACGCCGCACCCGACGACGCAGACGAGGTGCGCGAGGTACTCAGGCAAAGCACCCTCGGGTTCGAGCGCGGTGACATGGCGATGCTCAACAAAGTCTGGGCTAATGATGAGTTTGTGACGGTCTTCGAGCAGGGGCACGCCAACTACGGCTGGGCAGACTACCGCGACAATCATCTTGCGCCGGAAATGAAAGAGATGAAGAATACGAAATATTCGCTCTCAGACATCCGGGTGAAGGTAACGGGCGCGACTGCCTGGGCGACTTTCAAATACAGCATCTCGGCGGATATAGGGAGCAGACACGTGGACGGCGGCGGGTTAGGAACGGCGGTGCTGGAAAAGAGAGATGGACGCTGGCAGATAGTTCACTGGCACACCTCGGCCCCGCGTCGCGCGCCCGCGCCAACCTCCTCCCCTGCCAAGAAGCACTAACGGGACACGGATGATGCTTTACTCGGAGTCCGAGCGGGGCCATTGCTCGCATCTTTGTCCAAGGCATACGGGGCGATACAATGATAGAAGTAGGACGGGCGACCGAACTCTTCATTGACAAATCGGTTAAGCTAAATGATACGACGTTATAAAGAGATACTATATGGTTTCGGCCTCGGCCTCGCGATGTGGGTGATGGATGCCGCCATGCATGCCCGTATGGGAGAGGAACTTCACTCCACGGGCTTCGCCGACGAACTGCTCCGGCCCGGTGCCACGCAGTTTCTTTTCCGCGCCACTTACATCGCCATTGCGACAGCCTTCGGGTGGGCGCTCTGGCGCTCGAACTGGAGAGAGCGTGAGTTGCGCGCGCTTGAGGACGCGATCATCGCTTTCCATCGGCAGCTCGACAGCCCCGCCATGCGCATCGTCAGCCACATCCGTATGCTTCAGGGTCGGCCTGGCGTGATACGCGACGAAGTGGCGATGAGCGTCGCGGAAGCGATAGGCGAAGACGCCCACATCATCGACCAGTTGGCGCAAAAGTACATTCGGTTCAGCGAACAGGTGATGGCGGGCCGCACCCGTGAGGCGATAGAAACCTTGCGCGCCATCGAAGCGTGGGCTGCCGGGCAGCGGCCCCCAAAGGTGACGACTCAACTCCCTCCGCCTTCCATTTCATAATTTTATCGGTAAGTTAATTTAGTCCGAGCGATGAGAAAATGCCCGTACGCAAAGGGTCTACAATTCTGGTAGCCGATGACGACGATTCACTTCGTCGCGTACTGGAATTCCAACTCCGTGAGGAAGGCTACGAAGTTCTGTCGGTCGCCGAGGGCCTTGAGGCGCTCAACGTCTTCACAGGGCGCGAGGTGGACTGTCTGATCACTGATCTCAGGATGCCCGGGCTAACGGGGCTTGAACTCCTCAGGCGGGTAAGCGCGATCAGGGGAGAAACGCCCGTGATTGTCATCACTGCCTACGGTGATGTCGAGACGGCAGTGGAAGCGATGCGTGCCGGAGCCTTCGATTATGTCACTAAGCCTTTTAACCGCGACCAGATTTTAATGACTGTCGAGAAGGCATTAGTTTTCGGGCAGACAGTTTCTGAGAACAGACAGTTGCGCCGCCTGGTGCATGAAAGATTCCGTTTGGAGAATGTGGTCGGCACATCCGGGCGGATGCAGAGGGTACTCGAACTGGTCGAGCGCGTGTCACGATCGGATGTGACCGTCTTGATCACGGGTGAGTCTGGCACCGGCAAGGAGATCATCGCCAAGGGCATTCATTTCTCGGGCGCGCGTTCCTCACGTCCTTTCATCGTCGTCAATTGCGCGGCGATTCCGGAGACCCTGATCGAATCAGAACTCTTTGGTTACAAGCGCGGCTCGTTTACGGGGGCGAGCGCGGACGCCAAGGGCAAGTTTGAAGAGGCTTCGGGCGGCACAATCTTTCTGGACGAAGTCAGCGCCATGCCAACCACGCTGCAAAGCAAGCTGCTCCGAGTTTTGCAGGAACAGGAGATCACCCGCATCGGTGAGAGCGCGCCACGCAAAGTTGATGTCAGAATCATCGCGGCGACCAACCGTGACTTGAAGACAATGGTTGAAGATGGCCAATTCCGCGAAGACCTCTATTTTCGACTGGCAGTCGTCCCTGTTGATCTTCCCCCTTTAAGAGAAAGGCGCGAAGACATTCCTCTTCTGGCAGAGCATTTCTTACAGCGCGCCAGTGAGAAACATCGCTCCGGGGATTTGGGGATGGAGAGGGAAGTGTTCGCCGCACTTTCGGCGTATTCATGGCCGGGCAATGTGCGGGAGTTAGAAAATGCTGTCGAGCGAATGGTGGTTCTGGCAGATGCTGAAGCGATCACCGTTGACGATCTCCCTGATAACATCCGTCATCCATCCGGCTACGCTGCCAACGTGCTGCTTGAGCTTCCACCTGAAGGTCTCTCCATCGAGCAGGTCGAGCGTGAAATCATCCGTCGTGCGCTGGAGATGCACGGTGGAAACCAGACGCGCACGGCGCGCTACCTCGACATCACTCGTAGCGCCTTAATCTACAGGATGCAAAAGTTTGAACTTGCCTCACAATCGGAGGAGAAGGCCAACGGGGACACTGCCGGATGAGCCGCGCACGCCCTACCCTGCTTCAAATTCTCCTGATCGCGGGCGCGATTCTTTCCATCACCGTCCTTCACCTGCTGACGCCGCTCGGGCAGATCGTTCTCCATCAGATTTACCAGCGGCTATATTACATTCCCATTATTTCCGCCGCGTTCCTCTTTGGTCTGAGGGGTGGGTTGGCCGCTTCGGCCTTCGCCAGCCTCGCGTATGTGCCGCACATTATGCTGCACTGGCAGCACACTAACTACGACTACGCACTTAACCAGTACGCCGAGATCATCCTCTTCAATGCAGTCGGCGCGGTCACGGGTGTGCTTGGTGACCGTGGGCGGCGCGCGCGTGCACGCTCCGAGCGGACGACTACGGAATTACAGAAAGCCTACGCGGAACTGCGTCAAACCTTCGAGCAGTTGCTTCAGGCAGACCGATTGACTTCGCTGGGTGAACTGTCGGCGGCGGTGGTGCACGAGGTGAGAAACCCTCTCGGGGCCATCAAAGGGGCGGTCGAGATCATGGAGGATGAACTGCCTCTGGACAGCCCTCGGCGTGAGTTTGCAGGAATAGCCAAACGCGAAGTGGAGCGCCTTGACCGGCTGGTCAAAGAGTTCCTGCGTTTCGCCCGTCCGGCCAAGCCATCGGTCGCGCCCGCCGACTTAAATGAGATCGTATGGGCGGTCGCACGTCTCGTCGAGCAGCAGGCGTCCGGACAGGGGGTGACAATCGAACCACACTTGGCGACGAATTTACCGCTCATCAAGGTCGATGCCGAGCAGATCAAGCAGGTGCTCTTGAACCTCGTGATTAACGCCCTGCAAGCTATGCCTAAAGGCGGGCGGCTGATGCTGCGGACCGCAAGTGAGGTCGGCCTCGTATCTCTCGAAGTGGAGGACGAGGGCGGGGGTGTCGACTCCGCAACTGCTGCGCGCGTATTCGATCCGTTCTTCACGACGAAAGAAAAGGGTATCGGCCTCGGGCTCTCCGTGGCTTACAAGATTACCACCCAACACCATGGATCGTTGACCGTAAAAGATGGTGAGAGCGGCGCTGTCTTCCGCCTGACACTTCCGCTTATATAATAGTAGGGTCCTATGTCTAAGTTAGAGTCTTGTTACTTCCCGTCCCGCTTTTGTTTCGACACCTGACGCTGCTCGCGCTCTTTACGCCGCCCGTAGCGGGTCATGCCCCGCGGCTTATACACGGAGAGAGTCGTAGCCACGAGCAACGCCAGCAGGGCTAAACTGGCGTGGAGGACGGGGGAAGGGTTCCGCAGATCGTCAATTGATAAGGTCGTGTCCGCCGCAAGATCTCCTAAGTGGCTAAGTGTCCGCGTGTACATGAACAAAATAAGGGTTGAAATGACGGTGATCAGGAATTTTATCAGGACCCAGTAGTGCCGGAATAAGCCCCACGGCGTGACCAGTGACATGACCAGCCCGGTAAAGAGCGAAGCTACACACAAGGGCACGAGGACGTACCAGCCAATCAACTCCATCGCGAGATAGACGCCCCGCACCATCTGAGGATTTTGGCTGGTCAGACCACTGATGGCCAGAGCAAGAAAGCCGGCAATTGCGCCGAGCCAGCCGACAGTAGAAGTGACGTGCGCGGTGAGCGCGAGCTTGCGGAGGCCGGGCGTCATGGTCATCTCTATCTGTGGCCCCCGAAGCCGCCAAAGGCCAGGTGCAAGATGACGAACAGCAGGACGATGACGAAGGCGATGATCCCGAGCACTTTCACCCAGCGCGGCGTGCCGACTATCGATTCTTCATCCGGCCCCGTGCCAGCGTCTTCGCCAGTATCCGGGTAGAGAGGCGTGTCAGCCATGCAGGTTTCATCCTTTGCCTTGAGTGATTGTCGAGCATTTCAGGACCACGGCAGTTTACGACACAGCATGCCATTGCTCAATCACGGTATCTCGGCAGAAGATCCCATTTGCCGTAAAACCCAATAATCGACCCATAAGATTACTTCAAAATACTTCTTGACTCTGTAGTCGAGTACAGGGATTAAGATTTACTTGTCACCCGTAATGGGGTGAAAATATAAGGCAAGGAGTAAACTTATGGAAAACAAGGAAAAGCAGGCGAAGCAGAAAGACGAGTCAGTACAGGGTCACTGTCATACGGTTCCGGCCAAAGAGAAAGTGCAACCGGTTACTGAAAAGACCGTTAAGTCGGGATGCTGCGGCGGCGGTAAGTAAAAGGGCTGATGGCCCGAGTCGGCGGGGGCTGAAGCGCCGAGGCGCTCACCCCGCCAAACTTAAATACTAAGCGAGAATTATTGAGATGAGATCAGCGGCTAAACAGGAGCAGTCGACAAATCATGGCGGGCCAACTGGACGCGAGTCATTCCGATGTTCGGCTTGCCCGAAGACATCCGCCGGGCGGTTTATACGACCAATGCCATCGAATCCCTCAACATGTCGTTGCGGAAAATCATCAAGTGCCGAAGTTCGTTTCCGAACGAAGAAGCTGCCTTCAAGTTGCTGTACTTAGCCTTGCAAAATGCCGCGAAGAAGTGGACGATGCCAATACCGAATTGGAGTCGTGCGATGAATCAGTTCGCTATTCTCTACGACGGTCGCTTGCCGATGCTCGGTGGCGATAACTCACTTACACAATTTATCTGACACCCTCGGCAGTTGGTCAACCATCATAAGTGTTCCTCCCCTCGGAGCTGCTTTTCTGTCTCAGCGCGGCCGGAATCATGCACTAATGACTATTCTTTGTCATTAGGTTGCTTCCGAAAAGATGGATTGGCATCCTTTTGTCTCTGACTTAGTGCCGGGCATCCTCAGCCTTACACGCTATCGACTCGCCCCCTGACCGGTAATCAGAGAAAAGAAATCTCTTCGTAGCTGCCGGGCTGTAAGGCGTCTATTGCTTGAACAATCAAGGCAATATGATTTTTGATGCGGGGCCAGCTCGTCGTCAGCAGAACGACCACGCTGATCTTTCGGCCTGTCAGATTTTGCTGATAGGGGAGGTTCTGGTCTGTGGTAATGAGGGCATCAAATCCGTCCGATTCGGCGCGAGCCAGTAAGTCTCCGTTTTTGAGACTGCTCCAGCCTTTCTCATAGGCTGTCTCTACAGTGTGATTCGGCAGGTGATCTCTTAAGGGGACGGGAGTCCCCTGGTCGAATAAGAGCTTCATCTCTTACGCTGCCTGGCGGTCGGTTTGGAGACTCTGGATGGTGTATTCAATAACGGCCTCCACTTGTTCTCTGGTGACGCCGGGAAACCATGATAAGAAATCATCAATGGATGCCCCGCCCTCAAGGTTCTCAAATAACGCAACGACAGGGACACGAGTGCTATGGAAGACCCATGAACCGCTAACCTTTTCCGGGTCACGCTCAACCGCAGGGCATGAAGACCAGTCCATCATAGTTGAAACATACTCTCGTTTCTTTGATAAAGGCAAGAGGGGCAGTGCGCTGATTGAATACGAGCTAAATCAGGCGTTTTCGTATTTTGCCTCAGCCTGCGGATCGTGGCTGCACCGTTTCATCGCCCCATTAGGACAATTCAGTTGCGTTTGTTGCTCTTTAAAACGGCGCAGCCACTCATCTCTGCATCTCGCCGGAGAGCAGCACCACGCGCCCTCGGGCCGCAGGCACACGCGTGAGCAGCACCCGGGCCACATCGTCCGCAGCTATGGGCCGGTAGTTTGCCGGAATGAGCGGACCGAGGAGTTTGCTCACGACCGTCGCCACCTTCTCGCCCATGCGCGTTGGCTGGCCGAGCGTCTCACGGTCTCCCACAAGCAGAGACGGACAGACGATGAGCAGGCCGTCGAAAGAGAGTCGCGCCAGAGCGTCCTCCAGCTCACCCTTCACGCGGTTGTAAAAGACGCGGGACTTCGCGTCCGCGCCCATCGCACTAACAAGGCCGGCGCGCCGGGCACCTGCGGCGAGCGCCGCACGGGCGACGGCCAGATTGGCGTCGAAGTCCACGGCCCTGAATGCTGCCTGGCTGCCAGCCGCCTTGATGGTTGTGCCGAGCGCCAGGTAGACCTCGTCGAGCGGCGGGAGCGGCGGCAACGTGGCGAAGTCCACCACGTACGTAATGAGCTTGGGGTGCTCGACACCGGGCTTTCGCCTGCCGAGCGCGTGGACGACCGTGACCGACGCGTCGGCGAGCAGCCCTTCCAGGATGGCCCGCCCGACCAAGCCCGTGGAGCCTGCCAAGGCTACGGTTCTTGTGGTCGCCCCGTTCGGGTTGAGAGGAGACATATGCGTCACCCGATTCCCACGTTAACGACCTCTTTGACTCTGCCCACTTCACCGGTCTCCAGCCTGACCTTGATGCCGTGCGAGTGGTACGGGGATTTAGTCAGCACGTCTTTGACGACGCCGCGGGTCAGCCTCTCGGTTCGCTGATCCTTCTTCATGACTATATTGACCGTGAGCCCCGGCCTCACGTTTTTACGCTCGCTGCCGTCCATAAGTCATTGCCCCCTCTACTCCTCGTCATACTCCAGGAAATTGACCGCGTTCTGGTCTAAATTCTCCCTTCCATGGTCATAGCGCATCACAGTCTTCGGGTCTTTGTGCTTACTCATCATCTGCACCTGCCGATATGTCTGTCCCATCTCCAAAGCTCTGGTGATCGCTGTGCGTCTTAAATCATGAGGTGAGACATCTCCTAGTCCAGTGAAGCCTCCCCACTTGGCCACGATCTTCTGCACCATCCTTGTCGATAAGGCTTTATCAAAAACTAATGTTCGGTAGTTCAAGTGTGGCTGGAAGAGAAAGGCATCCAGATCACTATGCAGAGTCTTTCGTCTCTCGGCGTCCAGTTTCAGATATTCATCAATAGCTTGTTTGACATCCTTTGGTAATGGCCAGACCTCTTCCCTTCCTCCTTTGACCTTGCACCTGAGAGTCCAGCGTCCGTGACTCCACTTGATGGATGAAGCACGCAAGCTACAGACTTCAGCCACCCGCATGGAGAGCCTCAGCATAATCAGCATCAAGGCATAATCACGTGCCCCTTCCGGCTTCTCTTTATCCGGCCCTGTCAACAGATGGCGAACTTCCTTAACAGTGAGAGCACGTCCCGCAGGTTCCGTCGGCAACTCCGGTGGGGTGACCAGCTTCGTCGAGGCCGGGTTGAGTACAACTATTCCAGCAGCCTTCAAATACTCGAAGAAGGAGCGAACCACGGAGAGTTTGAAGGAGACTGTAGCCGCACGCTTCCTACTATGGCGCAGATGATCACGCCACCTCTGCACGTCAGCTGGCACAACATCCGTTGGGTGCTTGCCCCTGATGAACTGAAAGAAGTCGGCCACTGCTCGACGATAAGCACGGCGCGTCTCCTCAGAAACAGACTTATTGACGAAGGCCGTGGCGGAGCGTGGGTCAAACCGCTTGGGAGTAATGGCCTCCCTTTGCACTATATTCAGTAGGTTTTGATCAGGCGTCATGAGAGGGCTTCTCCTAGAGAGCTACTTTTGAGCCTCTGAACGCCCTAAATGATGGGCTAATAGTAAAAATCTGTCAATAATTCTCTTCTGAAAAGGGGCATTATCGGAATTGCCAATCGAAGGGTGCTCATCAGCCGGGGAACGTCGTCTGCTGCTTAAATTAAGTGCCTGTGAAACCTTCTCTTCAGAGCTAAGTGAGAGATCTTTCCTGCTAAGGGTCAGGACAATAGAGTCAACTTTCCGTTATTAACTTTTCGTGCTTGCACTTGGCCACACCTTTGCCTTCACCTTCTGGATACCACCAGCCTGAGCCGCCGCAATCCGGGCAGGAAGTAGCATCCACGCTGCCCTGTGGCGCGCCGACAGCCTCGTCGGGCAATTCCCTGCCCTCGGCTCGGGCCTGCTTCTTGTCAATCTTCCAGAGCCGCCGGCGCAAATGCTCGGCGAGGAATGCCGGCACGCTTGAGACGGTCGTGCGTGCGGCAGCGATCTTTAGTTCTGCGACAAGAACGTCGGCCAGTTCTCCCCAACGCTCGCGATCTGCCGGGTTTATCGGTTTCCCTGTTAGCTCTGTACTTGATACTTGTAATTTGTCATAAAGCAGGGCCAGCGCAGCGTCATCATCAGTTTTCTCTTCTTTAGTCTTAAAAGAAGTCTTGGAAACGTCAGAAACTGTTGTAGAAATTGAAGATAAAGTATGACTAGTCTGACTACTTTGTAGGCTGACTAGTCTGTCTACTTTCTGGGCATACCTACTCTGACTAGTCTGACTAGGCATACTTTCCTCTGGCAAGAGAACTGTGTACTCGTTGCCTTCATGCTCGCCGACGATCTGCCGCACCTGAACTAACCCGGTGTTAATTAGGTGAAGGATGTTTGATTCAAAGGTGACTCTGGCTCCGATGTGGGCTTTCTTCATTAGTTGCGGTCGGGAAATTCGTACCACCCGAGTAGGAACGATGGCTCCGCGAGTCAATGAGTATAGACAATCATAAAGTTGCTTGGATTTACCTTTGAAGAGGCCCGAGGGAACAGCTTCGCGGTGGATAGAATTAGCAACCTTTGAAAAATCCCTGACAGGCGCTATTGGAGTATGACTAGTCTGAGTAGTCATACTAGTCTGACTAGTCATGGTTGGTTTGATTAGTTCATCATGGGGGTCGCGCAGACGGGGAAGTTGAACACTCAGGCCAAGCGTCTTTTTGGGCTTAGCCTCGCGCATGACAGGTTTAGACTTTTCTTTGGGGTCTGTCATTTATCTCCCTTTAACGGCGGAAAGTTTCTGCCGCGAGATTTGCAAGCGGTCAAGCACTTCATCCGTGAGGCTCCACATCTGGTCAGCCGCCCGATGAGTCTTGGCGTACAAGACAACGGGGAGCTTTTGTGAAGGCGCTTCCGCGATCTTTGAATAATCATGCAGGTTAGTATCAAAAACATGTCCGACGAGCGAGATGGCCTCTTCTACGGCCTGCCTGGACTGCGCTGAAAGATTACGTTGTGGCTTATAGAGATTGATGACGGCTCCAAGCATCTTCAACTCAGAATTGACGTTCTTTCTAACCTGTCCAATGGTGTAGGCCAAATCAGAGAGTCCCTGTAAGCCCATCGCATCAGATGCACAGGGAACGATTACGTAATCAGCAGCATAGAGGGCTGTAGTCAGAAGTTTTCCTAGCTGCGGCGGGCAGTCAATGAAAATGAAGTCATACGCAGTTCCATGCTCTTTTATTTGATTCCGCATCCGATGCGTTAAATAGTCGGGCTGCATCTCAAAACGAGCGAGGCGAATATCAGCCGGAACGATGTCGAGATTTCCCAAAGGGCTTTCCACTATCGCATCATCCAGCGGCAAGGGTTCGGCCTTGATGCCTCCGGTGGTTTCCGGTTCAATCAGGACGTGGGAAAGGGTAGCTTCGTAGACATCCGAATCAAGCCAGCTTTGCGTGAGATTGCCTTGCGGATCGCAGTCAAGAACCAGAACTTGATAGCCACGCAAAGCACAACAGGCCGAGAGTTCACGACAGAGCGTGGTTTTGCCTACACCACCTTTCTGGTTGGCAATAGCGATGGTCTTCATGCTGCCTCCGCTCTCGGCATTTTGAGCGCAAGAACTTCTGACTTGCTCACCAACTTTTTACGATTATCAAGTGGGTCAGGGAAGTATCGAAGAAGACCATCTCTTAAAAGGTCTCTCATCTTATTGGGACTGATGCCAAGAAGCTTACGTCCCAAGGTAGCGGTAATCAGATCATTCGGTATGTCCATAGCGCCGAACGATACACCAACATGTAGATTGATACAAGAAGATATTTTAAGGGGGGAAGGGAAGTGCAACTCAAAACGTTTTGGGTTGATCTCTAAGTTAGGGAAGGATCCGGAGCCAGAATCGCTTCGACGGCAGTCACGCATTCAGGCAGGGGTAGTTCTGACTTGGGAGTACTTTGGTGAAAAGGGGGGCCATTTGTCAATCCCTTTATCGAGTATTATCCATATCTGCCACTCCACTAAACGGGGTGAGTTAACCTTTCGCCCATAACCCCGCCAGTGTATTAGACCGCATCGGTTACGCTTACACCTTATAAGGTGGTCGTGCGGTAAAGAATAGTCACTTTTTACACTTTTTGGGGTCACTTATATTATTAGCATGATGGAATGGAGATTGCACTGTTAAAATCTGAGAACGGGGAAGTAAGACAGAGGGCATTAACAATCTTTATGGGGGGAACTTTGATGATTTCGAGTATCAACACTTTTAAGTTGGCTGTGGGCGCGCTCAGTCTGGGGGCGGCTCTGCTGCTCGGCGGCGCGATCGCGAATGCACAAGGGCAGTACGATCCTTACTACGGGCAGGGTACTTACAGCGGGCGCGACTACCGTCGTCACCAGAAGGACGAGAAGCGCGCTGAGAAACGCCACAGGAAGGAAGAGAAGGAAGCCGTCAAGCGCCACCAGCGCCATGAGCGCGATGAGTACGGCAACGACGCTGATTTGCGCGAGCACCAGCGCCAGGAACGCGAAGAGATCAAACGGCACGAGCGCGACGAGAGAAACGCCCGTCAAAGGCACGGGCACGACGAGCGCGACGGCGGCTCCTACGGTGATGACGGTTATGGTCGCAACAACGATGGCTACGGCTCAGGCGTCAACCAGGCGGCCTTAAATCGGGGCTATCAGGAGGGGCTGCGCTCGGGCCAGAATGACCGCAATAACAACCGCCGGTACGACTACCAGAATGACAGTGCGTATCGCGACGCTACTGCCGGCTACAACAGCAGGTACGGTGACCGCGACTCCTACCGCTACAGCTTCCGCGACGGATTCCAGCGCGGATACGACCAAGGATACAATCAAGGCGGATCGGGCCGTCGTAGCAACGGGAGCTGGGGCTCTATCTTAGGCGGCATCCTCGGTCGTCAATAACTGCTGAGTCTGATTATCAACGTGCTCTGAACGTAGGGCGGCGATGCCACTTCGGATCGTCGCCCTTTATCGTGTGTGGGAATATAGAAAGGGGCTAGAGTCGTTAAGCACAATTAGAGAGGTGCTAAACTACTCGAATGGAAAGACGAAACCGCTATTATGCGCGTTCCCAAATTTCCGAAAAGAAATTCCGCCAACTGCTGCGCTACTTTGCGATGGATTTCAGCGCCACTGATGTCGCGCAATTGACTGGAATCAGACGTAAAGCTGTGACCGTGATCTTTCTCAAGATTCGTCAACGCATCGCTCAAGAAGCGGAGCGAGCTTCGCCTTTCTCTGGTGAGGTCGAAGTTGCTGAATGTTACTTCGGCGCTCGCCGTGTTCGTGGCAAGCGCGGACGTGGAGCCAGTGGCAAGACGCCCGTCTTTGGCCTGCTCAAGAGAAACGGCAAAGTCTACACGGAGATCGTGCCGAACTGCTCGAAAGCCACATTGCAGGCCATTATTCGCGGTCGCATTGCTCCTGAAACCATTATTCATAGTGATGGTTGGCGCGGCTATGACTGACTTGTTGATGTCGGCTACGCGAAGCATTACAGAGTCCATCACGGCAAGAACGAGTTTGCCAGAGGCACGCATCATATCAACGGCATTGAGAGCTTCTGGAGTTTTGCTAAACATCGCTTGCAGAAGTTTCATGGGATTGCGCCACATACCTTTTACTTGCACTTGAAAGAATGTGAGTGGCGCTTCAATATGCGACACTCTAACTTGTATGCTGAGTCATTAAAGTTGTTAAGAAATCATCCGCTTTAACGACTCTAGCCCCCTGCTGTTTTTGGAATTCTCTTAATGACCATAGATAGCGAACCTCAAGTGATCTTTGGTCTCGTGTTGATAGTCCTGATCACTGTGACAGCTTTTATGCTGAGAGGGGCGCGGCCATAATTCAGAAATCGCTAAAACGGTCAGAGTTCCCTATACTCACAAAGATGATCACGCCGCCTGGCTTTTATCCAACAAGGAGATCGCCCCACAATATGAAAGTCCTGCATATGTCTCGCGTGCTCCTGCTGCTACTGACGGGAGTCATCGCGCTCGGCTGTAACAGAAGCGCCAACAACTCTTCTTCAACACAGAGCACTCCAAGCCCTGCTCCTGTGGCAGGTCCGGCACTCACGATCCGAGAGGGTGAGTCTCCCGCCGGCACAGACAGCCGCGAGCCTGACCTCTACTCAACACGCGACGGCCGGCGGGTCCTTCTGAGCTGGGTGGAGAAGGTCGGTGAGAAGCGTTACGCCCTACGCTTCGTGGCGCGGGACGAGCGGGAATGGTCAGAGGTTCGCACCGTAGCCGAAGGCGAGAACTGGTTCATCAACTGGGCCGACTTCCCCTCTGTGATCGAACTCACGGACGGCACACTCGCCGCCCACTGGCTCGTTAAGAGCGGGCCCGGCACTTACAGTTACGACGTGAACATCTCCCGCTCCTCGGACGGTGGTAAGACCTGGGGGAAGCCTGTGGTCCCCCACACAGACGGCACGCAGACAGAGCACGGCTTCGTCTCCCTGATCCCGCTCCCGGACGGGCGCTTGGGAGCGTCTTGGGTGGATGGGCGAGCCCTTCATGGCATGAAGGAAGGTGAGGAGGAGCATGAGGGTCCGCTACCAGTGAGCATGGCTCTGCGCTACGCGGCTATTGATGCAAGCGGCAAAGTCTCGGACGAGGCCGTGCTGGATGAGCGCATCTGCGAGTGCTGCCAGACCTCGGCGGCGTTAACCGCAGAAGGCCCCCTGATTGTCTATCGCGACCGATCTGAGACTGAGGTGCGCGATAATTACTTCGTCCGGCAGCAGGGCGCAGGTTGGAGTGCCCCGCGCCCGGTTGGCACCGACAACTGGGAGATCAGCGCCTGCCCGGTCAACGGGCCGTCAGTTGCCGCAGACGGGCGGCGCGTGGCAGTCGCTTGGTTCACGGAAGAGGGAAACGACCCGCGCGTCCAAATAGCATTCTCTGCGGATGCGGGCGCGACTTTTGGGAGACCTGCGCGCGTGGATGACGGCGATGTGATGGGCCGCGTAGACGTCGTGATGCTGCCCGACGGCTCGGCTCTTGTCTGCTGGATGTCTGGGACTAAGGAACGTGGCACCAATAAGGTTCGCCGCGTGAGGGCCGACGGCGCGCTCGGCCCGGTAGCGATTATCAGTGAGTCAGACATCTCTCGCGCGAGCGGCTTCCCACGCATGGCACGCCTCGGCGACACCGTGCATTTCGCGTGGACACAATTCGGGAAGCCTTCGCGCGTCCGCACGGCGACCGCCGACGTGAGCGTCTTCAGGTCATCCTTATGAGTGGGACGGGTCTCTTAGTGGCCTTTATTCTTAAGTGGCCGGTTCCACAAGCGGCTGACTTCGAGCGAGTCCCCCGTTTTGTGCTCTGTTATTTGGAAGCGCAGAAAGCTCTGGATCGCCGAAATGGCGTGTTGATCGGCAGATGTGATTAGCACCCGCCCACCTTGTTTCGTATCTTCGTACTTATAGGCAATAACTGCCTTCAGCCGCTGCATATCAACGACGCCGGCTTTCTACCTCGGTAAGTTTCTCTGTAGCAAGCGCACGTACCTCACGACATGGGGCCAGTCCTCGGTCGCGTGCTCTCAGGAATTGTGCTAATTCGTCGAGTGTAAAACCGACAGCCAAAGCTCTGCGAATGAGACGCACCCGGTCGATAGAATCAGCCGGGTACTTTCGATAGCCATTGTTCAGGCGGCGCGCTAATGGCAACACTCCCTTGCGCTCGTAATGGCGAAGCGTGTCGCTACTGACGCCGGCTAAGCGCGCCAGCTCGCCGGAGCTATAACCTTCAGAAGATGAAGAGGCCTTAACCATTTGTACAGTATAAAGGCTGGAACTAATTCCAGGGTCAAGTGGTTTTTTTTAAAACCAAATTTCGCAACTCCACTTTCGGATGGAATCGCACGTCTTTAGTTTCAAGGGCGGACTAGCCAAGGTCCCATGAACCTGTAACCCAAACCCGCCATCACGAACTGGCTGACGATGGAAAGACTGAAAAATTCGCTTGACTCTGTATTCGACTACAGGATCTATACTCTACATTGAGAAGGAGAAGTAGGTGAGCGACAGCTTAATTTCGAAGTATCAGAAGCCGTGGTGACGGGCCTCATTGTCTGTTAACAGACAGAAAGGTGTTTGAATACGAACAGTTGGCTCGCTTGGAGAGAAGAGGTTTGGGGTTAAAGCAGCTTAAATAAAGGTGGTTAGGTTTAATTCTCAGACGGATAGGGTCGGCATAATGATTGCCTTAAGTAAGACTGCTTTTCCCCTTATCAGCAGCATCATCAACTCGCTGCAATACAAGAGAGAGTAATTATGAGACGAACCATTCCGAATAGATTTGCGCTCTTTATCTTACTGCTCGCGTTTCTAGCGATGCCTGTCAAAAGCGTTATGGCTCACGGGGGCGAGGATCACGGGGAGAAAAAGACAACGGTTGCCCCCGCGGGCGAAGGCATGACCGCGCGCGTCGTTCGGGTCGGTGACTTCGAAGTGACAATCAAGCACCCGAACGTAGAGCCGGGCCAGGAGGCGCTCGCAAGAGTTTTCGTGACGCGCTTCGCCACCAATGAACCTATTGGGGATGCGAAGATCAATGTTGTGGTGGATGACGCCGCCACAGGTGGCCCCGTTGAAGTAGCGGCAGTTCCCACAACGACGCCGGGTATTTACGAAGCGAAGCTGCCGCCGATGGCGCAGGGCGAGTGCAATATCTCGGCACGAGTCATCATCGGCGGAGAATCAATGGTCGCAGATTACGGCGCGATGCAGGTCATGATAGCGCCGGCGGAAGTGAGCGCTGGTATTGCCTTGTGGGCGCGCACTGCCCTCATCTTTCTCGCTATCTTGATTGCCCTGGGCGTGATCGGGGTCACCGGCTTCTTCGGCTTCCGGCATTTCCGGCGAAACCGGTTAGGTGAGCAGTCAGCGACGGTAGCTTGAACATTACCAGCAGGGCGAAAGATCTGATTGTCAGCATGAGCAGGTTGAAAACGAGGCTGAGCCGCAGGTGGCTATTGAGCGTAGTGCTCGTGGCTTTCGTGGCCATCAGTGGGCAATCTCAAACACCGCCAACCAACCCGGCAACCCCTTCACAAACTCCTGCCCCCTCCCCTGAGAGGCGAGAGACTCAGCTTTCATCTTCACAGTTTATCGAACCCTCAGGTATGACGGTCGAGCGACTTGTCTCAACGGGTTTTGAGCGGCGCGCGGATCTGATCGCGGCCCGGCAGCGATTGGCCATAGCCGAAGGTCGCCTTCTTCAAGCGGGTCTCGTGCCCAACCCTACGCTTGAGGCTGAATATGGTTCGGCGCGCTTTCTCGGCGGCTCGGGCGAGAGCGAACTGGATGTCGGCATCTCACAGGTCTTTGAAACTGGCGGCAAGAGGCGCAAGCGTGTTGCGGTCGCGCGCCTTGAACTGGCACAAGTCAGGGCTGAAGTCATGGCACTTGAAAGGCGGTTCGCTGCCGAGATTCGTGCCGCTTACGCACGCGCCGTGGCTGCGGCCAAGCAGTTGGATGTCCTTGAGCAATTGATTGCGGCCAGTGATGAATTGGTGCGGATTACGAACGAGCGCCTGAAAGAAGGCGATGTAGCCCCGCTCGACCTCAACCTCGTGCGTGTGGAAACTGATCGCCTGCGCGCTCAGGTCATTCGCATCCGCGCCGAACTCGAAGGCGAGATCATCTCGCTACGCGCTCTCGCGGGCTACGAAATCACAGACCCTTTACGCTTAGCGCCGCTCCCGGCCCGGCCCCCGCGACTCGACCTTTCGCTGACTGAAGCCGTGGAGACGGCCCTCAGGCAGCGGGCCGA
>MWWH01000017.1_pt1 | contig 33256 bp, 18 predicted proteins | sample 1047231 | NCBI WGS metagenome assembly MWWH01 (sample SAMN06349967, study PRJNA376086) | soil metagenome | isolation source: MG3-2 sample Antarctic (ecotone) soil | place: Antarctica | collected 2015-01-13 | reverse complement strand
GTTCAATCAAAGGCATCAACTTTGTGTCGGCTCTGTACGAAGCGGGCGGTGTTTCCTTGCCCGTTGGTTTTCAGGTCATTAGCAAAACCGAACATTACATTGACCAAAAAACAGATAAACAGAAACGCCGCTCTCCAGTGACAAAGAATGAAATCTGCCGCCAACTCATCCAACAGGCAATCAAAAACGAATTACCGTTTGAATTTGTCCTCTTCGATTCGTGGTTTGCCGCCGCAGAAAACATGAAATTTATCAAAACCGAGAACCGGCGCGACTTTATTTGTCCGTTGAAATCGAACCGGAAAGTCGCTCTCTCGCTCGCGGATAAACTGAAAGGTGGTTTTCAAGCCGTTGAAACGCTCAACCTAGAACCGCACGCCGTCAGAGAAATCTATCTCGAAGGAGTCGAGTTTCCGCTTCTTCTGGTCAAACAAGTTTTCACAAACGAAAATGGCTCAGAGGGTGTTTTGTATCTGGTTTCCAGCGACACAACCATTGATTACAACCGACTGACAACAAGTTATCAAAGAAGATGGCAAGTTGAATGTTTCCACAAATCGTTGAAACAAAACGTCTCGCTCTCAAAATCACCAACGCAAACCGAGCGGACACAACAGAATCATTTGTTTGCCGCTCTGTGCGGCTATGCCAAACTGGAAATGCTGAAGGTTGAGACGAAACTGAATCATTTTGCTTTGAAATCAAAATTGTATCTCAATGCGCTGCATTCGGCATTTTCAACTCTGCGGCAACTGAACCCGATTCATCTTGCTGCGTAAGGTGAGTGATTAATTACGATATTCATTGGAATCCGGTGCGCATTATCCAGCGTTTCGGCAGAATTGACCGCATTGGTTCACGTAACGGACAGACGGGAGGGAACGTGCGATAAACCCACACAGAATCATCTGACCGGGAACATTTGCATCGCCGATTCATATTCTTCCGCCACATCCGCTAGTGCCAGATCCCGATAAATTGCCAGGCTTTTTTCTTCCGAGTGACCACTTAATAATTGGAGTTTCGGGCTGATAATGCCTTTTTTGGTCAGATAAGTAATGATTTGATGACGGAATAAATGCGGATAAATCCGTTTTTCAATGCCGGACTCATCAGAGTATTCTTTAATGATTTGACGAATTCGGCGAGTTGAAAAGGCTCCTAAACGATTACTTTCAAACAAAAACTTGGCTCCGCTCCGTTTTTGTTTTTCGACGTATTGAGCCAATTCGCCACGAAATGACATCGGAAACAAGACATAACGGTCTTTCTTACCTTTCCCTTGTTCGATTCTGACGGTGCAATTGGTCAAATCGACCGCTTTAATTTGGACATTTGTCAGTTCAGCATTGCGGATCCCGGTGTAAATCAAAAGTTTGATCATCACCAGATGATTAGTATTACGCGCGTTCCAGACGGCTTCGTAAAAAGCGATCAATTCCGTATCAGTCAGTAATTCCGGCAGCCTTTTGCGGCTTTTTTCGACCGTTAATTCCAGCATCTGCCGCGTGTGTTTGAAAACCTGTTTGAGATACAGATAATCGGGACGATTGGGGCGTAATAATTTGACCAGTTTCTTCGCCATTTCTTTGGGCGGAATTCTTTCGGTTTTAATTTGCCGCCATTCTTCGCCGCTTAAAAGATTGAATTCATTTTTGACGTTTTCAGAACCGGAAGGCTGCTTTTCAGCGGTTTGCGTTTTCACTTAGATAACCTCCTTTTGTAGGAATGACGGGCGCGTAACATCAATTTCAAAGACACCGTAGGGATTGATATGTTCATAGAAAAGCGGCGACAACGCCCGCAAATCCTCGACGCTTAAACGATTTATCATCTGTTCTTTCTCGATTGTTTTTTCGACGATGATGGTGTTGATCAGCATCAGGCAGTTTTGCAGAAGCTGGAGGGCGAGCGTCGAGATTTCCTGATGCTCGCGGCTGTTAGTGGCAAACACGCCTTGTCTGCCGTAACGGATAAAATCATTGACTCCGTTCCACCGCTCGACGACGTTTAAGCCTTCGCCTACTTCGTAACGCACATTTATATCGGACAAGTATTCACACAAGAAAATCGTCTTTTCGGCTTTGCCGAGTTCGGCGAAAGCTTTGTAGGTCGGGTGCGTCGTATTGTAGGAATTAAAACGTCTTAAGATAGATTCCGCCGAAGCCGTGCCGAGTTTCAGAGCGACCGCGTGTTTGATCATCTCGTCATACTGCGATTCGATTAAATTCCAGCGAATCGGTCGGGTTAAAACCGCGCTCAGATTTTCAAATTCACCGCTTAAACCTTTGTCGGGTAGATAAAGTTTTTCGTATTTGATGCGCTTTAGACGCGGCATCAGCTGATATCCGAGCAGTTTGCAAAAGGCGAAAGCGACTTCCGATTGCCCGTGTGAATCAACAAAGTTCTTTTCGACCCGCATTTCCGTATCGTGTCTTACTAAGCCCTCGATCATCGCCGCAACTTCAGAGGACGAAAACGATTTCAGTTGTGAATATAAACAGACCGCGTTAGTTTGGACGTGCCAGTAAATCAATACGCCGTTACCCTTGTAACGGTTTTTCCATTCGGAAAGCAGATTATTGTTCCAACTGCCGAAACGTTTGCCGTCGGACGCGCAGGTTTCGGCTTTTCCCCAGATATGCGGATTCCGCAACTCCAGCAATTTATTGACGACCTTGATGTTTGCCCGACGCAGAGCTTCGGCAGAAAAATAATGTTTGCGAACATACAGCAACTCGTCATATTTATAATGATGATTCGCCTGCGCGATGCGTTTGACTCCGGTGTTCGTCCCTTCGGCAAACAGGTTCAATAAAATCAACGGTCGCAGTTCGTCGTGCGAGCGCACCTGTTTCGTTCCCGAATGGTGAAAACTCGCCGTAAAACCTGCCAGATTATCGGCTTCGACAAAAACATCGAGCAGATCGAGAATGCCGTATTCCCGGTTGATGATGTGTTTCAAATGCTCGATATTATTCGGTTCATCCTGCGCTTCGAGCCTTTGCAGCGCAAACAAACCTTGCTCGCTCGTTTCATTCGGAGTGTAGATTTTAACAAAGGAGTTACGCGGAATACTCAAATTGAAATTGTGAAGAGATTCATGCATCTGCTCTTTCAAACCAGCGATGAACTCTTCGGCTTTCGGTTTGTGGGACAGCATTTCGTAATAATGAAATCGTTTCGCCTCCCAATCACCCGGCAAATCTTCCTGTGGATTACGAAAAGCCTTCGCCCCTTTAATCCATACTTCCTTACATTTGAGAGCCTTTTCGAGTTTGTGCAAAACGCAGAGTTCGTAGCCTTTGCGGTTTACTTTCAATTCGCCGTTTTCCTCTTCAAAGACCGTCGCCTTCCACGACGGCGTGACGATTTCCGTCGGCACTTCTTCGGGAAAGTGCTGGAAATTTGTGCCGATATATTTTTTGATAATTTTTAACGCCTTGATGATCGGTTGATGAGTATTTCCGCTCCGAAAGTCGAGGTTCTCCAGCATCACGGGCAGAATCCTTTGATAATGCCGCACATATTTGTTTTTCAAAAAGTATCTCTGCCGGGTTCGGTAAAAACTTCCGCCCGATTCGTGTTCGACGATAATGTTTTGAAAAACTTCTTCTTTGACGCATTTGAAAACAACATCCGAAACGCTTCCCGCAGGGTTTTCGGTTACGGCACACGCGACGCGATAGAGAATCTGCGGCTTGCCGTCCACTTTTTTGAAGTCGCCGACAATCTCCCGGTCAACTTCTTTTTCGCTGCCGCGTTCCAGCTTTTGCAGAATTTCAAGGAACATCTGCCCCAGATTATCGGTAATCTCGGCTTTTCGCGCTAACAAAAAACAGACCAGCAAGGCGTAGCGGATTTGCGCCGGATGCGTTTTCATCTCACCGGCTTTCTCATTGGTCGCCCGTCGGCTCAGAATTCGCAGCAGTTTTGGCGGGATGTCGGTCGGTAATTCGGCAGGAAACGTAATCTCTTTGATTCGTTTAAGTTTATCAGCTTCTTTGGAGAAATTTTCAACTCCGGCTTTTCCGCTTAAAGACTTTAATTTATCGAAGGTGGAAAACGATTCGGTATCTTCTACAATCAGCAATTCATCCAGTTTTTGTTTTTGCTCCGAAGTAAGATTATCGTCAATGTTCCGGTAAATCGTCTGGAAGATATTATTCCAGACGGTCGAACTCGCGCGTTCCAATTCTTTTCGACTCGGAAACTCGATCCGCAAATGTTTAAGCCGCCGGATCGCCGCCTCGAATAGTTCCTCTTCAGACCCGATTTCGCCGGCGGCATTTTCTTCCAGCCACCGAGCGAGATTTTCTTTATCAATACTGGTAGCTGGATGCCATCCGCTGAATTCCCGAATCTGAGAATAATGCCTGTCTTTAGCACTCGACAGCCAATCATACTGATCGGTTACATCCCATAACGAATTAAGTCCGCGGGCAATAAAAGTCTTGACTTGTTCCGGGACTTCATTAAATCCGTCGGGAAAGAAGCCGAGATAGTTCAAACTCTTCAGTAAAACCGCCACCGCCTGCCGGTTTATTTCGCTCCGAAAAGTTTCGATAAACTCAATCTCGTTATTGGTCAGCCAAAAATGCTCAATCAATTCATCCTGGGTGTAGCTCTCCTGAAAACGTGGATACAAATTTTTCATAAATAACCTCGATTTAGAAATTTCCGAAAAAAGGGAGAAACGGAAATAATTTGCCCGAAATGAACTCGAAATAGAATGTTTGAAGAGGAATATAACATATACTTGCCAAGTCTAAAACTAAAAACGGAAATAATAGACTAAAAAATAAACCCGCTTGTGTGGGTTTATCGCACGTTCCCTCCCGTTCGTCCGAATTCGTGGTTGCGTTTATATTCATCATGCATATCCGGTAATGTGTGCTGCTTCAGATACTCGCACACATCGCCGCTTTTTCCGCGCCAGCGAACTGAACGGAATTAACGTCGCCAGTCGTTTTGCCGCTATTTCCGGCAGCAAATTCGATTAAGGGAGATATAACGCCAGCGACGGTGGCTGGTTCGAGTTGTGCGAATCACGTTTGATCGGCAGCTCGGTTATTGTGAAACTGTCAGATTCGATTAACTTTTCAAGGTCGCGGATGCGTGTTTGCAGTTGACGGTTGAGTTGGTGTGCCTCGAATTAGTTCCGCGTCTTTGTTGGCAACGGTTTGTTTCAGACGCTTGATCTGAGTCGCTTGCGAGCTAATCAGCCACTCTCGTGCGGCGACGTGCAATGCCGTTAAATCTTCGATGCGGTCTTCTGCTGGATAATGAGCCGAACAATCGAATCGATCCCTTGGTCGTAACGGCGACAAATTGTGCTGAGTCTGATAAGAACCATTATGTAATCGAAATTTCTCTCAAAACCGTCAATCTCGTCTCAAAAATCAATATCTTGTATAAATCTGTGTTTAACGTCCCTCTTGCAGATTAGATTATTTTATATTTTTTCTGTTTAACAGCTCTTATTGAAATCAGAATTTTAATCACAAGATATTGGGGTTAGGCATAAAGTATTATCGGACTCAAACATATTTCGCTTCTCGGGAAAATAATTCGCTTTGATCATAATCATTAACCGCCTGACAGCCGGGACAAGTTAGATTAAGGACTGAATATTCGCGCGCGGCAAGTTCAGCTTTTCCTCTCGACGGGTCATGCGAAAAATAGATAATTGCATCGCACCCCTTACATTGAAGGCTAAAATACCATTCGCCTTTTTGTATCTCCATAATGATTGACTTTATTTATTTGCTTTTGAACTTTTCAGTCTTTTGTACTGTTCGGTTAACTCTTCCAATTCCGATTGCAGTTCCACATCGGTCAAATTACTCAGATCGGTGTCTTCGATTCTGCCGCCCATCCCTCTTATAGCTTTAACGGCATTGTTGACTCGCGTGCGAATGCCGGGAGCGGTTGATTCCTGCGCCGCTTCCCTTTTTATTTCTTCTTGCACTGCTTCGGATTTCTGAGCGGCTTCATTTTGTTCTGGATTGGGGTCGTTTTGCTTAGTCAGAGCTTCTTTCTGTTCGACGCTTGATTCACGACGACTGACTGATTTCATATCAAAAATAATGCATTCCAGGATGCCGAGCAGAGCAAACTCTGATATGCCGTTATTCTGAATTTGAAAGGTGCCGTCTTTCTCGTTGATAACTACTGTTTTTTCATTCATAACTGTCTATTCTAACTTTTACGAATCGAAATTACCTTGGATCTCTTGTCTGAAAATAAACGCATTCATTTGTTTTTGAATCGAGTACTTCCACCTGGGCAAAAGTCTTTGATAATTTATCAGCCTTTCGTTTCGCCGTTTCAAAATCCTGTGACTGTCCTTTTTGCGTCAGTGCTATTGAATCCTTTATTTCCAAATCTCCCGCCATTATCAAATACATTTAGTTAATTCCTAGTTCTTTTATTAGCCATTGCCAATCTTCCGTCGTATACCACTTTTTGAAATCTTGTAGAAAGTCATCATTGGCAAACTCTCGCAGCTGAGCCAGTGCTTCTTCCCTTCCCTTTTCGTCGAGCGGTTTTATTTCGTAAGAAACAGGATCGGGTTTGCCGACGGTATCAATTTTGGTTTTTACAGGTTTGCCAGAAGATTGCTGTTGCCGTGATGCGAAAAACTGCCGGCGTAAAATTTCGGTCAGAAATGCCGGGACCGATGAAACGCCGTTGGTACGGCTGGCGGCAACTTCTAATTCGAGAATTAACAAATCAGCTAAAGTTCCCCAAGCCTCTGCTTCCCGCGCGCGAACGTTTTTGCCCGTGAGCTTTTTCGCCATGGCATCGAGCCGCTCGACCATCAGCGAAAATCCCTCGCGTGCGCGCGCGTCATCATCATTCTTATTATTGTCTTTAAAAGAAGTCTTAGGAGCCTCTAAAACGCCCGTGTTTATTGGCTGTGAACTAGGTGTAGTAGGATTAGATTCTATACCTACTACACCTACTAGGTTCTGCTCCTGGTACACCATCTTAGTAGGTGTAGTAGGTATAGTAGGTATAGTCGCCAATTCCGGCAGTTCTTCAGGAACAAATACTTCGTATTCATTTCCGCCGTGTTCGCCGAGCAGGACGTTCTTCCGAACCAGTCCGACGGTTTCAAGATGTTCCAGGTTGAGCCATAAAGTCTGGCGCGTGCCGATGCCGGCTAACTTCATCAACCGCGGCTTAGTAATCCTGATGACTCGTATCGGTTTAATTGCGCCGCGCGTCAAAGAGTATAAAGCATCATACAACTGCTTTGCTTTGCCGGAGCCGAAGATTCCCGACGGGATTGCTTCTCGTGTTATCGAATTACTTACTTTTTGGAAGTCTCTGACCGGGGAGGTCGGTTCCAAGCTTTTACCAGGTATAGTAGGTGCAGTAGGACTAGGTGTAGTAGGTGCAGTCACTACGTCGAACGTGCTGATTTCGTTAGTTTTTTTATCTGAACTAGGACTAGGTATAGTAGGTGTAGTGGGCTCAGTTCCTGAGATTGAACTTTTGCCTTTTTGCTGTTCGGCTTTCAGAGCTTCGAGCGGGTCTTCGTAATCGCTTCCGAACGGCTTTGGAACTTTCACCTGGGAAGTCATAAAAGAATTGTTTGAAACATATTCCGTTTCCGGCTTTGGGTTAGGCATCGAGTTCCGTCTCCTTGCTCATCACTTCGACCCACTCGACCGGAATTTCTTCAATGCCGTCCTTCTGCGCGGCGACCCACAAAACCTGACATATCTTCAGCACGTCCCGCGGAATGCCGGAAGTGATGTTATAAATCGCTTGCAGTGCCTCGTCAGTGAATGGATTGAGCGAACCGGCTTTGAGACATCGGAACTCGATCACGCGGCGCATCTCCGCCGGCGACAAAGGCGAAAGATTCGACGGCGCAAAGATGCGCGAGCGAAGAGCCTTCTTCGATTCGTCGAGCAATTTGTATTTCAGCTCGAGCTGCCCGGCGAGAACAATCTGAACCAGCTTGTATTTCGGAGTTTCAAAGTTGAGCAGCACGCGGATAAGTTCAAGCTGCTTGCCGGTCAGACGCTGCGCTTCGTCAATCAAAATTACCGCCGTGCGACCTTCGGAGTCTAATTGCCCTAAAAACTCTTTGAGAGCCGATTCCTGCGCCAGCATTCCGCGTCTGGGAGCAATGCCGTATTCACCACAAATGGTTTTGATCATCGCAAAATCGGAAGGGAAGTTCGGTGTCAGAACAGATGCCAATGAGACTTCTTTATTTTTCGACAGCTCATTCCACAGATAACGAATAACCGTCGATTTACCGTGTCCCACATCCGCTACAATGGTCGTCAGTCCCTGCCGGTATTCAATCAGGTGCATCACTTTATCAATTGTCGATTTAATTGAAGGCGTGACATAAAGCATTTCCGGGTCCGGGGAAGTGGAAAAAGGAGAGAATTTCATGTGTGAAAAATTACCGTATCTAAAAAAGGTTGTCAAGTTAAATCGAGAGGGGGGTATGAGAACCAAGAGCGAAAATTTAAGGTAAATGATTATTATGTTAAGGGAGGGGCTAGTATAGTTAGATTTAAAGATTTTAGAAATACCAAACTCAATCAAGCCTTAAACGAAAAAGCAAAACTTATTAAAAATAAATGTTGACGCTACTTCTCAAAAATGAGAAGATTCTTTTCGGGCTTAGTTATGCACATTATCAGCAAAAGAGCATTAAGTGAATTTTGGGGAATTCATAATCAATCCGAAACTTCACTTGATAACTGGTATCGCATAGCAAAAAAAGCGACCTGGCAGAATTTGGTAGAAGTCCAAGCCGATTTTCCGGCGGCAGATTTAGTTGGGCTATATGTGATTTTTAATATTGGCGGAAACAATTATCGCTTAGTAGTAAAGATTGAGTTTGAGAAACAACTTATTTTTATTAAATACGTTTTAACCCATAAAGATTACACCAAAATTTTTAAGTGAGAGGTGATATATGATTGCAGTAGTTGATAACACAAAATACGGACAACTTTTAGCGGAAATTTTGCCGCGCAAAATTGAAACCGAAGAACAAAACGAACGTTATCTTCAAATCGTAGAAACCTTAATGGACAAAGGATCAGCAAGTTTTTCCCCGGAAGAACATGTCCTTTTCGATTTGATGGTAACTTTGATTGAAGATTTTGAAGAAAAAACTTATCCAATGCCGGATATTTTACCGCACGAAAGAATTAAATATCTTTTGGAGGAAAAACGTCTAAGACAAAAAGATTTGCTGCCTATTTTCGGCTCTGAAGGTGTCATCTCCGATACTCTAAACGGAAAACGTCAGGTGACACTAAAAACAGCTCAAAAACTAGCTGCTTTTTTTAATGTTCCAACCGAGTTATTTATTTAACAGGTCATTGTGATACGAGGTTATAAAGACAATAAAAAATATCTCAAATGAACCTGAATTAGCCTCATTCATCATTACCGTATGGCAGACGCTCTATCTCATGGCTTAAAGCCAAAAATTCATCAACAAGCATCTGCACTTCGCCTTCGGACATCTGTTTAATTGTGCCTTGAATTGAGCCTTCGCCAGCAATATCGCTACCACCTCTTTTCGTTATTTTCTCCATAAATTCAAGGAACTGTTCGCGCAGATGATCTGGCATTTTGTCTAGTTCCCACTGATTGTGATACAAGCGTCCAATTCCATTTATGGCAGCATCAATAAATCTTTCTTTGATTGCCGCCAAATGACGTGCCAAGGTGCTTTCTGTCCGAGCAAATTCTTCTCTGAAACTTCCCATAATTACCAAAGTTTATCATATAAAAAGGCATTTACTTGTTTCAATTTATCGCGCTGGGTAATGCATAAGAACAACAAGAATTAATTGTCTAAATACCAAGCAATAACTCAAACGATTGAGCAGATTCTTTTTCCACGATGATTTTTTGCCTCACAGCATTTTCTAAATCATCCATCGAAAGCTTCTCAACCTCTTTTGCGGACTTTAATTCTTCCGAAGATGATTTTGAGATTTGCTGCTCGCCGGTGGCTTTGCCGGATTCGTGACCTTTTTCTTTGGCTGCTTCTACATCCAGCTTACGGGAAGAGGAACTTCCGTTTTCATTTTTGATTAAATTCGCAAACTCACCGGCGGCGCTTCTGGTGAAATACTCCTGCTGCACGGCGGCAAAATGCGTAGTTCCGATTCCTTTTTCAAGCGCTTCGGTCAAAAACCGGCGTTCGGTCAATTTCGCTGAAGCCTCCGGTCCCGAAACTGAGAGGGAAGTCTGAGCCAAATCCTGATTAAGACCGGCTGACGGGGAAGCAATCTGTTTTGCAAAATCAATTGCTTCTTTGGCTCTTTGCCGCTCTGCCGCGGCATCGTATTGATAAATATTCTGCAACGCCTGCCCGTAAGTTTTCTGAGCTTGAAAATCGTATTTAACTTCGAGCTCGAGGGCGCGCGTTTTCATTTCTTCCGGGTCGAATGCTTTTGATTCTCTCTGTTGCCAGGCGGCAACCTGACGAATGCCCACATCGTTTTTAACTTCCACGCCTTCGAGTTCAAATCTACTTTTAATCGCTTCGGTTTCCTTTTGAATTTCCTGACTGCGCGGGCTGCTTTCCTTCAGATATTCGGAACTGATACCTTTGATTTCCGGTGCTTTGGTTCTCGGATCAATCTCGATTTCATAACCGAGTTTTTGCAGTCGGTCGGCTAATTCGATTCGATAAACGGCAGTCGCGTATTTTTGACTCTTGAAAATCTCCATCGGCTGAATAGGTTTCGTTATACCGGCTTCGGTTTCCGAAACGTTAAAGATGCCGACGTGCGTGTGAAGCTGCGGAGCGGCAATCTTGAAGACTTTATCCGGGCGTGCCGTATCGTGTTCAAATACGGCGGCAATCATCTTTCCCGTGCGCTCAGACAGTTTTCCTCCGCCCATGCGAGCTTCGATATACTTTTCGACTTCATTGAGTGCCAGACGCACGCTTTCACGATGAGCCTGGCGGATTCGATCATCACCGCCGACGACGGTAGCCAGAGAAACGGATTTCGGCGCGCTGAACGTTCCGTCCCAGAGCGCGCGATGCTCCATCGTCGTAATTTCTTTGCCGAACCGGTTGGCGTAATGTTTGACCGGCGCGTGGCGAACCAGTTCCTCTTCGGTGAACGGGTGAAGCCCGTCGCACAAACGCTCGAACTGTTCGGTTGTGACGGCTCCACGCAAATTCATTTCTTCAGCGAGCTTGCCGTACCATTTGCCGGAAGTCCGTTCCAGCGATTCAGTGTCGAGAGATACATCCGCCGGAGAATTTGAAAGGGAAATATTCTTATCTTCCTGAAACTCGGTTCGGTAATACTTTTTGGCTTGTTTGGAGCTGATTGCTTTGCTGATGTTTAACATTTTTTAGAAATCGAACCGAATTTCATTCGCATGCTCGTGCGGCGGTTCTTGGGGGACCCGGGATGCCATTTCACCGTCAGCAATGTTTTCGACCGGCTGAGATTCAATGGAAGTCGAGACGATTACATTCTTGTCGGTATTGGTTATCGTATTTAGAGAATCATCGTTTGTGGCAGATACGTTGGCGCTGCCGTGCGGACGGTTGCTAACCGAAACTTTCGGTTTAGCGACGGACGAAATTTTAATCGGAACGAAATCGGCAGATGATTTTTCCCGCTGAATATACTGCAATCTAAACGGGACAATAATATTCTCGAACTTCCAGATTCCGTGCAGATCGGGAAGACTCATGATTTGTTCTCTAGTGAAAATGATGCGGTTCTCTGTGGAATTTTGAAAACTCATCGAATTGCGACCGTGAGCGTCAGTCGGCATTGATTCGGAAATTTTGGTTAAATCAAGTTCCTGGTTGCCGACGTTCTGCGAAACCCAGGTCGCCGTTTCAGACTCGTTGCAGCGATAAAAGATTTTAAGCTTCGGCTGCGCTAAAACGGCGCGTCCTTCCTCGCCGTATTGGGCGATGATTTGATGCTTGCTCTGAGTTCCGAAAACGTATCTGATGCCGTGTTTGCGGCACTCGGCGACGAATTCAGGTAAAGCCGACAAACTATTGAGCGTATGCAGTTCGTCAGCGATAAACCACCAGGCATCGTTGCGGCGCTGCGCGTTCGAAATGCTCATCAGACGCTTCATCAGGATGTTGAGCATCGCGGAAGCGAACGGACGAAGCGCATCCCGTGTTTCAGCGGTCATTGTGAAAAACAGCCAGCTCTGGTGCCGGTTAGCATTTGCCCATCCGGTCAAACTAAAGTTTTTCGTTCCTTCGCGATGATCTGGTATAAAGCGCAGAATTTTGCCGATGCCGGCAAGGGAAGCGAGAACTCCAGCTCGCTGGGGACCGGCTTTCGGATCGATATAGTGAGCGAACTCAGTTCCCGCCACCAGTTCATTGAGCATTGCCGGGTTGCCGATAGCTTCGATGATTTTCTGGTTGTTGTATTTTTTCGCGAGAACTAATTTAAAAATGTCCTGTGCAGCGCTATTGAAAAATTTAGATTGCGGGTCGCGCGTAAAACGCGACGGGAAAAAGCTCTCGGCGATTAAATCGAGATCAGCCGCCGTGCGGACTTCATTGCATAATTCCCAATTCGGAAATCGCTCATCGAACGGGTTGAGAATAAAATCTTTGCCGTGACGGTAATGCGACTGCACGAATTCGGATGCTGGGTCGTAGCAGATTCCCGGTTCCCGTCGCTCAGGTGAGCGGGCGCATTCGATAATCTGATGAAGCAGAACGGTTTTTCCCGTTCCGCTGTCGCCCAAAATCAGAGTGCCTTTGGTTTCATCGGCGCGCGGAATTTTTAATGAAGCGTTTTGAATTCCATTCGTAAAAAGGTTCGTCACCCATTCTCGGAACTGCGCAAAGAAATCTTCGGAGCGGTTCGGTTCACTAACGGCAATCGAAAAACCGTTCGCGTTTTTATAAAGTTTTTGATATTCCTTGACGGAAGACGAGTGCATTCCGCGTTTGAACACGCCTTTCAGTTTCTTTCTAATGCTTTTATTCAGAAGCGCACCGCCCAGCAATAAAATGCTAAGAAATGCGACGAATCCGGCAATCAGTGGGAGATATAGAAACTCGTAATACTCTGATTGATAAACCGTATCGCTCAGTGCTTTATAGACCTCTGCATTTGAGCGCATCATCGAGACAAAACTGGTCATATTCGGCTCGAACACGACTCCCGGTTTGACACGAAAAATCGGGCGGCTTTGATCGTCGAATTTAATTTTCCCGCTCTCGTCGAGGTCAAAGTCGATTTGATTTTCCAGCCAGAGCCTCTCGGTTGTTTTTTTCGTTTTCTGATCGGTTAGCGTATGAGTCAATAAAATGTAACGCCCCTGTTTATTCAGAGGGACGAATTGTTTTATAAAACTCTGCCGAAACTGTGGATAGTAGAGTCGCTGATACGGAGTCAGATTAGAATGCACAAAATACGAAACAGCATATCCGGCAGTTATCCCTGTAAAAATTGCGGCTATTAATATCAGCGTAAAGTTAAATTTGTTGGCTTTTCGTAATCTGCCTTCTTCAGAATAAGTATGGTTATGCATCATATTTGAGACAGCTTCACAGCAATCTATTAAATGCTGCCTGTCTTAAATATGATACAGATTTTCAACGATGTTTATCAACAATTAATTTTGTTGTCTGTTACTGCTTGAGATTATGAAGGATCAGATTGGTTTTTACGTCTCGCGAGAATTTGCGCGGCGATCTTCTCACCGTAATTATCGACCTGCCGTTTGGTTTCTCCCCAACTTTTGTCGTTGAGTTCGCCGGTCGAAAGAAGACCGAATCCGATGCCGAGCAGATACCGGACTTTAGCCAGTTCCTCAAAAATGATTTTCTCATTCGGACTGAACTCACTCACCAGTCCGGCTTCAAGCAGAGCCAGATCACGGCACCAGTCGTTCGGAACTTTGTCCGAGGCGCGCGCTGTTTTCTCGATCTGCTCGAACTGTTCTTCGGTTACTCGGAAGATAATCGTTTTGGATTTGCTCATAACTTTTCTGTTTGAAATGTGGAATTTGGAGCGTTGAAACCGGCGGAATTATAAAACCCTTGACGTTTACAATGTTTACAGAGGTTTATTAAATGTTGAAATGACTAGTGTTTACAATGTTTACATTTATCAGGGGTGATGTGTCATCAACTTTGAGCAGAAATCACTTTTGATCATTGCTAAAATGCGGTTGTCATCCGTGTTTATCCTCATCATCGAAAGCCGTTAGATTTCTGTGTCAAGGTGCTCATACTTGTCAAATAAATGCTTCCAATCGCAGACCGAATTTTTCAGATAATGCTCTGGCTTGATTTTTAGTAATTTCGCGTTTTCCATTGAGAACTTCGGAAACCACACTTTGTGTGCCGAAGATGTCCGCTAAATCTGATTGACGCAAATTGTTTTCCTCCATTAAGAACTTTAAAGTTTCGAGCGGTGTTGATTTTTCAATCGGCGGCAGCGTGCGTCTTTCGTAATCTTCCAGCAGGTTTGCCAGAAGAGCGAAAAGTCTGTCTTCCTCCGGCGAACGGGTTTTGTCAAACAAATCGTTGAAAATTACTTCGACCCGATTGTATTCGTCCAAAGAGTCAATTACGCCCGGCAAAACGGAACTTAAAAGCGAGCTGTAAATTTTAGGGTTGTAAGTCATCTTATTACCTCTGATTATTTGCAATCGAATTGCCATTTTTTCTCGTCGTATTCGGCGTGCGTCAAAACAAATCGGATGAAAACGATGTGTATTTTATATTCGACTTTGGCAATAACGCGATACTTATTACCGCCGACATCGAAAATTACACAGTTTTTGTAAACGTCAGCGTGATTAAAGGTTTTACGGACATCCGAAAAGTTTTGCCAATCGGCTAAATGAACCGTCCTAATCCAATCGCGCAAAGCGGTTTCCGATAATTTATTTTTCTGCCAAAACTCTTTTAGTTTGCGCTCGGTAACAATTCTCATAACCTTAAACTATTAAAATTATCGCAAATTGCGATACGAAAGGCAAATCAATTATTACAATTTGCGATACTCTGAAGGGCAAGCACAAACTCGTCAAATGATGAATGCTCGGCAATGATGGCAGAAAAACAAAAACGCCGCGTGAGTTGAAACCGCGCGGCGTTTTGAATAATCCGATGCAGCCATTCTGATATGGCGCGACTGGCTCAACTCAGGACTTCATTTAATATTTATTAAACTTTTAATCGGTATCACTTCGTAAAAATTCTTTTCCTCTAATTGGTTTTGACTTTCAATACCCTTGGCTGCGACTCCAATTATATTCCAATCCTCATCGAAAACCGGACCTCCGCTGTTGCCGCTTACGATGCTGGCGCTTATCAAAATTCTAGGGTTATGATTTATGTCTTCCTTAATGCCGATTACATAGCCCGGCTCGACAACTCCAGTGTGTCCGGGACCAAAATGAGGAAAGCCAGTCAGCCGAATTTGTTCTCCTTGTTTAATTTCTTTTTGAGAGATTTCAAAAATCACTTCGGGAGTTTCCTTCAATATAAGAACTGCTAAGTCTAGCTCGGTATTCATTTCTTCAATCTTGGCAAATTGTCTTTCGGTTTCGTTTCTTCGATAGACCTCGACCAGACAAGTTTCGTCCTGCATAAGAACGTGAGCGCAAGTTACTATTCCATAATCTTTCAAATAAAATCCAGTTCCTTGCTGGCAGTTGCTATCGTCTGCGGTTGTAGCATCAATTACCCATAAGTTATCCAAAATGTGTGAATAGCGGTCGTTTAGCTGCTTTAGCTTGATGAGAGTTTTGTTGCTTAATAAATTTTTGTCTAAATCGGCAAGTTGTTGCAGAAGTTTCAAATACAAAGCATCGTCTTTTCCGCGAACCGTTCCGATGAAATCTATTTTTCCGCGAACCATTTCCTTAAACAGCTTGGTTTTCGAGTGTGGTGAAGTCGAAACCAAGTAAAGAGTTCCAAAATCTTTCTGACAGACGGCGATGCCTTTTGTTTTCCAATTTCGCAGCATCGCTCTGACATCACGGACGAACTCTCTGGGAACATTGACCTTTTTGTTAGCGACTAATCCGGTAACGACTTGCCTTTCATTACTTCTTTGCAGTCGAATCTTGTCGGCATTGATTTGAAATCCGTTGTTTTTGATTGTCTTTAATACGGATTTGCCGAGCTTGCATTTCACCTTTCCATTGAAATTAATCGTCTCGGCTATTTCGACAGGAAAGACTTTTTTGTTCGATGAAATCGTAATGTCATCCGCATAGCGTGAATAGCTGCAATGGTGAGTCGCCGCAAATCATATTGGAGACAATCGGCGAAGTCGGCGCGCCCTGCGGCAATTCGTTTTTATAGCAACATATTTGCGCCAGCACCGTCGCAACATCGCGCGTGCAGTTATAAGGCTCTGCTAGGAAAATTCCGCGCACTCGCCCGAAGTTTATCGAAGGAAAAAAATCCTCCAAATCTATGTTTAGAATATGTCTTCTACGAACGTGTATTTTAGCGTTCGTGCAGATGCTTCGAGCTTTAACGAAGCCGTGCGCGGAATTTTTAGGAGTGTAGACAGCCGTCAGAACTTTCAATAATCTTCTTTGTAAAGTTTTTAATCGCGCTATCGGAGAGGTTATTTTTCGTATGCCGCCGGATTTTTTCGGTATTTCAAAAGTGTAATACAGGGAGGTTCTGAAAGCGGCGTCGTAAAGCAAATGCCTCAATCCTTTGTCGCTTACGTCCAGCAAATTCGCAACGTCTTCGCGTGTTTTGAGAGTTTTGAAAGCATCTCTTAGCTGGTCGGGAAAGGATTTGTGAGTAACCTGCGAAAGAGACATAAATTTTCAGGGCGTATAAAGCTAAATCCTGCTTACTGCTTTGACGATTCAAAGAATATTGAAATATCAAATGGTAAAAGATTAATTGTCAATTTGGAGAGCATTTACTGCTACCGTTATCGTATATCGTCGCAGTTGCACGACGAAAAGTAGATAAGGCTTTATACGCCCGTCATCAAAATACCATTTCAAATTAAGAGAATCAATTCTCTATAATTTCTTTCAAATTGAACTTTACTCAACGTAAATAGATAGAGACTCGCTTCTCTCCCATATGATAGCCCGTGTTGTTTTTGGGGAGAAGCCCCCAAAAACAACACGGGCTTTTCTAAAACTACAAAGTCTGTGAATGAAATATTTTATAGTGTTCTCAACTCTTATTTAAAAATTAACCGTGTGTCTTGAAAGTTTTATTTCTTCTCGGTGATTACCGAAATCAAAACTGAAATTATCGTAATTCAAAGGCGCGTCGCAACCGTGAATTGCTGAATGATGATTCGGACAAATCAAAACCATATTTTCAAGACAATCTTCGCCACCACGACTTAACCAATGAACGTGATGTCCGTGGCATAATGATTCGCCGTAAATTCCTCTCGGATTCCATAAACAAATTTGGCATTTTCCCTCATAAAGTTTCTGCAATTCTTTCGCTAAATTTTTGTTGCGCGTAGGTGCTTGCCGATAAAGATATTCTCTACGTTTTTCGGCAATGCCAGATTTTTCTTCTTGCAAAAATTCTTCAACCATTTGTGCATCGCCAATAAGCAAAGATGCTTCTAATTTTTCTTCTGGAAGTAATCGAGCGCGCTGTTCTAATTCAAGATTTTTTGCCGCGATGCTCAAAATTTGATGGTCATTTTGTGTGATTTGTCTAACTGCCGCGTGTCCTTGAAAAGCTCGCCCAAGAATTTCAGCATTTGCTCGAACTGATAAACTGCGAATGATTTGTTCAATGCGCGGCTGATTATCAACTTTAAAGTATCTTGAGCTTTTCAAATCGCCCCAAACTCTGTATTTGCCGTATCGAAAATTCGGCGGATTTATCGTCTTGGCTTTGATGACAAGTTCGGCGGCTAAAACATACGTTCCATTTTTAGCTCTTGTAAAAGCCCAAAGACTTTCACCAATTTCTATTTGATGAAGGAGTGAATTTGATTGATTAAGATGATAACCCGCGCCTAAATCTAAATCACGGGAATAATTATCAGCTCTCCAATAGTAAAGAAGCGGCATAACATTTAAAAACCAACATTATAATTATTCAAAACTGTGGTTATTGTAAATTATCTCTAATAAATTAAAAGTAGAAAAAAGCAGCGGCGGGAAAAACTAAGAGCTTTTCCCGCCGCCAAAATATGTTTGCGTGTCGCTCACGTTGCGCTTTCCGTGAATGAAAAATACTTGAAAGCCGCGCAAGTCGCGGAGATATGCAATGTCAAAAGCGTTACGGTCAGGTCGTGGTTAAAGCGAGGTTTGTTCCCAAATGCGAAGTTGGAAGAGACTATTACCGGTAAAGTCTGGTTAGTTCCAAAGAGTGATTTAAAGAAATTCCAGAAACCCCGAAAAGGTAGACCTTACGACAAAAATGAAAACGGCTAAAAAATTCTCAAAACCGATTTGTCGCAGTAATTGAAGAACACGACAAAGAAATTATTGAAAAGTTTAAAGACTCTTTAACGACTCGCGTCATTTTCGATTACAACTTCACGGAAATGACTTTGCACCACGCGATTTATTCAGCTGTAAACAATTTGCCGGTGAAAGATTTGGTCAGTGAGGAAATTTTGGCATCGCGCCGCGGCGGTCCGAATAATTAAAAATGGGCGTGCCCGACGGCGACTAATAATTCAAATACTCTAGTCTTGAAACTGACAAAATCGCCGAAAGCTAACTTCGACGGTTTTGTCAGTTTTCCGAATTCGAGAAAAACTTTTTTTGCTTTTCTGGAAGTTTGACGGATGAGCGTGATACTGCGTCGTCGGTCTTCCACCGCTGTTACTGGAAGAAGCAACTGCGAGCGTTTGAAGTCACCCGAATTCAACTAGCCTTGCAAGCGACTTGACGCACAATTTGGGCGATTGCAGTCCCCCCGCTCATTGCTTGAGATAAGCGTCTCGAATCGTGAAAGGATTACTCAATTTGCCTTTCCGAAGTTTTTTAAAATGGCATTAGCCGAATTCGTGGTTGCGTTTATATTCATCATGCATATCCGGTAATGTGTGCTGCTTCAGATACTCGCACACATCGCCGCTTTTTCCGCGCCAGCGAACTGAACGGAATTAACGTCGCCAGTCGTTTTGCCGCTATTTCCGGCAGCAAATTCGATTAAGGGAGATATAACGCCAGCGACGGTGGCTGGTTCGAGTTGTGCGAATCACGTTTGATCGGCAGCTCGGTTATTGTGAAACTGTCAGATTCGATTAACTTTTCAAGGTCGCGGATGCGTGTTTGCAGTTGACGGTTGAGTTGGTGTGCCTCGAATTAGTTCCGCGTCTTTGTTGGCAACGGTTTGTTTCAGACGCTTGATCTGAGTCGCTTGCGAGCTAATCAGCCACTCTCGTGCGGCGACGTGCAATGCCGTTAAATCTTCGATGCGGTCTTCTGCTGGATAATGAGCCGAACAATCGAATCGATCCCTTGGTCGTAACGGCGACAAATTGTGCTGAGTCTGATAAGAACCATTATGTAATCGAAATTTCTCTCAAAACCGTCAATCTCGTCTCAAAAATCAATATCTTGTATAAATCTGTGTTTAACGTCCCTCTTGCAGATTAGATTATTTTATATTTTTTCTGTTTAACAGCTCTTATTGAAATCAGAATTTTAATCACAAGATATTGGGGTTAGGCATAAAGTATTATCGGACTCAAACATATTTCGCTTCTCGGGAAAATAATTCGCTTTGATCATAATCATTAACCGCCTGACAGCCGGGACAAGTTAGATTAAGGACTGAATATTCGCGCGCGGCAAGTTCAGCTTTTCCTCTCGACGGGTCATGCGAAAAATAGATAATTGCATCGCACCCCTTACATTGAAGGCTAAAATACCATTCGCCTTTTTGTATCTCCATAATGATTGACTTTATTTATTTGCTTTTGAACTTTTCAGTCTTTTGTACTGTTCGGTTAACTCTTCCAATTCCGATTGCAGTTCCACATCGGTCAAATTACTCAGATCGGTGTCTTCGATTCTGCCGCCCATCCCTCTTATAGCTTTAACGGCATTGTTGACTCGCGTGCGAATGCCGGGAGCGGTTGATTCCTGCGCCGCTTCCCTTTTTATTTCTTCTTGCACTGCTTCGGATTTCTGAGCGGCTTCATTTTGTTCTGGATTGGGGTCGTTTTGCTTAGTCAGAGCTTCTTTCTGTTCGACGCTTGATTCACGACGACTGACTGATTTCATATCAAAAATAATGCATTCCAGGATGCCGAGCAGAGCAAACTCTGATATGCCGTTATTCTGAATTTGAAAGGTGCCGTCTTTCTCGTTGATAACTACTGTTTTTTCATTCATAACTGTCTATTCTAACTTTTACGAATCGAAATTACCTTGGATCTCTTGTCTGAAAATAAACGCATTCATTTGTTTTTGAATCGAGTACTTCCACCTGGGCAAAAGTCTTTGATAATTTATCAGCCTTTCGTTTCGCCGTTTCAAAATCCTGTGACTGTCCTTTTTGCGTCAGTGCTATTGAATCCTTTATTTCCAAATCTCCCGCCATTATCAAATACATTTAGTTAATTCCTAGTTCTTTTATTAGCCATTGCCAATCTTCCGTCGTATACCACTTTTTGAAATCTTGTAGAAAGTCATCATTGGCAAACTCTCGCAGCTGAGCCAGTGCTTCTTCCCTTCCCTTTTCGTCGAGCGGTTTTATTTCGTAAGAAACAGGATCGGGTTTGCCGACGGTATCAATTTTGGTTTTTACAGGTTTGCCAGAAGATTGCTGTTGCCGTGATGCGAAAAACTGCCGGCGTAAAATTTCGGTCAGAAATGCCGGGACCGATGAAACGCCGTTGGTACGGCTGGCGGCAACTTCTAATTCGAGAATTAACAAATCAGCTAAAGTTCCCCAAGCCTCTGCTTCCCGCGCGCGAACGTTTTTGCCCGTGAGCTTTTTCGCCATGGCATCGAGCCGCTCGACCATCAGCGAAAATCCCTCGCGTGCGCGCGCGTCATCATCATTCTTATTATTGTCTTTAAAAGAAGTCTTAGGAGCCTCTAAAACGCCCGTGTTTATTGGCTGTGAACTAGGTGTAGTAGGATTAGATTCTATACCTACTACACCTACTAGGTTCTGCTCCTGGTACACCATCTTAGTAGGTGTAGTAGGTATAGTAGGTATAGTCGCCAATTCCGGCAGTTCTTCAGGAACAAATACTTCGTATTCATTTCCGCCGTGTTCGCCGAGCAGGACGTTCTTCCGAACCAGTCCGACGGTTTCAAGATGTTCCAGGTTGAGCCATAAAGTCTGGCGCGTGCCGATGCCGGCTAACTTCATCAACCGCGGCTTAGTAATCCTGATGACTCGTATCGGTTTAATTGCGCCGCGCGTCAAAGAGTATAAAGCATCATACAACTGCTTTGCTTTGCCGGAGCCGAAGATTCCCGACGGGATTGCTTCTCGTGTTATCGAATTACTTACTTTTTGGAAGTCTCTGACCGGGGAGGTCGGTTCCAAGCTTTTACCAGGTATAGTAGGTGCAGTAGGACTAGGTGTAGTAGGTGCAGTCACTACGTCGAACGTGCTGATTTCGTTAGTTTTTTTATCTGAACTAGGACTAGGTATAGTAGGTGTAGTGGGCTCAGTTCCTGAGATTGAACTTTTGCCTTTTTGCTGTTCGGCTTTCAGAGCTTCGAGCGGGTCTTCGTAATCGCTTCCGAACGGCTTTGGAACTTTCACCTGGGAAGTCATAAAAGAATTGTTTGAAACATATTCCGTTTCCGGCTTTGGGTTAGGCATCGAGTTCCGTCTCCTTGCTCATCACTTCGACCCACTCGACCGGAATTTCTTCAATGCCGTCCTTCTGCGCGGCGACCCACAAAACCTGACATATCTTCAGCACGTCCCGCGGAATGCCGGAAGTGATGTTATAAATCGCTTGCAGTGCCTCGTCAGTGAATGGATTGAGCGAACCGGCTTTGAGACATCGGAACTCGATCACGCGGCGCATCTCCGCCGGCGACAAAGGCGAAAGATTCGACGGCGCAAAGATGCGCGAGCGAAGAGCCTTCTTCGATTCGTCGAGCAATTTGTATTTCAGCTCGAGCTGCCCGGCGAGAACAATCTGAACCAGCTTGTATTTCGGAGTTTCAAAGTTGAGCAGCACGCGGATAAGTTCAAGCTGCTTGCCGGTCAGACGCTGCGCTTCGTCAATCAAAATTACCGCCGTGCGACCTTCGGAGTCTAATTGCCCTAAAAACTCTTTGAGAGCCGATTCCTGCGCCAGCATTCCGCGTCTGGGAGCAATGCCGTATTCACCACAAATGGTTTTGATCATCGCAAAATCGGAAGGGAAGTTCGGTGTCAGAACAGATGCCAATGAGACTTCTTTATTTTTCGACAGCTCATTCCACAGATAACGAATAACCGTCGATTTACCGTGTCCCACATCCGCTACAATGGTCGTCAGTCCCTGCCGGTATTCAATCAGGTGCATCACTTTATCAATTGTCGATTTAATTGAAGGCGTGACATAAAGCATTTCCGGGTCCGGGGAAGTGGAAAAAGGAGAGAATTTCATGTGTGAAAAATTACCGTATCTAAAAAAGGTTGTCAAGTTAAATCGAGAGGGGGGTATGAGAACCAAGAGCGAAAATTTAAGGTAAATGATTATTATGTTAAGGGAGGGGCTAGTATAGTTAGATTTAAAGATTTTAGAAATACCAAACTCAATCAAGCCTTAAACGAAAAAGCAAAACTTATTAAAAATAAATGTTGACGCTACTTCTCAAAAATGAGAAGATTCTTTTCGGGCTTAGTTATGCACATTATCAGCAAAAGAGCATTAAGTGAATTTTGGGGAATTCATAATCAATCCGAAACTTCACTTGATAACTGGTATCGCATAGCAAAAAAAGCGACCTGGCAGAATTTGGTAGAAGTCCAAGCCGATTTTCCGGCGGCAGATTTAGTTGGGCTATATGTGATTTTTAATATTGGCGGAAACAATTATCGCTTAGTAGTAAAGATTGAGTTTGAGAAACAACTTATTTTTATTAAATACGTTTTAACCCATAAAGATTACACCAAAATTTTTAAGTGAGAGGTGATATATGATTGCAGTAGTTGATAACACAAAATACGGACAACTTTTAGCGGAAATTTTGCCGCGCAAAATTGAAACCGAAGAACAAAACGAACGTTATCTTCAAATCGTAGAAACCTTAATGGACAAAGGATCAGCAAGTTTTTCCCCGGAAGAACATGTCCTTTTCGATTTGATGGTAACTTTGATTGAAGATTTTGAAGAAAAAACTTATCCAATGCCGGATATTTTACCGCACGAAAGAATTAAATATCTTTTGGAGGAAAAACGTCTAAGACAAAAAGATTTGCTGCCTATTTTCGGCTCTGAAGGTGTCATCTCCGATACTCTAAACGGAAAACGTCAGGTGACACTAAAAACAGCTCAAAAACTAGCTGCTTTTTTTAATGTTCCAACCGAGTTATTTATTTAACAGGTCATTGTGATACGAGGTTATAAAGACAATAAAAAATATCTCAAATGAACCTGAATTAGCCTCATTCATCATTACCGTATGGCAGACGCTCTATCTCATGGCTTAAAGCCAAAAATTCATCAACAAGCATCTGCACTTCGCCTTCGGACATCTGTTTAATTGTGCCTTGAATTGAGCCTTCGCCAGCAATATCGCTACCACCTCTTTTCGTTATTTTCTCCATAAATTCAAGGAACTGTTCGCGCAGATGATCTGGCATTTTGTCTAGTTCCCACTGATTGTGATACAAGCGTCCAATTCCATTTATGGCAGCATCAATAAATCTTTCTTTGATTGCCGCCAAATGACGTGCCAAGGTGCTTTCTGTCCGAGCAAATTCTTCTCTGAAACTTCCCATAATTACCAAAGTTTATCATATAAAAAGGCATTTACTTGTTTCAATTTATCGCGCTGGGTAATGCATAAGAACAACAAGAATTAATTGTCTAAATACCAAGCAATAACTCAAACGATTGAGCAGATTCTTTTTCCACGATGATTTTTTGCCTCACAGCATTTTCTAAATCATCCATCGAAAGCTTCTCAACCTCTTTTGCGGACTTTAATTCTTCCGAAGATGATTTTGAGATTTGCTGCTCGCCGGTGGCTTTGCCGGATTCGTGACCTTTTTCTTTGGCTGCTTCTACATCCAGCTTACGGGAAGAGGAACTTCCGTTTTCATTTTTGATTAAATTCGCAAACTCACCGGCGGCGCTTCTGGTGAAATACTCCTGCTGCACGGCGGCAAAATGCGTAGTTCCGATTCCTTTTTCAAGCGCTTCGGTCAAAAACCGGCGTTCGGTCAATTTCGCTGAAGCCTCCGGTCCCGAAACTGAGAGGGAAGTCTGAGCCAAATCCTGATTAAGACCGGCTGACGGGGAAGCAATCTGTTTTGCAAAATCAATTGCTTCTTTGGCTCTTTGCCGCTCTGCCGCGGCATCGTATTGATAAATATTCTGCAACGCCTGCCCGTAAGTTTTCTGAGCTTGAAAATCGTATTTAACTTCGAGCTCGAGGGCGCGCGTTTTCATTTCTTCCGGGTCGAATGCTTTTGATTCTCTCTGTTGCCAGGCGGCAACCTGACGAATGCCCACATCGTTTTTAACTTCCACGCCTTCGAGTTCAAATCTACTTTTAATCGCTTCGGTTTCCTTTTGAATTTCCTGACTGCGCGGGCTGCTTTCCTTCAGATATTCGGAACTGATACCTTTGATTTCCGGTGCTTTGGTTCTCGGATCAATCTCGATTTCATAACCGAGTTTTTGCAGTCGGTCGGCTAATTCGATTCGATAAACGGCAGTCGCGTATTTTTGACTCTTGAAAATCTCCATCGGCTGAATAGGTTTCGTTATACCGGCTTCGGTTTCCGAAACGTTAAAGATGCCGACGTGCGTGTGAAGCTGCGGAGCGGCAATCTTGAAGACTTTATCCGGGCGTGCCGTATCGTGTTCAAATACGGCGGCAATCATCTTTCCCGTGCGCTCAGACAGTTTTCCTCCGCCCATGCGAGCTTCGATATACTTTTCGACTTCATTGAGTGCCAGACGCACGCTTTCACGATGAGCCTGGCGGATTCGATCATCACCGCCGACGACGGTAGCCAGAGAAACGGATTTCGGCGCGCTGAACGTTCCGTCCCAGAGCGCGCGATGCTCCATCGTCGTAATTTCTTTGCCGAACCGGTTGGCGTAATGTTTGACCGGCGCGTGGCGAACCAGTTCCTCTTCGGTGAACGGGTGAAGCCCGTCGCACAAACGCTCGAACTGTTCGGTTGTGACGGCTCCACGCAAATTCATTTCTTCAGCGAGCTTGCCGTACCATTTGCCGGAAGTCCGTTCCAGCGATTCAGTGTCGAGAGATACATCCGCCGGAGAATTTGAAAGGGAAATATTCTTATCTTCCTGAAACTCGGTTCGGTAATACTTTTTGGCTTGTTTGGAGCTGATTGCTTTGCTGATGTTTAACATTTTTTAGAAATCGAACCGAATTTCATTCGCATGCTCGTGCGGCGGTTCTTGGGGGACCCGGGATGCCATTTCACCGTCAGCAATGTTTTCGACCGGCTGAGATTCAATGGAAGTCGAGACGATTACATTCTTGTCGGTATTGGTTATCGTATTTAGAGAATCATCGTTTGTGGCAGATACGTTGGCGCTGCCGTGCGGACGGTTGCTAACCGAAACTTTCGGTTTAGCGACGGACGAAATTTTAATCGGAACGAAATCGGCAGATGATTTTTCCCGCTGAATATACTGCAATCTAAACGGGACAATAATATTCTCGAACTTCCAGATTCCGTGCAGATCGGGAAGACTCATGATTTGTTCTCTAGTGAAAATGATGCGGTTCTCTGTGGAATTTTGAAAACTCATCGAATTGCGACCGTGAGCGTCAGTCGGCATTGATTCGGAAATTTTGGTTAAATCAAGTTCCTGGTTGCCGACGTTCTGCGAAACCCAGGTCGCCGTTTCAGACTCGTTGCAGCGATAAAAGATTTTAAGCTTCGGCTGCGCTAAAACGGCGCGTCCTTCCTCGCCGTATTGGGCGATGATTTGATGCTTGCTCTGAGTTCCGAAAACGTATCTGATGCCGTGTTTGCGGCACTCGGCGACGAATTCAGGTAAAGCCGACAAACTATTGAGCGTATGCAGTTCGTCAGCGATAAACCACCAGGCATCGTTGCGGCGCTGCGCGTTCGAAATGCTCATCAGACGCTTCATCAGGATGTTGAGCATCGCGGAAGCGAACGGACGAAGCGCATCCCGTGTTTCAGCGGTCATTGTGAAAAACAGCCAGCTCTGGTGCCGGTTAGCATTTGCCCATCCGGTCAAACTAAAGTTTTTCGTTCCTTCGCGATGATCTGGTATAAAGCGCAGAATTTTGCCGATGCCGGCAAGGGAAGCGAGAACTCCAGCTCGCTGGGGACCGGCTTTCGGATCGATATAGTGAGCGAACTCAGTTCCCGCCACCAGTTCATTGAGCATTGCCGGGTTGCCGATAGCTTCGATGATTTTCTGGTTGTTGTATTTTTTCGCGAGAACTAATTTAAAAATGTCCTGTGCAGCGCTATTGAAAAATTTAGATTGCGGGTCGCGCGTAAAACGCGACGGGAAAAAGCTCTCGGCGATTAAATCGAGATCAGCCGCCGTGCGGACTTCATTGCATAATTCCCAATTCGGAAATCGCTCATCGAACGGGTTGAGAATAAAATCTTTGCCGTGACGGTAATGCGACTGCACGAATTCGGATGCTGGGTCGTAGCAGATTCCCGGTTCCCGTCGCTCAGGTGAGCGGGCGCATTCGATAATCTGATGAAGCAGAACGGTTTTTCCCGTTCCGCTGTCGCCCAAAATCAGAGTGCCTTTGGTTTCATCGGCGCGCGGAATTTTTAATGAAGCGTTTTGAATTCCATTCGTAAAAAGGTTCGTCACCCATTCTCGGAACTGCGCAAAGAAATCTTCGGAGCGGTTCGGTTCACTAACGGCAATCGAAAAACCGTTCGCGTTTTTATAAAGTTTTTGATATTCCTTGACGGAAGACGAGTGCATTCCGCGTTTGAACACGCCTTTCAGTTTCTTTCTAATGCTTTTATTCAGAAGCGCACCGCCCAGCAATAAAATGCTAAGAAATGCGACGAATCCGGCAATCAGTGGGAGATATAGAAACTCGTAATACTCTGATTGATAAACCGTATCGCTCAGTGCTTTATAGACCTCTGCATTTGAGCGCATCATCGAGACAAAACTGGTCATATTCGGCTCGAACACGACTCCCGGTTTGACACGAAAAATCGGGCGGCTTTGATCGTCGAATTTAATTTTCCCGCTCTCGTCGAGGTCAAAGTCGATTTGATTTTCCAGCCAGAGCCTCTCGGTTGTTTTTTTCGTTTTCTGATCGGTTAGCGTATGAGTCAATAAAATGTAACGCCCCTGTTTATTCAGAGGGACGAATTGTTTTATAAAACTCTGCCGAAACTGTGGATAGTAGAGTCGCTGATACGGAGTCAGATTAGAATGCACAAAATACGAAACAGCATATCCGGCAGTTATCCCTGTAAAAATTGCGGCTATTAATATCAGCGTAAAGTTAAATTTGTTGGCTTTTCGTAATCTGCCTTCTTCAGAATAAGTATGGTTATGCATCATATTTGAGACAGCTTCACAGCAATCTATTAAATGCTGCCTGTCTTAAATATGATACAGATTTTCAACGATGTTTATCAACAATTAATTTTGTTGTCTGTTACTGCTTGAGATTATGAAGGATCAGATTGGTTTTTACGTCTCGCGAGAATTTGCGCGGCGATCTTCTCACCGTAATTATCGACCTGCCGTTTGGTTTCTCCCCAACTTTTGTCGTTGAGTTCGCCGGTCGAAAGAAGACCGAATCCGATGCCGAGCAGATACCGGACTTTAGCCAGTTCCTCAAAAATGATTTTCTCATTCGGACTGAACTCACTCACCAGTCCGGCTTCAAGCAGAGCCAGATCACGGCACCAGTCGTTCGGAACTTTGTCCGAGGCGCGCGCTGTTTTCTCGATCTGCTCGAACTGTTCTTCGGTTACTCGGAAGATAATCGTTTTGGATTTGCTCATAACTTTTCTGTTTGAAATGTGGAATTTGGAGCGTTGAAACCGGCGGAATTATAAAACCCTTGACGTTTACAATGTTTACAGAGGTTTATTAAATGTTGAAATGACTAGTGTTTACAATGTTTACATTTATCAGGGGTGATGTGTCATCAACTTTGAGCAGAAATCACTTTTGATCATTGCTAAAATGCGGTTGTCATCCGTGTTTATCCTCATCATCGAAAGCCGTTAGATTTCTGTGTCAAGGTGCTCATACTTGTCAAATAAATGCTTCCAATCGCAGACCGAATTTTTCAGATAATGCTCTGGCTTGATTTTTAGTAATTTCGCGTTTTCCATTGAGAACTTCGGAAACCACACTTTGTGTGCCGAAGATGTCCGCTAAATCTGATTGACGCAAATTGTTTTCCTCCATTAAGAACTTTAAAGTTTCGAGCGGTGTTGATTTTTCAATCGGCGGCAGCGTGCGTCTTTCGTAATCTTCCAGCAGGTTTGCCAGAAGAGCGAAAAGTCTGTCTTCCTCCGGCGAACGGGTTTTGTCAAACAAATCGTTGAAAATTACTTCGACCCGATTGTATTCGTCCAAAGAGTCAATTACGCCCGGCAAAACGGAACTTAAAAGCGAGCTGTAAATTTTAGGGTTGTAAGTCATCTTATTACCTCTGATTATTTGCAATCGAATTGCCATTTTTTCTCGTCGTATTCGGCGTGCGTCAAAACAAATCGGATGAAAACGATGTGTATTTTATATTCGACTTTGGCAATAACGCGATACTTATTACCGCCGACATCGAAAATTACACAGTTTTTGTAAACGTCAGCGTGATTAAAGGTTTTACGGACATCCGAAAAGTTTTGCCAATCGGCTAAATGAACCGTCCTAATCCAATCGCGCAAAGCGGTTTCCGATAATTTATTTTTCTGCCAAAACTCTTTTAGTTTGCGCTCGGTAACAATTCTCATAACCTTAAACTATTAAAATTATCGCAAATTGCGATACGAAAGGCAAATCAATTATTACAATTTGCGATACTCTGAAGGGCAAGCACAAACTCGTCAAATGATGAATGCTCGGCAATGATGGCAGAAAAACAAAAACGCCGCGTGAGTTGAAACCGCGCGGCGTTTTGAATAATCCGATGCAGCCATTCTGATATGGCGCGACTGGCTCAACTCAGGACTTCATTTAATATTTATTAAACTTTTAATCGGTATCACTTCGTAAAAATTCTTTTCCTCTAATTGGTTTTGACTTTCAATACCCTTGGCTGCGACTCCAATTATATTCCAATCCTCATCGAAAACCGGACCTCCGCTGTTGCCGCTTACGATGCTGGCGCTTATCAAAATTCTAGGGTTATGATTTATGTCTTCCTTAATGCCGATTACATAGCCCGGCTCGACAACTCCAGTGTGTCCGGGACCAAAATGAGGAAAGCCAGTCAGCCGAATTTGTTCTCCTTGTTTAATTTCTTTTTGAGAGATTTCAAAAATCACTTCGGGAGTTTCCTTCAATATAAGAACTGCTAAGTCTAGCTCGGTATTCATTTCTTCAATCTTGGCAAATTGTCTTTCGGTTTCGTTTCTTCGATAGACCTCGACCAGACAAGTTTCGTCCTGCATAAGAACGTGAGCGCAAGTTACTATTCCATAATCTTTCAAATAAAATCCAGTTCCTTGCTGGCAGTTGCTATCGTCTGCGGTTGTAGCATCAATTACCCATAAGTTATCCAAAATGTGTGAATAGCGGTCGTTTAGCTGCTTTAGCTTGATGAGAGTTTTGTTGCTTAATAAATTTTTGTCTAAATCGGCAAGTTGTTGCAGAAGTTTCAAATACAAAGCATCGTCTTTTCCGCGAACCGTTCCGATGAAATCTATTTTTCCGCGAACCATTTCCTTAAACAGCTTGGTTTTCGAGTGTGGTGAAGTCGAAACCAAGTAAAGAGTTCCAAAATCTTTCTGACAGACGGCGATGCCTTTTGTTTTCCAATTTCGCAGCATCGCTCTGACATCACGGACGAACTCTCTGGGAACATTGACCTTTTTGTTAGCGACTAATCCGGTAACGACTTGCCTTTCATTACTTCTTTGCAGTCGAATCTTGTCGGCATTGATTTGAAATCCGTTGTTTTTGATTGTCTTTAATACGGATTTGCCGAGCTTGCATTTCACCTTTCCATTGAAATTAATCGTCTCGGCTATTTCGACAGGAAAGACTTTTTTGTTCGATGAAATCGTAATGTCATCCGCATAGCGTGAATAGCTGCAATGGTGAGTCGCCGCAAATCATATTGGAGACAATCGGCGAAGTCGGCGCGCCCTGCGGCAATTCGTTTTTATAGCAACATATTTGCGCCAGCACCGTCGCAACATCGCGCGTGCAGTTATAAGGCTCTGCTAGGAAAATTCCGCGCACTCGCCCGAAGTTTATCGAAGGAAAAAAATCCTCCAAATCTATGTTTAGAATATGTCTTCTACGAACGTGTATTTTAGCGTTCGTGCAGATGCTTCGAGCTTTAACGAAGCCGTGCGCGGAATTTTTAGGAGTGTAGACAGCCGTCAGAACTTTCAATAATCTTCTTTGTAAAGTTTTTAATCGCGCTATCGGAGAGGTTATTTTTCGTATGCCGCCGGATTTTTTCGGTATTTCAAAAGTGTAATACAGGGAGGTTCTGAAAGCGGCGTCGTAAAGCAAATGCCTCAATCCTTTGTCGCTTACGTCCAGCAAATTCGCAACGTCTTCGCGTGTTTTGAGAGTTTTGAAAGCATCTCTTAGCTGGTCGGGAAAGGATTTGTGAGTAACCTGCGAAAGAGACATAAATTTTCAGGGCGTATAAAGCTAAATCCTGCTTACTGCTTTGACGATTCAAAGAATATTGAAATATCAAATGGTAAAAGATTAATTGTCAATTTGGAGAGCATTTACTGCTACCGTTATCGTATATCGTCGCAGTTGCACGACGAAAAGTAGATAAGGCTTTATACGCCCGTCATCAAAATACCATTTCAAATTAAGAGAATCAATTCTCTATAATTTCTTTCAAATTGAACTTTACTCAACGTAAATAGATAGAGACTCGCTTCTCTCCCATATGATAGCCCGTGTTGTTTTTGGGGAGAAGCCCCCAAAAACAACACGGGCTTTTCTAAAACTACAAAGTCTGTGAATGAAATATTTTATAGTGTTCTCAACTCTTATTTAAAAATTAACCGTGTGTCTTGAAAGTTTTATTTCTTCTCGGTGATTACCGAAATCAAAACTGAAATTATCGTAATTCAAAGGCGCGTCGCAACCGTGAATTGCTGAATGATGATTCGGACAAATCAAAACCATATTTTCAAGACAATCTTCGCCACCACGACTTAACCAATGAACGTGATGTCCGTGGCATAATGATTCGCCGTAAATTCCTCTCGGATTCCATAAACAAATTTGGCATTTTCCCTCATAAAGTTTCTGCAATTCTTTCGCTAAATTTTTGTTGCGCGTAGGTGCTTGCCGATAAAGATATTCTCTACGTTTTTCGGCAATGCCAGATTTTTCTTCTTGCAAAAATTCTTCAACCATTTGTGCATCGCCAATAAGCAAAGATGCTTCTAATTTTTCTTCTGGAAGTAATCGAGCGCGCTGTTCTAATTCAAGATTTTTTGCCGCGATGCTCAAAATTTGATGGTCATTTTGTGTGATTTGTCTAACTGCCGCGTGTCCTTGAAAAGCTCGCCCAAGAATTTCAGCATTTGCTCGAACTGATAAACTGCGAATGATTTGTTCAATGCGCGGCTGATTATCAACTTTAAAGTATCTTGAGCTTTTCAAATCGCCCCAAACTCTGTATTTGCCGTATCGAAAATTCGGCGGATTTATCGTCTTGGCTTTGATGACAAGTTCGGCGGCTAAAACATACGTTCCATTTTTAGCTCTTGTAAAAGCCCAAAGACTTTCACCAATTTCTATTTGATGAAGGAGTGAATTTGATTGATTAAGATGATAACCCGCGCCTAAATCTAAATCACGGGAATAATTATCAGCTCTCCAATAGTAAAGAAGCGGCATAACATTTAAAAACCAACATTATAATTATTCAAAACTGTGGTTATTGTAAATTATCTCTAATAAATTAAAAGTAGAAAAAAGCAGCGGCGGGAAAAACTAAGAGCTTTTCCCGCCGCCAAAATATGTTTGCGTGTCGCTCACGTTGCGCTTTCCGTGAATGAAAAATACTTGAAAGCCGCGCAAGTCGCGGAGATATGCAATGTCAAAAGCGTTACGGTCAGGTCGTGGTTAAAGCGAGGTTTGTTCCCAAATGCGAAGTTGGAAGAGACTATTACCGGTAAAGTCTGGTTAGTTCCAAAGAGTGATTTAAAGAAATTCCAGAAACCCCGAAAAGGTAGACCTTACGACAAAAATGAAAACGGCTAAAAAATTCTCAAAACCGATTTGTCGCAGTAATTGAAGAACACGACAAAGAAATTATTGAAAAGTTTAAAGACTCTTTAACGACTCGCGTCATTTTCGATTACAACTTCACGGAAATGACTTTGCACCACGCGATTTATTCAGCTGTAAACAATTTGCCGGTGAAAGATTTGGTCAGTGAGGAAATTTTGGCATCGCGCCGCGGCGGTCCGAATAATTAAAAATGGGCGTGCCCGACGGCGACTAATAATTCAAATACTCTAGTCTTGAAACTGACAAAATCGCCGAAAGCTAACTTCGACGGTTTTGTCAGTTTTCCGAATTCGAGAAAAACTTTTTTTGCTTTTCTGGAAGTTTGACGGATGAGCGTGATACTGCGTCGTCGGTCTTCCACCGCTGTTACTGGAAGAAGCAACTGCGAGCGTTTGAAGTCACCCGAATTCAACTAGCCTTGCAAGCGACTTGACGCACAATTTGGGCGATTGCAGTCCCCCCGCTCATTGCTTGAGATAAGCGTCTCGAATCGTGAAAGGATTACTCAATTTGCCTTTCCGAAGTTTTTTAAAATGGCGTTAGCCGAATTGGACAGACGGGAGGGAACGTGCGATAAACCCACACAGAATCATCTGACCGGGAACATTTGCATCGCCGATTCATATTCTTCCGCCACATCCGCTAGTGCCAGATCCCGATAAATTGCCAGGCTTTTT
>MWWH01000016.1_pt1 | contig 33493 bp, 39 predicted proteins | sample 1047231 | NCBI WGS metagenome assembly MWWH01 (sample SAMN06349967, study PRJNA376086) | soil metagenome | isolation source: MG3-2 sample Antarctic (ecotone) soil | place: Antarctica | collected 2015-01-13 | reverse complement strand
AAAACATCTCATTAGCGAGGACACAGGCATCTTCATAATCGAGTCCTCCTAACACTGCCCGCATCCGCGCGTTGGTAAAAATTGACTTTCGCAGTTTCGGGTCATCTGCTAAGTGCCCTAGATGCTGTGAGATGGTCAAGTTTTGCTGGACACAATACTCTCGCTGCTTGACCCTTTCTTTTTAGTGTTGTTTTCCAGCTCAAACTCTTCCGGGCATTTGTAGCCCAGTGCCGAGTGCCGCCGTACCCGATTGTAGTAACCTTCGATGTAACTGAAGGTTTCGCTTCTCGCTTGCTCCACGTTCTCGAACATCCCGTCCTCAAGCAATTCGGCTTTGTATCTGGAAAAGAAACTCTCGGCTTGAGCGTTATCCCAACAGTTAGCACGCCGCGACATACTCTGGCGGCATTTGTTAGCTTGTAACATGCAACGGAAGTTATGCGACACATATTGTGAGCCGCGATCCGTGTGGACAATGGTCTTGGCACCAATTCCACCTGACGTAACAGCTTTAGCAAAGGCTTTGGTTACTAACTCGTCTGTCATTCGTTCTTCGACCGCCCATCCCAAGATGCGCTTGCTGAACTTGTCTTGCCACGTCGCCAGATAACTCCACTTGCCTGAAGCTAAAGGCAAGTAAGTGATGTCACCGACGACCACCTCGCGTGTCCCTTGCGCGACATTTTGCACATCAAGCAGCAGGTTCGGCGAAGGCTCGACGGTGTGCCGCGAATCGGTCGTGCGCGGTCTAAAGCGGCGTGATGAGATAGCCCGTAACTCTTGCCGTCGCATTAGTGCGCGAACCTGAAATCGTCCGACACTAACGCCTTGCGCCTTCAACTCTGCCGCAATGCGGCGTGCCCCGTAGCGTCGGCGATGCTGATAAAATACTGCTTCAACTTGTTTGGCAACAGCGGATTTCTGCTCGCTCAACACATAACTCTTGCCGCTTGCAAAAGCGTGATACGCGCTCACCGACACCCGCATCACCCGGCATAACAAACCGAGTGGGTAAGTTCGCTTACCTTCGTCAATGAAGCGGTAGCGCACTATCCGCTTCTGCCGAAGATAAGCGCCGCCTTTTTTAATATGTCGCGCTCCATCTCCACCTCCCGCAGTTTCCGGCGTAAGCTGATGATCTCTTTCTCCGAGTCGGAAGTGGCTGCGATCACCTCGCGTTTCCACTTGTGTAGCAGACTCTCAGCGCAGCCTAACTCGCGTGCGACTGAAGCCACTGGTTGACCATCGTGAATTTTCTTCACGGCTTCGCGTTTGAACTCTTCGTCGTATTTTCTCATCTCGCTATTCTAGCGAGAGGATCGTGTCCGGTTAAATTAGACCACCTCAAACTGTCCGCCCCTTGTTTGCTGAAATTTGTTGAAAAAAGCGCGCCGTTACTGACTTTAACGCACTCTGAGCCGGCTTGTTCGAGTGTCCGGTGTGCCACACTCTATAGAGAAAATGCAGCGGCGAGGATGGACAAGAGGCAAGGGGCAAAATACTAAGCACTACCATACAAAATATTACAGTTAAACTCTATTCAACGGGAAATAGATGTGATATAGATTCTGCGTGCTGGCGAAGCTGAGTTCTACGTCGGCGTGATCTTTGAGGTTAGACAAAGCAATGGCCGCGCTACTTTTCGACGAGAGGCGCGGCACATGCTTCTGTTTACACGCTTTTCACCGGGTAGGTGCCTAGCGGCGCTGGAAGGTTAGCGTAACTCGCTACCATCCGCAAGCGTTTTCTTCCACCTACCTTCAAAATCCTGAAAAGCAATTTATCGAGTTCTGCGATGTGCCCACGTCGCATACGTCCGTTTCGCAGGGTGCCGCTACCTGTTTGCGAACGCGCGTCGAGCCTCTTTCTGTCTGTTCGGAGTGGGCACCGTTCAGATGAAAGAGGCTCGACTTTTTTGATAACAAAGTAGTTGAGGCCCGGGGAGCACCACACTCCACGAGCCTCTAGGAAGGTTTACCACCATGCAAACCCAAACCAACAACGCCACATTCTATTCCGACAACGCACGCCCGCGCAAGGGGTCTGTCCAGAATTCACCGCGTCCTGATTCTCGGCCTGTGCGCGCCGCGAAGAAGACCCCTTGCCTCATCTGCGGTGCAACAAAGTGGCCGTGCTCGTTCATAGACGAAGAGATTGCTTTCTGCGCGAACGTCGCGAGTGATCGTCGCTCGAAAGACGGGATGACCTATGTGCATTTCCTGCGCGATGACAGCACGGCCTCTCGGCCTCGTCCCTCTGCCGTCTTGCCAGCGAAGCCTTCGCCGGTGATGGCGACGCCTGACAGAACGAATCTCGTGTACTCCGCGCTGCTCGACCGCCTGACACTCCGGCCCGAACATCTCGACAGCTTGCTCAAGCGTGGCCTGTCGCTCGAGGCGATCAGGGCGAACAACTATCGCTCGACGCCGACGAAGAGCAAGGCCAGAGAGATCGTGCGTGACCTTGCAGCACTCGGACTCTCCGGCGTGCCCGGCTTCTTTCGTCGCGACGAGTGGGAGATGGTCGGGATGTGTCCCGGCTACGTTGTGCCGTATCACGGGGCGTCGGGTCGCATTCTGGGTTTGTCGTACCGGCTCGATGTGCCGTTCGATAACTGTAAATACCTCTGGCTCTCATCGCCGCCTGATGTCCTCGATGATGGCCGCGTGAAGTATCCGCAAGGGACAGCCCTCAAGGTTCCGCTTCATCACGCAGGCCGTCATCTGTTCGCATCGGCTTCCGAGATTTGGCTGACCGAAGGCGGACTGAAAGCCGATGTTGCGTCGCATCTGCTCGGCGTGCCGTTCATCGCTGCGGGCGGCGTCTGGCAGTTCGGTGAATACTTCGCCGAAGAGATGAAAGCCGCTTTCCCGCACATCACTCGCTACGTGATCGCCTTCGATGTGGACTGGCGCACGAACGCGCAAGTCAAACTCGCGCTCGAAAAGTTGATGCGCCAACTAAGCGCCGCCGGCCTCAGCTATCTCGTGAGGACATGGCCGATGGGGAAGGGAATTGATGACTACGCTTTGCTGCTCACTCAATCCGACCGCATGGAGGTGGTCGCGTGAGTTTTCAACCACACTTTCAAGACTTCGACCCCAACGCCTACGAACGTCGGCAACAAGCGGAAAGCCAGCTCAAGCATTTGAAACTCGTCCGTGCGGAAGTGACGGGCACAACGACGGACGCGGAGCAAGCGAAGCTCGGCAGAGATTTTGCCGAAACGACTGACTCGACGAATCTGTTGATTGCTCATCTTGCCCGCGCGTCGAAAGTTCCGCCGGTCTTCTCTGGCCGTGTACGCGACTTCATTGACGCGATTATCGGTCTGACCGCCGGCAGTCCAGACTTGACAGAGATTCCCGACGAAGTAATAGCAGGCCGGATGGGTTGCTCGGATAAGACCATTCAGAACGCGCGCCGTGATTTCCGCAAGTGGGCGGATCACGCGACGCTAATAGAGGTACGCGATAACTACCGCACGCCAGAAGGCGAAGCGCACGCGCACCGTTATCGTTGCCGTGTCACGGCGTTGGCCGCTGAAGCTACATTGAACGCGCGCTGCGCGCCGGGTTATGACGCGGACGATGCCAAGAGACGAGCGGCCTTCAAGGATGCCGCGCTCGATGTGGCCGACGCCGCCGAAGGTTTCCCGCCGCGCGAAGCGAAGAAGCGACGCCAGCGCAGCGACTCGGAGTTGGTGATTTCCGAACTCGGTCAAGCCGTCAACAGACTTCAGCGCGCGGCAGATCGGCAGCCTCTCGCCCGCACCGTCAGTTATGACGCCCTGTACCAGCTTCGGGACGAACTACTGGCGAAGGTGGCGCACCTCGAAAAAGTGTACGGTCTTGAGCCGGCCGTTTCCACCCTGAATACCAATACAAGAATGGTAGAAACGGTCGAGGCGGAATCCTCTCCTGACGGCTCCGGCCAGTCGCACCGCATGGAAGCCGAGGACGTTCCCGACGAGGTGGAAAAAGGGGGGGTGGTGGAAATATTTTCCACCAAGAACGAGTCAACAGAATCAACAACTTACGAAAACCGACCTGCTGAGAACTTGCCTGTAATTCCCGGACAATCCGACCCGCCGCCGGATGAATTGACTCTGATGTTCTCCGACGAATGGCACGAAACACACGACAGGAAGTTAGCTGAGGGTAAGACCAGCGAGGATGCGTTGCGTGAGGCTTGGGAAGAAGTCGGTGAATTTGAGGAATGGAACGCGCGGCGCGTGTGGGGAAGTATCGAATCCCGGCTGAGAGGGGGCGCAGATGGAAACACAAACTAGAAAAGATGATGCCCCCCTCGCTCTTGTCCGCCACGCGCTGATGACCGCCGCTGTCGAGAATGGCACTTGGTACACCAGGCCGATTGTTTCCCGCATGTCGGCGCGTCAACCTGAAGAGCCGATCTCGGCAGAGTCGCGCGCGCAATATGACTATGAACTTTTAGAATGTGCCGGGCGGTTGATGGATGATGGCCGGTCGCAATCTGAGGCCGACGCGCTCGCGCTTGATGCGATGGGCTGCGTCGAGTTTTGGGAATACGCCTCGGCTCATCCGTTGCCGTCTCGACGCTCTTTTTTCACCGGCGCGAAAGTTCGCCATGCAGATCGTTGTGCAAGGTGCGAATCCATCGGGCATGAAGTTGAGGCATGTCCATTTGTTGACGACGCGCAGACGCGAAAGATTGCCATGCTACGGCGTGAGCGTCGAAGCGAGAAAGCGAAGGCGGCATGATCGACCTGATGAATTGAGGAGTGAGGAAAAATGAATCGCACAAACACAACTGCGTCGGATAAATGCCATTATGCAGAATTGAAATCCTACTGCCCGAGAGAGCAGGCAAGCACAAGCGGTTGCGGATCGAAGGTGAGATGCTCAGCCGGCATCATTCATTTCTCATGCATAAAGCGTGCATAGATGGGTATTGAAATTCAACAAGGGAGCGAAGTTGAAAACGTGTCGGATAACAAGAGAGAGGTGTCAGATGAATTGGGGGTGTCAGATGAATCGTGTCAACGATTGTCCATCCAACGTCGAACACCCGGACGAGGTCTGGACTTCGGACATCACCTACGTCTGGACTCAGGAGGGGTGGCTTTACTTGGTAGTGTTTCTTGATCTGTATTCACGCCTCGTCGTCGGGTGGGCGGTCTCCGAGAGCCTTGAGACCGGGTTCGTCGAGGCGGCATTCCTCGCCGGGCAACAGCGCCGCGGGCAGGCTGTCTCGCCGCTCGTGCATTCAGATCGCGGCAGCCAGTACGCGAGCGCCGCGTTCCGCGGGCGGCTTTCTGCGTGGGGCTGCGCGCAGAGCATGAGCCGCAAAGGTGATTGTTGGGACAACGCGGTGACGGAGAGTTTCTTCGGGGGGCTGAAAAGCGAGATGGTACATCACGAGCGCTTTCGCACCCGGCAGGAAGCAACGGACAAACTGTTCGACTACATCGAGGTGTTCTACAACCGGAGCCGGATACACTCGGCGACAGACTACTTCGCACCGGCGGAGTATGAAGCGCGCTACCACGCGCAATTGAAAGAGGCAGCGTGAGGCTCGCAGGTAGCCTTATCTCGGTGTCTACTAAACAGGGGTAGATTCACAACGAAGTGTGGAGGGCGGACATCACCTATGTGCCGACTGCTGAAGGCTGGTTATATGTCGCAGCGATCAAAGACCTGTTCGCGGGTGAGATCGTCGGGCGCAGCTTTGGCGCGAGGATGACAACTGATCTGGTTGCGCGGGCACTCGAACAAGCCGTCGCACTGCGGCGACCGCCTGGCGGTCTGATCCATCACTCGGATCGTGGGAGCCAGTATTGCAGTCATGCGTATCAAGCATTGCTTGGAAGCTACACGATGCGCGTCTCAATGAGCCGCAAAGGCAACTGTTATGACAACGCACCGGTTGAGAGTTTTTGGGGGACGTTGAAAACAGAACTCGTGCATCATCGTAACTACCTGACGCGCGCCGGAGCGGTGCGCGAGATCAGCGAATACATTGACCTGTTCTACAATCGGCAGCGACGGCAGGCACGGCTTGGGTATCTGTCACCGGCGGCGTACATGCAACAGTTCGCGCGGCAACAGCACGCCGCATGAGCGTCACACATGGCGTCCACTTTTGACGACCTACCTCAGTTGAAGGTGGGTTAGAAACAAGTACCACAAGCGCCACAAAATTGACGGGGAATATTTAAGCGCGCAGATTATCACCGTTTAGTGGTTTAACTTCGACATTCGATAATCTCTCAGCGAACCATGCCGGAGCGCAGTTCTTACGACGCCGTAGTCATCGGGTCGGGGCCGAACGGCCTCGCGGCTGCCGTCACCCTCGCCCGCGCCGGTCGCTCCGTGCTGGTGCTGGAGGCTGCGGAAACAATCGGCGGCGGGACGCGCTCGGCCGAGTTGACGCTACCGGGTTTTGTCCACGACCTCTGCTCGGCGGTGCATCCGCTCGCCGCCGGCTCGCCATTCCTGCGCACGCTGCCGCTTGAGCAGCATGGCTTGGAATTCATCTACCCACCGGTCTCGTTGGCGCACCCATTTGACGACGGGACAGTTGCGCTGCTGGAGCGTTCGGTTGACGCAACCAGCCGGAGCCTCGGACGGGACGGGGCCGCTTACCGGAAGCTGATGGCTCCCCTCGTCCGTGATTGGGACCTCCTTGCTGACGAACTGCTCGGCCCCCTCAGGCTGCCACACCACCCGCTGGCGCTCGCGCGTTTCGGTCTGCGCGCGGTGCGCTCGGCTCACGGCTGCGCGGCAAGCTGGTTCGCGGACGAGCGCGCGCGGGGATTGTTCGCGGGATTGGCTGCCCACTCCTTCCTGCCGCTGGAGCGGCTGGCGACTGCCGCCTTCGGGTTGATCCTCGGCGTCAGCGGCCATGCGGTCGGGTGGCCTGTTGCGCGCGGCGGATCGCAGCGGATCGCCGACGCGCTCGCCGCTTACCTGCGCTCCCTCGGCGGCGAGATCGTCACTGGCGTGCGGGTAACATCGCTGGACGAGTTGCCGCCGGCGCGGGCCGTGCTCTGCGACCTGACTCCGCGCCAGCTACTGCGCATAGCCGGTCAGCGTCTGCCAACAAGTTTCCGGCGTAAGCTCATGCATTACCGCTATGGGCCTGCCGCTTTTAAGATCGACTGGGCGCTCAGCGCACCCGTGCCGTGGAGGACGGCTGATTGCGCGCACGCCGCTACCGTGCATTTGGGTGGCACGCTCGCCGAGATCGCGACGTCTGAGCGTGCGCCGTGGCGGGGCGAGCACGCGGAACGCCCTTTCGTGCTCGTCGCGCAACCGAGCCTGTTCGATCCGAGTCGCGCGCCTGCGGGAAGGCATACGCTCTGGGCTTACTGCCACGTGCCTAACGGCTCGACGTTTGACATGACCGAACGGATCGAAAATCAGATCGAGCGGTTCGCGCCCGGTTTCAGAGACTGCGTGCTGGTGCGTCAGGTGACGCCGCCGGCCGAACTCGAACGCCGCAACGCCAACCTCGTCGGCGGTGACATCAATGGCGGCGCGCAAGACTTACGGCAACTCTTCCTGCGCCCCACCGCGCGGTTGTACTCGACCCCGCTCGCGGGGCTATACCTTTGCTCGTCATCAACCCCACCTGGCGGCGGGGTACACGGCATGTGCGGCTACTTCGCGGCGCGTAAAGCCTTGCGGGATGCCCTAGGCTGACTGGGCAGGCGAGCAGCCAAAAGCTGAGGTTATAAAGTAGGCACCGGGGTCATGTCTCACAATTTATGCTGATAAGCATTAACGTGATTGACATAGAGCTTAATGACCGCCGCGTGCATCTCATCGGATTTAGAGAAACAGATCGTTCTGCGATGCAACCGTTTCAGGTGCGTGCGGAAGTTCAAGTTGTGACGCTCGATGTTGAGCGTTCCCGCTTTGCTGATCCTATGCCGTTGAGGCGGCAGCGTCTTTCGATAAGATTGCCAGTCGTCAGTATAGAAATTCTCCACCGCGCAGCCTGAGAGTTTCTCAAACAGTTGCCTGCATGAGCGGTCGGTGCGCCGCTCCAAGACATAAGCGGCGATGCGTGTGGTCGCGCGGTTGAGACCATACCAGCACCAACATTGACGCGACTTAGCTTTGACAAATGACCGAATTCATCGATTTCCAAGTCTTTGACACGCGCTGGCACGCGCGGTTCACGAACCTCGGCGGCACGTGCTCGGATCACCTTCATGACGGTCTGCGTGCTGATCGAGAGCACCCGTGCGATGTCACGGATGCCGCTTGAGTTCATCGTCAGGGGCACGATCAGGTCACGCAGCACGGGCACGCAACTCCGATACGTGTAGTCGGTAATGAACTGGCGACAGCAATCTTGACACCGATACTTTTGTTTTCGATTGGCAGTTGTGCCATTCTTCTTGATATTCCGCGAGGAATATCTCGGACAGGCGATTTCTTCAAAGCACACACTTCAAAGAATAGCTTGTCCGAGTCTTAATTTCAGTCCGGCATAAATTCTGAGACACGACCCAAAATACCACAACTTCCTCCTTGACTCTGTACTCGTGTGCAGGGTTTAGAATGTTTTCAGTGCTCGCTAGGAGCAACACGGCTAGGATTCAAAAGGGAGGAAAGCAATGACGAAGAAAGTTTACACGGCAATCTTGGGTGCGGTGGTCGCGCCTTTGCTTTTGGGCGCAAGCTTAGTGGCGGCGCAGAACCAGTCTGCACAAAATCAGCCTACGCAGAACGGACAACAAACGACACAGCAGAACGCGCAACCGGGAAGCGCCCAGGGCAACCAGATGGGCATGGACATGTCGAAGATGATGGACTGCTGCAAAAAGATGCAGGGGCAGATGAAGGACATGAAGGTGACTGAGTGTCCGATGATGAATGGCTCCGGCAAGACGGAAAGTCAGCCAAACCCTAAACAGTGATCGGAAGCTCACGGGGCATGAATTAGTTTCGTGCTTAATCAACACAAAAAGTAAGGAGAAAAGTCATGGCTCTCAAAGAAGGTGAAGTTTATCGCTGCCCGGATGCTAAATGCGGGTGCGAGATTACGGTGACGAAGAGTGCGTCGCCCACTTGTAAGGGCAAAGAGCAGCCACGCTGTTGCTGCGGCATGGAGATGCAGAAGGTATAACTCGCTCGTGAGATGTTCAACTTGATTTCGCGCTCACACGCGGCAATCGAGTTGAACACCTTTACCTTAAAGAAGAAGAAAATGAGAAATGCTTTTGCACAGGTAGAGCAAACTAATAGCGAACACGGTACTTCGCTCAAGATCGGCGAGGTGTCGAAGCAGAGCGGCATCGGAATCGAGGCGCTCAGGTTCTACGAAAGAACCGGGTTGCTGGGGCGTCCCGCGCGCACGGCAAGCGGCTACCGCATGTACGGTTCAGGCGTAATAGCGCGTCTTGCATTCATTAAGCGCGCGCAAGCTCTGGGATTTACGCTCGATGAGATCAAGCAGATCATCGCCGAGAGTCAATCGGGGCAGAGTCCGTGCGCCGAGGTGCGCGAGATCGTGCGTCAGCGCCTGCAAGAGTTGGATGAGCGGATGAATGAAATGCGCCGCTACCGCAAAGAGTTGGGGGCTGCGCTCGAAGGGTGGGATAAATCCGGGGCTGCCGTCGGAGAGTTTTGCGGTCTCATTGAGGGCACTGACATCAAGGCTGTGACGCCTAACTCAAACAAGGTAAAGAATAGAAAAAGAGAAGGAAGAAAGAGGTAACGACTATGCAACGCAAATGGTTGTTGGGAATCGGTCTGATTGTTGCCGTTGTCGGCGCACTGGCGCTGGGCGTGGCTCCGGGCAATTTATTGCTGGTGGGCTTGGCACTGCTATGTCCTCTCAGTATGTACTTCGGCATGAGCGCGATGAATCAGGGGTGCGGACACTCAGGGACGTGCAACCACACGGAGACGTCTGAAGGCGGGCGCGAACCTCAGAATTATGAACGTCCGAAAGCGGCGTAAGTTAAATGATCGAGATCAACTGGAGTTCAGTATCACATCTGGGTCCGCTGCCTATTAACTGGTACGGCATCACGTTGGCGCTTGGCTTCCTCGTGGGCGGGTATTTGACGTGGCGCTGGGCGCCGAAGTTCGACGTTCCACGCTCGAAAGTCGAGAACCTCGTGATATGGATTCTCGTCGGAACGCTCGTCGGCGCAAGACTTTACTATCTTGCGCAGAATGATTTCGGTGCCTACCTCGCGGAGCCGTGGCGGATGCTTGCCGTATGGGAAGGCGGACTGGCGTTTTTCGGCGGTTTGTTCGGCGGCATTGCGGCAGCGTTTCTCTACACCCGGCGTGAAGGGCTACCTTTCCTGCGCGTCGCCGATCTCTTCGCTCCGGCGATACCTATCGGCGCGGCGATTGGTCGCATCAGTTGCGGACTCGCGGGCATGGACTACGGCACGCCGACGCGGCTTCCGTGGGGCGTGGTCTATACCAACCCGAGTTCTTACGCGCCTATTGACGGCATCGCCCGCCACCCGGCGCAATACTATGAATTATTGGGCGATCTTGTGATTGCGGGCGTCCTCATTAAGCTGCGCGGCAAGCTGCCGGATGGCGCTCTCTTTTTGATGTACCTAATTCTATTCAGCGTCCTGCGATTTTTTGTCTTCTTCGTGCGCGGGAACGTCGAGCCTGTCGCTTTCGGTCTCAAGAACGCACAGTTGACGGCGCTCGCCATTCTGACCGTGGCACTGCCGCTCCTGGTCATAGTTAGTATGCGGAATTGGCGAAGCGCGCAGATGAAGGAAGCGACCGAGTTAGCACAGTAGAGGTAACACCGTGAGTTCAAAAGCAGACGCAGCATCGGCTACTACAAAGGCTCACCCGATCCGCACTGCGGGAGATGGCGACGGTCATCGCGCCGCAGAAATAGAACTCAAGATAGTAGGCACGCCATCACTCGTAGATGCCGAGCCGCTGGAACGGGCGCTGCGCGGCGTGCGCGGCGTCCTCGATGTGCGGGTTGAACCGAGCGGGCGCGTGCTTGTGAAGCACATGCCCGGCGAAGTGGAGTTTTCTGAACTCAAGGCGATTGGCGACGCCGCCGGGTATAGCCTCGCTCGACCCGATGTTCAGGCTGATACCGATCCACAGGAAGAGGCGCAGGCGCGCGAGTATCGCACGCTGATGCGGAAGTTTTGGTTCGCCGCAATCATCGCCGTGCCTATGCTCTTTACAATGGTGATGGAGATTTATCCGGCACTCGGTGAAGCCGTCATGCCTTGGCATCGCTTTATCGGGGTCACCGCTGCGATCCTGACCTTTCCGGTGCTGGCGTGGTCAGGCAGTCAGTTCTTCACGGGGGCGTGGAACAACTTCCGCAATCACAATGCAAATATGGACACGCTGGTCGCGCTCGGCACCGGCGCGGCATGGGCTTACTCGACAATCGTCGTCGTCGCTCCCGGACTCTTCCCCAAAGGAACCCGCGGCATGTACTTCGACGTGGTGGTGATCGTGATCGGATTAATCGTGCTCGGGCAAGCCCTTGAGATGCGCGCCAAGAGCCGGTCGAGCGCAGCAATCAAGAAGCTTCTTGAACTGCAAGCCAAGACAGCGCGTGTGATCCGCAACGGGCAAGAAATTGATATTTCAGTCGAGGAAGTTGTCGTTGGTGACACCGTGCTCGTGCGTCCCGGCGAGCGTGTGCCGGTGGACGGCAGTATCTTGGAAGGTGAATCGGCGATTGATGAATCGGTTGTCACAGGCGAGTCGGTGCCCGTTGATAAGAAGGTCGGAGACCAAGTGATCGGAGCGAGCGTCAACAAGACCGGAGCCTTCACTTTCCGCGCCACGAAAGTCGGGAAGGATACGGCACTCGCGCAGATCGTGGAGTTGGTCCAGCAGGCGCAAAGCTCGAAACCGCCAATCGGACGGCTCGTTGACGTCATCTCTTCGTACTTCGTGCCGACCGTGATGATTATCGCCGTCCTGACGTTTCTCGCGTGGTTCAACTTTGGTCCTGCTCCGGCGCTGAACTTCGCCGTGGTCACAATGGTCACTGTACTTGTGATCGCGTGCCCCTGCGCTTTGGGACTCGCCACCCCGATGAGCCTCATGGTCGGCGTCGGCAAAGCAGCGGAGAACGGCGTGCTGATCCGTAACGGTGAAGCTCTTGAAACAGCATCGCGTCTGACGATCATTGTACTCGACAAGACCGGCACGATCACGAAGGGCAAACCGGAACTGACCGATGTGCTTCCGCTGAAGACTTTTGCCGAAGAAGACTTATTGCGGCTTGCCGCCGTCGCCGACCGGCGCAGCGAACATCCTCTAGCTGAAGCGATTGTTAAAGGGGCGCGTGGTCGCGGCATTGACGTCGGAGAGCCGGAGGAGTTCAACGCCATTCCGGGACATGGTGTAGAAGCGAGAGTTGAAGGTCGGCGCGTCGCAGTTGGCAACAGGAAGTTAATGAAACGAGAGAACGTGGCGATGACTGAGTTCGAGGCGAGTGCAGAACGACTCGCCGACGAGGGGAAGACACCGATGTTCGTCGCGGTTGACGGCGCGCCCGCCGGAATCATCGCAGTTGCCGACACGATCAAAGAGGATTCTGTTGCCGCCGTGCGCGCGCTCGAAAGAATGGGGATCGAGGTCGTGATGATGACCGGCGACAACGAGCGCACCGCGAAGGCAATCGCCCGGCAGGCGGGCATCGGCAAGGTGTTGGCGGACGTGCTGCCCGAAGAGAAGGCGCGCCATGTCGAACGGCTTCAGGCGGAAGGCTCTCCCCGGAAGGAGCGCGGCGGGCGTGGGAGCCGTCTTGTCGGCATGGTCGGTGACGGCATCAACGACGCGCCCGCTCTCGCGCAAGCCGACATCGGGTTTGCCATCGGGACGGGGACGGACGTGGCGATTGAGGCTGCTGACATAACGCTTGTCGGCGGAAGTTTACGCGGCGTTGTCTATGCGATTGAAGTGTCAAAAGCGACGCTGCGGAATATCAAGCAGAATCTGTTCGGCGCCTTCATCTACAACGTCCTCGGAATCCCCATTGCCGCCGGCTTGCTCTACCCGGTGGCGGGCTGGCTATTCTCTCCGATCATCGCGGGCGGGGCGATGGCAGCTTCGAGCATCACCGTCGTCACCAATGCCAACAGGCTGCGATTCTTCAAACCGAAGATTGTACAGGAGGCGAAAGGATGAACACGGCTATGATAATCATTAATGTTGTGGGACTGGCGATCATCGGATGGATCGTCTGGTATTTCTGGCTGTGGAAGCGCGAAAGCTTCACCGCGCAAACAAGTGCGGCTGGAATGCAAGAAGTTGATGTGACAGTGAAGGGCGGGTATCAGCCCGCCGCGATTATCGTGAAAGCGGGAGAGCCGGTGCGCTTGAATTTCACGCGCCGCGAGGCGTCCACCTGCGGGGAGGAAGTTGTGCTATCTAGCTTCGGGAAGCGCGCGCATTTGCCAGAAAATCAAACCGTAGCCATTGAAGTGACGCCGGAGAAGCCAGGTGAATACGAATTCACCTGCGGGATGAATATGTATCGTGGTAAACTCATTGTTCAGTGACGAAGATCTGTCAATCAAGGCGCGGCTTGATGCCGTTCATCTTGCTGCACGCCTCTGACGGGCAGGGCAAGTCACAGGGGCTGCTGCAAAGACTCCTCGCATCAGCCGTAGAGATAATGAAGTTCCAAAAAGGTCTTGCAAGAAAAGAGGACTCGCTGAAGAGTGAAACCGAGAGGCACAAGTGATCGGCCAGTTAGAGTCCGATAATGGCTATTGTGTCCGCTGATAATGAAATGCTACCGCTCAGAGTAGTTATCAGACACAAGCAATGGTGGCCGGGACACTTTGAACGACAAAGCGCAAACACAATATGTTGTGGCCGGGTCGATTTTGAAATGTTGTGGGGCATGTTCGCAAAACCAACAATACAGTGAAGGAACAGCGAGAAGTGACGTGAGGATGCCCTGGAATCGTTTTCGAGGTATCCGAGTAGGCGCATTGCCTGAAACGAGCAGCAGGTCGGCAATCCTCGCCAGTGGTAAGGGTCAGACGCGCCGCTTTGCAAGAGCCGTGCTAACATCTCTCATCATGTCAGAGCGCCAGCGCGAGCACGTCAAACGCTACATTCAATCTTCACGCATCTGGAAAGAAAAGAATCTCGGCGAGCAGATGTGCCACGACATCGCACGGGATACGGCACTCGGTCGCCTTCAAGCTACCTGATGATAAACAAGCTGCGGTTGATGCGTGGCTCGATGAGAGACACCCGGTGAGACGCAAGCCGAAGGATGTGCGGCAACCGCCTTCCCTCTTTGATGATCTACCGACGGTGAGTTGATGGAGCAGGCCATCGTCACCGAACATATCGTCGGGCGACTTATAGTCTTACAGAAGTTCGTCTAAGAGTTCAGGTGTAATCGGCATAATCATTCCTTTCTCGAATCAGGTTAGGTTGATGATTACCGTTTACACAATCTATCTGACACCCCCCGCGCGTCTAGTCTCTCACTTATTCTCTAGGTCTTTAATCAATGCCTTCATTTCATCAATTTCTCTTCGTTGTGCTTCGATGATGCCATCGGCAAGCTTGCGGACGCGCGGGTCTGAGATGTGCGCTCGCTCGCTAGTCAGGATCGCTATCGAGTGGTGCGGGATCATTGCTTTCATCCAAGAAACATCCTCAATGGTAGCTTGGCTGCGGACGAGCCAGAGCGCGAGGGAAAATACAACCACACTGCCAACTAAAATGCCGATATTTGCTCGCCGATTCGTGTACATTTTTCTCATAAATCCTAGCATGACCACAGCCATTGTCGCCCCCATCACGAGTGCCATGTAGGCCCGTGTCTCACTGAAAAACACGTGGTCTAATTGGTAAGTATTCAAATACATCAGTCCAAACATGATGATGGTTGATGTTGTGATCGTGGCACCGAACTTTGCATAACTGTTCATTGATGATTCTCCGTTTTCATTCAGTCTTTGTATTTGCTCACAGTGATTAGCGGTTGCGCCTAACGCCCGGCATCACCCGCCGTGCATGCAACTGAACAGGCACGGCGTCTTGCGCAAGAAGGCCGCGCTATTCGCGGTCGGGTGCATGCCGGGCGTTAGGCCGCCCGTAGAAACAACCAGATGCACTTCATTGTACGAATCTTCCACAACGCCATTCAAGCTTGACGCCTTTTCAAGGACGGTGATTGTGGTAGCGTAGAAAGATAAAGAGGCCATGACAACTAGACAGGCGCGAGGTACTCCATGCACGTCACAGACAATTCTCCTAAACGGACACTGGATCGCGAGCGCAGTGAAGTTCTCCAGCAGCTTGAAGATTGGCTCGAAACACCAATGCTCGCGCTTGGCTTCGTGTGGCTGGCGCTTTTGGTGATTGAGCTTACTTGGGGCCTTAGCCCGTTTCTCGAGGCTGTCGGCACCGTCATCTGGGTGATTTTCATCATAGACTTCGCCGTGAAATTCACTCTCGCGCCGCACAAGCTCACTTACCTCAAGAGTAATTGGTTGACAGCCATCGCGCTGGCGGTGCCGGCGCTACGTGTCTTCCGCATCCTGCGCGCGGTACGACTGCTGCGCTTCGCTCGCGCCGCCCGCGGGTTGCGCCTCGTGCGTGTCATCACTTCGCTTAATCGGGGGATGAAGGCGCTCGGGGCAAGCATGGGGCGGCGCGGCCTCGGTTATGTCATGGCGCTCACAACGATCGTGACGTTATCCGGGGCGGCAGGGATGTATGCTTTTGAGAAGAGCGTTCCCGGCGGACTGAACTCTTACGGGATGGCGTTATGGTGGACGGCGATGTTGATGACGTCAATAGGCTCAGAATATTGGCCGCGAACGGCAGAAGGGCGTGTGTTGTGCTTTCTCCTCTCGCTCTACGGTTTTGCCATCTTCGGTTATGTGACCGCGACTTTAGCAACTTTCTTCATCGGACGCGACGCAGAAGATCAAGAGGCGGAAATAGCGGGTGCTCAGTCGATCAAAGAACTGCGTGCTGAGGTTGCAGCATTGCGCGCGGATGTGCGCCTATTACTAATTGTCAATAAGAAAGGCTTAGAGCAATGAGCACTTTCACCGGTCAGCAAACGATAAGCGGCATAACGGCTGAGATGACGTGGGGCGAAACCGCCACCAAGCCCGTTTAAGTTCGACGGACAACGCGATAACAAAGTCGCTGTTTCGCCCTCACGTCCATTGAATTGTTATGCCGCCCGCAACAAATCTAAGCCGTTTCTTATTTTGTGGGCTGCGGCTCTTTATAGGGAGCAGAAATCCGCGAAACTACTTGCCAGCGTCCGTTGCGCTTTACCCAAGTGTCTATCAGAACAAATGTATCTTCATACGGCTTTTCCTGAAATACGCCCTTCATATTAAATAGTGTGTGAACCGTTGCGGTGTTGTCATAAACACGAACTCTCGGCTTGTCAAAACTGAAGGAATCTACTTTAAGATTCTTGGTGTTCTCAATCCATTTTGCTTTCGGCACGGAAGGGCGCGAGAAGTTCATTAGATTTGAGAGCGTATATTCATCTGCCATAATACTTTTCAATTTGGCTTCGTCACGCTGTTTCACCGCGTCCATCCACTCCTGTTCGGCAGTCATCACCTCTTGCTCGGCTTTAGAAAGCGGAGTCGGCTGTGGCTTTTCGTTTTGAGCTTGGGCAACTGAAAAAAGCGCGAATATCAACAGCGCGGTTGTTAAGATAAGTTTCATCGTAGAAATTCCTCCAAAAAAATTGAGTTAAACTTTTGTATCTTGATATATGTTGTAACAAGAAGCGGCATAACGCCCGGCATCACCCGCCGCGCACACAACTTATTAAGCACGGCGTCTCGCGGATGAGAGCCGCGCTATTCGCGGTCGGGTGCATGGCGATGTTGGGCGGCGCCGAGGCCGCCCAGTCTTGACCCACCGTCAGGCGCGCGCAGCGTTGCCGGGCCGCCCGGCTCGGGATTACTCGGCGGCGAACTCCGGGCGCGCGTATGACTCCAGGAAGCCGCATGCCGAACAGCGAAAGGTTCCCACCGGAACGCACTTGTCCGCCGGGACCTTCGCGCTCTGCCAGAAGGACTTCTCCGGCGCCCCCTCGACCCAGGTGCTGACCATGCGCTTGGGGCCCTCAGATTCGAAGGTGAACCCCTGCACCATCTCGCCGTTGCACTTGGGGCACCGATTCGCTTCCGCGCTCATGCTTGAACCTCCGAAGAAAAATTGGGAGCGCCGCCTAACGCCGCGCATCACCCGCGCCCCTACACAAGATACATGAGAGGCACGCTACCGGGGCGTCGGGTGCATGCCGTTGTTGGACCGCGTTGATGGAAGCACATTATTTATTGAGTAGTGAAGATGCGTTATCAATATGTGTGCGTGCCGCTTTCCATATAATGTTGAGTGCATCCTCTTTAGAAACCATAAAACTTTTTCCGGCGAGGTCGAACTCGATGAATCTTGACTATCGGCGCGCGGCGTGTGCGTGGCAAGCGCAGTCGCGGGGCACGTGGTAAAACCATCGTCTTCGGCATCTACAAAAGAAACGGCCGCGTCTATACCGAGATCGTCCCGAACTGCAAAAAGGCCAGTCTGCAAGCCATTATTCGGGGCAAAGTGGATTTGGCTTCGAGCATTCATACAGACGGCTTTCGCTCCTCCGATGGCATTGTGCACATGGGCTACCAGAAGCATTATCGAGTCCAGCATGGCAAGGACGAGTTTGTTCGAGGCACCGCTCATATTAATGGCATCGAAGGCTTCTGGGGCATCGCCAAAACCAGGCTCGCCCGCGTTCAAAGGGATGAGCCGCTCAACCTTTTATTTGCACTTGAAGGAGTGCGAGTTCAGGTTCAATCATCGCGATGAAGACCTGTACCGACTCCTCCTGAAAATCACCAGATCGGCTATCCCTATCTAGTCATGACCCAAAGAAAATTATCGAATACCTTCAAAGACTTTTTCGACTCGGAAAAATCGAGTGGGATTTTGTTGATCATCTGCACGGCCGTGTCGCTCTTGATCACGAACTCGATTTTGGGGACGAATTATCTGAGTCTGTGGCAGACGTACGTCGGCGGTTTGAGCGTCGAGCATTGGATCAACGACGCGCTGATGGCGGTCTTCTTTCTGCTGATCGGGTTGGAACTCGAACGCGAGCTGTACGTCGGCGAGTTGTCCGATTTCAGAAACGCGCTCTTGCCCATTGTGGCGGCGGTCGGCGGCATCTGCTTACCCGCCTTCATTCACTTAATGTTCAACAGGGGGACGCCGACGCAGGCCGGACTTGGCATCCCGATGGCGACCGATATCGCTTTCGCTCTGGGCGTGCTCGCGCTCTTGGGCAGCCGTGTCCCCGCTTCGCTGAAAGTCTTCCTGACCGCGCTGGCCGTGATGGACGACCTGGGCGCGATCATCGTCATCGCCGTCTTCTATACGGCTAAACTTTCGGTCGCGTATCTGGTCGGCGCGATCCTAGTTTTCGGATTACTCGTCGCGCTCAATCGCTTCCGGGTGATGAGCCTGATGCCGTATCTGCTCGGCGGCGCGGTGATGTGGTTCCTGATGCTGAAATCCGGCGTTCATGCGACGATTGCCGGAGTCCTGCTCGCCTTCGCGATCCCGTTTACGGGCAAGGAGGACGACGAGGCATCACCTTCTTATAAGCTCGAACGTGTTTTGCACAAACCAGTCGCCTTCATCATCCTCCCCATCTTCGCGCTGGCGAATACGGGTATCGTCCTCGGAGCGGATGCCCTACCAAGTTTGACGGCCACCAATAGTGTGGGAATCATTGCGGGACTTTTGATCGGCAAGCCTATCGGCATCACCCTCCTGAGTTTCATCGCCGTCTCAATCGGCATCTGTCGCCTGCCGCTCGATTTGAACTGGAAGCACGTGTTCGGCGCGGGACTTCTTGGGGGCATCGGTTTCACGATGTCAATCTTCATCACCAATCTCGCTTTCGCCGGCGAAGCAAATGTCATTAACGCATCGAAGATGGCGATCCTGCTGGCGTCCCTGACGGCGGGCACAATCGGCTTCCTGTGGCTCAAACTGCTCGGCCAACCTGAGATCGGCGATGACGATATGGACGCCGCTCCGTCTTGAGTGTGACCTGAAACAACGATTGATAGGCGGAGCGCCATGCGCAATGCAAAACGTTTCTCTTCGTTGTTGGCTAGGGCGCTCATAATTATTTACTTCATAAATGAGAAGTGATGATAAGCCCAGGGTGGCTTTGAAAGTTCATTATGCCAAATCAAGGAGCCGCTTGACCGTCGGCACAATTTCAGCAGTCCCGGGCTTGACAAGATATGCATTTGCTCCGGCGAGCATGGCAGCTTCCTTATCTGACTCATGAGCCATTCCTGAATAAATGATAATCGGCGTCTGCCGGTCAATCTTGCGAATCTCCTCACACAGGGACAGCCCTGAAATACCCGCCAGTTGAGAATCGATAATGTAGAGCCCGAACTGCTCTTGCGTCATGAGACGCAGACCCGCAGTTGCATCGGTGACGCATATTGCATCAATGCCTGATCGACTTAGAATTGTCGTGAGTAAAAAGCAGATGTCCTCGTTATCATCCACACAGAGGATGCGTTTTGTAGCTTGCATGGCGAGACTCGAAGATGGAGTAACGGAACAGTCAGAGGACGCTTGCGATTATTTCGTCTCTACGAACAGTGGCGTATCCGCTACCGAAGTTTGAGGCCATACCAAGTTTCGACCAAATGTGTGCCACATGCTCTTGCTGTGAGAGAGTTATTGATCATCCGTTGACTCCTGCGTGATTTTCGCGGGTTCTTCCAGGAGTCCATCGCGATGGTAGGCCGCCAACCCGCGAAATATCAACATGCGTAGCATTGTTGAAAGTTTAATGTCGCGCTCGCTGACCAACGATTCAATCTCTTCCATAGCGCTGAGCGGCACACTCGTTCCTGCTTTTATGAGTAGCTCACCGGCACTTTTCTTGCGCTTGCCCATCTGCTGACTATCGTTGCTCGCACTCTTCCCGCTTAATGTCTCTGACATAATTCAGACTCCTAAAATGAAATAATCTGAAGACACTGATCAAGCCCCGTATCGCTTGATATTAAAGCTCGATGCCGAAACGCTCGGCCATGCGGTAAAGCGTCCTCCGATTGATGCCGAGAATTTCCGCTGCACGCTTTTTATTCCCGCCTGTAGCCTCAAGCACGCGCAGCAGGTGCTGGCGTTCGAGTTCATCCATGGTCGGAATGTTTTCGAAAAAACCTGCCAGATCATCCCCGGCGGGCGTTCGAGCGGTGAGCGCGCTTCCCGCGTCTCCGTTTATGCCTTTCGGAGGTAGATCGCCCACAGTGATACGCCCGCCACGGTTGAGCGTGATGGCCCGCTCGATGACGTTTTCCAGTTCGCGGATGTTGCCCGGCCACGAATAAGCGGCCAGGTGAGTGAGCGCCTCGTCGTCGACGATTGGGGGAGACTGATCTGCCGGCGTGTGCTTGCGCAGCAGGTGTTTGATCAGTAGCGGAATGTCGTCGCGCCGCTCGCGCAGTGGCGGCAGGTGAATGTTGATGACGTTGAGCCTGTAAAGCAGGTCGCGGCGGAACTTACCAGTCTCGCAGAGTTTTTCGAGATCACTGTTGCTGGCGGCGATGACGCGGGCGCGCACCTCGACGGGGGAACTTCCGCCAACTGGCACGACCTCACGCTCCTGCAACACGCGCAGCAGTTTCACCTGCAAGCCTGGACTTGTCTCACTGATCTCGTCGAGGAAGACCGTGCCGCCTTTGGCCTGCTCGAAGATGCCGCCCTTGTTGGCGACGGCCCCAGTGAAAGAGCCTCTGACGTGGCCGAAGAGTTCGCTTTCGAGGAGCGTTTCCGTCAGCGCGCCGCAATTGACGGCGACGAAGGGCTCATGATGACGTTTGCCGTGGGCGTGGATGGCGCACGCGATGAGTTCCTTGCCCGTGCCGCTCTCGCCCGTGATCAGGACGGCGGCCCGCGCGTCCGACACGCGCCCGATCATCTTATAGATTTCCAGCATCTCCGGGTTGCGCCCGACGAGACCCGGGGACATCTCAGCTTCTTCCGAATCAGGGGCGGCCGAACGCGCTCGCGCAGACTCCTGGACACTGAGCGCGCGCCGGACGGTGGAGACGACCTTGTCCATGCGGAAGGGTTTGCTGATGTAGTCGAACGCCCCTTCCTTGACCGCCCGGACGGCGGTGTCGATGGAGCCGAATGCGGTCATCAGGATGACAGGGGTAGCGGGGTACTCGCGCTGCACATGATCCAACAAGTTGAGACCGTCAAGCCTGGATTTCATGCGGATATCGCTCACGATGACGTCCGGGCAGAAATTGTCCAGAGCAGAGAAGGCGGCCTCGCTGCTTTGCTCGAACTGGACGATGAAACCCTGCCGCTCGAAAACTTCGCACAGAAGCTCGCAAGTCACAGGGTCGTCATCGACCACCATAATGCGCGACTGCTCATGCGACATTGGACAATTCTCCCTCAACGTAAGCCGCCTTCACTTCGGTTTCTTCTAGCGGCAGGATTAAACGAAAGGCGGCACCGTGCGGCAAGCCTTCCAGCGCCGTGATTTCGCCGCTGTGATCGGCCATGATTTCGCGGGCGATGGCCAGCCCGAACCCGCTACCGGTGGGCTTACTCGTCCACATCGGCTCGAAGAGATGCTTCGCCGCGTCCGGCCCGATGCCGACCCCTGAGTCACGAAATACTATCTCAGCGATCCCGGCATGCTCATCGAGCCTCGTCACGACCTCTATCCGGCCCCCTCCGGGCATGGCATCAATGCTGTTGTTAATTAGGTTGAGGAAGACCTGCTGAAGGCTGTCGCGGTCCACGCGTAGCGGCGGCAGTTGCTCGTCAAGCGTCAACTCGACGGTTATCGCATGCTTATCAAGCGTCGGCCCGACGAGCCACAGAACTTCCCGTATCAATTCGTTAATCCCGACGGGCTGAAGCGATATCCTTTTCCGGTGCGTCCATTCGAGCAGCCTTTTGACCGTGCCGACGATGAAATCAATCTGGTTGTTGATGACGCGGATACGGCGCTGCGTGTCGGCATGATATGGGTGATTAGTCGCGAGCAATTCCAGGTGGCCGGAGATAGAGTTGAGCGGGGTTCCGATCTCGTGCGCGAGGGAGGCTGCCATTTGTCCGACAACCGCCAGTCTTTCCGAGCGCGCCAACCGCTGCTGAGAATTAAAGAGGGAGGAGTTGGTCGCAGCCAGTTCCTCCGTGGCCGACGCGACCTTTTCGCGCAACTCGTCGTTGAACCCGCCGACCTGCTTCAGGAGCTTTTCGCGCTCGTCCAGCAGCCGCTTCCTCGTTCCGTTCAGCCAACTGACGAGGGACGACACGACGACGAAGACGCCCATCCGCACGAGATTCGGCACCGTGAAGTCCAACGCGCTGAACGGCGGAAAGAAAAAGTAATCAATCGCCAGCGCGGAAAGGACCGAAACCAGTAGTCCGGGGCCGAAACCGCCGTAGAAGGCGGCAATAATGGCAGCGAAGAAGAGCGGCGTGGGATTCGGATTGATGAAAGGCCAGAGCAGTTGTGTGAGTAACAGTGCCAGCAGTAAAAACAGCAGTGAGACGCCATACTGTAGCGCCAGTGTCTTCTTTCGAGTTGCCATCGCCTTCTTCAAAATGGAAAATTAATTCGTTCGAGGGATAGGGGTTGCGCCGCAAACCAAACGCACTCGAGCGCTGATTCCCTTAGCATTCCCTGTTCCCCGCTTCTGAATTATTCGTAAAGAGAAGAAATTAAGTCCGCGATCATCAGAGCCGGTAGCGAGAGATAATTGTATCTCGTAATTCAGCAGGAGAACACTGACGTTACATTCTTTCGCTCTACGGAAGACTGGAGTTCACCTTCAAATTACTCATTGCCTGTGCCCCACCGAATCAGCCTGCGTCGGTCGCTCTTTCCGGCTTCATAGTGTGACAGTATTGACCACAGAGTTGCACACGTGGTTAAAGTCGCCACACGCATTTACTGATACGGTTCCTGTCCCGCGCCTTGAGCCGCCCCACAGACTGCGCTTTCTGTTCCACAGGCGCTTTGTTTACTTCAGATTTTGTTAGTAATCCAAACGCTCTCTGCCGTGCCGCTGCGATCTCTGAAACCAGAGCTGTGGAGTCTTATGCCCTCTCGCCTCATGGCAACCCTGCACGGCACGTGCCTTGTATTACCCTGCCTGAGAAATGAGAGGGACGAGGCAACCCGACTGCCTGATAGATCAACCCGCCCTTTCTGCTCTCTGCTTTAACTTCCGCTCGCCAAGAATATTTATTACGAAAGTAACAGAAGAAGGCTTTTAGCGTCGAAGCTGGATGAGATGTCCGTCAACGCCCCACTTTCCGCCCCCCGCTCTCTGAGTCTCGGCTCGGATGAAGTTTTATCTCTTAGAGTTGGTGTCAGAGAAAGAGTAGCACCCTGGGCGATGTCTCTCGGGGTGCTGCTCGTCTATCTGTCTTTCCCGACGAGGAATTATTACTGGGACGGAATTGATTTCGCGCGCTCAATCGAGAACTCGCAGGGGTTGAGCCGGGCCTTAATCCACCCGCATCATCTGCTTTACAACGTCTTCGGATTTTTCATCTATCATTTATTCGATGCGGTGGGTTGGCACATCCGGGCCGTCCACGCTTTACAGATCACAAACGCCTTTTTGAGCGTGCTTTGCGCGTGGCTCCTTTTTCGCGTCCTGCGCCACGTTTTCCGGTCGACGTCTTTAAGTTTCGTCCTGACTTTACTCTTCTCGTTCTCCTCCACATGGTGGAAATATTCGACCGACGCTGACTCTTATGTTCCAAGCATGCTGCTTATGCTCGTCTGCCTCAACCTGGTGCTGGTAGCTCCAAAGCCCAGGCCATGGGGTGTCGCGTTAGCCCACGGAGCCAGCATGTGTATGCATCAACTGGCCGTCTTTTTCTACCCCGTCATCGTCCTCGCCATCTTCCTGAATAACCCCGGTCTCAGCCGCAGGCAGCGGGCACTACTTATCCTGAAGTATAGCGCGGCGGCATCTTTGATCACCCTCGCGGCAAACTATTACTGCTTCCACCTGCAGACGGAAGCCTTCGGTCTTTCAGCCTTCACCGATTGGCTCACATCATACCTGCACGGCCCGCATTACAGCTTCAGTTTCGATTTACAGAACAACTTATTTTTCACCTTTCGCGGGCACACGCGGCTTTTCTTTGAGGGCAGGTTGAAGTGGCTCGAAGGTCTGATGAGTCTCCAGGTCGTGACCCTCCTGGGTCTCTTGATAGGCGTCATTCTCTTCCTCGGGTTCAAGTTTATCCGTGGCGTCAAAACGCTCATTTTGAATGCCAAACTTGCGCCTCCCCTTGAGAGCAGTCTCAAGCCGATGGCGGCGGTCTGTTCCTTGTGGGTCTGCGTCTATTTAACCTTTCTCTTCTTCTGGTATCCGTATTTCACCCCTTACCGGTTGTTCTACCTGCCGGCCTTGATTTTCTTACTGGGCGTTGTACTTACCCGGTATGAAATTCTTCGCACGCCGGCTCGCCTGCGGTATGCGGCAATGTTTGTCGCCGCCATGGTCATCAGCAATTTCTTGTTCTTCATCTACCCGCTCTCCCACGTAGAAAAGAACCCGCCCTTAGCCATGGCCCTTGAGATGAATCAGACCTGGCCGCGCGGGACGGTCATTTATTACGCGAACAATAACGCCGATAACGAGCTATTCAGATACTTCAACCCCACGACCACGTGGCAGAAACTTGGCGAGGTAGGTGAAGGGACGTTTGAAGATGAGTTGCAGGGAATATACCGGCAGGGCGGTGCGGTCTGGATGGATACATCGGCGCTGGATCAACTGCAATCCTCGCCTGAGGGCTCCCGTTGGTTAGCCGAGCATACCCGGGACGGACGCAAAGCCGAACTGGTTAATAAAGCATACAGAATAAATTTCGTTCAGATTTTTTCGCCGAACTATAACGCCCTCACTCGATCTCCCGGCGGCTTGCTGTGAGCGACTCATGCGCATGAAGATTCCTTCCAATAAACCCTTCTGTTCGGGTCGCGAACTCTCGTACGTCGCGCAGGCAATTGCCTCCGGGGAGATCGCCTCAGACGGCCATTTCACACGTGAGTGTTCCCGCCTGCTCGAGGAGCGTTTCAGTATCCGCAGGGTGCTCATGACGCCGTCGTGCAGCGCGGCGCTGGAGATTGCGGCGGCGCTTTGCGATCTCGGACCCGGCGACGAAGTGATCATGCCTTCTTTCACCTTCGTTTCCACGGCTAATGCCGTCGTGCGGCTGGGCGCCCGACCCGTTTTTGTGGACATCCGCCCCGACACACTAAACCTCGACGAGATGCAGATAGAGGAGGCAATTACTTATCGCACGCGGGCCATCTTCCCCGTTCATTACGGCGGTGTCGGCTGCGAGATGGATCGCATGATGGCGATTGCGCGAAAGCATAACCTGCTCGTTGTCGAGGACGCGGCCCAGGGCGTTAACGCTTTCTACCGAGGGCGCGCGCTGGGAGCAATCGGCCACCTCGGCGCGTATAGTTTTCACTTTACGAAAAACTTTACGTGCGGCGAGGGCGGCGCGCTCCTCATCAACTCCCCGGAGATGGAGGAGCGCGCCGAGATCATCCGCGACAAGGGGACCAATCGCAGCAAATTCTTACGCGGCGAGATTGACAGATACACGTGGGTGGACGTGGGATCCTCGCATGTCCCCAGCGAACTCGCCTGCGCGTTCCTTTACGCTCAACTAAAGATGATGGAGCGGATCACTGAACTCCGGCGCAGGGTATGCGACTTCTACGATCATCACCTGCAACCGCTCGCAGAGCAGGGACTCCTGCGCCTGCCGTTTACTCCGGAGGGCTGCCAAAGCAATCACCATATCTACTACGTGCTGCTGCCTGACGTGACGACGCGCGATGCCCTCATGGCATACCTCAACGAACACGGCATCGCCGCGGTGTCCCACTACGTGCCGCTACATTCTTCTCCGATGGGTCAAAGGTTCGGCTTTCAGGAGGGCGATCTACCGGTGACAGAGGGACTGAGCGGACGGCTCATCAGGCTTCCCGTCGCCCCTGACCTTACAGAGGAAGAACTGTTATATGTCGTGAATCATCTGGAAATGTTCCTACAAGGTGCGAAAGTCGAAGCTCCGGTGTCCGAACTATCATTGGCTGGCTTTGTGAACTGATGGCCGTCATGAATCATCCTATGCCGCACTCCTTACATTCCCACGACACATCACGACAGCAGGCCCTCTCTATCGTCATACCCGTTTATCGCAGCGAAGGCTGTCTGGTTGCGCTCTACGACGCCATCGCTGAAGCGCTGACGCCGACCGGCTTATCTTATGAGCTTATTCTGGTCAACGACAGCTCACCCGACCAGTCATGGAAGGTTATCGAATCCATTTGCCAGATCGACCCTCGTGTAGTGGGAGTGGACCTGCGGCGTAACTTCGGTCAGGACAACGCCATCCTGACGGGACTCAGGCTCGCTCGTGGGAAATACATTGCCATCATGGACGACGACCTGCAACACCACCCAAAGTTCCTCCCAGTTCTACTCGACAAGATCGAGGATGGAGCCGACGTTGTTTATGCTCATTTTCGGACAAAGCGCCAGAAGCTCTGGAAGAATATCGGCAGTTGGATCAATGGGAAGATTGCGGAATGGGTTCTCGATAAGCCCGGTGGTATCTACATCTCTCCCTACAAGGTCATCCGCAAAGATGTTGCCGAGATGATTTGCAACTACCAGGGACCGGCCCCTTACATCGACGGGTTGATTTTCCAGATCACTTCTAGGATCGAGCAGGTTCCAGTCGAGCACTACCCGCGCTTCGAGGGCCGGGGCAACTTTACGTTTTTAAGGTCTCTTGGCGTATCGGCCCGGCTCGCCTTCTCCTTCTCGGCCAGACCGCTCCGATTGATTAGCTGGTGCGGGTTTGCCTTTGCGGGTCTGGGTTTGATGCTCGTCATAGGAGTGGTCTGCTACCGCCTCTTCTTCCCGGAGAGGTTCACGGCAGAAGCCGTGGGTTGGGCCTCGCTGATGGTGGCGATTCTTTTCGCCTGCGGCCTGCAGATGATCTTTTTTGGGGTGCTCGGCGAATATACCGGACGCACCTACTTGCTGGTGAGCAGAAACCCTCAGACGGCGATCAGGGAGGTTCTGAACAGAGATGTTCCGAATAGTTCTATGCCGGGAACTGAGCAAGAGCGTTTTGAAGAGGTGAGCGTTGGCCGCCAGTCTGATCTATAAAAGCGCCGTACTCTACGAATTGGCGATGATGGGGTTGTACGGGCGCCACTACTCTTCGCGCTACCGCACAGTCGCAGACCTGATCCCGCCCGAGTCGAGCGTCCTCGACCTCTGTTGCGGGCCCGCCGTTTTGTACGGCCGCTACCTCCGGCAGAAATCTGTTGACTACACCGGCCTCGATCTTAATGAGATCTTCATTAAGGGGTTGATCCGCCGCGGCGTGCGCGCAAAGGTCTGGGACGTGCGGAAGGATGAACCCCTGCCGAGGGCGGATTACGTCATCATGCAGGCCAGTCTGTACCACTTCTTACCCGATCCTTTACCGATCCTCAACCGCATGCTGGAGGCTGCCCGAGAGCAGATTATCGTCGCCGAACCGATTCGTAACCTGACCTGCACTAAACTGCCACTCCTCACATCATTCGCTCGGTTGCTGACAGACCCGGGCATTGGTGGTCAACCATACCGGTTCACGGAGCGGACCCTCGATGACACGATGAGTAATCTTTGCTCGCACGCGCCCCACACCTTACTCATCAGCGGAGGGCGAGAAAAGATATATGTGATCCAGAAGCATTGAAACAATCAGGAATGAAAGCCAACAGGTATGCCAGAGCAGTTCGCTCCGACAGTGACAACTAAAGGCTGTTCAAGAAACTGAGGCTTAACGCTTTAACCCCAAGCGCTGGCGGCTTAACACTGAATATGGAGTTTTGCGGGCAAGTTGTCTCAGCATCAAGCGCGTCATTACCAGGTTAAAGAGCCCCGTTAATTAAGAGGCAGGTGAGGGCTACCGGATTAATTCAATTTCCACCCCGATCTTCAATTTAACCCAGATGCGTTCGGCCGTCACCGCCGTGTTACGCCGCGAGAGCGCGAGTGCCAGGCAACTCCGGTCGCCGAGCGAGAGTCCGAGTTTCTTAGTCGTCGGGCGTAACACTGCGGCGATGCGTGCGAGGTCGGTATCAAAACCGACGACCTCGACGTTGAGCAACTCGACACTCTCCCGCGCGTCCTGCTCCGACATCCCGGCGTCGATCAGCTTGCCGAGGACCTCGCAGTAGTTGACCGTGCCGATACAGGCGTCGGCGAGCAGGGCTTCAACTTTGTCCATGCCGGTTTCTTGGTTCAGGAGGGCCAGCACGGCCGAGGCGTCGAGCACGTATTTACTCACGCTTGGCCTCCGCGCGCCGTTCCGCGCTCAACTCGTCCACCAGCGAGCGGCTTCCTTTGACGTGTCGCCGCACCAATCCTTGCGCGCGTTTGATCGCCTCAGAGCGTGTCAGGATGCGCAGCTCGCCGCCTTCTACGCGGATGATAACTTCGTCGCCGATCTCCAGCCCGAGTGCGCGGCGGTGCTCGGCAGGTATGACGAGTCTCCCGCCCTCTGCTATTTTGGTACTGATTCCGCTCACGTATTTAATCCACCTTTCGGATATGAGTTATGTTCGCCATATTGAAAAGATATTACCATAATAATAGAAATATGTCATTTAATATAGAAGTTGACATAATGATTATTATCGGACTCTGTCACTTATATAATAAATTCTTATGCTTCGCTCGCTGCCGCCCAGCGCAATCTTATTGCCCATCCTGCTGCTCTTCATACACGTCGGCGGAAGCCTCTCTTTGTGGACGCGCCGACCGGCGGCGAGTTGCTGCCAGTAGCCGGGGTAGGGTTTGGGGACATCCAACTTCTTACAGATCTTCTCCAGCGCCAGTCAGACATTCCGAACTCTTTGGCGAGCTTGGTCGCAGGCGTACTCCAGACTTTTTCACATAGCTCCTCGCGCGATATGCCGAACAGATGCGCGCTGTAAAGATTCGCAACCGTCTCGACGTGCGACGTATCGAACGGATGCTCGCCGATCTCCCGCACCAGCAACATGAGCGGGGCGATAATATGTTCGGAGTCCATTAACGCGACGGCGACGCTTCTGGCGAGATGGTCTATCTGCTCGTAAGTCAGTCGCTCGCCTTCCATGTGCGGGAACGCATCGAAGTCTCTGGCTTACTGCGCTCGCTTCGTCGCAGTTCCCTTTCGGGCAGCGGATTGACTGCGGCTCTTAGTTGAGTCTGGCAGCGGCGCGCTCGAATTGTTCGCGGCGTTGAACCTGAATCATGGTTGGTTCCCTTCCCTTTCGTTTAATGTTCTAATCTGAAAAATATTTTCTCATGCGAATATACTTATACCAAGTAAATAATAGGCGCACGCGAATATATTTCTCTTGCAAAAGCACATTTGAGTAAGTTAAGGTATCCGGCTATGAGCAAAGACCTCTCAACGTCAGACGTTGCCGAACGTTTCAACGTCACGCCGACAAATGCGCGCCTCTGGTGTCGGCGTGGATTATTTCCTAATGCTTATGAGTTGGAGACGGCGCGCGGCCCGGTGTGGGTTATCCCAGAGAATGATCTGGCCGGATTTGAGCCGCCAAAGAAAACGGGACGACCGCCCAGAACTAAAGATGTAGTGCCGGCGAAGCCAGCGCAAAAGCGCAAGACGGCGTGAGTGTGGCGCGAGCTTCTAGCTTCATCCTGTGGTGCGGCGTCCGAAGGACGCGAGTGCATAGGGATGCTCCAACCACGAATTGAAAGGCAATAACAAATGAGCGCCATGCTGGACAAAATTATTGAAGAGGTACGCACCCTCTCGCCGGAGGAGCAGCAGCAATTGCGAGAGATGTTGGAGCATGAAACGCATCGCTCCGAACAGTCGAGGCGCGCCGAGTTGATGCGGCTCGCACAGGAGCAAGGTGTCAAACCTTTCAACTTCGATGATGCGCGGCGCGACTTCTGGCCGGAAGAAGAGAGCGCCGACGAATTTCTGATATGGATACGCTCTGTGCGTGATGAAGGCGGCGCGCCCCGGAGTCTCTCGGAATGAGCGCCGTGCTGCCGGGTGGAGTCGTCGTCGACACGGATGTCGTGAGTTTCATTTTCAAAGGGGACACACGCGGGGCGCTCTACCGCCCCCATCTCAACGGGCGGATCACCGTCATCGCCGCTCAGACGCGCGCCGAGTTGGAGTTGTGGACGTTGACAAGGAACTGGGGCGCGCTCCGCAAAGAGCAGTTGCACAGGGAACTGCATACTTACGTGCTGGCGCCTTTCAGCGAGGCGCTGTGTCTGCGCTGGGCGCAGATCATGGACAACGCGCAGCGCGTTGGTCGCCCGATCAGCATTGGCGACTGCTGGATCGCAGCCACTGCGCTGATCTACGGCGTGCCGCTCGTGACACACAACAAAGATGATTTTGCGAGCGTGCCCGGATTGACTTTGATTTCGGAGAAAATGCCGTGAAAACAATCGTTCTTGCCAATGCCAAAGGCGGTACGGGTAAAACGACCGTGGCTGTCAACCTCTCGGCCTGCCTCGCGCTTCATCACGGTAAGCGCGTGCTCGGCATCGACCTCGATCCACAGGGGAATTTCGGCATCTCCTACGGCATCGACCCGCGGCAGCTTGAGATGACTTCCTATCATCTGCTGACCTCCGAGTCGCCGCAGGTGCGCGATTACATTATGGAGCTCAAGCCGAATCTCCATCTCATCCCGAACGCCATTGCGCCAGATTTAGAGAATCGCCTTGAGGCGAGCCACAACCGCGATTCCCTTCTCCGGCTGCGCCTGCGTCAACTACGCGGCCAATATGACTACGTCATCATTGATACGCCGCCTGCGATGCGCACGGCCACGATGAACGCCATCGTCGCCGCCGATGAGATCATCGTCGTCGTTGATTGCGGCTTCTATGCTCTCTACGGCCTGACGGACCTGATGCGACAGATCGCGCGCGTAAGCGACGCCTATGAGAAAAGCGACGTGGTCATTCGCGGCCTCGTCAATCTCTTCAATCGCGGACAGAATTTAGACCGTGACGTGAAGAATGAAATCTCGGAATTCTTCGGTGGCCTGATGATTCAAACCACCATTCATAAGAACGTTCGCCTAGCTGAGGCGGCCTCCGCTTCCCAGCCGATCATCGAGTTCGACGGGTCAGCGCCCGGCGCATTCGACTTCCTCAAACTAACGAAGGAGCTGCTCTTAGAATATGAGCCCGAAACGGAAAAGCGGTCTGCAAAGAGGGCTAAGTGAGATCGTCGCGAGCCAGACGGCGCCGACTAAGGAGAAGGCGCGGCAAAGCGCAGATCTGATCTCAAAGTTCGCGGAGCCAAGAGCCGTACCGCTCGACGATATACCGCGAGTCGGTATACCGTCGAGCGGTATACCGACTCGCGGTAGGCTCTCAGAAGCAAAGCCAAATAATCAGTCTTCGTTGAAGCTGGCGGAGATCGTTAAAGAAGAGCGTGGCTATTATCCGACCCTTAACGACATCTCCGATCGGCTCGTTCCCGAGTTGAAGCTCGACACTTATGAACAGGTGGTCATCTATCGCCTCTACCGATTAAGCCGCGGCTGGCAGAAAGACTCCTGCGTTATCGGACACACAAAGCTCGCCAAGAACACCAATCTCAGTCGCAGCACCGTGCAGAAGACCATCGCGCGCCTGATCGAGAGAGGGCTGATTGAGAACATGGGAGACCGCGGCAACGATGGCACCGAGTATCGAGTATTGCCGGGTGTGCCAGTACTCCAACGCGGTATACCGCGGCACGGTATACCGTCACAGAGGAAAGGTAGTAGCTCGCACGGTACACATCGCTTGGACGGTATACCGTCTGGCGGGCACATTAAAAACAAAGAAGGTTTTAATAAACAAGATAAAGAGAGAAATACCCGGCTCACGCCGGAAGAGATTAAATCCTTCGCTACGACGGTCACTGATCTAGTGAGAGAAGGGAAGTCACTCCCGGAAGTCGAATCGAGCTTTGCGCCAAACATGCATCCAGCGGATTGGGCCTCGGTCAAGAGCGTGGCGCTGACACAGGCTGGCACCCAGAAACCGAAAAGCTAATAGCAATGCCTTAGACCACCCTTCTCACCAAAGAGAAATCGAGTGACCTCTAAACTCCCGGAACTAGAAGATGACGGCCTCAACACGCCGGAGGTCGGCGACTGGGCGGAAGAGAAGTACAGGCTTGTTGGCTTCTATGCTGAACTGTTTGCGAAGTCGATGAGAGGTAAGTGGGACAATAGGGTTTACCTCGACCTATTCTCCGGCACGGGACGCGCGCGCATCAAAAGCACGAATAAGATCGTCCCAGCGTCGCCGCTACTGGCACTCAGCGTTACGAACAGATTCGACCGCTATATCTTTTGCGAGATCGACACTGACAAGCTCTCGGCGCTGAAGGCGCGTGTGAAGCGGGAATACCCGGGAGTAGACGCTCACTTCATTCCCGGCGACACGAACAAAAACGTCGCTGAGATCATGAAGCATATCCCGCAACACTACCCCGACCGCAAGGTACTTTGTTTCTGCTTCGTCGATCCCTATAGAATAGAGCACCTTGATTTCGAGACGATACGACAGCTCTCCACGCGCCTTATCGATTTTATGGTACTCATCCCTTCAGGCATGGACGCGAACAGAAACGTCGCCAAGTACACAAAGGAAGAGAACAAAAAAATCAGCAAGTTTCTCGGTGATGATAAGTGGCGTGATGAGTGGGCGGCAGCCGAATCCAAGGGCGAGAACTTCGAGAGGTTCGTGCGCGACCACTTCGGTAAGCAGATGGAGAAACTTGGCTACATCTATTCCGGACCCGAAGATATGAGGCCGGTCCGCTTACCGGAAAAGAATGTGCTGCTTTATCGCCTGGCGTTCTTCAGCCGCAGCGACTTGGGTAATAAATTCTGGGAGCAGGCACGTAAGTACAGCGACGATCAGCTCTCATTCTTCTAAACGTCTATCAGAGGAGGAACGATGGCACAGGCATCATCAATCGAGTGGACTGAATCCACGTGGAACCCGGTGACAGGCTGCACAAAAATTAGTCCCGGCTGCCAGAATTGCTACGCCGAGAGGATGGCGCTCAGGCTCCAGGCGATGGGCCAGCAGAACTATATCAACGGCTTTGAGTTGACGATGCAGCGGCGCATGCTGGAACTGCCGCTCAAGTGGAAGCAGCGTCAGACGATTTTCGTCAACTCGATGAGCGACCTCTTTCACAGGGGAGTGACTACTGAGTACATCCACGAAGTCTTCGATGTGAGATGGTCAAGTTTTGCTGGACACAATACTCTCGCTGCTTGACCCTTTCTTTTTAGTGTTGTTTTCCAGCTCAAACTCTTCCGGGCATTTGTAGCCCAGTGCCGAGTGCCGCCGTACCCGATT